>ENA-ORCZ01000015-ORCZ01000015.1-marine-metagenome-genome-assembly--contig:-NODE-15-length-337492-cov-38.097708_pt1 | contig 337492 bp, 322 predicted proteins | sample MGYA00237785_ERZ508519 | MGnify/ENA primary metagenome ERZ508519 (study PRJEB26189, sample SAMN06268790) | marine metagenome | isolation source: Bioluminescent Bay, La Paraguera, Puerto Rico | place... | reverse complement strand
CTCGCCGGCATGGGCGCCGGGGCCGGCAACGCCCCCCTCGAAGTCTTCACCGCCGTCGCCGACCTGCACGGCTGGAAGCACGGCTGCGACACGTTCGCCCTGATGGACGCCGCCGAGGACCTGGTGCGGCCGTTGCAGGACCGGCCGGTGCGGGTCGACCGGGAAACCCTGTCGCTGGGCTACGCCGGCGTCTACTCCAGCTTCCTGCGCCACGCCGAACGCGCCGCCGACCGCTACGGCCTCGACGTGCGGTCCATCCTGATCGAACTCGGCCGCCGACGGATGGTCGGCGGCCAGGAAGACATGATCACCGACGTCGCCCTCGACCTCGCCGACGCCGCGAACACCGCCCACGGAGGTGTGCAGTGACCAGCACGGACGTCGACGCCGCCGAGCTGGCCGAGCGCTTGGACGAGGCGGCGGTCACCGGCACCCCGATTCCGCAGCTCGCCGACGCCCACCGGGTCGACGTCGACGCCGCCTACGCGGTGCAGCAGGCCCTGATCGCCCGCCGTACCGGCCGGGGCGACCGGCTCGTCGGCGCGAAGATGGGGCTGACCAGCCAGGCGAAGATGGCCCAGGTCGGCGTCGACTCCCCGATCCTCGGCCAACTCACCGCCGCCACCGCCGTACCCGACGGCGGCAGCGTCGACATCTCCGGGCTGATCCACCCCCGGGTCGAACCGGAGATCGCCTTCCTGCTGGACCGCCCGCCGACACCCGGGATGCCGTTCACCGATGCGGTGCGGGCCGTCGCCCCCGCCCTGGAGGTCATCGACTCCCGGTACGCCAACTTCGCCTTCTCGCTGCCCGACGTGATCGCCGACAACACGTCCGCCGCCCTGTTCACCGTCGGGCAGTGGCAGCCGGTCCCGGACGGCGTCGACAACCTCGGCGTACTCCTCGACATCGACGGACGCACGGTGCAGACCGGGTCCACCGCCGCCATCCTCGGCGACCCCCGCCGCGCCCTGACCGCAGGCATCGCCCTCGCGGACCGGCACGGCCCGGCTTTGCGGGCCGGGTGGATCTTCCTCGCCGGCGCGGCCACCGCCGCCGTCCCCCTCCCACCCGGCGCCCACGTCCGCTCCACCGTCCAGGGGCTCGGCACCGCCGCCTTCACCACCACCGGCGGTACGCCCCTCACCACCACCGGCGGTACGCGATGACCGCGCACCTGGTCGCGGGCAAGGCCACCCCGCGCGGGGCGTTCCCGCACGTCAAGGTCGCCGGCGGATTCATCTTCGTCTCCGGAACCTCCAGCCGCCGCCCCGACAACACCATCGCCGGGGCCAGCGTGGACGAATACGGCACCACCCAACTCGACATCCGGGAACAGACCCGTGCGGTGATCGCCAACATCGCCGACCTGCTCGCCGCCGCCGGTGCCAGCCTCGCTGACCTGGTCTCGGTCACCACGTACCTGGTCAACATGAACGACTTCGGCGGCTACAACCAGGTCTGGGCCGAACACTTCGACCACACCGGACCGACCCGCACCACCGTCGCCGTTCACCAACTGCCCCACCCGCACCTGCTTATCGAGATCCAGGCTGTCGCCGTGGCACCGGCCGACGCCCCCACCCGGAAGGAGTGACACCCGTGAGCGACATCGCCGAACCGGTCAACTTCCCGCACTGGGTCAGTGAGAACGAGCATCTGCTCAAGCCGCCGGTCAACAACAAGCAGCTGTTCCCCACCGGCGACGATTTCATCGTGCAGGTAGTCGGCGGCCCCAACCAGCGCACCGACTTCCACGTCGACCCGTACGAGGAATTCTTCTACCAGGTCAAAGGCAACATGCACGTCAACCTGATGACCGACGACGGGCCGCAGACCGTGCACATCCGCGAAGGCCAGATGTGGGTGCTGCCCGGATTCGTACCGCACTCGCCGCAACGCCCGGAGGCCGGCTCGATCGGGGTCGTCATCGAACGGGTCCGCGAGGAGGGCACCCTGGAGAAGTTCCAGTGGTACTGCCTCGACTGCGGAAACCTGGTGCACGAGGTGGAGTTGCAGGTGCGCGACATCGTCGCCGACCTGCCGCCGGTCTTCACCGCCTTCTACGGCGACGAAGCCGCCCGCACCTGCGACAAGTGTGGTGCCCTGCACCCGGGCAAGGGCTGAGCCTCACCGTGACCGACGCCGGGCAGACCATCGACGTCCACACCCACCTGGTGCCCAAGGGCTGGCCGGATCTCGCCGCCACGTGTGGCGGGACCGGCTGGCCGTGGCTGCGGGTCGACTCCGAACGCGCCGCCATGATCATGGTGGGCCAGACGGAGTTCCGGCCGGTCGGCCCGCAGACCTGGGACCCGGCCACCCGGCTGGCCGACATGGACGTCGACGGGGTGGACGTGCAGGTGGTCTCCCCGACGCCGGTGTTCTTCGCCTACGATCGCCCGGCCGACCAGGCGGTCAAGGTCGCCCGGATCTTCAACGACCTGACCCTTGAGGTCACCGCCGCCGGTGGCGGTCGGCTGATCCCGTTCTGCCAGGTGCCGTTGCAGGACCCGGACGCCGCCTGCGCCGAGCTGGACCGCTGCCTGGCCGCCGGCCACGCCGGGGTGGAGATCGGCAACCACGTCGGTGACCGTGACCTCGACGACGCCGGCGTCGTCGCCTTCCTGCGGCACTGCGCCGACGTCGGGGCACCCGTGTTTGTCCACCCGTGGGACATGCCGGACGGGCCACGGCTGGACCGGTGGATGGCCCGCTGGCTGTCCGGCATGCCCGCCGAGACCCACCTGTCGATTCTCGCGCTGATCCTCGGCGGCGGCTTCGACCAGTTGCCCCGTACGCTGCGGATCTGCTTCGCCCACGGCGGCGGCAGCTTCCCGTTCTGGCTGGGCCGCGCCGACAACGCCTGGCACCGCCGGGGCGACGTGGTACGCGGCCGCTCGGCGCACCCGCCGAGCCACTACCTGGACCGGTTCTACGTCGACTCGGTGGTGTTCGACCCGGCAGCGCTGCGGCTGCTGGTCGACACGATGGGTGCCGACCGGGTGCTGCTGGGCAGCGACTACCCGTACCCATTGGGGGAGCGGCCGGTCGGCGCGGTGATCGACAAGGCGGACTTCCTCACCGCCGACCAGCGGGCCGCCCTGCGCGGCGGCAACGCCCGACGCTTCCTCGGGTCGGGGGCGGGCTGAGTAGTGCCTGCAGGATCGTGCCTGAGCCGAGGGCGGTTGTGGCCACGAGCGCGGCGCTGCCGCCGATCTCCACGTTGTAGACGATGTTGAGGTGCCAGGGTACGAGTCCCGGTGTGCTGAATCCGGCGAGCACGATGAACGTACAGCTCAGGGCGAGAACCGTCGGCCCGATGCGGGCGATGGCCCACCAGAGGCCCAGCACGGTGCACCAGGTCGTGAAGAAGGCGACCATGTCGATGGACGGATGGACCAACGGGGAGGCGAGCCATGGGCTCAGCAGACCGACACCGGTGATGCCGACCACCCAGATCGCGTGTGCGGGCTGACTGCTGCGGGACCGGGTCGCCTCCAGATGCGGTGTCCGGGAGGTCAACGTGCCGGCGAGAACACCGGCTGGCAGGAGCAGGAGAATCACGGCGACCGTGTCCAACGCCGCGCTGCCCGGTGGGGCGAACTGCAGGCCGGTGGCCGAGACCGTGAACCGTGATGCGGCTGCGATGAACAGCCAGATCAGCAGGTAGCCGACGAGCCCGCGGACGGTAACGCCCCGCGCCATCGCAAACGCGCGGAGAGCGAACACAGCTGAGGTTCGGTGCGGACGGCTCACCGGGCCGGAACGGCCGTGCAGGTCAGAACCGACTCGGTTGACTCGCTGAACCATTCCTGTCGTTCCTCCTCGACCAACCGGACGAAGCTGCCGGCGGTACGCGCCGCCTCCTCGTTCTCGATCAGGATCGAGTCGAGGCTCGGCTCGCCGGGAAAGTTCGTGCCGTCGGTCGGCAGACCGTGGCTGGTGAGCCACCAGTGGTAGAGCGCGGCAGCGGTGGTCAGCCCGACGTCGTCGGCTGCCGTCGGCCTCGCCATGCAGGGCGCAAGGAAAAGTGCGAACCCGACGTTGGCGGTGAGCGTCGCAGAGTCGATCTCGTGCGCGGGCGAGGTGTTGCGCTTGACGATGGGCACGATGACCCGCCGGGCGTCGGGACCGGACCCGGGAAGGTCCGCCCCCGGGGCGGCGAGGTGTTCGTCCATCACGACGACCATGGTGGACAGCTCCAGACCTTGCACCGGCTGTACGGATGTGACGATTTCCCGTTGATACTCGGGCAGAATGTGGTCGTGTGCCCGGTCGACGCAGACCCGTGGCTGTTCACCCGAGCAGGCAGCGGCGTACGCCGCCGGCACTTCGATCCGCGTACCGACGGAGAGTAGCGCCACGGCGGCGGACAAGCTGGCTACGACGGCGCTGGCGTAGGCGAGGCGTGACGCGTGGAGCGACAAGCCGAGCAGAGCGACACCGAGCATCATCCAGAGCACCGCACGGGACACCAGAAGCTCAGCCGGAAGCCTGAGGTAGGTGCGATCCACCTGATCTGTCCATAAAAGATCCATGTACGCGATCTGGCCGCTGTAGGCCTCGGCGTACACCACAGCCATGTAGATCAGGTACGGGGCGACGGCCGCCGCGACCGGAGCGATCCTCGGCGGGGCCAGCCGCCCGAAGAGGGCGCCGATTCCCACCGCCAGCGGCACCGACGCGGCAGTCGGGAGCAGTTCGATGATGTCGAGTCCACCGTGCGTCGCGCTCGTCGCGGTCGCTGCGGCAACGTATCCAGTCACCACGGTGTAGCCGGCCAAACTCCCGGCCGCCACCGTGACCAGGCCGGCGAGGTGGATCCGAGCCTGGGAGCGGGACGACGCACGAAGTAGGTCGTCGTACCCTCGGCTGCGGGGCGCAGCGAGGATCAGGGCGGTGGCTCCGGCAGCGATGCACGCGCCCCACACTCCTGCCCAGCCGATCACGACGCTGCTGTTCGCCCAATGGCCGGACCACCGTTGCGACTTCGACGCCACCGAGGCGATGCCCTGGATGATGGTGATCCCCGCGACGCCGAGGAAGAGGGCGATCCGTCCCGCTGCGAGACGGCGGGAGACGATCACGACACGGTCCGGTCGAGTATGATCTGGAACCCTTCGCGGAGCGCCGACAGGCCCTGCTGCTGCGACAGTCCGGCCAGATCGTCGATGGTGCCCGTCCACTGGACGCTACCCCGGTCGATGACGACGACCCGGTCAGCCAGCGCCTCCACGTCCTCCAGCAGGTGAGTAGCGATCACCACCACCCGCTCCGATCGAATGCGTCGGACCAGGCCGTGGAACGCGTCCCGCTGCTCGGGATCCAGGCCGGCTGTGGGCTCGTCGAGGACGAGAACCTCAGGCTCGGCGACGAGTGCCGCCGCCAGCCCGGCCCGACGTAGCTGCCCACCGGAGAGCGTCTGTAGAGGATTCCGTGCCTGGTCGCTGAGGCCCGTGGTCGCCAACGCGTCAGCCACCTGCCTGGTCAGCTGTCTGCCGGGTACCTCTTTCAGCCAGGCCGCGTACGCCACGAACTCTGCGGTGGCCATTCGGGGCGGGAATCCGAACGTCTGCGGGAGCCACCCGATGCGCCGCAGCACGGCGCGAGTTGCCCGGCTGTGGCTGCCCTGAGCCGAGCCGTTCAGCCGGACCTGCCCGCCGCTCGGGGCGGCCGCACCGGCCAGGATTCGGATCAGGGTCGTCTTGCCAGCGCCGTTTCTGCCCAGGAGCACGGTCGCCCCCGGCTCGAAGGTCGCACTGACGCCCCTGAGCACCGGCTTGGAGCCGTACCGGAACCCGATCTGATCAACCTCGAGCATGCTGCCCCCGAATAGTGGTGCTGGCCCGGATCTGTTTGAGCTGTGCGGAGACGTGGCGCCTCGGTCGGAGTCAGGTTGCTGCCGGCGGGTGCCCGGCGGCGACCTGCCGGAGCAGGGTGGCGAGTTCGTGCAGCAGCTGTGGCGGGCAGCCGGCGAACGGGCTCGCCTCCAGCGTCGCCGCGATGACCTCCTGGCGTACCTGTCGGCCCTTGTCGGTGAGGGCGAGTACGCGGCCCCGCCGGTCGGTGGGGTCGACGCCGCGCTCGACCAGTCCGCGCTCGATCAGCTGGTTGGCGATGAAGCTGAGGTTGGGGGCGTTGCAGTACAGGCGCTCGGCGAGCGCCTTCATCGACGGTGCCGGTCCGGTCGGGTCGATCGCCCACAGCGCCTGGGCGGTCGCGTTGGTCAGCCCGTGGGCGGCCAGAGCGGGTTCGAGCCGGTCACTGGTCGTCATGAAGATCTCGTGGTTCGCGCGGATGGCGTCGACGAGGTCCATGTGGTTCACCCGTCGACGGTACCACTTGCGCTTCGAGTCTCGAACTATTACGGTCTGAAACGCTTCGAGTCTCGAAGTATGACGTTGGCGCTGAGGAGTCACACCATGTCCCAACTGGCCGAACCGCTGGCACTGCGCAGCGGACAGGTCCTGCCGAACCGGATCGCCAAGGCGGCGATGGAGGAGTTCCTGGCCGTCGACGGCCAGCTCCCTGGGCCCGAACTCGTCACGCTCTACCGGCGGTGGGGTGGTGGCGGAGCCGGGCTGCTGATCACCGGGCACGTCATGGTCGACGAGCGGGCCCTCGCCAACCCCTCCGACGTCGTACTCGCGGACCGTACCCCGCTGGAACCGTTCCGGCGCTGGGCTGCGGCGGCCACCGCAGGCGGCGCCCGCGCCTGGATGCAGATCAACCACCCCGGCCGGGTCGTCTACGCGGACATGCCAGGGCTGGCCTGGTCGGCGTCGGACATACCGGTCAGCATCGGTCGGCTGTCCCGCTTCTTCGCCCAGCCCACCGCGATGACGCCGGAACAGATCGACGAGGTCGTCGACCGGTTCGGTCGCACCGCGCAGCGCGCCGTCGAGGCCGGATTCGACGGGGTGGAGATCCACGCTGCCCACGGCTACCTGATCAGTCAGTTCCTCTCCCCGCTGACCAACCGGCGGACCGACCGCTGGGGCGGCGACCTGGGCAACCGGGCCCGGCTGCTGATCGACGTGGTCACCGAGGTCCGGCGTCGACTGCCCGACGGCGCGGCGGTCGCGGTCAAACTCAACACCGCCGACTTCCAGCGCGGCGGGTTCGGCCCGGACGACGCCAGGCAGGTGGTCGGCATGCTCGCCGACGCTGGCGTCGACCTGGTCGAACTCTCCGGTGGCTCGGTGGAGAGCCTGGCCACCAACGGCTACCCGGCGGACGGACACACCCTCGCCCGGGAGGCGTACTTCCTCGACGCCGCCGCGACGATCATCCCGCAGGCCCCGGTGCCGGTGATGCTGACCGGCGGCGTGCGCCGCCGCGCCGTCGCCGAGCGGGTACGCGCCCAGGGCGCGGCGGTCGTGGGAGTGGCGACGGCGCTCGCTGTGGACCCGGAGCTGCCGCGGCGCTGGCTGCGCGGTGAGGAAGCAGCGGTCGCGGTCCCCGGGCCCGCGCTGGAAGAACAAGCACCTGGCCTCGGCGGCCACCCAGGCCGTCGTGCACTGCCGGCTCCGCCAGGTCGGGCGAGGAGCCGCCGACCCCGGCCGGGCAGACCCGGTCGTCTCCCTCATGCAGGAGCAGCTCCAGCGACGCCGGTCGCTGCGGCGCTACCGCCGCTGGCTGGCGGAGCCGGTCAGCGTACGGACGTGGTCTTGGCCAGGGTGACGAAGGCGGACCAGGCGGCGGGGGCGAAGGTCAGGGTACCGCCGTCGCGGTCCTTGGTGTCGCGGACGTAGACCCGGCCGGGAACGTTGTCGGCGACCTCGACACAGTCACCGCCAGCCGGGTTGCTGCGGGTCGACTTGCGCCAGCGAGGGGTGGTGCTCAGCTCCATGTCTGCACCGCTTTCAGGATCATGTCGTGGGACTCCTCGACAGGCAGAGCATAGCTGCGGACACCTTCCCAGGACCGCTCCAATGTCTGTACGTCGGCCGGGTTGCTGATCACGTCGCCGCCGAAGTGTGAATCGACGTAGCCGAACACGTGGTCGTCCACGGTCGCCATCGCGAACGAGCCGTTGAGCCCGTGGTAGGCGTCGGCGCTGCCCGGCACCACGTGCACCCAGACGTTGGGGCGGGCCGCCGCCTCGGCGAGACTGCGCAGCTGCTCGGCCATCTGCTCCGGCGTGCCGACCTGACGGTGCAGCACGCTGCGGTCGATGACGGCGATGAACTCGGCCGGGACGACCGCGAGCTGAAACGACCGCAGCAGGGTGGCCCGCTCCTCCAGCTCGGCCCACGGGCGCAGGAAACCGGCGAAGGACATTCCGCGCGCCTCGGCGCTGGCGCGCTGCACGCGGTCGCCGCTGCCCAGAACGTCGTCGAGGATCTTCGCGTTCTGCTGCACCGGGACCAGGCGGCCGTTCTCGTAACTGCCGATCGACGACGCGCTGAGCTGGATCAACGCGCCGAGCTGCTGCTGGGAAAGCCCGCGCTCGGTGCGCAGTGTGCGAATGATGCGGTGCACCTCGTGCATTGTCGGATCCCCGATCTGCTGATGGTGGGGCGGTGCGTCGAATGCCACCCCTACCTCTATCAGTACGACGGATCGGAGTCCATGATGGAGATCGGATAAATTCCGGATAGTTTGTGTGATCGATATCGGGTGCTGTCGGGTCTTGTGTCTTATCGGGTCGGCTGTGCGTCGAGCCGGGCGACCCGGCGGGGCCCGGCGGTACGCCGGTAGCTGGCGTCGAGCAGTTCGCCGATCTCCGCCCAGTCGGTGTCGTCGGCCAGGTCCACCCCGACCCACCCGGAGGCGGCCAGGTACGCCGGGGCGTAGCAGCGCGGCTCGGCCAGCAGCGCCGCCTGCTCGTCCGGGTCCACCAGCACCAGTACGGAGTGATCATGCTGCTGGTAGACGCCGTCGACCTTTACCGAGCCGCCGTAGTAGGCGAACACCTTGGTGGTGTAGAACGCCGGATGCCCATGCGAGATCTTCTCGGCGGCGTCGGGGAAGGTCAGCGCGAGCCGGCGTACCTCGGCGAGCAGCGGGTCGGCGTCGTCGAACATGATCGGATGCGGCATAGCGGTAGGTAATCACACCCGGCTGACACTTCGGCCCCGGTCACCGAGCCGGCCGGGCGTGCTGGTGCGGGAGGGTCGGCCGGTCCGGGCGGGCCACGACCGGGATCTCCAGGACGGTGACAGCGGCACCGTCGCCGTCGACCAGGTGATCGTCCGTCGTGGGACCGGCGACCGTGAAGTGGTGGCGGGGCAGCCAGGCGAACAGGTCGAGTCCGGCGCGGACCACGCCGGTCGTCGGCGGCACGACCGTCCGGACCACTGTACGGGCGGGCAGGTCGAGCCACTCGCCGGGCCCGTCGGTCGTCACCGCCGCCCGGAAACCCGTCCCCGGTCGGCCACGCAGCCAGGTCAGCAGCACCGTCGGCGGCTGCTGCTGACACAGCGCCGCCAACCCGGTCGGATCGGCCACCCGTACGTGCCGCACCCGCAGCCGGCGGGCACCGACCCGGGCGACCTGTGGCAGCACCGACGTTGTACCAGCGAGGTGGTCTTCGGCGGCGGCGATCGTCGCCGTACGGGCGGCGATGTCGTCGCGGAGCGCTGCCACGGTCTCGACCAGGGCCTGCCGCAGCTGGGCGTCGGGGGCGTCCAGCAGGTCGGCGATCCGGCGCAGCGGCAGCCCGACCGTGTCGTAGTGCCGCAGGGTCCGCTCGGAGACCCCGACCATGCGCGCCACCTCACCGATCCGCCACACGCCGGTGTCCTCCTGCCCCGCAGTGTTGACTCTGCCCCTGCGGCAGGGTTCTAGCGTGCCGCCATGAGTGCCGTTGAAGGCGATTCCGCCGCCCGGCTGACGGGCGTACTGCTGCTGGGGTCGTTGCTTGCCATGCTCGCCGGTGTCGGCATTGTCGTGCCATCCGGGTTGACCCTGAACCCGGCCGACCCGGCCGCCGTGCTGACGGCGGTGCACGCCCGGGTCGAGCTGCACCTGATCGAGCTGGCCCTCGACGTGATCGGCTGGCTCGCCCTGCTCGCCGCCGGTCTGATGCTGGCCGCGCGACCCGACCGTCCCCGCGCCCACCTGTCCGTGCTGGCCGGTGGGCTGCTGGCCGGGGCCGGCCTGGCCGGGCTGCTCTGGGTCGCCGCGACCCTGGCGGCCGCGTCCGGCATCGCGTTGTCGACCGGGCTGCGCCGTGCCGGGGTGGCCGTCGCAGTGTCCGGTGCCGCCGCTGTGGTCCTGCCCTGGACCACCGGGACCGACGGCCCGTCGGCAGTTGCGGAACAGCTCGGCTATGCCCTGCATCTACCGGTGATGCTCTGGTGGGGCGCGCTCGGCTGGCGGCAATGTCGATGCGGGCGGGTGCGCCGTACGGCGACAATGCCGGTGTGAACGACAAGGTATTGGTCAAATTGAGCAAACGGATGTCGCTGGCGCTGCGTCACGCGCCCGACCGGTTCGATCTCGAACTGGACCCGGCCGGCTGGGTCCGGGTGACGGACCTGCTCGACGCGCTACGGATCACCCGGCTGCAGCTGGACACCGTCGTCAAGCGGGACAGCAAGCAACGGTTCGCGCTGCGCCGCGACCCCGACGGCACCGAGCAGATCCGGGCGAACCAGGGGCATTCGGTCCCGATCGACCTGGGGCTGGTCGCGCTGCCTCCGCCGGAGCGGCTCTACCACGGCACCAGCGCGGCCGCGCTCGACTCGATCCGGGCCACCGGGCTGCACCGGGCCCGCCGCCACCACGTACACCTGTCGGCGGACACCGACACGGCCCGCCGGGTCGGTGCCCGGCGGGCCGGTGGCGTCGTGGTCCTCACCGTCGACGCGGCGGCGATGGCCCGTGCCGGGCACCAGTTCTACCGCAGCGCGAACGGGGTGTGGCTCACCGACACGGTGCCGCCCGACTACTTGGATATCTGAGCGCCGACGCGGGCCTCGATGGTCGCCATCAGGTCGGCCGGCAGCACACCGGCGGACGCCGCGGCCAGGCATTCGCGCAGCTCGGTCCGGTTCTTCACGCCGAGGACCACAGTGTCGACGCCGGGCATCGACAGCGTGTACCGGTGGGCCAGTGACGCGGCGGATTCGCCCAGCTCGCGGGCGAGTTCGCGCAGCGGCGCGGCTCGCCGGAAGTCGACCATGGTCGGATGCTCCGGCGGTAGGTCCCGGTCGACGGCGTCGGTGAACGCCCCGGCCGCGACCGCACGGATGCCCATCACCCCGACGCCGTGCCGGCCGGCGGCCGACAGGATGTCGCGCGGCCGGGAGCCCTCGCCGCCGGGCATCAGCAGATCGCCGGGGGAGTCGAGCAGGTTCGTCACACACTGGGCGACCGCCGGGGACGGCTGATCGCCGAGCACCCGGATGATCACGTCCGGCTCCTCGACGGCGGTGATCCCCCACGCGCCGATCCGGCCACGGCGTACCAGGTCCTCGAACGCCGGCCGGACGGCTTCGGCGAACAGGCCGGCGGAGGTCACCCCGGTGGTGCCCGGCGCGGCCTGCGCCACGATCGGGTTGTGCAGCAGTAGTGCGTCGACGAACGACAGCCGCATCCGTTGCAGGCTGTCGTCGAGGGACTTCTCCAGCAGGGCCGCGACGTCACCGGCAGCCGGGTTGCCGAGCCCGCATTTGGTGACGACACGTACGCCGGCCGGCAGGCTGCCGTCGAAGGCGGCGCCGACCACCCGTTCCGCTTCGCCGTCGCCGTAGCCGGGAGCGACGTCGAGGAGGTCGATGCCGGCGTCGACCGCCTCCCGTACGGTCGCCACCGCCTCGTCCCGGTCGGTGACGCCCCAGACCTGGCCCAGCCCGCCCCCACCGAGGGTGAGGACGCTGACCGGTCCGACGCTGCCGAGAGGCCGCTGTTCCATCGTCATGTGCTCCTTCCGATGATCCTGTTGCGACTCAGGATTGCACCTGGAGCGCGCTCGAGGTCAACCGTGGACCGGCTCGGTCACCTATGAGGTGATCGGTGTGCCAGCCGTCGGCCAGGTTGCCGGGAGGGTTGGCCGAGACGAGTCATCTCCGTCTGTTCGAGATTCCACAGACATTGACTAGTATCACAGAGATGGCGTCGTAGACATCGAGGCTAAGCAATGATTAACGGTCGGAAAGGGACAAACGCATGAATGGTTTCGACAGGCGAATGGGTGGACTGATCAGTCGGTCGCTCCGTCGGCTGACGGCTGTCGCTCTGGCTGTCACCGTGGGGCTCTTCGTGCTCCCGGCGACAGCGGCGCAGGCTGCCACGTGGCGGTCGGCGACATCCACCGGATGGGGGCCGAGCCCGGCCGCCGGCCAGCAGAACGCGGCGAACAACGCCCGCGCGGCGCTCACCTCGCTCGCCGCAAACCTCGGCGAGACCTGCAGCAATGTCACGGTCTCTACGCCGCGACACCTCTACACCGCGCCCGACGGCTCGGCGTACGTCTACGAGGCGACAGCCACCGGCTACTGCGTACCGGCCCCGCCGCCACCGTCGTACACCGTTGCCCGCTCGGCTACCCGGCAGGGCAGCGGTGCCACCTCGACCAGCGCGATCCAGAACGGCGCCCAGGCTGCTCGCGCTGACATTCTCGCCGTCGGCGTGGCCTGCGCGAACTGGGCGACGAATGCCAGCAATGTGTTCACCGCGCCGGACGGATCCTGGCACGTCTACAACGTCACGGTCAGCGCGCTCTGCACGAACTGACAAGCCCCGGCATTCGGCAGGCTCGGGTGCGACACAGCGCAACGCACTCGGACAGTCGTCAGCCCATCGCTGTCGACGTGACCGCCTGTCCGTAGATCAGCGCGCCCGCCCGTATGATCCGGGGCTGTGGACCCGGCGCTCGGCACACTCACCGGGCAGCAGCGGTCGTTGTTGGACCGCTGGCTGCCCGGCGCGAGCGTGGAGCGGGACCACAGCTGGGGCCTGGTGGCGACCACCGTCCTGGAGGTGACGCATGCCGGGTCGCGGTTCATCGTCAAGGCCGGCGGTGACGGCGACCATCACCTCGCCCGCGAACTGCACGCCCACCGGCACTGGCTGCGCCCGTGGACCAGGATCGGCCGCGCGCCGGCGTTGGCGTACGGCAGTGCTGAGGCGAAGCTCCTGGTCACCCGGTTCCTGCCGGGTGAGCTGGCGCTGGGCAGCGGGCACGCCGACGACCCGGACGTCCACCGGCAGGCCGGCGAACTGCTGGCGATGCTGCACGCCCAGATTGCCGTCACCGACGATGACCACGAGCGGCGGGAGAACGACAAGTCGCTGTCCTGGCTTGCCGGCCCGCACCGGATCGACGACGACACGGTACGGCGGTTGCGCGCCGAGATCGCCAGCTGGCCGACGCCGTCGGCGACCCTGGTGCCCACCCACGGCGACTGGCATCCGCGCAACTGGCTCGTCGACGGTGGCGTGGTCAGTGTCATCGACTTCGGCCGCGCGGCGCTGCGCCCCGCGTACACCGACTTCGCCCGGCTGGCCGTCAACGACTTCCGTCGTACTCCGGCCCTCGAAACGGCGTTCCTCGACGGCTACGGCACCGACCCGCGTACGGCCGACGCATGGCACCGCACCCAGGTCCGGGAGGCGATCGGCACCGCCGCGTGGGCCTACCGGGTGGGCGACGACCGGTTCGAAGCCCAGGGCCACCGCATGATCGCCGACGCGCTGAGGGGCCGACCCGATCGTCGGGCATGACCGGAGCCGCCGTTTCAGGTACAAAATTGATCAAACGCATCAACGACCTCATCGTCGACGTGATGCGTAACGGGTATGAGTGCATCGGCAAACCGGAGCCCCCTTCGTGGCGAGCTGTCCGGATTCTGGTCCCGCCGGATCGATCGCGAACACCGACTCGTGTACCGGCTCAGTCGGGGAGGTGGTCGGCCAGATCGCACAGGTCGTCCAGGGCGGGCTCGATCGACGGCGCGGTGAGCCGGCGCTCCTGCCAGGTCACCAGCGCGTCACCGGTGAGGCGGACCGGGCGGTCCGGATGCTCCACCAGCCAACGCCCGATCTGCGGGTTGAGCAGCGCACGGGCGAACGCGACGTCGTCGGTGGTGACCCGGAACCAGGCGTCGATGTGCGAGTTGCCGGTCGCGAACTCGGTCGTGCCGGTCAGGTCGTACCGATGGCTCTCCTGACCGGTCTTCGTCACCTGTACCGTCGGACCGGACTCCCACACGGCCACCGCGAAGATCCGCAGGCACGCCTGCACGTTGCCCCAGTCGTTGACCGCCCGCAGCTCGAAACACCAGAACGGCCGCCCCCGGTGGCGTCCGGTGATCGCGTCGCAGGTCGTCGGCGCAGAGATCGGGAAGCTGCCGAACCGGCTCAGCAACTCGCGGTCATGCTGCTGATAGCTCCAGCCACGCTCGTTGACCGAGGCGACCAGGGCCGCCGTGGCGCGCGTGCTCCGCCAGAGTCTGCGGGTGCGCTGGACGCTCAGCCAGATCCCGAGGACGAGCGGGCTGAGAATGAACAGCGACAGGAACAGTTCGAGGTTCATGGCGATCCTCCGGTGCCGAACGTCGCCAGGTGCGGCGGCCCGTGTCGTCGGATCCGCGACCGTCGTAGCGACCACGGTAGCCGGTGGGACGTGTTGCTTGACTTAGTCGGGAAGCTAAACAAAGCTGGAGGGGCGCTCCCATCGACGGTCCTTCCACGGCACCTGCGGTCACCGCTCGGGTGACCGGCAGGTCCAGTGTGACCCCGAAAGGAACGCAGACCATGCCACGAAGAGCTCTCCTGTGCTCGCTGTTCGCCGCCCTCGCCATGGCCCTGGGCCTGGTGGTGACGGCGGCGCCTGCGGCGTCGGCCGCCGACCCGGTCCGGATCATGCCGCTCGGTGATTCGATCACCGCCGGCCCCGGCTGCTGGCGGGCCCTCGTCTGGGACCAGTTGCGCCGCGCCGGGCACACCGACATCGACTTCGTCGGCAGCGCCTCCGACGGCGGTAGCTGCAACTACGGCTTCTCCTACGACCCCGACCACGAGGGCCACGGTGGCTTCTCGGCGGTCGGCATCGCCGACAACAACCAACTGCCGCCGTGGCTGAACGCGGCGGCACCGGACATCGTCGTGATGCACCTGGGGACCAACGACCTGTGGGGCGGCTGGCAGTCGATGGACACCATCATGGCCGCGTTCACCAAACTGGTCGGGCAGATGCGGGCGAACAACCCGGACATGAAGCTCCTGGTCGCGCAGATCATCCCGCACCACGGCTGCACGACCTGCCCGGCCGACACGGTGACGCTCAACAACCGGATCGCCGCCTGGGCCGCCGCCCTGACCACCGCCCGGTCACCGATCGCCGTAGTGGACCTGTGGACCGGATTCGACGCCGCGACGGACACCGGCGACGGCGTACACCCCAACGACGCCGGGTTCCGCAAGATGGCCGACCGGTTCGCGCCGGCGATCGCGCGACTCCTCGGCACCGTCACCCCGACGCCGACGGTCGCGCCGACCACGCCACCGGTCACCCCGACGCCGACGGTCGCGCCGACCACGCCACCGGTCACCCCGACGCCGACGGTCGCGCCGACCACCCCACCGGCCGGCGGGGACTGCACCGCCACCTACCGGGTGATCAGCCAGTGGAACGGCGGCTTCCAGGGTGAGGTGAGTGTCCGTAACGCCGGGTCGGCGGCGACGTCGGCGTGGACCACGACGCTCACCCTCGGCGGCGGCCAACAGGTCAACCAGGCATGGAACGCCAGCGTGACCCAGACCGGCTCGATGGTCACCGCCCGCAACGTGAGCTGGAACGGCAACCTGCCGGCCGGCGGCTCGGCCAGCTTCGGGTTCCTTGCCTCCGGCGTCGGCGACGCTGCGGTGTCGGCGGCCTGCACGCTCAGCTGAGGCCCAGTCCGGGCGGGCCCGCACGGTTGACAGGATGGGCCCATGATCGAGCAACGTCGTCGGTCCGGCCCGTCGCCCACTTCGGGCGTCGGCCGGGCCCTGCGGGTGGTGGTCGCGGTACTGGTCGGGTCGGCGGCGGTGGTCGGTGCGGTGCGTCTGGTCGCACCGGCCACCGCCGGACCTGAGGCGGAACCGCCCGGCGTACGGCGTCAGCTGACCTTCCTGCGGGCGGCGCTGGACGACGGGGCCGGTGAACAGGCGCAGCAACTCTTCCCAGAGGGCTACTTCTTCAGCCACGCCCTGTACGGGCTGGCCTGGGTCGACCTCGGGCTGCGCGCCCCGGCCGGTGGGCGGACCGAGGCGCTGGCCGAGGCGCGGTGGGCGTTGACCAGACTTGAGTCACCGGCCGGCCGGGCACCGTTTCCCGCCGACCTGACCCCGGCGTACGGCGTGTTCTACCAGGGCTGGACGAACTGGCTGCGCGGCGGCGTGCTGAGCCTGCAACCACCGGACGGTCGGGACCCGGCCGAGTTGGCCCGGTTCACCGGGGCCGCGGCGGACCTCGGCACGGCCTTCGACACCACGTTGGACACGACCGGGTCGCCGTACCTGCCGGCGTACCACGGGCAGGCCTGGCCGGTGGACTCCACGGTGGCGGTGGCGTCGCTGCGGCTGCACGACAGTCTGTTGCCGGACCGCTTCGACGGTACGGTGGCGCGTTGGCTGGCCGGCGTACGGCAGCGTCTCGACCCGGCCACCGGCCTGCTGCCACACCGGGTCGATCCGGTGACCGGCGCGCCGGCCGAGGTGGCCCGGGGCACCTCGCAGAGCCTGATCCACCGGTTCCTGCCGGAGATCGACACGGCGTTCGCCCGCGAGCAGTATCTGACCTTCCGGGACGAGTTCGTGGCCTCACCGCTGCGGCTCGGCCCGGCGGTGCTGGAGTACCGGTCCGGCACCAGCGGCCCGGCCGACGTCGACTCGGGGCCGCTACCGCTGGGGGTGAGCCTGTCCGCCACCGTGGTCACCCTCGGCGCGGCCCAGGTGCACGGCGACGCGGCGTTGGCCGGCGCGCTGGCCAGCTACGGCGACTTCGCCGGCCTGCCGGTCGACACCCCGACCACCCGGCGGTACGCGTTCGGCCTGATGCCGATCGGTGATGCGTTCCTGGCCTGGTCGAAGACCGCGCGGCCGTGGGTCGCCGCCGCCGGTAAGCCGCCGCCGGCAAGTGTCTCCTGGACGTGGCGGCTGCCGCTGCTGGCGTTGCTGTGCGTCGTCGCCGTGCTGCCGTGGCTGCCCGCGCTGGTCCGCCGCCGGGCGGCGAGCAGGACAGCCGGTGAGCCGGTGAGCCGGTGAGCCGGCCGACAATGGCGTACGCCCCGAGGGGTCACCTCGGGGCGTACGCTCGGGGCGGCTCACCGTCGACGGGTCATCTACCGGTGAGCCGGGTCACGGGTCAGCTGGTCTCCAGCGCCCCCGCCGACCGACCGCACACCTGGCGCAGCGCCCAGTCCTCGACCTGTACGTCACCGGCGGTGACCTGGGTCTGGCGGGTCTGCGGCATGTAGCCGTCCTTGGCCACGATCATCGTGACCGGGTTGTGCCGGTGGTCGAGCCAGTGGGCGTAGCCGCCGTCGGCGTCGGTGGTCAACGGCAGCTCCATCGTCCACGTGCTCAGTTGCACCGTCGCCCCGGTGATCGGGGTCCGGTCGCCGTCGCAGCCCACGGCGGAGACCGTACCGCTGATCTTGCCCCAGGTGTCCGGCGGGGTGACGGTCATCGTCACCGGCACCGTGTCCACCGCGTACGGCGTGTCCTCGAAGACGGTGACACCGGTGGTGTAGGTGCCCGGCTGGGCCACCTCGGCCGTCAGAGTCAGCGTCACCGTTAGGCTCTCGCCGGGGGCGATCGTGGCACTGCCCGGGTCCACCGTCAACCATTCGGTGTCCGTCATCGACCCGCACTGGTCGAAGCCGGGCAGCAGCTCCACTGTGTTGGTCGGCTGGAATCCGGAGATCGCCGATCCGCCGACCCGGTAGAGCCCGCAGGCGCTGCCCGGCCGGAAACCGGGGCTGTTCGCCGCCGGCAGGCTCGACCACGCGTCGGTCGCCGGGTCGTAGGCGTACCCCTCGTTGGTGATCGCCTGGGTGCCGGTGCCGCCACCGGAGATCAGCAGCTGGTTGTCGGCGGCCTGGTAGGCCGAGCCCCACAGGTTCACCGGCAGGTCCGCCACCTCCGTCCACGCGTCGCTGGCCGGGTCGTAGGAGTAGCTGGCGGTCACCGGCTGGCTGTTGGACAGTCCACCGGCGCAGACGATCCGCCCGGCGACCGCGCCGCAGGACTGCCAGGCGATCGGCATCGGGTAGTTGGCGACGGTCTCCCAGGCGTCGGCCCGGGGGTCGTAGCGGAACACCTGGTCGCTGTACGGTGCGCAGCTGGTCGTGGTGCAACCGCCGACCACGTACAGCTGACCGTCGAGCACCGCCGATCCGGCGGCGGCCGACGCGGCCGGCACGTCGGCGCCCGTGCTCCACCCGCCGGTGGCCGGGTCGAAGATCAGCGTGTCGGTGTTCAGCGTGCTCCACCCACTGACCAGGTAGACCTTGCCGCCGATGACGCCTTCGGCGGCCTGGCTGCGGGCACCGTAAGGCATGTCGTCGAGCCGGGACCAGGCCTGGGCGGCCGGGTCGTAGACGTACACCTCCGCCAGCGACGACCCACTGGCCCCGCCGAACGAGTACAGCTTGCCGTCGACGGTGACCGCGCTGTTGTCCATCACCGTCCGGGGCAGCCCCGGCAGGCTGAGCCACGGCTCAGCCGCAGGGGTCGCCGCCGGTGCGGCACCCGGCCCGAACGTCGCCGCCGCCGGCGCGGCTCCGGCGAGCTGCTCGATCGGCGCGTCGAGCGGAATCCGGCGGACCGGTGCTCCCGGAGCCGTCGCGATCTGGCGCGACGCGGCCCGCGAACCGTCGGCGCGCTGGATCTCGAACTCACCGGCCCGTTCGCTGAGCTCCACCTCGGCCGGCGCGCCGCCGGTGTTGGTGACGGTGACCTCGGCGGTCGTGGTTGCGCCGAGCGGCACCGTCGCCTCGACCGGCGTACCGGTGACGGTCAGCTGCCCGGCGGCCAGGTTGTAGTTGTGCCGGGTGGTCCAGTCCTCGGTGATCTCGGCCCACCGGGTCAGCTCCGCGTACTGGTTCACCGAGGCGGTGATCCGGTGCCGGCCGGCGGGGGAGAACAGGGCGTAGAAGCCGTCGTCGAGGTCCGGGTCCTGCGGCGTCGCGACGGTACGGGTGCCGACGGAGCCGTCCACCGGCGTCACCTCGGCGTCGGCCAGCCCGGCGCCGGTGTTGGCGTCCCGGACGAAGCCGACGGCCAGCCCACCTTCGACCTTGACACACTCGAACTCGGTCTCGGCGATCCAGTCCACCGCGTTGCTGAAAACCCTCGCGCTGTCGTCGTGCCAGGTCTGCGGCCCGGTGTTGTAGCTGGCCGCGTGCATCGACAGCAGCACGTGCCGGTTGTTCGTCCGCTGCTGCACCCCGATGCCGACGCCTACCCTGCCGACCTCCGAGGTGACGGCGTTGGCGACCACCATCCGCCCCTCGCCGCCGTAGGCGTCGAAGAAGCCGTAGTACTTGGAGTAGTTGTCCGTCTCGTCGAAGGCGATCCGTCCGCCGAGCGGGAACCCTTCCACCACCGGGTGTTCCTGCATCACCTGGTACGACAGGTCGCCCTCGGTGTCGTAGACGATGCCGCTGCTGCGGGTCCCCGGGTTACCGGTGTACTGGTTGAGCATGTAGATGCCGTTACCACCCACGTTGGACCAGGTGTCTAGGAACAGCACACCCACGCCGGCCGCGTCGGTGTCGGCCAGGAACCGCAGGAACGTCTCCTCGCCGGGGTTGCTCGGCCGGTTGACGATGATCGCGTCGTAGCCGGACACGTCGGTGTCCCAGCCGACCTCGGTGGTCGGGACGCCCTGGTCGTCGAGGAAGGTGCCGATCTTTCCGGCTTCGTCGCCGAGGATCCCGATCCCGGCGGAGAAGGCGTAGCCGGGCGCGGACGCGCACCGCTGCACCGGCGCGGCCACGTCCATGGTCCGGTTGCCGCCGTGCACCTGCACCGGCTGCTCGACGGTGCCGTAGCCGTCGTACTGTGGCTCCACCACCAGGGTGTACGTCGCGTGGGCCGGCAGGACCAGCCGGTACCGGCCGTTGAACGGGTTGGTGAAGGTGCTGACCTCGGTGCCGGCCACGCTGACCTTGGCGTACAGCGGCCAGCCGTGCCCGGAGCCGTCCCGGACCAGCCCGCTGAGCGTCATCGTCGGCAGCGCGGTCAGCGCGACGTCCTCGATCGTCGTCCCGCCCAGGGTGATGGTCACCTCGGTGCTCTGCTCGGCGTAGCCGAACGCGGTGACCGTCACCGGGTATGTCCCGACGGTCAACCGGGCCGAGTAGGAGCCGTCCGCCGCGGTGACCCGCTCCCGGACCGTCTCGCCGCCGATGGTCACCGTCGCGCCCTCGACCGGCGCGCCGGTCGCCGCGTCCGTGACCACCCCGGACAGGGTGCCGGTATCACCGACCGGTGCCGCCTCCAGCAGCGCCAGCGCGTCGAGACGGCCCTCGCCGTACACGTTGTTGTCCGCGCCGGTGCCGCCGCACTGCGGGTCGGCGGTGTCGATCGCGGTCTGGTCCAGCAGCCGCTTCGTCGCGTCGGTGTCGCCGATCAGCGACGGCGCGGCCGACCACAGCAGCGCCACCGTGCCGGCGACGTGCGGGGCGGCCATCGAGGTCCCGTTCTCGCTGTAGTAGCTGTCGCCCGGTCCGGACGAGCGCACCGCGACCCCTGGCGCGGAGATGTTCGGCTTGAACTCGCCGTCCTGGCCCGGTCCACGGCCGGAGAAGTAGGCGATGTCGTTGTTGACGTCGTACGCGCCGACCGAGTAGTTGATCGTCCGGGTGCCCGGCGAGCCGCCGGACTGGCAGCCCAGCTCACCGCTGTTGCCGTTGGACCAGATGCCGAGGATGCCGGCGGCGTCCCAGGCCAGCATCACGTCCTCCATGAACGGATCCACCGACGGCTGGCGGCTGCCCCACGAGTTGTTGATCACGTGTGGCCGTTTGCCGGCGTCTGGGTTCTGCCCGTTCAGGTCGGTCGGCTCCAGCAGCCACTGGCCGGAGGCGACCAGCGCCGCGTCGCTCGGGCAGCAGCCGTTCGCCGCGATCCAGTTCGCCTCGGGCGCGACGCCGATCCGGTTGCCGGTGCCGCCGTCGCCGACCATCGTGCCCATCGTGTGGGTGCCGTGCGAGCCCCGGTCACACGGTGCCGCGCTGCACCTGCTGTCCGCGTCGAACCAGTTGTAGTTGTGGTCGAACGTGCCGTCGCCCAGGTTGCCCCGGTACTGGGCGACCAGCGCCGGGTGGTCGAACTGGACGCCGGTGTCGAGGTTGGCGACGGTGATGCCGGCGCCCTTGGTGCCGAACTGCTCCCACACGTCGTCGGCGTTGATGTTGGCGATGCCCCACTCGACGTCCTCGGCCTGGGTCCCACGCTCACCCGCACCGTCGGCGTCGTCGCGGGCCGGCTCGTCCGGGGTCGGCTCGATCAGCTGGTACTCGACCGGCTGGTAGAGGCCTTCGACGTCGGGCCGGGCCGCCAGCTCCTGGGCCAGCATCGACGATCCGTCCCGTACGTAGATCGCGTTGCTGGCCCAGAACGCCTGGTAGGTCACGCCCTCGGTGTCGAGCAGGTGTCGGACGCTGGTCTGGCTGGTGGCAGCGGTGGTCCGCAGCGCCTCGGCGACCGCCTCGCCGCGCGCCGTCCAGTCGTCGATCTGCCGCGCCTGCGCCAGGTCGGCCCGCTCGGCGAACCGGATCCACAGGTCGGTGCTGCCGTCGGACTGCAGCGACCGCTCCAGCTCGGGCTGGATCTTGTCGGCGACGCCGCGCGCCGGGTCACCGCCCGGATCGGGGCCGGGCCGGGGTGCCGCCGCCGCCGGATTCGGTGCGGCCAACGCCACACCGGCCAGCAGCACCAGCGACAACGCTCGTGCGATGGGTCTCATTGGGGGTTCCTTCCGTGGGATCGGCCACGCGGGTGGGCACGCCGTGCCCTTCACAGGGGTTGGTACGGGTCACGGCGTTCCGCGCTGCAGGTCGCGCAGGTACCGGTGCCACCGTCGGACGCCGCGTCCGCGCCCGCCTCGGGTCCGCCGGGTACGGGTCGGTCGGATTCGGGGTCGGATTCGGGCGCGGGTTCATCCGTTGACCGCCGTGGTGGCTCGTGCATGCAAGTCATGCTGCTGAGCCGGCGGATCGTTAGCTATCCAGCAGATACGTCAAAGAATCGACCGGTCGCGGTCGATGTGCCCGATCCGGTTTCGACCGGGTTGCCGGGCCGTTTCAGCCGTCCGCCGCTAGGACGCCCGCCTCCACGGCGGCGACCGCCAGCGCGGTACGGCTGGACACCCGCAGCTTGCGCATCGCCGACCGCAGCTGCTGATCCACTGTGGCCGACGACTTGGCGAGGATCCGGCCGATCTCCCGGTTGGTGTGCCCGGCCACCACCAACCGGACCACGTCCAGCTCGCGCGGGGACAGCCGGTCGCCGTACCCTTTGCGGCCGCCCCGCCACCGGCGCGGCACCTCCCCGCCGTGTTCGCGCAGCCGCCGCGCCACCCGGTCGGCGGCACCGCGCGCGCCGAGGTCGGTCAGCCCGTCGTACACCTCGCCCAGGATCGTCCGTCCCGGCTCGACCCGCCCGGCGGCCAGCAATGCCAGCGCCTGCCGTTCCCGGGCGAGCAGCGCGTCGTACGGGCGGGGCAGCGCCGCCCACGCGCGGGCGGCCCGGTCGAAGCCGGCCGCCGCCCGGTCGTGGTCACCAGCGGCGGCGGCGAGTCCCGCCTGGCATACCGCCAGCGCGGCCACCGGGCCCGGCGCGGCCCGGCCGCGTAGCCCGCCGGCGAAGCGGCGCACGAGTTCGGCCGCCTCGTCCGGTCGTCCGGCGGCGAGCAGCGCCGCCGCCCGCGCCGGCGCGATGTCGGTGGCCCACACCCAGACCCGCTTGGCGGCGACCGCCCCGATCGGACCATCGGTGACCCGCAACGCCCGGTCGGCCTGCCCGTCGTCGAGCCACAGCCGGGCCAGCATGGCGGCCGGCTCCACCGTGTCGTCGACCGCGCCGCGCCGGGCCGCCTCGTCCAGCACCACCTGGAACTGCTGCTCGGCGTGGCGTAGCTGACCGGTGGCCGCGGCCAGCCGTCCGGCCAGCCGCAGACTCGCCAGATAGACGCCCGGCCGGTCCCGGTCCGCCTCGGCCAGTTGGGCGGCCCGGTCGGCCAGGCCGTCCCACCGGCCGGTGAACCAGTCCAGGTTGGCCTGTTCCACCAGGACGTTGTAGCGCAGCCGGACCAGACCCTCGGCGTCGGCGAGAGCCAGCGCCACCGACAGGTGCCGACCGGTTTCGGCGTACCGGCCCCAGATCAGCGCCCCGGTGCCGACGTTGGCGTGGATCCGGGCGATGTCGCGCCGTTCGGCCGCCGACGCGCCGTCGGTAGGCAGCCCGGCCACCACCTCCCAGGCCTGCGGCTCGCCGAGCATCAGCAGCGCCGCCGCCCGGTTGCCGGCCAGCGACATCCGGTCGGCGGCGGACGGGATCCGCGGAATCAGCTCGGCGGCCCGGCGCAGCCACCGCAGATGGGTGGTGGCCGGCCACGGGCCGGCGTACGCCCAACCGAGGTAGGTCATCGCGCGGGCCGCCTCCACCGGGTCGGCGAGGTGCTCCACCGCCCGGCCGAGTTCGGTGAGCGCGGCCTGCGCCTCGCCGCCGATGATCAGCAGCCGGCCCAGCGGGTTGCGGATGTCGGCCTGTTGTCGCGGGGTCAGCTCGGTCGACTCCAGCACGGCACGCAGGGTGGCGACCACCCGGTGGTAGACGTCGTCGACCGGCTCGCGGCGGCCGAGCGCGGCGACGGCGGCGGTGCGGGCGATCCGGGCCCGGTCCGCCGCTGCCAGCTCCGCGACGGCCAGCAGCTCGTCGAGGGTGACCGCGGCGGTGGTGTGGTCGCCGGAGGCGATCATCCGATCGGCGGCGGCCTGCGCGTACCGGGCCCAGCGCGCCACGTCACCCGCCTCGCGGAAGTGTCGGGCCAGCTGGGCGACGGGCGGCGGATCCAGACCCTCGACCGCCTGTCCGGCCCGCAGATGCAGCGTACGCCGCTCGGGGTGCGCGATGGCCTCGTAGACGGCGGTGGCGGCGAGGGCGTGCCGGAACCGCCACCGACCGCCGCCGGGGTGGCCACGCTCGTCGCTGTCCAGCAGACCGGCGGTGGCCGCCTCGGTCAGCCCGGCCCGGCAGGCCCGGGTCAGCAGGCCGGCGGTGGCAGCCAGGGTGGCCTCGTCGGCGGGTTCGCCGAGTACGGCGGCGGCGCGCAGCACCCGCTGGGCGGCCTGGGTCAGCCGGCCGACCCGTTCCCGGGTCGAGTCCCGCACCGACGCCGGCACCTGCAGCTCACTCAGGCTCAACCGCACCCAGCGTCCGTCCCGGAACACCACGTCGGCCCGGTCACACAGCAGGCGTACCGACTCCTCGACCATCAGCGGCACGCCGCTCGTGCGCTGGTGCAGGAAGGTGGCGAACTCGGTCGACATGGGATTGCCGTCCAGCATCGACGACACCATCGCCGCCGTGTCGGCCACGTCCAGCGGCGCCAGGGTGATCCGCAGCCGGGCGCCGCCACCGGACGCCGGCCGGGACAGCCGCAGCAGCAGCGAGCGGTCGTCGACTTCCTCGGGGCGGTAGGTGACCAGCAGGCTCGGCCCACCGGGGGCCGGTCGGGCGGCGAGGAACACCAGGAACTCCTGGGTGACCTCGTCGGCCCAGTGCGCATCCTCGACGACGAGCAGGTCGACGTCGAGCGCACGGATCAGCTCGTCCAACGCCCGGAACAGCCGGTGCCGGGCCGCGGTGGCGTCGTCCACCGGGTCCAGTGGCGGTGGCAGCTCGGCCGACCATTCCGGCACGAGCGGGCGCAGTGCCCCGGCCAACGCGCTCAGCCGTACCCCGGCCAGCCGTGGCCGGACGTCGCGCAGCGCGTCCACGATGGGCGCGAGAGTGAGTGACTCGCGTAGCGGTGGGCAGACCGCCAGCAGGGTGCCGGGGCGTGGGCCGTCCGCCGTGGTCGACGTCTCCCGCACCAGCCGGCTCTTGCCGATCCCCGCCTCACCCTCCAGCAGGACCACCGCCGGGGGACGGGCGAGCGCCGTGGCCAGCGCCGCCATCTCACCGGACCGTCCCACCAGCCGTGGCGTGGCGATCGGCATCGCCGTGCCCGCCGCCGCAGCGTGCCCGCTCACCCGCATCGTCGGAGCGTATCCCGCACGTCGGATGCTGTAGCGGGCCGTCGATGCCGCCTCGGCCGGCCCGGGAATCCCGCCCTTGTCGTGATCCGGACCGTGGCGACCGTGGTGACCACGGTCGCCGTTCGACTATTGTCAAGGAGGATTCAGAATTCGCCCGACGTCCGGGTCGACCACTATTTGAATCCATCCGGTCTGTTCACTCCGCATCAACCCCCTTTGTCGATGCCCGTTGGGTGTTGTGGCTTCTCGTGGGCGGACCGGGTTGTCCACACCGATCGAGACAGGAGTTCGGCACATGATCAGCAATGCCATGCTGCAGCAGGCGGGCACCATTCTGGGGCAGGTCGCCAACGGCGTGAACATCGTCGTCGTCCCGCAGTCGATGTCCGTCGGCACGGCCGATAACCCGGCCATCTGTCTGAAGTCGGCGATTCAGGTGAACTGGGTGAAGAAGCAGATGGACGCGCCCGAGGTCCGCAAGTACGTCGAGGGCGACGTGGACTGGGACGGGATCATCGGCACCGTCGCGATCGACACGCTGGTGATCCAGGAAGGGGTCTTCGACGGTACGGTTGCCTACCGCTCAGCGGTGATCTGGCACGAGCACGGGCATGTCCTGCACGGCAAGACCGAAAACGGAAACGTCTACCTGTACGAGGTCACGAATCTCACCAACAACGTCGCCACGCTAGGCAACGCGGAGGTCCGGGACGTTTTGGAGAAGAGGTCCGGGGCGTACCGGGCGGCGGTGGATCCGGGCATCGCGGCGCTGCGCGCGTTTTTGCAGCAGAATTGGCAGATCACGCTGTAAGGGCCGCCGCGACGCGGGTGCCGTCCGCCGCGCGGCTCAGGCCCTTGCCGCCCGTACGGACCGCGACCCACGCGGAGCCGTGGGACCGGAGTCCGCCGCGTGGGCCGCGTGCCAGCAGGTGCGGTTCACTACCGGGGTCACTGCGACGTGCGGGTCAGTCCGACTCGGGTCGCAGTACGATCCGGGCGAGCAGGTCCTGGCCGTCGCGCAGCCCGTGTACGCCGACCTCGGCGTCGACGTCGAGACTGGACAGCTCCACCTCGTCGCCGTCGTCGATCACCCGGCACTCGTCGGTGCAGGTCCAGTCGAGCACGAAGCCGTCCGCCGACTCGACGCTGATCGTGGTGCCGTCGATGGAGCCGACCGTGCCGCGCTGCACGACGAGCGTCCGCAGTCCGTTGTCGGTCTGTACGGTCATCTCGCCGTGCAGACCGGCACCGCCCGCCCCGAGACCGCGCAGCCAGCCGGCACGTGGGCCGGGTCGCCCCCACGGGCCACGGCGGCCGTCCCACCAGCCGGGGCGGTCGTTGCCGGCGAGACCGAAGTCGCTGTAGTCGACGGTGTCGACCGCAGCGACCGGGAGCGGATCCGCAGCGGTGCGGGAGCCGTCGGACGAGCCGCCGAACCCGCAGCCGGTGAGGGTCAGCAACGCGACCGCGCCGGCTGCAGCGCCGGTGAATGCCTTGGTGCCAACTGATTTTCTCATGTGGTCAGCATCGACCACCGACACGAAGCCACCGTCAGGTCGATGTTCGGATCAGGTAAGGCGTCCGGCGGCGCAGTCGGTCCGACGGAGGCAGCCGAGCTACCGGGCCGGTCGGCGCGGCAGCCGTACGGTGAAGACGGCGCCGCCGCCGGGGGAGTGGCCAGCGGCGATCCGTCCGCCGAGACGGTGGGTCAGCCCGGCGGCCAGGGCCAGCCCGATCCCGGTACCGACCGACCGTTCGCCCCGGTACCGGCGGTGCAGGGCACCGCGTTCGAAGATCACCGCGAGGTCGTCGTCGGTGAACCCCGGTCCGTCGTCGTGCACCTGCACCGCGACGGAGTCCGGCTGCCCGGCGGCGGATCCAGGCTGCCCGGTCGCCGGCTCCGGCGGTACGCCGAGCCGTACGGTGCCGCCGGCCGGCACTACCCGCAGCGCGTTGTCCAGCAGGATGTCGACGACCTGCCGGAGCCGTCCCGGGTCGGTGTGGACGGTCACCGGTGTCGCCGGTGGGGTCAGGACGACCGTCACCCCGTTGCCGGCGAACCGGCGGCGCCAGGCGTCGACGGCGTCGGTGAGCAGCGCGCCGAGGTCGACGTCGACCATTTCCAGGGCGAAATCGGAGGCTTCCAGCCGGGCAAGCGCCAGCAGGTCGCCGACCAGACGGTCCAGCCGCTGCGCCTCGCCGAGCATGATCCGTCCGGTACGCGCGGCACCGTCGGGATCCACGACGCCGTCGGCGATCGCCTCGGCGTACCCGCGCAGCGTGGTCAGCGGGGTACGCAGCTCGTGCGAGATGGACAGCAGGAAGTCCCGTTGCCGGGCCTCGCTGACGGCGAGCGCGGCGGCGAGGTCGTTGAGCGCGCGGGCCAACTGCTCGGCCTCGACAGGCGGATCCAGCGGTACCCGTACGGTGCGGTCCCCGGCGCGCAGCCGCTGCGCCGCGTGGGCGGCGGCCCGGATCGGCCGGGACAGCCGGGCGGCGAGCAGCACCCCGGCGATCAGGCCGGCGGTGAGCCCGGCGGCCAACGCCAGCCACAGGTTGCTCCAGACCAGGCGGCCGACTCCCGGGCGTACCGGCTGGAGCAGCACCACCGACATGCCGTCGCCGGTGGGCCGTCCTTCGATCAGGGTCGGCCGGCCGTCGACGCGGGTCGGCCGCCGGCCGGTCACCGGCTCACCGGCGGCGAGCCGGCGGAGCACCTGGCCGGGCAGCTGCCGAGGCGCCGCCTCGCCGGGCCGGACGAGCAGCACCTCGATGCCCTGGTCGGTCAGTTCGCCGGTCAGCCGGCCGGTGAGGGCCGTCCGCGTGCCGGCCGGCGCGGCGGTGACGGCCGCCGCGACCAGGTCGGCCTTGGCGGCCAGCGAGGCGCGGGCGCCGCGTTCCGTGCCCCGGACCCCGAGTGGGATGGCGACCGCTGCGGTGACCAGCACCGACAGCAGGGCGACCGTGCAGGCGACCCCGACGGTACGGGCGGTGAGCGTGCCGGTGAGCCGCCGCCAGCCGGACCGCTGCCCGGGCCACGGCCGCTGCGGCTCAACCATCGGCGGTGTAGCCGACGCCGCGTACCGTGCGGATCACGGTGGCGGCGGTGCCGAGCTTGGCCCGCACCTGGGCGACGTGCACGTCGACGGTGCGGGTGCCGGCGTGGGCGGCGTACCCCCAGACGGAGGCGAGCAGCTCCTCGCGGGTGTAGACCCGTCCGGGGCGGCGCATCAGGTGGTCCAGCAGGTCGAACTCGGTGGAGGTGAGGGCGACCGGGTGGGAGTCGGCGGTGACGGTGCGCCGGGCCGGGTCGAGGGTGACGCCACCGACGGTACGGACCGGTTGACCGCCGGGCGTGCCGAGGCTGCGGCGGCGGATGGCCCGCACCCGGGCGACCAGTTCGCGGGGGCTGAACGGTTTGGTGACGTAGTCGTCGGCGCCCAGCTCCAGGCCGACGACCCGGTCGACCTCGTCGTCACGGGCGGTGAGGAAGATGACCGGGGTCCAGTCCTCGTCGGCGCGCAGCCGCCGGCAGATCTCGGTGCCGGAGATGCCGGGCAGCGCGATGTCCAGCACGGCCAGCACCGGGCGCAGCCGTCGGGCGGCGGCCAGCCCGCTGTCCCCGTCGGCGCAGACGTGTACGCCGAACCCGTCGCGGGTGAGGTACAGCCGGATCAGGTCGGCGATCGGCTGTTCGTCCTCGACGACGAGCACCAGTCCCCGGTCCGGCTGCGGTGCTGCGGTCACCCGCCCATCATGGCGGGACCGGAAAACGGCCGCATCAGTTTCCGGTACGGATCAGGTAAAAGTCGCTGCTGGCGGGTGATTCCCGGATTGCGAACCGGACCGGATGCCGCATCAAATCAGATCACGGTCAATAACTGTACGGGCACGTTGTGTATTCATTAGGCTGACTCCACATCGCTCCTCATGAATGGAGGTGGACCAGTGTCTGTCCGCACTGGATCCCACAACGGCCGCGGCTTCGTCCGCCGCGGCATCGCCCTGCTCGCCACCGCGCTGCTGACCGCCACCGCCGCCGTGGCCGGCACCGCCGCGCCGGCCCAGGCAGCCGTGCCCGACCGCTGGGGCTTCGCCTACCTGCAGACGCCCACCCCGGCACCCGGCACCGTCCTCGACGCCACCCGGCAGTGGGGCGGCTGGAAGGCCACCGCGCCCGCGCTCTGGGCGACCGTCGACCAGATCGGCCTCGGCCGCTACCGGGTGCGGTTCCCGTTGACCGCCTCGGCCAACGGCGTCGCCCACGTCACCGCGGTCGACAACGCACCGCGCTGGTGCCAGGTGTTCCAGAACTTCCCGTCCGGCACCGACCAGATCGTCGTCGTCCAGTGCTACCGGCCCGGCGGAGCGCCGGACAACTCCCGCTTCGTCGTCGACTACACCTCCGCCTCCGGGGTGCTGCCACCCGGGTCGGACGCGTTCGGCTACGTCAAGGCGAACCCGCTCGGCGCGCTGATGTCGTCGTACAACTCGGCCGGTGCCGGCAACGTGGTCACCCAACTCGGCACCGGCTTCTACGAGGTGAAACTCAACGGACTCGGCACCGCCCTGCTGGACGGCAACCTGCAGGCCACCGCCGAGCACCCGAACGTCGCCCGGCGGTGCAAGATCGCCCGGTGGACCTCCAGCGGCGGCACCATCCTGGCGTACGTGTTCTGCTTCGACGCCGCCGGATCGATGGCCGACACCTGGTTCAACCTGACCTACCATCGGCAGCGGCCGGTCTTCGGCTCGGTGCCGCCGACGCGGTTCGCCTACCTGTGGAGCCCGGGGCTGGGCGGGCCGACCGACTTCAACTCGGCCGGCGGGGTCAACACCATCATGGTCTCGGGCGTCGGGCAGTACCTGGTGACTCTGCCGTCGGTCGGTTTCCAGCGAACCACCGTGCAGGTCACCGCCTTCGGTACCACCCCGGACTACTGCAACCTGCAGACGCCGTGGATCCTCTCCGGCAACACGGTGTTCGTCCGCAACGTGATCTGCTTCAACGCCGCCGGCGCGCAGACACCGAACAATTTCTTCCTCACCTACTCGTCGAGCGTCTGACCGGCGAGGAGCCTGACCGGTGAGGGGTCGGGGCGGATACCGCCCCGACCCCTCACGTACGGGTCGGTCAGGCCAGACCAGCCCGGCGCAGCGCGTCGGCGAGCGCACCCTCGGGCTGGCCCCCGCCGCGCTGGCTGTCCCTGCCGCCTCTGCCGCCCCGGCCGTCCTTGCCGACCTGGCCGCTTCGGCCGCCTTTGCCGTCGCGGCCCTGCTGCCGGGGCTGCCCGCCCCGGCCGGGGCCGCCGCCCCGGCCGCCGTCCGCGCCGTCCCGCTGACCCGGGGCGCGGCCGGCACCCGGCTCGTCGTCCAGCCGCAGCGTCAACGAGATCCGTTTGCGGGCGACGTCCACGTCGAGCACCTTCACCCGGACGATGTCACCGGGCTTGGCCACGTCCCGGGGATCCTTGACGAACGTCTTCGACATCGCCGACACATGCACCAGACCGTCCTGGTGCACCCCGACGTCGACGAACGCGCCGAACGCGGCCACGTTGGTCACCACGCCCTCCAGCACCATGCCGGGCCGCAGGTCGGCGAGGGTCTCCACGCCGTCGGCGAAGGTGGCGGTACGGAACGCCGGACGCGGGTCGCGGCCCGGCTTCTCCAACTCGGCGAGGATGTCGGTGACCGTCGGCAGACCGAACACGGCGTCGACGAACTTCTCCGGCCGGATCCGGCGCAACGTCTTCGTGTCGCCGATCAGCGTCCGCAGGTCACTGCCGGTGTCGGCGAGGATCCGACGGACCACCGGGTACGCCTCAGGGTGCACACTGGACGAGTCGAGCGGGTCGTCACCGTCGCGGATGCGCAGGAAGCCGGCGCACTGTTCGAACGCCTTCGGCCCCAGCCGGGCCACCGTCCGCAACGCCTCCCGGGACCGGAACGGCCCGTGCGTGTCGCGGTGCAGCACGATGTTCTCGGCCAGTCCGGCACCGATGCCGGAGACCCGGGTCAGCAGCGGTGCGGACGCGGTGTTCACGTCCACCCCGACCCCGTTGACGCAGTCCTCGACCACGGCGTCGAGCGACCGGGACAGCTTCGTCTCGGAGATGTCGTGCTGGTACTGCCCGACGCCGATCGACCGAGGGTCGATCTTGACCAGCTCGGCGAGCGGGTCCTGCAGCCGGCGGGCGATGGAGACCGCGCCGCGCAGCGACACGTCGAGGTCCGGCAGCTCCTGAGAGGCGTACGCCGAGGCCGAGTAGACCGACGCGCCGGCCTCGGAGACCATCACCTTGGTCAGCTGCAACTCGGGGTGCCGGGCCATCAGGTCGGCGACCAGCTTGTCGGTCTCCCGCGACGCGGTGCCGTTGCCGATCGCCACCAGGTCCACCCGGTGCGCGGCGGCCAACTTCGCCAGCGTGTCGATGGCGGCGTCCCACTGCCGGCGCGGCTCGTGCGGGTAGACCGTCTCGGTGGCCACCACCTTGCCGGTGGCGTCCACCACCGCCACCTTCACCCCGGTCCGGATACCCGGGTCCAGACCCATCGTGGCCCGGCTGCCGGCCGGCGCGGCCAGCAGCAGGTCCCGCAGGTTGGCGGCGAACACCCGGACCGCCTCGTCCTCGGCCGCCTGCCACAGCCGCATCCGCAGGTCGGCGCCGAGGTGGATCAGGATCCGGGTACGCCACGCCCAGCGGACCGTGTCGGCCAGCCACTTGTCCGCCGGTCGACCCTGGTCGCTGATGCCGAACCGGCCGGCGATGATCGGCTCGTAGCTGCTCGGCCCGGCGACGGCGTCGGCCGGCACCTCCTCCGGCTCCATGGTCAGGTCGAGAACCTGTTCCTTCTCGCCCCGGAACATGGCCAGCACCCGGTGCGACGGCAGCCTGGTGAACGGTTCGGCGAAGTCGAAGTAGTCGGCGAACTTGGCCCCTTCGGTCTGGCGTCCCTCGCGTACCCGGGAGGTGAGCCGGCCGTGCGACCACATCCGCTCCCGCAGCCCACCGATCAGGTCGGCGTCCTCGGCGAAGCGTTCCACCAGGATCGCCCGCGCGCCGTCGAGCGCCGCCGCCGCGTCGGCCACACCCTTGTCGGCGTCGACGTAGCCGGCGGCCGCGGTCCGCGGGTCCTGACCCGGATCGCCGAGCAGCAGATCCGCGAGCGGCTCCAGGCCCGCCTCGCGGGCGATTTGCGCCTTGGTCCGCCGCTTCGGCTTGTACGGCAGGTAGATGTCCTCCAGCCGGGCCTTCGAATCGGCCGCCATGATCTGCGCGGTCAGCGCCTCGTCGAGCTTGCCCTGGCTGCGGATCGACTCCAGGATCGCGTCGCGGCGCTCGTCCAGTTCGCGCAGGTAACGCAGCCGCTCCTCCAAGGTACGTAGCTGCGCGTCGTCGAGCATCCCGGTGGCTTCCTTGCGGTACCGGGCGATGAACGGCACCGTCGCGCCGCCGTCGAGCAGTTCGACGGCGGACGCCACCTGCCCGGCCCGTACTCCCAGTTCTTCGGCGATCCGCTGATCAATCGCTGTGGTCACGTCGCGTGCCCCGCTCCAACTCCCCGGCTGCCGGACGGGGGTGCTCCCGCCCGGCCCGATGCCTGTGGCCCGGCACCCGTCGTGCGGCCGGTGCCGGGGACCACGGTGGGTGGTCCGGGGAGCATTCTGCCGGCTACCGGCGGTCGGTGTCGCGCCACCACGCGACCCGGTCGACGGCGCAGGTCACCAGGCGATCGACGTGTCCCGCTGCGGCCACAGCCGCACCGCCAGCCGGGACCGTGGCACCGGGTGGTTGATCGCGTCGACCACCGCCGTCAGCTGCGGGTCGAGCCGGCTCGCGGTGGCCGTCAGTTGCCGCCGCACCGTCGCCCCGTACATGGTCACGAACCAGCCTTCGGTGCCGGTGGCGCGGACGATCTGGGCCAGCGCGGCGGTCCGGGCGTCCAGCGGGACGACCCGGCCGAGGGCGTGGCCGAGCCGGACCCGGGGGCCGACCGCACGGACCGGATCCATCGCCGGGAACCGGGTCGTCATTCGGCGGGTCACCGGATGGCGGACCTGTTCGGTGCGCAGCACGCCGAGCGTCTCCAGGTCCTCGGCGACCACCCCGGGCAGCCCTGGTCGCATCAGGGCGATCCAGTCCGGCACCGGTTGGCGTTGTTCCAGCCGCAGTTCGGCCAGCAGCGGGTCGGCGACCGGGTCACCGAGCGGCTGCCCGTCGACCGGCACCAGCAGGCCGTCGCGGACCTCGGCACGACCGGCGAGGATCAGCGTGGCGATCGCGGTGCCGGCGAGCCCGGCACCGAGCAGATCCCGGCCGACCATCGGTCGGCCGGTGCTGTCGTCGAGCGCAACCAGGAAGAACTCCTCGGTCAGCGTCAACTCCGTCGGAGTTCGAGCACGGCGCATCGAGTCGTCCCCTGCGGCGGTTTCTGGTGCGCGAGCCGAGCAGGGCCGCGGGAACGGCCCGGCAAGGATGGATGACCTTGCTGAAGCGGAACCTTACGACGCCGGACCAATCAGCTCAAGCCATTCCTTTGTTGGAAACCGGTGAATGTTCCTTCGACAGCGCCGAAATGCCACCCCGGACCAGGTATCGCACCGGCGCCGGGTTAGCGTCTGCTGGTGGACCCGGCACCAGCAGCAGTCCGGTCGGCCACCCCGCCGGCCGGGGACCTCCGCGCCCGCCGCCTGTCCGGCCGACGGGCCGCCGCCGCCAGCGATCTGGCGGCGAGTCCGTTCCGGGCCGACCGGGACCGGATCGTCTCCTCACCGTTCTTCGCCCGGCTCGGCGGCGTGACCCAGGTGATCAGCCCGGGCGGCTCCGGCCTGCTGGTGCACAACCGGCTCACCCACAGCCTCAAGGTGGCCCAGGTGGGCCGGGCTGTCGCCGAGCGGCTGACGGCCGACGAACGGCACCGGACCCTGCTCGACGAGCTCGGTGGCTGCGATCCGGACGTGGTCGAGGCGGCGGCGCTCGCCCACGACCTCGGCCACCCGCCGTTCGGGCATCTCGGTGAGCGGGTGCTGGACCGGGTGGCCCGGCACCGGCTCGGTCTGCCGGACGGTTTCGAGGGAAACGCCCAGTCCTACCGGATCGTGACCAGCACCGAGATCCGGGGCGAGGCGGCCGTCGGTCTGGACCTGACCGCGGCGGTGCGGGCCGCCATGCTCAAGTACCCGTGGACCCGGCGCACCTATCCGCAGCCGCATCCGAGCCTGCTGCGCCCGGCGCCCCGTGGTGCCGCGGTCGCGCCCGACGATCCGGCGGTCGGGTCGGTCAAGTTCGGCGCCTACACCACCGAGGCGGCCGACCTGCGGCAGGCCCGGGCGCCGTTCGCCGGGGTCATCGAGCCGTGGCAGCAGACCGTCGAAGCGTCGATAATGGACATCGCCGACGACATCGCGTACGCCATCCACGACGTGGAGGACTTCCACCGGGTCGGCGTACTGCAGCAGGGCCCGGTCGCCGGTGAACTCGTCACCTGGCAGCGCTCCGCCGCCGAGCTGCGGGAGCTCACCGACGCGGAGATCGCCGCCAGCGCGCACCGCCCCGGCCGGTCCATCGAGCGGCTCCGCCGCCAGCTGCACCGTAAGGACAGCTGGATCGCCTCCGACGAGGCGTTCGCCGCCGCCGTCGAACACGTCCGTCAGGAGCTGGTTGACGGCCTGCTGATGGTGCCGTTCGACGGGTCGATCGAAGCGGAGGAGAGCATCAGCACGTTCTCCGCGCGCTGGACCCGGCGGCTGGTCGGCGCGATCGGCGTCACCGCCGACCCGCCGGTACGCTCCGGCCACGTGCTGCTGGCCACCGCCCAGTGGCACGAGGTGCAGGTGCTCAAGTTCGTGCACCACCGGTTCGTCCTCGCCCGGCCGGACCTGGCGCTGCACCAGCGTGGTCAGGCCGATCTGCTGGCCACCCTGGTCGACGCGCTGCACGCCTGGGTGACCGACCCGGACGAGCAAGGGCGGCTGCCCCGCCGGCTGCACGACCTGGTCGAGTTGGCCGAGGCCGAGCTGGCCGCGACCGTCGGCAGCGACACCCCGTCCGGGGCGGGCGGTACCCCGCGCGACGGCCTGACCGGCGCCCCGGGCCGCGGTCGGGTGGACGGCCTGGCCGCCGCCGCTCAGGGCCGGGCGATCATCGACTACGTCGCCTCACTCACCGACGGCCAGGCGGTCGCGTTGCTGGGCGCGTTGACCGGCCGGTCCGGGCAGCTGTGGACCGACGCGTTCGTGCTGTGACCGAGCGTTCGCGCGGTGACCGGCCCGTCCCGGTGGTGAGTGCCGGTCCCGGCTGCGGTCAGTCCCGCCAGCCGTAGTCCAGCCTCACCAGGCTGGTGCCGACGGTGACCCGGGTCAGGACGCCGACCAGCGCCGACCGTCGCTGGTCGCGACTGACCACGTCGGCGGCGTCGGCGTTCAGCTGTACGTACCGCTGCCACACCTGCTGTTCGATCTCCTCGGCGTTGATCAGGGAACGGTCACATTCCGTGTCGGGGCAGGCGTAGTGGCGGGTGCCGTCGTCGGTGCTGGCCGGGATCAACAGGCGGTCGCCGCACCACAGCAGACCGCGCAGGATGTAGAGGTCGGAACCGGTCGTGTCACGGCGTGCAGGGTTGACCATGATGCCCATGTCTCATCGCCTCCTGCCAGTGTGTACGGGCCGGAGAGGTGTCCGGTTCGCCGGATCACCGCAGCAATGGGCGGGCTGTCGTGACTGGGCGGGCGGCGTCAGGAGCGACGGCCGCCTCCCGGCCGGAGGTTCTGCAGCCGCACCTGACCCCGGGCGATCAGCTGACCGTCACTGTCGGTGATCTCGACCTGCCACAGTTGCTGGCTGTAGCCGCGGTGGACCGGCGTGCCGACGGCGATCAGCTCTCCGCCGGAGGCCGCCTTCAGGAAGTCGGTCTGGTTGGCCACCCCCACCACCCGGCCCTCGTCACCGAGCCAGGTCGCCGCGCCGAGGCTCGCCGCGCTCTCCACCAGGGCGCAGTACACCCCGCCGTGCACGATTCCGAACAGCTGGTGCAGCGCCGGGGTCACCGGTAGCCGTAGCTCCACCCGCTGTGCGGACACCGCTACGGCACGTACGCCGAGCTGTGCGTCGAACCCACCCAATGGCCTGTCCATGGTGCCTCCCGTCGGCGGCGGGCGGTGCCGCCCCGTCGGCGAGCGTAGTCAACCCGTGAGAGCGTCCCGCCGGGGATCCGGCCCGGTCTGCTGCCGGTCCCGCTCCTGCGGTCTGGCCTGCGGTCCGGGCGGCGGAGAGGCCTGCGGTCCGGGCGGCGTTGCCGGCGAAGTCGGCCTGAGCCGACGCATCGCCGGTAGCTCGACCCACCGGTGCAGCGGCACCGCCAACAGGTAGGACCCGACCAGGAACGCCAGCGCCAACCCGACCGCCTGCCAGGCGGTCCACTCCCGGTCCCGGCCGACGAGGTGCATGACGGTCACGATCACCACCAGATGCAGCAGAAAGAACCCGTACGACACCTCGCCGAGATGGACCGCGACCCGGTGCCGCCACCAGGATCGCCGGCCGTGCAGATCGGCCAGTGCCGCTGCCGGGACCAGCAGGCCGATCGTCACGATCGTCGCCGCGGTGTCCCGGGCCTGCGCCGGCAGCCACTCGACGGCGAGATAGTTCGCCACCCACAGGGCGGTGGCGACCGGCAGTCCCGGCCCTCGCCAGGCGCCGCGCCGCACCAGCAGCGCGAGCACGATGCCGAGCAGGAACTCCAGCATCCGAACCGGCGGGAAGATGTAGACGAACCAGCGGCGGTGTTCCGCCGCGACCAGCAGGTCGGCCACCAGCGGCATCAACCAGACGGCGGTCGGCAGTGCGACGGCGCCGACCCGCAACGCCGTCGTGCCGAGCCGGCGCAGTCCCGCGTACAGCAGGGGGAACGCCAGGTAGAACGCCATCTCGCAGGAGAGCGACCAGGTGACCGGGTTGATGCCCAGGTAGTACACGTCCGACGGATGCCAGGCCTGGACCAGCGGCGCCGAGAAGGCGAGCAGCCGTGGCCAGATGTCCGGCAGCCGTGCCGTCAGCACCAAGCCGACGACGGCCGGCACCAGGGCGACCAGATGGGCCGGGTAGACCCGTGCCAGGCGTCCCCACCAGAACCGGCCCGGCCGGTAACCGGGGCGGACCGACCAGGTGAGGACGAAGCCGGACAGCACAAAGAAGAACGAGACGCCCAGGTCACCACCGTTGAACAGGATGCCGGCGATCCGACTGTCCTGCGGGTCGGCCAATGGGATGAACGAGTAGGCGTGCACGCCGAAGACCAGCAGCGCCGCAGCGAACCGCAGCCCGGTCAGCGACGGCAGCCGGCCCGGCGAGGGAGGGGTGGCAGGCACCGGGCCAACGATATCCACCGGCGTCGTACCTCAAACCAGCGATCTCCATCCGCGCCGTACCCCAAGCGGACGATTGGTCGGCGGTGTGGCAGCGATCATCAGCCGCGACCGATCGGCTCCGCCGTGGCGGGCCCGGCCTGACCAGGCTGACCGCCCCGTCGCCTTGGTATGGTGTCGGCCTGTTCGACGAATCAGCCGGTGAATGACATGTGCGCAGGGGCCATCGTGACGCGACCCGCGGCGCCGGGGACGGGACGGGCCTTGTCGTCGTCGTTGCCGGCACTGGTGTTCCTGGCGTTCGGTGTCGTCGCCGCCGCGCTCTACGCGGCGTTCGACACGCCGATGATCGCCGGACCGGCCTTCACCGTTGCCGGGGTGGGGGGAGCGCTCGCCGTGACCCTGGGCCCCCGCTGGCACCGGGCCCAGCCGCGCTGGGCCTGGCGGATGCTCGCCGTCGCCTGTGTGTGCTTCCTCACCGGAGCGCTGGCCCGGCCGTGGGCGGTCGAGCAGGACGGGCCGTACGCGCTGACCGCCGACGCCGCCACCGTGCCGGGCTACCTGTTCATGCTGCTCGGCCTGGCCGGCCTGCTGCGCACCCGGGGCCGGCTGCCCTCGCACGCGGTGATCGACGGTCTGATCGTCTTCATCGGCGCGGCGCTGTGCTCCGTACTGCTGCTGGCGGTGCCGGCGGGCAGCATCGCCGACCGTCCGCCCCTGGTCTCCGCCCTGGCCGCGCTGTATCCGATCTTCGACGTGATCCTGATCCTGCTGCTGGTCAGCCTGGCCTTCACCACCGCCGTACGGCGGCCGAGCTACCTGCTGCTGGTCGCCTCCATGAGCCTGCTGGTGGTCGGCGACGTGCTGTACGCCATCATCGGAGTCTCCGGTCAGCTCACCGGATCCCGACTGCTGGATCTGCCCTTCATGCTCGGTTTCCTGCTGATCGGCGCCGCCGCCCTGCACCCCTCGGTGGTCGACCTCGGCCAGGCGGCCCGGCTGCCGGTGCAGGCCTGGTCCTGGCAGCGGCTGCTGCTGATCGGCCCGGCGCTGGCCGCGCCGTTCGTGCTCACCGTCTTCGTCTCCGGCCGGTCGACGGCCGACCGGCTGGTGCTCGGCGTGGGTGGTGCCGCCATGGTGGTGCTGCTGATGATGCGGGCGGTCTCCGCCGTCCAGGGGTACGCCGCCGCGCAACGCCGCTACGAACACCGCGCCACCCACGACCCACTGACCGGCCTGCCGAACCGGTTGATGCTCGCCGCCGAGGTGCGCCGGCTGCTCACCGCCGGTCGGCCAGCGGACGCCGGGGTCTGGGTGTTCTTCCTCGACCTCGACGGGTTCAAACTGGTCAACGACTCGTGGGGGCACCACGCGGGTGATCAGCTGATCGCCCAGGTGGCGACCCGGCTGCGGGCGGCGCTGCCGGCCGCGGCGACGGTCGCCCGGGTCGGTGGGGACGAGTTCGTCGTCGTCCAGCTGGGCAGCCGCGCGCAGGCCGTGGCGCTGGCCGACCGGATCATCGACTGTGTGCACGAACCGCTGCGGATCAGGCAGGTCGAGGCGGTGATCACCGCCTCGGTCGGGATCGCCGGGTCCGGGCTCGACGACGATGGCGCGGGCAACGATCCGCCGGTGACCGCCGACGCGTTGCTGCGCGACGCCGACACGGCCATGTACCAGGCGAAGGCCGACGGTCGCGGCCGCTGGGTGATGTTCGACGCGTCGATGCACGAGCGGGTCCGCGAGCGGGTGGAGATCGAACAGGCCCTGCGGATCGCCCTCAGCGAGGACGATCTGCGGATCGCCTTTCAACCGATCGTCGACCTGGAAAGCGGCGGCCTGATCGGCGCCGAGGCGTTGCTGCGCTGGGAACATCCGGGCCGGGGCAACATCTCACCGGCGGTGTTCATCCCGATCGCCGAGGACACCGGGCTGATCGGCCCGATCGGACGCTGGGTGCTCGACCGGTCGGTGCGGCAGTTGGCGCAGTGGCGGGCGGTCGGCACGGTGACGGCGGATTTCTGGATGTCGGTGAACGTGTCGCCCCGCCAGTTGCGTGACCCGGGTCTGATCCGGGCGTTGGATGACGCGCTCGACCGGCACCGGGTGCCGGCCTCCGTCGTCGTCCTGGAGATCACCGAGTCGGTGATGATCGACCCGACCAGCGTCACCGGCCAGGTCCTGGCGGACCTGCGGCAGCGGGGGATCCGGATCGTCGTCGACGACTTCGGCACCGGGTTCTCCGCACTGGGCTATCTGCGCAAGCATCCGGTCACCGGGGTCAAGGTGGACCGGGCGTTCGTCGCTGGCCTCGGCCAGAGCGCCAAGGACGAGGAGATCGTCCGGGCGGTGGTGGCGATGAGCAGCGCCCTGCACCTGACCGTGGTCGCCGAGGGGGTGGAGACCCCGCTGCAGCAGGGCGTGCTGGCCGTCCTCGGCGTGCTGTTCGGGCAGGGCAGGCTGTGGGGAGAGCCGGTCGGCCCGGCTGAGTTCGCCCGACGGTGGGCGAGCCGACCCGCCGACCCGGTGGACGGGCCGGCGGTGCCGGCTGCCGGGCAGGTTCAGGGGCGCGGCGGCAACTCGTAGAGCCAGAACGTCTGCTCGTCCAGCCGGGTCGCCCGCGCTCCCTCGGTCAACGACTCCAAGGTCTGATGGATGGCCCTGCCCAGGCCGATCTGGTCGTTGCGGCGGCAGATGTCCAACGCCGCGACCCCGTCGCTGTCCTGCACCCGTTGCCACATGTCGGCGATCACCGACTCGAAGATGCCGCTGCCTCGGTACTGCGGATGGACGGCGAAGAAGCCGATGTACCAGATCCGGCGTTGCGCGTACAGATCCGGCCAGCGGTGGGCGAAGTAGTCCGGCGAGATCAGCGGCATCGACTCCAGCTCGTTGGTGAAGGTGGCGAGCGCGGTCAGCAGATCGGGGGACCGGGCATCCCGCCCCAGGTATTTCAGCACCCGGGGGTCGCCCAGTACCTGGTCGAATTCGGACCGGTCCATCACGTGCCGTTGGACCGCGGTGACCCGGAGTTCGTCGAACGCCGTCGTGTACAACTGCCAGGTCGCTTCGGACAGTTCGGGTGGGATGCTCGTTTCGATCTGAATGTGCATTACTGCCCTCCGGGCCCGCGCCGGTAGGCGGGGGTGGACGCGAGCCCTGCCAACGAGTATGAGCGACCGCTGAGCCCAAGGTCAGGCTGCGCCGGCGGCCGAACTTTTCGGCACCGGCACCGATCCGCGGAGCGTCCGGCTGCGTACTGCTGTACGGGCAACGGTGCGCCGTGCCCGCGAACGCCGAGGAGGGGCAGTCATGCAGCGACCGGCACAGGGGGGCGAACCAGCCGCGATCGAACTCGGCCCAGTGCAGCGGCCCGGTACGGTCTGGCCTGGTCCCGCTCCCGGCGAGCCACGCGAACCGGACGACGAGCAGCCGGAGCAGCTCGACCACACCGACCACACCGACCGTCTCGACCACGACGCCGGCACGGACCATCTCGGCCACGACGCCGGCACGGACCATCTCGGCCACGACGAGCCGGTGACCGCGCCGCCGCGCCTGTTGCCGCCGCCGCCGTGGCTGGCCCGGGAACTGGACCGACCGGAACCGGTCACCCCGGCGGTGCCGTTCTTCGACCCGGAACCCGACATGTCCGCGCCGACCGGTCGCAGTCCGCGCCGACTCGCGATGGTCGTCACCGGACTGGTGGCGCTGTTCCTGGTCGCCGCGCTGGTCGGGGCCGGCGTCGTCGACGCGCTGCGAACCACATCGGACACCACGGTCGCTGACTCCCCGCCGCCGGCCAACGATCCCGGTGTGGTCGACCCGGCCGCCGTCGACCCGGAACCCGCCACTGAACGCCTGGTGACCGGCCCGCTCGGCGAACTACAGCAGGCTGAATTCGACCTGGTCAGTGGTACCACGACGGTCAACATCCGGGCCGCCGATCTCGGCGGCGACCTGTACCGGGTCCGGACCCCGATCGACGCGGACGTGCAACCACGGGTGATCGCCGACGGCAACCGGATCAAGCTGCACCTGGTGCCGAACGACCAGTCCGGACCCGGTGTCGTCGACATCGAGCTGCACTCGTCGGTGCGCTGGCAGTTGCGGCTCACCGGCGGCGTCGCGGAACACTCGATCGACCTGACCGGTGCCGAGCTGAGCGGAGTGGACATCGTCGGCGGGGCGGCCCGCATCGAGCTGTCCCTGCCCGCGCCGGACGGCACCCTGCCGGTGCGGATGACCGGCGGCGCCAACCAGTTCCTGATCAACGCTCCGGATGGGCCGCCGGCCCAGGTCCGGTTCGGGTCCGGGGCGGCCAGCGCCACCATCGACACCCGCAGCCACGACGGCATCGCCCCCGGTGCGGTCTTCACCGGCCAGGGCTGGGCGGGCGCGACCGACCGGTACGACATCGACGCCGTCGCCGGGCTGTCCGTGCTCACCCTGCAACGGAACTGACCGACTCACTCGGCCTGCTCGGCCTCGTCCATCACCCGGTAGATGCGCTGCTCCGACACCGGGTACGGGGTACCCAACGCCTGGGCGAACACGATGACCCGCAGCTCCTCGATCATCCAGCGGATCCGCCGGGCGGCTTCGGTGTTGTGCCGGGCCGGCGGCAACCCGTCGAGCATCTGCTGGTACTCCCGGCGTACCGTGTCGATCCTGGCCTGCTGGTCGCGGTCCCGGCGCGGATTCTGCGGCAGCTTCTCCAACCGGCGTTCGATCGCGGTCAGATAGCGCGGCAGGTCCGCCAGCCGGGCGTACCCGGTGGCGGTCACGAACCCCGGATAGACCAGGGCGGCGAGCTGCTCGCGGACGTCGGTGAGCGCGGCCACCAGCGCGAGATCGGTGGTACGGCCGAGCCGCTGCTGCACCGCGTACGCCGCCGCCAGCACCTGGCGTACCCGGGACACGATCTCGACCGTGACGTCGACCAGCCCGGCGCGGACCTGCTCGCGCAGCGCGGCGAAGCCGTCTGCGTCCCAGGCCGGGCCGCCCGCCTGCGTCATCAGCAGGTCCACGGCCGCCCCGGCGCAGTCGTCGAGCAGCTCGACGACGTTGCGGTACGGGTTGCGGCTCAACGCCAGCTTATCCTGGTTGGACAGCCGGCCGGAGACGAACTTCGCCGGCGACGGCAGGGTGAGCAGCAGCAGCCGCCGGCTGCCGGCCCACATCGACCGGTCCCGCACGGCGGCGCTGTCGAACACCCGGACCGCGACGCTCGCCCCCTCGTCGACCAGACCCGGGTACGCGGTGACCCGGTAGCCGACCCGGTCCTGCTCGACACTGCGCGGCAGCGTACCGATGCTCCAGTCGCGCAGCCCGCGCCGTTCCACGTCCGGCGCGGCGGCCGCCACCACCTTGCGTACCTCGGTGGTCAGTTCGCGGCGTAGCGCGGCCAGGTCCTTCCCCTCGGCCAGCGGCTTGTCGTTCTCGTCGACCACCCGGAAGGTGACCCGCAGGTGCGGCGGCACCTTCGTCAGGTCCCAGGCGTCGTGCGGCACCATCACCCCGGTCAGCCGCCGCAGCTCCCGGCCGAGCGCGTCCAGCAGCGGCTCGGCGCCGGGCGTGATGGCGGCCAGCACCGCGCGGGCGAAGTCCGGCACCGGCACGAAGTTGCGGCGCAACTGCTTCGGCAGCGACCGGATCAGGGCCACGACCAGCTCCTCGCGCAACCCGGGCACGTGCCAGTCGAAACTGTCGTCCGACACCTGGTTGAGCATCGCCAATGGCACGTCGACGGTCACCCCGTCGGTCCCGGCGCCGGGCTCGAACCGGTACGTCAGCGGCAGGGCCATCCCGTCGGAGTGCCACTCGTCGGGGAAGTCGGCCGGGTCGATGCGGCCCTTGCCCTGGTTGACCAGCATGTCCCGGTCGAAGGTGAGCAGGTCGGGCCGGTCCCGGCGGGCCTTCTTCCACCAGGAGTCGAAGTGCCGGCCGGAGACCACCTCGGCCGGCAGCCGCTGGTCGTAGAACTCGAACAGGGTCTCGTCGTCGACCACGATGTCCCGGCGGCGGACCCGTTCCTCCAGTTCGCCGACCTCGTCGAGCAGCGCCCGGTTGTCGTGGAAGAACCGGTGCGGGGTGTGCCAGTCGCCCTCGACCAGGGCGTGCCGGATGAACAGCTCCCGGCTCAGCACCGGGTCGACCCGGCCGAAGGTCACCTTGCGGCCGGCGACCAGCGGCACGCCGTACAGGGTGACCTTCTCGTAGGCCATCACCGCCGCCTGTTTCTTCTCCCAGTGCGGCTCGCTGTACGAGCGTTTCACCAGGTGGCCGGCGAGCGCCTCGACCCACTCGGGTTCGATCTTGGCGACCGTACGGGCCCACAGCCGGGACGTCTCGACCAGCTCGGCCGCCATCACCCAGCGGGGTGGTCTGCGGGCCAACGCCGAGCCGGGGAAGACCGCGAACTTGGCTCCCCGGGCGCCGAGGTACTCCGGCTTGGCCGGATCCTTCACCCCGACGTGCGAGAGCAGGCCGGCCAGCAGCGACTGGTGTACGGCGGTCGGCGCGGCCGGCTCCCCGCCCCGGTCGACCGGTACGTCCATCCCGCGCAGCACCTGCCGGATCTGGCTGTGGATGTCCTGCCACTCGCGGACCCGCAGGTAGTTGAGGAACTCGGCGCGGCACATCCGCCGGAACGCGCTGCCGGACCGTTCCCGCTGCTGCTCCCGCAGGTAGCGCCATAGGTTCAGCAGCGCGACGAAGTCGGACTCCGGATCGGCGAACCGGGCGTGTGCCTGGTCGGCCTGGGGTTTCTGCTCCGCCGGCCGCTCCCGGGGGTCCTGGATGGACAGCGCGGCGGCGATCACCGCGACCTCGTCGACGCAGCCGTTACCCTCGGCCGCGAGGACCATCCGGCCCAGCCGGGGATCCACCGGCAGCTGTGCCAGCCGCCGACCTACCTGGGTCAACCGGGGCGGCAGGCCCGGCGACGGCGGCTCGATCGCGCCCAGCTCGTGCAGCAGCGCGACGCCGTCGGTGATCTGCCGGCGGTCCGGCGGCTCGACGAACGGGAACGCGGCGATGTCGCCCAGCCCGATCGACGTCATCTGCAGGATCACCGAGGCCAGGTTGGTGCGCAGGATCTCCGGGTCGGTGAACTCCGGCCTGGACTCGAAGTCGGCCTCGTCGTACAGCCGGATGCAGACACCGTCCGAGGTACGCCCGCAGCGGCCCTTACGCTGGTTGGCCGACGCCTGCGACACCGGCTCGATCGGCAGCCGCTGCACCTTGAGCCGGTTGCTGTAGCGGGAGATCCGCGCCGTACCCGGGTCGATGACGTACTTGATGCCCGGCACGGTCAGCGACGTCTCGGCGACGTTGGTCGCCAGCACCACCCGCCGGCCCGGATGCGACTGGAAGATCCGGTGCTGCTCGGCGGCGGACAACCGGGCGTACAGCGGCAGAATCTCGGTGTCGCGCAGCCGGGGCCGGTTGGCGACGAGCTTGCCCAACGCGTCGGCGGCGTCGCGGATCTCCCGCTCGCCGCTGAGGAAGACCAGGATGTCGCCGGGGCCTTCGCCGGCCAGCTCCTCGACCGCCGCGCCGATCCCGTCGACCTGGTCGAGCGTCACGGTGCCCGGCGTGGCGTCGGGGTCGTCCGGGTCGCCGGTCTCGCGCAGCAGCGGCCGGTAGCGCACCTCCACCGGATAGGTCCGCCCGGACACCTCGACCACCGGCACCGGTAGCCGGCCCGGCTCGCTGAAATGGTCGGCGAAGCGCTGCGGGTCGATCGTCGCCGACGTGATGACCACCTTGAGGTCGGGGCGGCGGGGCAGCAGCTGTTTGAGGTAGCCGAGGATGAAGTCGATGTTCAGGCTGCGCTCGTGCGCCTCGTCGATGATCAACGTGTCGTACTGGCGCAGCATCTTGTCGTGCTGCAACTCGGCCAGCAGAATGCCGTCGGTCATTAGCTTCACCAGGGTCTGGCCGCCGACCTGGTCGGTGAACCGGACCTTGTAGCCGACCACGTCCCCGAGGGTGGTGCCGAGCTCGTCGGCAATCCGGTCGGCGACGGTACGGGCGGCCAGCCGACGCGGCTGAGTGTGCCCGATCAGCCCGCGCACCCCACGACCTAGCTCCAGGCAGATCTTCGGGATCTGGGTGGTCTTGCCCGAGCCGGTCTCGCCGGCCACGATCACCACCTGGTGGTCGCGGATCGCCGCCGCGATGTCGTCGGCGCGTTCGCTGACCGGCAGCCCGGCCGGGTAGCTGACCTGCGGCACCGCGTCCCGCCGCCGCTGCACCGCCTGCTGCGCCGACGCGATCGCGGTGGCGATCTCGTCCAGCGCCGCCTGCCGGGCCTGCGGATCGCGGACCTTGCGCACCCCATCGAGGCGCCGGTGCAGCCGCCGTTCGTCACGAAGAGTCAGCTCGGGGAGGAGTTTCAGCAGTTCAGGGGCGGAGCGCGCGGCGGAGGGCGGGTTCATGGCGCTGACCACGATACCCGCCGTCCCGCTGCCGGTCGCCTGGGTTTCCAGCCACCTGCCCCTGGTTCCGGCCACCCCTGTCCCTGGTTCAGGCCACCGCGTTCAGCAGTTGCTCCAACGTCGCACGCGTCGGAAGCCGGGACAGCACGTGTCGCACACTGCGCTCGGCGTACCGCCGATCCTCGGGTTTCGGGTCGGCGGCGTCGCGGGCCGACGCCGCCTGCACCTGATCGAACACGTAGTTCGCGAGACTGGTCAGCGCGCCCCGGAAGCTTGCCAGCTCCAGCGCGGGCAGCCGGCCAGCCCGGTCCTGGTAGCCGGCAACCAGCGCCCGCGCGCCCGTGACGTTGATCCGACCGGCCGGGTCGACGGTCCAGTCCAGCAACGCGTTGGCCAACTCCCATGCCGGCGGCTGACCACCGGCATGCTCCCAACCGAGCACGACGAGTCGACCGTCGCGGTCGAGCCGGGTCTGTGCCGGTCCGAGCGTGTTGTGCGTCAGCACCGGCTCGGGCACTGGTTCGTCCCGGCCGATGCTGTCGAGGTCGACCAGGTCGGGCACCGCCGCCTGCAGTGCCGCAGGCCAACTGGTGTCACCGGCCTTGGCGTTGCTGGCGGTGGAGCTGTTGACCCTTGCCGCCAGGTCGGCCCAGCTGAGCTGGCTCAGTCGGGCGGCGTGCCACGGGCTGATCCGGTCCACCGGCAGTTCGAGCCCGTGGATCGCGGCCAGCACGCCGCCCACCGAGTGGGCGACGGCCGCGCTCACCGGTGGCGCGAGTGGCGGCCCGGCGGGCAGCTGCTCGTACGCCCGCCAACGGTGCCCACCGATCGACTCGATGATCTCACCGGTGCGGCTGCGCACCGGTGCCGGCAGCAGCACGCCGGCCGCAGCGGCCGCCAGCTGCAGCGCGGTATCGGTTTCGGCGTCGACGATCGGCCACCAGGTGTCCATGGTGCGCACCAGCCAGCTGCCCCGGTCGGTGCTGACCGACCAGCGGCGGCCCATGTCGTCGGGCCGGGCCAGCGAGCGCATCGGGCCAGCGACGCTGCCCAGGTCGAAGCGGTCCGCGATGGCCTGGGCGAGTGCCGGGTCGGTGGTGTCGGCCCGCCCACCCATCCGGTCCACCTCGGCTTTGAGATCCGGCCAGGTACGGAAGCCGTACTGGTCGGCCAGCGTCGCCTGCGCGTCGGCCAGGGTCACCGACGGGTCAGCCTCACGCAGCCCGGCCAGCAGATCCTTGGCCTGGTGCCGCAGATGATCCAGGTGTGGGTTGTCGGGGAGCGTCTTCACGGGAACCTCGCTCTGCGCCCGGACTCGCACGGGCGGTCCAGAGCTCCGGCGTCCGTCGCTCGAACCAAAGCATGTGGGGTGGCTTCAAGCCTTCCGGCGAGTCTCGGCGCGATCCCCGACGCGCTTTCGGCCATTGTAGCGGCCCGCGCCAGCCGGTCCTGCGAAGCGCGGAGCTGCCGGAGCGCAGGTAGCGTCGACGCCATGGCTTTTCCGGCCGTCCGCCTCACCGGCTGCTTTCCCGAGGCTCACGGGTTCGTGCTGCTCGACCCCGCACGCCTCGACCGGCACCTCGGTGCCGACAGTGCGGGCCGCGACCTGCTGGAGCTGTTCACCACCACCGATGCCGGTGACGCGGTCGTCCGGGCAGGCATCGCGATACCGCTGATGGGCGTGGACGCCGGGTACTACACCATACTGGTGCGGCACGTCGCGGATGCTGCGCCGTGGCCCGCACCTGCCCCCTCCTCGCCAGGCGGAGTCCTGGGTACGGAGACCGGCTCCCTGCTGCTCTGCGGCGTCGGCTACCTCACCCGCTGGACGCCGGGCCATCCGCGACACCGCCGCGTGAGCGTGCCACCGGGCTGGTACACCACCGACGTCCGACGGTACGACCACGCGGAGGGCTCCGACGACGCGGCGTACGAGTTCCTGCTGACTCCCACCCCGGCCTGACGGGTGTCACCGGGGTCCGCCACAGCGGATCCGGTGACACCCGTGTGCGTGCGCGGTCCGCTGCAGCCGCGTTCCAGCCAGCTGGACCGGGGGTCAGGTGACGAGCAGGCGAAGACCGAGCTCAGCGGCGTCGAGCGCGGCCAGGTCACGGTTGCGGTCGGCCCACCGACCTGAGTCAAGGTCAGTACGCAGGTCGCGCACTGCCCGCTGCTCGATCTCGGGCCCGACCCTGCCCCAGACGGAGATCCCCCGACGGACCTGCTCGTCGAGGTATGCCTCGGGTCGGCGCCAGTAAGCCTCGAAGAAACCGTCGACACAGTCCCACGGAACGAGCACGGGTTCTGCGCGTGCCCCGATCGCGTCGGCCAGCTCGGTCATGGACGGCCGGCCGACGAGAGAGTCGGCGACCTCCGGCAGATAGTCGCGGGTCAGCCAGAAGCGATGCAGCCAGCCGGATTCGCTGGTGTCGTGGGTGAAGACCACCACCCGGCGGGCCACCCGTCGCATTTCACGCAGACCGGCGATCGGGTCCGGCCAGTGATGGACGGTGGCGAACGCCATCGCCGCGTCGAAGGACTGGTCCGCGAACGGAAGGCGCTCGGCGGTTGCGGCCACGCAGGGTGCCGCACCTGCGGGACGCTGTGCCCGCATCAGCGCCGATGGCTCCACTGCGGTTACGGCCCGGTCGGTGGGCTCGTAGGAGCTGGTGCCGGCCCCGACGTTCAACACCGTCCGCGCTTCGCCGAGCGCAGCCCAGACTTGTGCGGCGATCCGTGGCTCGGTCCGCCGCGTAACGGCGTAGCCGGCTCCGATGAAGTCGTACAGCTGCTTGCCGGACATACCAACGACCGTACCGCCGCGTGAATGCCCCGGGTATCCATCTGGGACGCTTCAACAGCCGTCGTCGTAGTCGTCGGCGTCGTCGTGTGGGTGGTTGGCCGGCATCAGGCCGGAGAGTTGCAGCACCGCCCGGACCCGGCGCGCCGAACTCGGGTCCCACCGGTCCAGGATGGCGAGCGCCCGTAGCGACGGCCGGCACGGCGCAACCACCCCGCCGCACCGGTGGCACTCGCCGGTGGTCCGGTTCGGGATGTGGGTACGGGCGGTTTCGTTGGCCTGCCGGACGGCCGCTTCCAGCGCGGCGGAGCGTGGCTGAGCGCCGTTGAGCTGGAATGGCCAGTCACAGTCCGGGTCGATCTGCCCGGGGGTCCGCTTCGGCAGCGGAGGCCGGTTCGGGGTCGGGTCGACATTGCGTGGCGTACCGATCGAGGTGTACCGGGCGAGCCGGGGCGTCCCGCCGATTCCGTCGTTTCTGGGCACTGTTCCCCCTACGTGGAGAGTGCGATTCGGGTGCCCCGGAGGGAACGCTTGCCGGTCATTCCCTCCGGGTCTGACTTCCATCCTGGACTATCCGTCGTCCGGCCAGGAAGATGTGTGGCGGTAATAGGGTCACTACTTCACCGGCGTGGGGGAACAGATGGCGAATGTGAATGAATTTCGGCATATCCTGCGGTTGCGGCGGACCGAGAAAGGACTGTCGCAGGACGCACTCGGCTCACAGGTGCACGTGACCGGATCGCAGATCGGCCACTACGAGACGGGGCGCTCACTGCCGCCCGACGACCTGGCGGTCAGCCTCGACCGGGTGCTCGGCACCGGCGACGAGCTGCGCCGGTTGGCCGAACAGGCACGCGGCGAGGCGGTCGCTCCGTGGATGCGCCCGTGGAAGCTGAACGAGTCCCGGGCGGTGCAGCTGCGCTGGTTCGAGCACTCGCTCATCCCGGGGCTGCTGCAGACCGAGGCGTACGCCCGGGAGGTCATCTCCGCGGGTACGCACACCGAGGTGCAGATCGAGGAGATGACCCGGGAGCGCATGGAGCGGCAGACGGCGGCGCTGGAGCGGGCACACCCGCACCCGGTGCCGCTGACCGCGATCATCGGCGAGGCCGCGCTGCGGGTCGGTCCGTCGGCGCTGATGAAGGACCAGTTGGAGCATCTGGTCGACATCGGCCACCGGAAGACCGTGCACGTGCGCGTCCTGCCGTTCTCCGCCGGGCTGCATCCGGGGCTGACCGGGGCGTTCGTGTTGGCGACCCTGCCGGACGGCGCAACGGCGGCGTACATTGAAGACCAAGTCGCGGGGCGGGTCTGCGAGACCGCCGACAAGCTCCGCCACCTGGTGCTCGCCTGGGAGATGATCTGCGCGCGGGCACTGCCCTGTAACCAGTCCCGTGATCTGATCCTGAGAGTGATCGATGAGCATGAGCGAGCCGGTGTGGCGCACGTCCACCCGTAGCGGCAGCAACGGCGGTGCCTGTGTCGAGGTCGCCGACAACCTGCCCGGCCGGGTGCTGGTCCGGGACAGCAAGGACCGCGCAGGCGGGACGCTCACCTTCGCCCCGTCGGCCTGGTCCCGCTTCGTCACCTCGGCCAAGCGCCCCACGTAGCTGATCTTGGCGGTGGTCGTGGCAGCGCGAGCCTGCGTCGAGTGGCCACGGTCGAGGGCACCCACATGGTTGTCTCCGGGCCGGTTTGACGACAATGACGGTTCCCTCGACTGCGTGCATCGCTGTCATGAGGGTCGGGGCCGAGCCGGTCGGCCCGAAAGGTCGTGACCTTGGGCCTGGTTGCCCGGGATCCCACCGGGAAAGGGTGGACGTGGGCGGGTCCGGGCGACCGGTCCGGACCGCGCCGCCACAGGAGGTGGAACCCATGTCCGAGCAGCGGTACGCGGGTAAGGTCGCGCTGGTCACCGGCGCCGGATCCGGCATCGGCCGGGCGGTGGCGCTGCGGCTGGCCGCAGAGGGAGCGACGGTGGTCGGCTGCGACGTCGACACCGATGGGCTGGACGGCACCGGCAAGCTGCTTGCCGCCGCCGGACACGCCGCCGACCTGGTCACCGCCGATGTGACCGTGCAGGCCGACATCGACGAACTGGTCACCCGGCTGCCCGGCGACCGGATCGACCTGCTGGCCAATGTGGCCGGCGTGATGGACTTCTTCCTGCCGGTGACCGAGCTCGACGACGCCACCTGGGACCGGGTGCTCGCGGTCAACCTGACCGGCCCGATGCGGCTGACCCGGGCCGTGCTTCCGCTGATGAAGGTGGCCGGCAAGGGAGCGATCGTCAACATCGCCTCGATCGGTGGGCTGACCGGTTCGGTCGCCGGGTCCGCGTACGTGGCGTCGAAGCACGGCCTGATCGGACTGACCCGTTCGACGGCGTTCCTGTACGGCGCGGACGGCATCCGGACCAACGCTGTCTGCCCCGGCGGGGTGGAGACGAACATCGGCCGCAGCGCCCAACCGAAGGTCGAATGGGCGTACGAGCGACTGTCGAAGTCCTTCGCCGGTCACGTGACCCGGACCGCCGCACCGGACGAGATCGCGACCCTGGTCGCCTGGCTCGGCAGCGACGAGGCGGTCAACGTCAACGGCGCCGTCATCACCTCGGACGGCGGCTGGACCAGCTGACCCGCCACCGGAGAGGCAGCGCCCCACCGGACGGTTTCGCCGCAGCCGCCGGACGCGCTGCCGGGCCAGCGGGGCGCGGATGTCCGCCAGGTCAGCCGGACCCGCGCAACCGCTGGTACGCCCGGTCCAGCTCGGTCCGGGCGGGTGCGCCGCCGGACACCGGCTGCCAGAAGTCGGGGTCCGGCGGCGCTGTCACGTCGACCCGCTTGCCGGCTGTGGTGTCGAAGCCGAGTCGCCAGGCGTGCAGATACGTGCGTACCCCGTTGGCGGCGGCGGCCCGGTCGAACAGCGGGTCACCGACGATCGGGTGGCCGATCCAGGCCAGGTGCACCCGGATCTGATGCCGCCGGCCGGTCAGCGGCGCGACGGCGAGCAGCCGGTGCGTGGCGTCGGCTGCCGCCGTACCGGATCCGGTGGTGCCCCCGTCGGACCCGGCGGTGACGGCGGTGATCCGGCTCTGCGACGGATAGCTCTTGACGTGGTCGAACTCGGCCCCGGCGGCGAGCGACCAGCGCGCGGTGGCGGCGTCGAAGCCGATGTCGGCGCGGTTGCCGGCGACCCGGACCCGGTTCTTGCGGCCCACGCTCAGCGGCAGGTCGACGACGCCGACGTCGGGCAGCGGCGCGCGAGCGGCATCGGCATCGGTGGCGGCGGCCGACACCACGGCCAGATAGACCTTTTCGACGGTACGGCGGTTGAACTGCCGGGTCAGGTCGCCGTGGTGGCGCAGCTCCTTGGCGAACAGGATCGCCCCGGAGGTGTTCTTGTCGATGCGGTGCACCGGGAAGACCGGCTCACCGGCCTCTTCGGCGAGGCGGGCCAGGTCGGTGCCGTGCCGTTCGCCCATCACCGCGACACCGGGGGGCTTGTTCAGCACCAGGGCGGTGTCGTCCTCGAACAGGACGGCACCGGCGCGAAGTTCGGTCCACAGATTCACCGGTGGCCGAGGATACGCCGCACGTGGCGGCGTACCCCCGGCGCACCCTGCGCTCGCATCATGAGGCGATGCGCCGGACGGCTCAGCCGGCGGTGGACCAGATGGCGGTGAACGCGGCGGCCTCACCGGCCAGCCAGCGCTCCACCTGGTCGGGGCGGGAGGTGACGTCCGGGCGGCGGAAGGTGGTGCCGCGCCGCAGGTCGACCAGGACCGGCTCGGCGTGCGGCAGCACCTGGTCCATGTGCCGGGCCATCAGGTGCAGGGTCGCGGTGTACGCGTCGGGGCTGGGCGGCTGGTCGTCGAAGTGGATCCGGACCGCTTCGGCGTGCCCGTCGGCGTACCGCAGGCCGAAGTGTGGGTTGATCTTGACGGGGAGGTTGCCGACCATGCCGAGCGCGTCGTGGGTCTGCGCCAGCTCCACCTGGCTCAGGTCACCCAGCGACTCCAGGTAGCGCTGCGCGCCCGGGGTGAGGGTCGCGTACAGCGGCTGCCAGCGCTGGGCGACCTGCCCGACCACGGCGGCCAGGTGGCTGCCGCCGGTGCGGAACCGGATGTCGGCCTTGAGCGCCTTGACCAGCTGCCCGTGCGGGTTGAACCCGGAGCGGCTGACCCGCTGCCGGCGCAGCCCGCCGACGAAGGTCGCCTTCGCCGGCCCGGATTGCCCGACATAACGGGTGAAACCGAGCAGAGTCGCGTACGGGACCGGGGCGGGGTTGGTCGGTGCTGCGGTGGGGGTCGAAGCGGTGGCAGGAGGGGGTGCGATCACGGCGTTCCTTCCCAGGTCAGGAGCCGGATTAGTACACCCATTCTAATCGAGAAGTGACGCTGCGCCCAGTGTTTGATCACGCTGCGCCGACTGTCTTGTCCGCGCGAACTTTGTCGGCGTCCACGTTTGGTTGGCGTGTCGGCCGTGTCGACGGAGTGGCCGCGTCCAGGATGCTGGGCGTGTCGATGCTGCCGGCGGCGCTGGCCCTTCGGAGGGATCACGACGGTCTTATGACAGACGAACGCCACCACGTAGTCGCCCGACTCTGGGAAGAGCACCTGCAGGCCCCATTTCCGGCCCGGCTCAGGCGTGCCGAGGTTGCTGGTGCGGAGATGATCATGCTTGACGCTGACACTGCCGGATGCGTCAAGTCATGGCTCGACGATCACGGGCGACTCGACGGCAGGCGGCGCGAGGTGATCGCATCCTGCCTGGACGAGCTCAACCGCGTCGTGCCGATCCTGGCCGACCAGGACGAAGTTGCCTACTGCGAACGGCTCCGTGAGCTCGCCGCGCTGATCTGCGGCCGGCCCGCGACGAAGTAACGCACGCACCCAAGACCGCCGAGTCTGCCAACTTGACCCGGACGTGCGGCGGAGCTGTCGATGCCAACTGGTGAAGCCCGGTTCGGTGACTACCGCTCCGCCACGTGAATCCGGGCAAAACGGCGACGACTGGCGGTTGATGACGCCGACGCGGCCTGGTTGACAAGGTCGGCTAATGGTGTTAGCTTTTTGGCTATCTAAGCTAGCTTGCTGTCTGGAGGTTGCGATGACCGCGTACCTGTCCCTCGACGGCGGGCGCATCGCCTACGAGGTCACCGGCGACGGCCCACTCGTGGTCCTCGCGCCCGGCATGGGCGAGAGCCGCACGGCGTACCGTTTCGTCGTCGCGCAGCTGGTCGCGGCCGGCTACCGGGTCGCCGCCACCGACCTGCGGGGCACCGGCGAGTCCACCATCGGCTGGCCGGCGTACTCCCGTACCGACATCGCCGGTGACCTGGTCGCGCTGATCCGGCACCTGGGCGGCCCGGCCGTGCTGGTCGGGCACTCGATCTCCGGCGGGGCGGCCACCATCGCCGCGGCCACCGCGCCCGAGCTGGTCACCGCCGTGGTCGAGCTCGCGCCGTTCACCCGCAAACAGTCGATCAGCCTCGGTGACCTGCGGGTCAAGCGGTACCGGCAGGGCATGAGCCGGCTGCTGGGCGCCGGCGTGTTCGGAAGCGTCAGGCAGTGGCTGCGCTACCTCGACGTCGCCTTCCCCGGGCAGCGGCCCGCCGACTGGGCCGAGCAGCTGGCCCGGACCGAGGCCCGCCTGCGCGAGCCCGGCCGGATGAAGGTGCTGCAGAAGATGGGCCAGTCCAGCCCGGCCGACGCCGGTGCGCAGCTAGGCAACGTCCGCTGCCGGGTACTGATCATCGAAGGGACGATCGACCCGGACTGGGCCGACCCGCGTGCCGAGGGCGAGGCGATCGTCGCGGCGCTGCCCGCCGGCCTGGGTACGGTGGCGATGATCGACGGAGCCGGGCACTACCCGCACACCCAGTTTCCCGACCAGGTGGTCGCGCTCATGCTCCCGTTCCTGGCCGAGACGGCCGGTGCCGAGGGCCGGTCCTGATGGGTCTTCACCAGCCAGTGCCGGATGACAGTATCGACAGATGGACAGCTCGGCGACCCGGGACAACATCCGTACCGTCGCCGGTCTGGCCGGTGTCGCGCTGGCGCTGGCTGTGGTCGTCAACCTGGTGCCGCGCGACGGGCCGGAGCCGGCCGAGTCGTGGCGGCCACCTGCCGGTCACGTCATCGTGGACACCGTCGACCTCGTTGACGACCGCGCGTTGCGGCTCTGGGTGCAACCGGGCAGCTGGTACGTGCAGCGCCTGGCCGACGGCGAGCACGAGGCATTTATCGGCGCCGGGGGCGGGGGTGATCAGTTCACCGTCGCCGAGGTGTTCGAGGCGTACGTGGGGACGGTTCCCCTGCCGGACGCGCATGCGGTCCTGGTGCGGTCGCCGGGAGGCGTGGCCGTCCGCGCCGTGGTCCACGACGGGGTGTTCATCGTCGCGGATTCAGTAGCAACGCCGGACGATCGGGAGTTGCTGGTGACCTCACTGGGCCCGGCCGACGCCGTTCTTGCCGCCGAGGCGTCCGTCCCGATCGCCGGGCGGGCCCGGTGAGGTCACCGTCATGATCACTTGACGCGCTGCAGGGCAGCTACCGGCGTGTCGGCCGAATTTCGCGCAAGTGATCACTCAGCTCTGGTCGCGGCGCGGCGCGGCGCGGCGCGGCACGCCACGGCGCAGCGCGGCTAACGTGCGTCCGTCCGGTCGGCCGACGCCAGGTCGAGGAAGGCCGACCAGGCGGCCGGTGCGAAGGTCAGGGTGCCGCCGTCGCGGTCCTTGGTGTCCCGGACCAGCACCCGCCCAGGCAGGTTCTCGGCGACCTCCACGCAGCTTGTGCTGTCGCTGTGCGTGCTCTTGTGCCACCGGGGCGCGGTGCTTATGTCCATCTCTCAGCCGTCCTCATGATCAGTTCTAGGCTCTGCGGGCCAGATAGAGCGTAGTCGCGGATGCTCTCCCAGGTGCGTTCAAGGCTGGTCGCGTCGTCCGGATTTTCGATCACCCGGCCCTGCAGGTAGCCCTCCAGGTAGCCGACGGATCTGCCGTCCACGGTGGCGATGACGAACGGTCCGTCCAGCCCGGGGTACGCCCCGGCGTCGGCCGGCACCACCTGGACCCGGATGTTCGGCTGCTCGCAGGCGGCGACGACCGCCGTCAACTGTTCGTGCATCACGCACGGGTCGCCGACCCGCCGGTGCAGGACGCTCTCGTCGATGACCGCGACGAGTTGGCAGGAGTCGGGCTGCCGGTAGAGGATCTCCTTGCGGCCGAGCCGGGTGGCCAACGCGACGTCCATCGCCTCGCCACGCTCGCCGTACGCGAGCAGCACGGCTCGGGCGTACGCCTCGGTCTGCAGCAGTCCGGGCAGCGCGAGGGGCTGGAAGACCCGGATGAGCGTCGCCTTGCCCTCCTGCTCGATGAACGGCCGGTACCAGACCGGGGCGTGTTCGCCGACGACAAATTCGCGATAGAATTTCACGAACGCGGTGCCGAATGCCCGGTCCACCGCGCCCAGATAGTCGGGCAATGCGGGTCGTTCGCCGCGTTCGATCGAGCCGACGTGCGACGTCGAGAAGTGGATGCGCTCGCCCCACGCTTCCTGGGTGAGGCCGAGCATTTCGCGGACGCGCCGCAGTTCGCCTACCAGATATTCGCTCCCGCTCACAATACCTTCACATCCCTCAATTTGCCGCGACTGGTCCATCTGATCTTGTGCCAGTCATCGGACAGATACGCTCGGTCGCCGACCATCTTCCGCTGGTCGGTCCGAACAGTCCAGGGTGGAAGCAGACGAGGCCCGATCAGGGCGACAGCTCCACCCAGGAGGAACGCGAAATGCGAAACGACGGCATTGGCGGAACACCGCGCCTGGCCCGGTACACCTCGATCGGTACGCCGCCGCGCGGCCGACTGACCGGGCCGAACCCGAACCGCTCACCGTTGGCGCGCCGGAGCACGACCGAGTCGGTCGTGCTCCGGGCCCGCGACATCGTCACCACCCACCTGCCGAGCCGCGTCGGCGAATGCCGGGTGTGCGGCGCCGCGGCGATGTGCGAACCGTTCGCCAAGGCGATCGCCGTCCTGGACCGCTGGGATCCGGTCCGGGCCCGCCGGGTCAGGTCCGTCCTGGAGTACGCCGGACTGTGGCCGGACAGCCACCTGCCGGAGGCGGCGCGGGAAACCGACGCCGGCGACCGTCCGAGCTGACCGACAGCGGTCAGAGCTGACCGACGGCGAGGACGGTCAGAGCTGACCGACGGCGGTGACGTGCAGCACCGCGCTGCCCGCCTCGTCCGAGGCGGCGAGGTCCACCTCGGCGCTGATCCCCCAGTCGTGGTCCTCGGCCGGGTCGGCGAAGATCTGCCGGACCAGCCAACGCTCCCGCTCCTGCGTGATCAGCAGCAGCGCCGGCCCCCGGGCATCCGGCCCGGTGCCGATCTCGTCGTACTCGTCGAAGTACGGCTCCAGCGCGTCGGCCCAGGCGTCGGCGTCCCAGCCGGAGTCGGCGTCCAATTCGCCGAGCTCGTCGTAGCGGCGCAACGCGGCCAGCTCCACCCGGCGGAACAGCGCGTTGCGGACCAGTACCCGGAAAGCCCGCGGGTTGCCGGTGACCGCTGGAGGCCGGTCGTCGGCGACCACCGCGGCCTCGGGGTCGTCGGTCGGGTTGCGCAGCCGCTCCCATTCGTCGATCAGGCTGGAGTCGACCTGGCGGACCAGCTCACCCAGCCACTCGATGAGGTCGATCAGCTCCTCGGTCTTGGCGTCGTCGGGCACCGTCTGGCGCAGCGCCCGGTACGCGTCGGCCAGGTACCGCAGCACCAGACCTTCCGACCGGGACAGTCCGTAGAAGTTGACGTACTCGACGAAGGTCATCGCCCGCTCGTACAGGTCGCGGACCACCGACTTGGGCGCCAGCTCGTAGTCAGCCACCCACGGATGCCCCTGCCGGTACGTCTCGTACGCCATCTCCAGCAGCTCGGCCAGCGGCTTCGGGTGGGTGACCTCGTCGAGCAGTTCGAGGCGGGCCTCGTACTCGATGCCGTCGGCCTTCATCTGCGCGACCGCCTCGCCGCGCGCCTTGTGCTGCTGCGCGGAGAGGATCTGCCGGGGGTCGTCCAACGTCGCCTCGATGATCGACAGCACGTCGAGCGGGTACGTCGGCGACTCCACGTCGAGCAGTTCGATCGCGGCCAGCGCGAACGGCGACAACGGCTGGTTGAGCGCGAAGTCGAGTTGCAGGTCCACGGTGAGCCGGACCCGCCGGCCCTCGGCGTCCGGCTCGGGCAGCTGCTCGACCACCCCGCCGGCCCGCAGCGCCCGGTAGATGGCGATCGCCCGGCGGATGTGCCGGCGCTGCGCCGCCCGGTCCTCGTGGTTGTCGGTGAGCAGGTGGCGCATCGCGGCGAACGCGTCGCCGGGTCGGCTGATCACGTTGAGCAGCATCGCGTGGCTGACCCGGAAGCTGGAGGTCAACGGCTCCGGCTCGGCCTCGACCAGCCGTTCGAAGGTCGGTTTGCCCCAGCCGATCGACCCCTCCGGCGGCTTCTTGCGGACCACCTTGCGCCGCTTCTTCGGGTCGTCGCCGGCCTTGGCGAGCGCCTTCTCGTTCTCGATGACGTGCTCCGGGGCCTGCACCACCACGGTGCCCAGGGTGTCGAACCCGGCCCGGCCGGCCCGCCCGGCGATCTGGTGGAACTCGCGGGCCTTGAGCAGCCGGGTGCGTACCCCGTCGTACTTGGACAGGCCGGTGAACAGCACCGTGCGGATCGGCACGTTGATCCCGACGCCGAGGGTGTCGGTGCCGCAGATGACCTTGAGCAGCCCGGCCTGGGCGAGGGTTTCCACCAGCCGGCGGTACTTGGGCAGCATGCCGGCGTGGTGCACCCCGATGCCGTGGCGGACCAGCCGGGACAGGGTGCGTCCGAAGCCGGAGGAGAACCGGAAGTTGCCGATCGCCGCGGCGATCGCGTCCTTCTCCGCCCGGGTGCACACGTTGATGCTCATCAGCGCCTGGGCCCGTTCCAGCGCCGCCGCCTGGGTGAAGTGGACCACGTACACCGGGGCCTGGTGGGTGCTGAGCAGCTCTTCGAGGGTCTCGTGCAGCGGCGTCGTCGCGTAGGTGAACATCAGCGGCACCGGCCGCTGCGCCGAGGAGACCACGGCGGTGGCCCGCCCGGTCCGCCGGGTCAGGTCGTCGACGAACCGGGTCACGTCGCCGAGCGTCGCCGACATCAGCACGAACTGGGCCTGCGGCAGCTCGATCAGCGGCACCTGCCACGCCCAGCCCCGGTCCGGCTCGGCGTAGAAGTGGAACTCGTCCATCACCACCTGGCCGACGTCGGCCGCAGAACCGTCCCGCAACGCCAGGTTGGCCAGGATCTCGGCGGTGCAGCAGATGATCGGCGCGTCGGCGTTGACGCTGGCGTCACCGGTGAGCATCCCCACCTCGGACGCGCCGAAGATCTCGCAGAGCGCGAAGAACTTCTCCGACACCAGCGCCTTGATCGGCGCGGTGTAGAAGGTGACCCGGTCGTCGGCCAGGGCCGCGAAGTGCGCGCCGGTGGCGACCAGGCTCTTGCCGGAACCGGTCGGGGTGTTCAGGATGACGTTCGCCCCGGAGACGATCTCGATGAGCGCCTCGTCCTGGTGCGGGTACAGCTCCAGGCCACGGCCGGCCGCCCAGCCGGCGAACGCCTCGTAGACGGCGTCCGGGTCCGCGCCGCGCGGCAGCAGGTCGGTCAGGGTCGGGGCGGTCTGTGTCATGTCTGTCCATCCTGCCTGTCGCCGCCGGCGGCCGCCAACGTGGGTGACCGTCGTCAGCCGACGGGCGTACCCCCGACCCGTTCGAAGATCAGGTCCAGCGCAGGTCGGCCGGCGCGGACCCCGCGCCGTTCGAACTTCGTCTCCGGCCGGTACGCCGGCCGGGGCGCGTACCCGTCGTGCAGGTTGCGCAGCTGCGGGTCGGCGGTCAGCGTGGCCAGCATCGCCTCGGCGTACGGTGCCCAGTCGGTGGCGCAGTGCAACCGCCCACCGGGCCGCAGCCGGGAGCGCAGCAGCGCCACGTGCTCGGGCCGGACCAGTCGCCGCTTGTGGTGGCGGGCCTTCGGCCACGGGTCGGGGAAGAACGCGTGCACCGCGTCCAGGCTGCGCTCGGGCAGGCAGCGGCGGGCCAGGTCGAGGGCGTCGCCGGTGGCGACTCGGACGTTGGTCAGCGTGTGCTGTTCGATCAGCGCCAGCAGGTTCGCGATGCCCGGGGTGTGCACCTCGACGGCCAGGTAGTCGCGGTCCCGGTCGGCCGCCGCCATCGTCGCGGTGGCGTCGCCCATGCCGAAGCCGATGTCGAGCACCACCGGCGCCGTACGACCGAACAACGCCGTCGGGTCCAGCGGCGCCGGCAGTTCGGCGACGACCGTCCGGTACGCGTCGGACAGCCGGTCGAGCGCGTCGTGGTGTCGACCGCTGAGCCGTCCCCGGCGCGGGTGGTAGGTGCGGATGCTCACGTGGCGACAGCCTATCTCCGACACCGAGCGTGTCCGGGGTGTCATCCAGGGCTGCGTGGTGAGAGGATCCCGGCAGCGTCGCGGAGAGGATGGTGACCGATGTCCGTACGCCGTTCACTGGCCACCGCAGGGCTGGGCGTGACCCTCGCGGTCGTCGCCGGGCTGCTCGGCGCGGCCCCGGCCCAGGCCGCCGACGTGTTCGTCGATCTCAATCCGAGCACGGTGGAGTCCGGTTACCTGGTGGGCATCCGGGCCAGCTGTACCGACAACACCGCGCCGGCCACCGTCGAGTCCGACGCGTTCGGCACGGTCGAGGTGCGGCCGCAGTTCGACGAGCTCACCGCGGCGGTGACCGTGCCGGCCGAGACGGAGGCGGGCAGCTATCGGGTGCGGTTGACCTGCCCGGACGACCGGTCGGCGGCCACCACGCTGTACGTGCTGGATCCGACCCGGCCCAGTCGTGGCCCGGCCACCGGCTTCGGTGGCACCGCCGGTGACGACGGTGCCGGCGGCCTGCTGACCGGGGTCGGCGTGATCGCTCTGGCCGCCGGTGCGCTGCTCGGCGTACGGACCTTGCGTCGGCGCCGGTCGGCCTGACCAGGCGCGGCAGGGGGAGGGGACGGGCCGTGGCGAAGGGCGGTGGCCGAGGCTGGGCCGGGCCGGCCGCGATCGTGCTGGTGCTGTTCGGGCTCTTCGCGATCGGGTCCGGCGGCGACGGCAACTGGCGGGACATCCTGGCCGGCGGCAACAACCCGCCGCCCCGGGAGTTCCCGGTGCTGGAGCCGAGCCGGCCGATCCGGATCGCCGTCCCGTCGCTCGACATCCGTGCCCCGGTGCACTCGGTCGGGCTCGCCGACGACGGGTCGATCGCCGTACCGGCGCTGCACCGGCACAACCAGGCCGGCTGGTACGACGGGGGGCCGACGCCCGGTCAGTTCGGGCCGGCGATCATCGTCGGGCATGCCGACACCCGGGACGGGCCGTCGGTCTTCCATGATCTGGCCGACATCGAGCCGGGGGCGACCGTCGAGGTGACCCGGCGGGACCGGGTGGTGGCCGTCTTCGAGGTCAACTCGGTCGAGCACTTCGGCAAGGACGAGTTGCCGATCGAGCAGGTGTACGGCGACTACGCCCGGCCCGGCCTGCGGCTGATCACCTGCGGTGGCGAGTGGCTGGGCGACGGCATCGGGTACGCGGACAACATCGTGGTGTTCGCCTCCCTGGTGCAGACCAGGGACAGCTGAGGCGTCAGCCGGGCCGGTTACAGCTGCCTGAGGGTCGGCGGCCGGTGAACCGTTGCCGGACGGACGCCGTACCTCTGGTCGTGCCCGCTGCGGTCCCACTCCGGGGCGGCCCGTGCGGACGAGCCTCCACCGCCGCCGGCCGCCCCGGAGTGTCCCGCCATCCGGAAGGCGGAAAGATAGCCAGCACACCCAGCAGCACCGAGGAGGATTCATGAGCCAGACGGCGCAGATCGGGGTCACCGGTCTGGGGGTGATGGGCCGTAACCTGGCCCGTAACCTCGCGCGGCACGGCCATGTGGTGGCGGTCCACAACCGGTCGGTCGGCCGGACCAAGGAGATGATGGCCGAGTTCGGCCACGAGGGCACCTTCCTGCCAGCGGAGAGCCCCGCCGATTTCGTGGCCTCGTTGGAACGGCCCCGCCGCGTGGTGATCATGGTCAACGCGGGTGCCGCCACCGACGCGGTGATCAACGAGTTCGCGCCCCTGCTGGAGCCGGACGACATGATCATCGACGGTGGCAACGCCCACTTCCTGGACACCCGCCGGCGGGAGGCGGAGCTGCGGGAACGCGGCCTGCACTTCGTCGGCACCGGCGTCTCCGGCGGCGAGGAGGGCGCCCTGCACGGGCCGAGCATCATGCCCGGTGGTTCGGCCGAGTCGTACGCCGCGCTCGGCCCGCTGCTGGAGGACATCTCGGCCAAGGTCGACGGCACGCCGTGCTGCGTGCGGATCGGCCCGGACGGCGCCGGCCACTTCGTCAAGATGGTCCACAACGGCATCGAGTACGCCGACATGCAGCTGATCGGTGAGGCGTACGACCTGCTGCGCCGCGCCGGCGGGCTCACCCCGGCGCAGATCGCCGACGTGTTCCGCAGCTGGAACTCCGGTCGGCTCTCCTCGTACCTGATCGAGATCACCGCCGAGGTGCTCGGCCACAACGACGCCGTCACCGGCAAGCCGTTCGTCGACGTCGTGCTGGACCAGGCCGGCCAGAAGGGTACCGGCCGGTGGACCGTGCAGGGTGCCCTCGACCTCGGGGTGCCGGTGAGCGGCATCTCCGAGGCGGTCTTCGCCCGGTCGCTGTCCGGCCACGCCGACATCCGGGCCGCCGCCGCCGACCTGCCGGGCCCGGTGGAGAGCTGGGCCGGGTCGGCCGACGAGCTGATCGCCGACGTCGAGCAGGCGCTGTACGCGTCGAAGATCGTCGCGTACGCGCAGGGCTTCCACCAGATCCAGGCCGGCAGCGCCGAGTACGACTGGGACATCGACCTCGGCGCGGTGGCCCGGATCTGGCGCGGCGGCTGCATCATCCGGGCCGCGTTCCTGGACAAGATCCGGGCGGCCTACGACGCGGCGCCGCAGCTGCCGACGCTGCTGACCGATGGGTACTTCGCCGAGGCGCTGGCCGGTGCCCAGCTGGGCTGGCGTCGGGTGGTGGCGACCGCCGCACAGGTCGGAGTGCCGGCTCCCGGGTTCGCCTCCGCGCTGGCCTACTACGACGGGCTGCGCGCGCCCCGGCTGCCGGCCGCCCTGATCCAGGGGCAGCGGGACTTCTTCGGCGCGCACACCTATCGCCGGGTCGACGCCGAGGGCAGCTTCCACGTGTTGTGGGCCGACGACCGCAGCCAGGTCGAGTCTCGCTGACCCGACCCGGCCGACTGACCCGGTCCGGCCATACGGTCGCCGTGGCTGGCGTACCCCGTCAGCCACGGCGACCGGCAGCGGAGACCCGACAGCGGAGACCCGGAGTCGGCGAGCCGGCAGTGGCGGCTCAATCCAGGTCGACGACGACCGGGGCGTGATCGGACGGGGTCGGGCCCTTGCGGGCGTCGCGGTCCACGTAGGCCGCCCGGACCCGCCGGTTGACGGTGCCGCTGGCGTAGACAAGGTCGATCCGCATGCCCATGTTCTTCGGGAACATCCCGGCCCGGTAGTCCCAGTAGGTGTACGGGTGCGGGCCCTTCATCGGCTGCGGCACCACGTCGACCAGGCCGAGGGCGAGCAGGTCGGCCAGCGCGGCCCGTTCGGCCGGGGTGACGTGGGTGGAGCCGGCGAAGACCGTCGGGTCCCACACGTCGGCGTCGGTGGGCGCGACGTTGAAGTCGCCGCAGACCAGCAGATCGGTGGCGGCCTCCGCGGCGAGCGCGCGGCGCAGCCCGGCCAGCCAGTCCAGCTTGTACGTGTAGTGCGCCGAGTCGGGGCTGCGCCCGTTCGGCACGTACACCGACCAGACCCGGACCCCGGCGCAGGTCGCTGCGACGGATCTGGCCTCCGGCAGCGGAAAGCCGGGCTCGGCGTCGAACCCGGTCCGCACGTCGTCGAGCCCGACCCGGGACAGCACCGCCACGCCGTTCCAGCGGCCGTCGCCGTGCGCCGCGACCTCGTACCCGAGGTCACCGACCTCGGCGGCCGGAAACGCGGCCGCCGCGCACTTGGTCTCCTGCAGACACACGACGTCCGGGGCGGTGTCGGCCAGCCAGCCGAGCAGCCGGTTCAGCCGGGCCTTGACCGAGTTGACGTTCCAGGTGGCGATCCGCACCCGGCCAGCGTGCCACAGCGCCGACCGGGTTCGCCGGACCGGGCAGGTGACCCGGGGGAGGGCCGCCTCTGCGCCGGTCAGCCGGGCAGGTCACCGGGCCGGGTCTGCTCGGCGAGGAAGCGCTCCAGCTCCGCGCCCAGCTCGTCGGCGGTCGGCAGCGGCCCGCTGGACTCGGCGAGCAGATTGGTGCCGGACCGACCCCGGGTGAAGCTGTCGTACTGCTCCTCCAACGCACTGACCAGGGATCCGGCCTCCTCGGTCTGGGCTACCTGCCGGTCGATGTCCTCCCGGACCGCCTCGGCGGCGTTGTGCAACTGCTCGGTGGGCAGCAACAGACCGGTGGTCCGCGAGACGGAGTTGAGCAGCAGCTCGGCGGCGGCGGGGTACTCGGCCTGGGCCACGTAGTGCGGGACGTGCACGGCGAAGCCGACCGCGTCGTGGCCCTGCTGACCGAGGCGGTACTCCAGCAGGTGCCCGGCGCTGCCCGGCACCTGGACCCGCTGCAGCCAGGGTTCGTAGCCGCTGATCAGCTCGCGACGGCTGGCGTGTGCGGTGACCCCGGTCGGCCGGGTGTGCGGCACCGCCATCGGGATGGCGTTCAGCCCGATCGTGGTGCCGACGTTGAGCCGGCGGTTCACCGCGATCGCCGCGGCGGTGAACCGTTCCCACTGCAGGTCGGGCTCGGGGCCACCGAGCAGCAGGAACGGCGTGCCGGCGTCGTCACGCATCAGGTGGACCTCGAGCCGGGGCTCCTCGTAGTGCTCCCAGTGGTCCTCGACGAAGAGCATCACCGGTCGGCGGGACCGGTAGTCGAGCAGTTGGTCGATGTCGAAGGTGGCCACGACCTCGTGCTCGAGGGAGGCGAGCAGGTGCTCACGGGCGAGTCGGGTCGCGTTGCCGGCATCGACGAAACCCGTCATCGCCTGGATCAGCACCGGCTGACCGAGCTCGGGCACCTCATCGACGACGTCGTAGAGCTCGTGTGGGTCGAGCACCGGGCGCAACCTCCTCAGAACGGTACGGCGGGTACGGCATCTCCAATTGCGGCAACGCTAGTCCCATGCCGGCGCATTCCGGTTTCCGGGCGTCGATCCGACACGGTGGACTACTCACGGTTCAGTAGCGGACACGACAAGTCAACAGTCGCTGGTCGGCTGCTGTCTGTCCGGGGGATGCCGCATCCGGCGGGACGGATGATCCGGCCGGCCAGACGGGGGAGTGGTGGGGTGGTGACGGGAGGCGGTCGATTAACAGGTGATAAATGCCGCAGTAAACAGTGAAGAGCGAAATTTCGTTTACCGGTGGTTTGACGTGATCGGTTAGTCGTGCCGATGCCGCTGAGGGATCGTCCGATTATCCGACGAGAGAATGTGGCGCCCATCACAAAATCACCCTAGGTAATCGGGGTTCGGCCTGCCTAGCCTCGTCGAATGCCTGATGACGACACCACAAGGAGCGAGGACGCCACCCTGCGTCGCGATGACCGTTCGGCTGATGTCCCCTCGGACGCCATGCCGACCGGCGCGACCCGGGCCATCGCCCGGTGGGAGCGCCTTCGCAACCGGCTGCCCGCCCTGTCGTACCCACACTCCGCCCGGCCAACCTTCCAATCGCTCGGAGCCACCCTGCGTCACCGCCCCAATGCCCGGACGGCGCTGGCCGTCGCTGTCGTCTGCGCCCTCGGCGTGGTCGCGGCGGTCGAATCGACCGCCGAGGCGCCGGAGGCGACCGGGCCGGCTCCGGCCGCCGCCGAGGCCGACCTGCAGCGCCGGGCCGACGCGGCCGACGGTGCCTCCCGGGCCCAGCGACCCGAGCCCGGTAACGGGGATTCAGCGGCCGCCCCGGCAGCCCAGGCCGCTGAGACCACCGAACCGGCACCGGCCGACCCGGACGTCGCCGAGGCGGAGCCCACCGAGACCGCCGAGCCCGCCCCGGAGCCGACCTCGACCACCGTCGCCCCGGTCGCCGGGCTGTCCCAGGTGCAGATGGACAACGCCACGGCCATCGTCGACGCCGGCCTGGCGTTGCAGCTGCCGCGCCGGGCCATGGTGATCGCGGTGGCCACCGCGATGCAGGAGTCGACCCTGCTCAACCGGGCCAGCGAGGTGCTGCCGGAGTCCAAGAACTACCCGCACCAGGGCACCGGCTGGGACCACGACTCGGTCGGGCTGTTCCAGCAGCGCACCAGCACCGGCTGGGGTGCGGTGGCCGACCTGATGAACCCGACCTACTCGGCGACCCAGTTCTATCTCGCCCTGCAGCGGGTGGCCGGCTGGGAACAGCTGCCACTGACCGTCGCCGCCCAGGCGGTGCAGGTCTCGGCGTACCCGGGGCACTACGCCCAGCACGAGGCCGCTGCCGACGCCGTGGTCACCGCGGTGCTCGCGGCCCGCTGAGCACCGCCTGTCCCGTTCCGCCTGCCCCGCCGACCGACCCGGAACACCGGTCAAGCCCTTCGACGTCGTACGCCGCCAGCGGCCCTGGTCACCCGGCCAGGCCGCTGGCGGCGTACGCCACCTCGGCCAGCAGGTTCTGTCCGTCGGTGTCCGGGTGGAAGTAGTCCAGCCGGTTCAGCTGGTCCACGGTGAACGGGGTGCCGTGCACCGCGCCGTCGTCGAACCGGCACCGGTCGCCGTACGCCCGGCAGGCCCCGGCCAGCTCGCGGTTGTACGCCGCGACCCGGTCGCGTACCGCTGCCCGGCGCTGTGTCGCGGCCTCGTCGGTCGCTGTGGCGTCGGCCAGCAGCGACGGACACACGCCACGGTCCCAGGCCCGCACCACCCGCTCCTCGCCGTGCCCGATCTCCCACAGCCGGTACAGGTCGGGGATGCTCAACACCAGGACCTTCGCCTGCGGCAGCCCGTCGCCCAGCACCCGTAGGGCCCGGTCGACGTCGTCCCGGAACGCCGCCGTCGAGGTCATGTCCTGCGGCGTCGCCCGGCACGCGTCGTTCGCGCCGATCAGCACCGTCACGTACTGGGCCGAGACGTCCACCGCCGACGCGGCCTGGTCGGCCAGCGCCGCCGCCCGGGCCCCCGGCACCGAGAAGTCGTGCTCCTGCCCCTCCATAGCGGGATTGATCTCGGCGATCCGCTGGTAGAGGCTCTCCACCCGGAAACCGTCGCCAGTGGACCACGAGTTGCGCCGGCAACTGGTCAGTACGACGCAGGAGCCGTACCCGGCGGTGATCGAGTCGCCGAGCGCCGCCATCGACGACGGCAGGTCGGTGCCAGGTGGCGGCGGTGCCGGCGTGCCCGGCCCGTCGCCGTCCTCGCCAGCTTCGCAGGCCAGCGCCACGAGGGCGCAGACAGCGGCGGCGCCGGCCACCCAACGTCGGTGCATCCGGACCTCCAGCGAGACGGAAAGCGACGGAAGGGTAACTATATGCGTCGGCGTGGATCTGGCGACACCCATCGGGCCGGTCCGGTCGACAGCTCCGCCAGGAAGTCGGGCAGGGTCCGCCGGGGCACCCACCCCTGGGCGTACGCCCGACCCAGATCCAGCACCGTGCCGTACGCCAACTGCTCCACCGCGTACCGGGTCAGCCGCCCGGTGCCCGGCACCCCGAGCCGGGTCGCGCCGCCGGCCAGCGCCGCCGCGCCCAGCGCCACCGGCACCGGCACCCGCAGCGGCCGCGCCGGCCGCCCGGCCGCCGCCAGCACCCTGGTGACCACGGCGTCGCGCGAGTACGGCGTAGCGTCGGCCACGTTGTACGGTCCCGGTGGCCAGCGCAGCGCCGCCAGGCAGGCGTCGGCCAGGTTCTCCACCGCCGTCAGGCTCATCGCCACGTCCGGACCGGGCACCGGCACCCGACCCCGCCGGACCGCGGCCAGCAACCGGGGCAGCAGATGCGGGTCGCCGGCCCCGTACACCGCACGGGGCCGCAGCACCACCGCACCGGCCGCCAGCGCCAGCCGCTCCCCGGCGGCCTTGGTCCGCCCGTACCCGGTGCGCTGGCCGTCGGTCGGGTGATCCTCCCGGATCGCGCCGCCGTGCCGACCCGGCCGGTAGACGCTGGCGCTGCTCACCCAGACCACCGGCCGGTCGGCCGCCGCCCGCAGCAGTCGGGCGGTGCCCGCCACGTTCACCGCGTGGTACACGGCCTCCGCCGCCGCGCCGGCCGGTGGATCCCCGACCGCCGCCGCCAGATGCACGACGACGTCGACGCCCCGCAGGTCCGGTAGCTCCCGGCCGGCGTCCCACGGCACGTGCCGGCCCACCGGGCCGGGCCGGCGGCCTATCGCCACCACCTCGGCGCCGGCCGTGGCGGCCGCCCGCGCCACCGCCGACCCACAGAAGCCGCTGGCCCCGGTCACCGCGACCCGCAGCCCGGTGAGCCGGGTGTTCACCGGGTCGCCCGGACCGTCAGCCGGGCCCAGCCCGGCAGCGCCGAACGCCGGTCCACCCGCGCCCCGGTCACCACCGGCCGGTACGGCGCCAGCTCGGCGAGCACGTCGTCGAGCTGGGCGTGGGCCAGCCGGGCACCGGGGCAGTGGTGCGGGCCGGTGCCGAACACCAGATGCCCGACCGCCGCCGGCACCGGCGCGTCCGGATCCGGGTGCGGCGCACCGGCGCGGGCCGCGTGCCGGGCGACCAGCAGCAGCCGGTCGCCGGCGCGCAACCCGGTGCCGGCCAGTTCGGCGGCACCGGCCACCACCCGGGGCAGCACCGGGCTCGGCGCGGTCACCCGTAGCAGCTCCGCCACCAGCACCGTCCGCGAATCGGCGCGGTCCGCCGCCGGCCACAGCCGGTCGTCGGCGCACCAGGCGACGGCCCGAGGGATCGCCGCCACCGTCGTGTTGATCGAGGCGACGGCCAGCATGCCGGCCCGGGCCGCCTCGTCCGCCGGCCCGCCGAGGAGCCGGGTCAGCTCGGTGGCGGCCGACGCGGTGGCGGCGCGGTCCCGGCGGGCCCGGCCCGGCCAGCGCAGCCCGGGCAGATGCCCCCGGGCGGCGAGCGCCGCAGCGGACCGGGCCGCGGCGGTCAACGCGTGCGCCGGCACCGACACGTCCAGCATCGCGGCGGTGCTCGCCCCGGACAGCTCGGCCACCAGGTCGACGACATCCACCTCGGCCCCGTCGCCCAGCGGTGCCAGCCGCCGCCGCAGTACCTCCAACCAGACCGGCCGCAGCCGGGCGACCCCGTCGGCGCCGAACACCGACGCGGCACCCCGGCGGGTCTGTCGGTGCCCGGCGCCGTCCTGGTCGAACAGGAACCCGTCGCCGCCGGTGGCCCGTCGCGCCGCCCCGGCGGTGGTCCGCTCGGCCGAGCGGTCCAACGGGACCCGACGCAGCGCGTCGGCGAACGGCGCCGCGTCGTGCACCAGCACGATGCGGCCGATCCGGCGCACCGGCGCGTGTCGGGTCGCCGCCAACAGAGCGAACAGCACCGGATGGCTGCCCAGGTAGACCCGCCGGTCCCGGCGGCGGCCCCGCCGGGCCGGGCGCGGTTCAACCATCGCGGGCCACCCGCGCCGCCGCCCGCCGGTCCGGCTTGCGGGACCGCCCGGCCAGCGGAACCCGGGCGAACACCACCCGGTCCGGGCGGGCCGACCCCATCCGGTCCAGCACCGGCCGCAGCGCGGCCCGCAGCCGGGCCCGGTCGGTGCCCGGCTCCGGCTGCACCACCGCTACCAGCTGTTCGTCACCGTCGTCGGCGGGCACGCCGACCAGCACCGCCAGCGCCACCCCCGGCACGTGCAGCGCCGGCTCGTACAGCCCCGGGTAGATGTTCTCCGCCGCCCGCAGCACCATGTCCTTGCACCGGCCGGCGAGCACCAGCCGGTCGCCGTCGAGCCGGCCGACGTCGCCGGTGGCCACCTCGGCCATCGGCGGTTCACCGAGGTACCGGTCCGCCTGTCCCGGACCGGACAGCCAGACCTGCCCGGTGTCGTCGACCCGGGCGGCAACCCCCGGCAGTGGCCGGCCCACCAGGTCCCCGTCGGCGGCGTACCCGCGCTTGTCGGCCTCCTCCACGGCGGCGGCCGGGAACAGTTCGGTGAGCGCGTACACCCCGTACGCCCGGTCCGCGCCGGCCCGGCGGACCCGGCCCAGCAGGGCGGCGCTGACCGGGGCCGAGCCGCTGAACACCTGCCCGGTCAGCCGGGGCGAGTGGTCGAGCACCGCGCGCAGCTGCGGCGGTGTCAGATACGTCGCCTGCGGCCGCAGCCGGGTCAGCTGCCGGGCCAGCAGCGCCGGCGACCGGGCCGGCAACGCCACCGGCGCGCCGGCCGCCAACGCCGGCACCAGCACGAAGAACGTGCCGCCCAGCACCGGCACGTCGGGCTGCGGGCCGACCAGCCCGGTCACCGCCCGCATCCCGGCAGCCAGCCCGGCCCGGGTGTGCACCACCGCCCGGGGGCGGCTGGTCGTCCCCGAGGTGAAGACGATCACCGCGTCGCCGTCACCGTCGAACGCCGCCGGCAGCGGGCCGACGCCCGCCGGCAGCGGGCCGACGCCCGCCGGCAGCGTCGGCGCGCAGCCGGGCAACCGGCGGCCGACCGTACGGACCGGGGCGATCCGGGTCAGGTCCGGCAACGCCAGGTGCGCGCGGCGGGCCAGCGGGCCGGCCCAACCGGCCACCGCCTGCGCCGCCGAGTCGGCCAGCACCAACGCCGGCTCTGCCACGGCGAGCCGGGCGGTCAGCACATCCGGGCCGGCCGTCGGGTCCAGCACCGCCACCCGCACCCCCAGGTGGTACGCGGCCAGCAACACCGCCAGCGACCGGGGGCCCGGGCGTACCGCCAGACCGAGGGTGTCCCCGGCGGCGAGCCCGTGCCGGGCCAGCGCGGCGGTGTACCGGTCGGTGAGACCGGTCAGGTCACCGGCGGTGGCCCGGACCCGGGACCGACCGGTCAGCGCCGTGGCGGTCAGCACCGCCGGGCGGTGCGGGTCGGCGCGCAGTACCGTGGCGAGGCGGTCCAGCATCAGCCGTGGTCCTTCCCGGTCGGCGGAGTCACCGCGGGTCCTCGGTCAACGGGCCGGCACCCCGGTCCAGGTACCAGGCGGCGGTGCGGCGCAGGCCGTACGCCCGCAGCCGCCGGGTCGAGTTCTCCACCACCATGTCCCGGCGGTGGATGATCGCCGACGTGGTGCGGCGTACCCGGTTCAGGAAGGCCCGGTCGGTCGGCGACGGCCGGCGCGGCATGCCGCCGCACGCCTGGTACAGCTCGGCGGTGACCGCCATGTTGTTGCCGGCGTGCATCCGGTAGGGCGCCAGGTAGCCGCCGGTGCGTCGGTGCGCCGGGCGCAGCCGCCCGAACGTCGCGGCGAGCAGCACCAGCATCCGGAATCCGGCCCTGCCGACCGGGCCGTGCTCGTCGCGGCGGGCCCGGATCGCACCGCAGACCAGCCCGGCCCCGTCGGCCAGGCCGGCACGTGCCGCCGCCACCCAGCCGGGCCGCGGCAGACAGTCCGCGTCGGTACGGGCCAGCCACCGGGCGCCGTGCGTGATCGCGTACCGGAAACCGGTGTCGACCGCGGCCCCGACCCCCTTCTGCGGTTCCCGCAGCAGCCGGACCGGAAACGGCGCGGCCGTGGCGAACCGCTCGACCACGGCGACGGTGCCGTCGGTGGAGTTGTTGTCGACCACGACCAGGGTGAAGTCCCGGTCGGTCTGGTCGGCCAGCGCGGCCAGTGTGGCACCGATGCGGGCCTGCTCCTGGTACGCCGGCACCACCACCCACAGCGGTCCGTCACCGACCGCCGCCGGTGCGGCGGATGGCTGCTCGACCGCCCGGGTCACGGCTTCTCCCAGACCATCGTCATCACGCTGACCCCGCCACCCAGACCGATCGCCAGCACCCGGTCACCGCTGCGCAGCCCGGCGTCGACCCGGGCCAGCTGTACGCCGAGCGTGGCGCTGGCCAGGTTGCCCAGCTCGTCGACGGTGACCTCCAGCTTCTCCTTCGGCACTCCGGTGACCTCGATGAAGCGTTCCAGGTACGGCACGCTCACCTGGTGCACCAGGACGCGCTCGTAGTCGACCCAGTCCCAGCCGGTGCGCTGCCGCACCCGGTCGAGGATGTCGGTGCCGATCCGTTCGAAGACCGACCGCAGGGCGTGCCCGTCGCCGTGGAAGTAGGTGTGCTCGTCACCGCGCGGATGTCGGGAGCCACCGCCGAAGATGCCACCGACCGACCAGTGCCCGGACCGGGTCTCGGTGTCGACGTCGACGATCCCGCCGCGCCGGACCGGTTCGACCAGCACCGCCGCCCCGCCGTCGCCGAACGTGTAGCCGGCGAACGACGACCGGGCCTGCGCCATGCTCTCCAGCCGGGGACGCATCACCCGGGTCGGGGTCTCGCCGGTGACGACCAGCGCCCGCCGCGCCCGACCGGCGACGATCATCGACCTGGCCAGGTCGATGCCGTTGATGAAGCTGTTGCAGGCGTTGCTGACGTCGACCGCGTGCGCCGAGCCGCCCAGCTCGGCCTGGACGATGTGCGCGGTCGCCGGCTCGACCAGGTCCCGGCTGGCCGAGGCGAACAGCAGCAGGTCGACGTCGTCGGGGGTGTGCCCGGCGGCGGCGAGCGCCCGCTGGGCGGCCCGGACGGCGAAGGTCGAGGCGTACTCGTCGTCCGCGGCGACCCGACGCTGTCTGATCCCGGTCATCGTGGCGAACAGGCCGGGCGGCAGCACGACGTCGCTGGCGGCAGCGATCCGGTCCTGCAGGTCGGCGGTGGCGAGGGTACGGTCGGGCAGGCTGACGCCGACCCCGGTGATCCCGACCCGGGGTACGGGCCACTCCGGTGGCGACGGAACGTTCATCTGCTCAGCTTCCTGCCGGACCGGACCGGTCCGGATGAGTAGGGGTGCTCAGCCCGACCTGGTGGTGCGGGCCGGCGTCGGTGGCGAGGTTACGGCCCGGTGCCTGCCGGGTACAGCCTGGGGATGGCCACAAAGTCGCAGCCCAAGGGGGCCCGGGGGACCGTCGGTCACGCCTACAGCGCGTTGAATCTGCGACTGGCGATGGCCGGTTTCGGGCTGGTCTTCTGCACCGTGCTCGGGGTGCTCGCCTGGCGGGCCGACCTGACCGCCGGCGCGATCGTGCTGTGGGTGCTGGCCGTGATCGCCGTGGTTGACCTGGTCGTCGTGCAGCGTCGCCGCCGGGCCCGCCGGCGGGAGCAACCGGGCGTACGGCATTCACTCTTCGAGTAAGCCTTCACGAGCCGTCTGTCGGTGAATATTGCCCGACAGATGCGATGTCGCCCTTTCCGCCTGGGGGTACCTCACTGACGGCCGGTTACGTACAACTGCGCCGTACCACGGAACAGACATATTGCCCAAAGAGGTTGTACGGCCACCTGCTGCGGCAGGAAGTATCGAGCGGATGACCGATGATTGACCTTACCGGAATCCTGCCCCGGGGAACTGCGAGGTCGACAACCCATGCCACGCAAGAAAGTTGCGCTCGCTCTCACCCTCAGCGCTCTGATCGCCGGCACCCTGGGCGGCTGCGGCGTAGCCTCCACCACCCCCACCGGCGTCCCCTGCACCTTGCAGGGAGTCCACTGCCGATACTTTCTCGTGGACGGCAAGCCGGTTCCATGCGATCCGCCCCAGAACCACGTCTGCGGCAACTCTCCCGGGGAGTTCTACGTCTATGTCACGTCCACCGACACGACCCTCCGTTGTGCGGAGTCGTCCTGTGCGGAGGCAGCCGCACCTGTCGACTGCACCGGGAGTGTCAACTACGACGATCTGAAAGACCACGGCATTGCCTGGAAGGTCGTCAGCCAGGAGCACAACGAGAACGCAACAGGCAGCCCGGTCGAGGTCACGTTCACCTCGACCAAGTCCGAAACCGTAGAGGTGAACACGGAACTCAGCTTCGAGGCAAAGGGCGATGCGGTCGTGGCCGCCGTTCGAGCCGAGATCAACAGAGCGGTGAGCGAATCCGTGACCACGAGCATCGGCAACAGCACAACCATGACTATCGAAGCGGGGCAGACCGGGTACGCGATCTACGGGGTGCGGATGCAGGTTACGGAGGGCCGGATGCGCAACGTCAACGTGTGCACGGATGCCAGCGAGGATCTGGGGCAGGTGACGACGTACGTGCCGATATCGTCCGGTTGGTGCCTCTGGACCAGCGACCAACCGCCGTGCCGGACCATCGACTGACCTGGGAACCGGCCTGGAGAGCCTGCACCCGTCCGGCTGAAGGGCACGCTGCCAGTCCCAACGTGGGCTGAGGCCGGCAGTCTCAAAGTGGGCTGAGGCCGGCCGGAATTCGGTGGCCCCGCCCGGCGTTGCCGGCTAGCGTGACCGCCATGTTCGGCACCGTCGGCGCTGTGCGGCCCGCAGGTCTTCACCTGCCGGGCGCCGCCGTCGTGTGCGCGTGGCTGGCTGATACCCGAGGCTGACCCTCCTCCCGCTGCGGCAGAACCACGGAGGAGGGTGGCCCGGTCCTTCCGGCGCCGCCCGTCACTGGGTGCGCCGGGCGGCGTGGTTCTGACGCGGTCGGGCGGTCTGGCACCCGCCCGCGTTCGTCGTCCGCCAGCTCGTTTCCCACCCTGGAAGATCATCATGGCCAAGAGTCAGTTCGTGCGGGCGAAGCCGCACCTCAACATCGGCACCATGGGTCACGTCGACCACGGCAAGACCACCCTGACCGCCGCGATCACCAAGGTTCTCGCCGACCGGGACCCGGCGGCCAACCGGTTCGTGTCCTTCGATGGCATCGACCGGGCGCCGGAGGAGGTCTCGCGGGGCATCACCATCAACATCTCGCACGTCGAGTACGAAACCGCGACCCGGCACTACGCCCACGTGGACATGCCGGGCCACGCCGACTTCGTCAAGAACATGATCACGGGGGCGGCGCAGGTGGACGGGGCGATCCTGGTCGTCTCCGCGCTCGACGGGGCGATGCCGCAGACCCGCGAGCACGTGCTGCTGGCCCGTCGGGTCGGGGTGCCGTACCTGGTGGTGGCAATGAACAAGGCCGACGCGGTCGACGACCCGGAACTGCTCGACCTGGTCGAGCTCGAGGTCCGCGACCTCATCACCGAGTACGGGTTCCCCGGTGAGCAGGTGCCGGTGGTCCGGGTGTCGGCGCTGCGGGCGCTGGAGGGCGACCCGCGCTGGGTGGACTCCATCGTGGAGCTGCTCGACGCGGTCGACCGGTACGTCCCGGTGCCGCCCCGCGAGTTGGGTGAGCCGTTCCTGATGCCGATCGAGAACGTGCTGACCATCTCCGGCCGGGGCACCGTGGTGACCGGCGCGGTCGAGCGGGGCACCCTGCGGCTCGGCGACCCGGTGGAGGTGGTCGGGCTCGGTCCGACCCTGTCGACCGTGGCGACCGGGCTGGAGACGTTCGGCAAATCGCTGGACATCGCCGAGGCCGGCGACAACGCCGCCGTACTGCTGCGCGGGGTCAAGCGCGACCAGGTGCAGCGGGGCCAGGTGGTGGCGGTGCCGGGCAGCGTCACCGGGCACCAACGGTTCCGGGCCCGGCTGTACGTCCTGACCACCGCTGAGGGAGGCCGGCACACGCCGTTCTTCGCGAACTACCGGCCGCAGTTCTACTTCCGTACCACGGACGTTGTCGGGTCGGTGCGGCTCGCCGACGGCGAGATGGCCATGCCGGGCGACACCGTCGAGGTGACGGTGGAGCTGGGCAAGCCGGTCGCGATGGACGTCGGGCTCGGCTTCGCGGTCCGTGAGGGCGGCCGTACGGTGGCCGCCGGCACGGTGGCCGAACTGCTCGACTGAGACCCGGGTACGGCCCTTCGGTCCGACCGAAGGGCCGTACCCACAGTGGATGGCCGCCGACGGCTTTCTGCTGACAGCAGATCTCCTGTCAGCAGAAAGGGCAGCGGTTCGGTCCGTCACCGGTCGATGCTGGTAGCCATCATCACCGTGATCGAGAGGGCGTCACTGATGCGGCACACCAGTCCCGCGATGGCTGCGGACGGCGCGACCACCGGCTTCGGCGACCAGGTCTTCCAACAGCTGCTCAAGGAGCGGGTGATCTTTCTCGGCACCCAGGTGGACGACACCTCGGCCAACACGATCTGCGCGCAGATGCTGCTGTTGGCGGCCGAGGACAGCGAGCGCGACATATTCCTTTACATCAATTCACCGGGCGGTGTGATCAGTGCCGGCATGGCCGTCTACGACACGATGCACTACATCGGAAACGACGTGGCGACCGTCGGCCTCGGTCTCGCCGGGTCGATGGGCCAGTTCCTGCTCTGCGCCGGTGCGCCCGGCAAGCGGTACGCCCTGCCGCACACCCGGATCATGATGCACCAGCTGTCCGGCGGAATGGGCGGCACCGCCGCCGACATCGCCATCCAGGCCGAGAACATGCTGCACATCAAGCGGACGACGATCGAGCGGATCGCGTTCCATACCGGACGCACTCGCGAGGAGATCGAGCGGGACTCCGACCGGGACCGGTGGTTCACCGCCGAGCAGGCCCGCGAGTACGGCATCATCGACCAGGTGATCGCCACCACGGCACAGCTGTCCACCGGTGGCGTCCCCAGCTGACCGGGCGAGCCTGGACGGAGACTTTCGATGCTGCTGCGACAGGTCATCGGGCGGGTGTTGCGTCGGCTCCGGCAGGACCAGGGCCGCACCCTGCAGGACGTCGCCCGAACCGCCGGCCTGTCCACGGCGTACCTGTCTGAGCTGGAGCGCGGACGCAAGGAACCGTCCTCGGAGATGCTGGCGTCGATCTGCCGGGCGCTCGGCGTCGCGCTGGAGGAGCTGTTGGCGCAGGCGATGCAGGAGCTGACCCGCAGCCGTCCAATGGCCACCATCCGCTGGCGACGATCCGTCCGGCCCTCGGGCGGCCCTGCGTCGGCCGCCCGAGGGCGACGGGGACGGGCGGGCCCGTCCGCCGGCCGGCCCGGCGAGCGGCGGGCCGGCCGACTGGTGGCCGGCCCGCCGCTCGCGGCGCAGCGGCGGGCCAGCCACCAGCACATGTTCAGGAGCAGGCCACCCCGTTGACGGTGATCAGCTCCGGTGCCGGGTTGGCCCCGCCGGCGGTGGTGGCGTTCAGCCCGAACATCGCCGTCTCGCCGGGCTCCAGCCGGCCGTTGTAGGTCTCGTTGCGGGCCGTCACCGTCGCCCCGCTCTGGCCGACCTCGGCCATCCACGCCTCCCGGAGCCGCTGGTCACCGGTGAACGCGAAGCGGACCGTCCAGCCGTCGACCGTGGCGTCCCCGGTGTTGGTGATGTCGACCTGGGCGGTGAAGCCTCCGCCGCCGGCCCACTCGCCGTAGTTGACGTACTCGGCCCGGCAGCTCAACGGCGCCGGTGCCGGCACCGCGTCGCCCTGGTCGGCCAGGAAGGAGGCGATCCAGCTCAACGCCGAGTTCCAGTTGATCGCCACCTCGTTGGTCGCGTACGACTCGATGTCGTCGACGTAGCAGAACATCGGCGCGCAGCCTTCCAGCAGGTCCCGGACGAACGGGTCGTCCAGGCCGGCGTTGGCGCCGCCGGCGATCGACCCGGCCGGCGGGATCGGCAGGTCCGGGTCTAGTTGGTTGCCGAAGATGCGGCTGTGCTGGTTGCGCGGGTACACCGAACCCCAGCCGGTGACGTAGGAGTGATTCAGCGCGTTGCGGCCGAAGATGTAGTCCATCGCCTGCACGGCACCGTCGCGGTACCCGCTGTCCCCGGTCATGTCGTACGCCGTGGCGAGCACCACCGCGTTGTTGATGATGTTGCTGTTGGCACCCCAGAAGTAGGCGCCCCGGTTGCCCGGCATCGGCAGCCCGTACGCCTGGTCGGCCAGGGTGGCGAGGTAGGAGTCGGCGGCGGCCACCACCGAGGCGCGGATCCGGTCCCGCTCCTGCGGGGCGAGCCCGTTCGGCACGGTGGCCAGGTCGAGCCGGCCGAGCGCGGCGGTGGAGCCCCAGCCGAAGCCGGTCGCGTCGAAGACGTCCCGGGTGTGGTGCGGCGAGGCGGTGACGTCGTCGAGGTAGCTCTGCTCGCCGGTGGTCAGGTACATCTCGGCCGCCGCCCAGTAGAACTCGTCGCTGACGTCACCGTCGCTGTAGGCGCCGCCGCCGTTGCCGTCGGCCGGGTCGGCGAGCCGGTCCGGGTTGGCCTTGGCCGCCGCGTACGCCGTCGTCGCCGCCGTCTGGCACTGGTCGGCGAACGCGGTGTCGTACGGGGCGTACAGTCGGGCGCACTGAGCGGTGACAGCCGCCAGGTTCAGCGTGGCCGCGGTCGATGGTGGATGCAGCTCCCGCAGCTCCGGGTCGTCCTCCGGCTGCAGCGGCAGGCCGGTCCAGTTCCGGTCGTGGATCTTGTGGTGGGCCATTCCGGCGAGCGGTTCACCGGCCGGCACCTGCATCCGCATCAGGAACTCCAGCTCCCAGCGGGCCTCGTCGAGGACGTCCGGCACGCCGTTGTCCCGCTCGGGCACCCGCAGAGTGCCGTCGCCCAGCCCGGCCCCGCCGTCGGCGCTGGGCGCGGTCTTGGTCCGCTCGAACGCGCTGAGCAACTGGTAGGTGGCGATGCCGCCGTTGACCACGTACTTGCCGTGGTCGCCGGCGTCGTACCAGCCGCCGCGCACGTCGAGCCGGTAGTCGCAGACACCGGGCTGGCACGGCACGTCGATGTCGCCCTGGTTGGGGGCGACGCCGACGTGGCCGGCCGGGCGGGCGTACTCCTCGCTGACCAGGTCGCCGTCGATGGCGATGCCGCTGCGCTGGATGTAGAAGAACTGCAGCGCGTCGGAGCGCAGCTGCTGGTAGATGTCGCCGGAGATGGCGAACGGGTAGCTGGTCTCGCCGTCGGCGACCAGGGTGAACCCGGTGCCGGTGCCCCGGTACGCGGAGAAGTCGACGCTGTGCGTCTGCTCGCCCGAGGCACTGTCCAGCCCGCGTACGGTGCTGGTGCCGCTGGCCACGACGGCCCCGTCGGCGTCGTGCAGCTGCCAGTCGAGCGGCTCGGTGGCGTCGGTGACGACGGTGGCGTTCTTGGGCCCGCCGGGCAGGTAACCGACCTGGTTGACCCGCACCCGTGGGCCGGTGTCCGGCACGTACGGCGGCTCCTCCTCGCCGCCGCGCAGCGAGACGTCGTCCAGGCAGAAGGTGTACTCGTCGGCGTTGCCACCGACCTGGAAGGCGAGCTGGGCCCGTTCGGTGTCCTCGCTGGCGACGAAGGTCGCCTCGACCCGCGACGGTTCGGCGGTCAGCGCCAGGTCGCGGCCGAAATAGCCGGTGTACGGGTCGGCGCCGAGCTGGACAACCGCCCGTACGGCGGCGGCCGGTTCGGCGGACGCCGTGAAGCCGATGGTGTACTCCTCGCCGGCGATCAGCGGCAGGCCCTCCTGCAGGATGCCGGCGTCCCACGGATTGGCCAGCCCGGTCGGGACGGTGGCGCAGAGCTGTCCGTCGACCACCCCGGTGCCGCCGGTGCCGTAGCTGATCCAGCCGTCGGTGCCGTTGCTGAAGTCGCCGTTGGTGATCTGCTCCGGCCCGCCGGGCGGAGGACCGGCGCTGTCGTCGCTGATCAGCGACACGTCGTCCAGGCACAGGGTGTAGTCGGCGGCACCGCCGCCGAGTTGGAAGGTGAGGGTGCCGTCGGGTGAGTCGAGATTCGCGGTGAACTCGTAGGTGACCGTCTCGCCGTCCGGCCCGAGGTCCAGCTCGCGGCTGAGCACGGTGGTGTAGGGCTCCGCGTTGAGCTGGACGTTCGCCCGTACGGTCGCGGGGACGTCGCTGGCGGCTGTGAAGGCCAGGCGGTACGCGGCACCGTCGATGAGTTCGATGCCGTTGTGTCCGATGCTGGCGTCCCACGGGTTGGTGGTGCCGCCGGGCACGCTGGCGCACAGTCGGCCGTCGGTGGCGGCCAGGGCGACGTTCTCGGTGCCCCACCAGGGGGCTGTTCCGTCGTCGAAGGTGCCGTTGACGATATGTTCGCGTTCCTCGGCGTACGCCGTCGTCACGGTCAGGGTGGTCAACGCCAGGACGCTGGCACTGGTGCCGGCGAGCAGCGCGACCGTCCGGCGTCGTCTGGATCGGGTCACGGGGTTCCTTCCGCGCGTGGGTCGGACTGCCCGGGCCGGGGCGTCCGAGGACCGGACCTGACGTCGGTCCTCCCCGGGCCGCGCCGGAGGGCAGAGTTGGGAGCGCTCCCATTGATCTGAGACGATGTTGCCAGGGCGTTACCGGAGTGTCAATCACGTCATGCGCGGCGGGCCGTGCGACCGGCGTCGGACGTCTGATTTGCGGTGTTTTTCAGCTTATGTCCGTCCCCTGACCGCAATTCTCCATGATCTTTAACATCTGCATGCTGATCTACTAGAGACATTTCGGCCCTGTTCCTGGCAGGCTGCCAGCCATGACCCTGAAGCTGCGTTCCGCGGCGGTGACCGACCGCGGCCTGATCCGGAGCGGGAACCAGGACGCCGTGCACGCCGGCGACTGGCTCGTCGCCGTCGCCGACGGCATGGGCGGGATGGCCGCCGGGGATCTGGCGAGCAAGATCGCGATCGAGGCGATCGCACCGCTCGATGCGGCCGTCGCGGACGATGAACTGGTACCGAGGCTGCAGGCGGCGGTCGAGACCGCCAGCGCCGGGATTCGTCAGGCGATAGCCGAGGATCCGGCGCGGGAGGGGATGGGAACGACACTGACCGCCCTGCTCTTCGCCAGGTCCGGCGCGGCGATCGCCCTGGCCCACATCGGCGACTCGCGGGCGTACCTGCTGCGGGGCGGCGCGCTGGAGCAGGTCACCCGGGACGACACGTTCGTGCAGATGCTGGTCGACGAGGGCGTCATCACTGCGGAGCAGGCCGCCAGCCATCCGCGTCGGGCGGTAGTCACCCAGGCGCTGCAGGGGGAGAACGTCAACCCCGCCTACCAGGTCTTCGAGCCGCAGACCGGCGACCGTTGGCTGCTGTGCAGCGACGGGCTGTCAAACGTGGTACGGGCGGAGAGCATCGCCGAGGTCCTGGCCACCTACGCGGACCCGCAGGCGGGCGCGCAGCGGCTGGTCGACCTGGCGATCCGGGCCGGTGGTCCGGACAACATCACCGTGGTCATCGGCGACATCACCGAGGTCACCGGCGACATCGCCGGGTAACGGTTGCCGAGCCGCCGGCTGCGGCCGGCCCGGGAGGTCGGGGCCGGCCGCAGCCGGTGGGAAGCCTGCAGCGTGGGTCGCGACCGGCGGCCGGGCAACGCGGCCCGACCCACCGATCGGCCCGATCAGTACGTCGACTGCAACTGTCCGCGGAGCTTGGTCAGTGCCCTGGCGAGCAACCGCGACACGTGCATCTGGGACACGCCGATCTGATCGGCGATCTGCGACTGGGTCAGGTTGCCGTAGAAGCGCAGGGTGAGGATGCGCTGCTCGCGTTCGTCGAGGGTGGCTAGCGCCGGGCCGAGCGCGACCCGCAGCTCCGCCAGCTCGTACTCGCGGTCCTCGGCGCCGAGCATGTCGGCCAACTCGGTGGCGCGCTCGCCGTCGCCGGTCGGCGTGGACAGCGACACCGCGTTGTACGCGCGGGCACCCTCCAGGCCTTCGAGCACCTCCTCCTCGGTGATCCGCAGGTGTGCGGCGATGTCGGCGACCGTCGGCGACCGGCCCAGCGTCTGCAGCAGGGTGCTGTTCGCCTCCGAGATGCTCAGCCGTAGCTCCTGCAGCCGGCGGGGCACCCGGATGTCCCAGGTCCGGTCCCGGAAGTGCCGCTTCAGCTCACCGATGATCGTCGGGATCGCGTAGCCGGCGAAGTCGACGCCGCGCGTGGGGTCGAACTTGTCGATGGCCTTGATCAGGCCGACGGCCGCGGTCTGCGCGAGATCGTCGGTCGGCTCACCCCGGCCGCTGTAACGCTGGGCGAGGTGCTGGGCCAGCGGGAGCCACGCCTCGATGGCCCGGTCGCGCAGTGCCTCCCGGGACGGGTGCCCGGTCGGCAGCGCCGCCATCGCGGCCAGCAGCTCGGTCGCGCTGTCCTCCGGTGCGGTCGTCCGCTGGTCCAGTGTGGCCGGCGTGGTCACCGCCCGGTCCACTGTCCTGGCCCGGTCCACTGTATTCAGTTCGGCTGCTGTCGTCGGCTCGGTCACCGTGCGGTGTCCGGTCAGTGTCGCGGTCATGGTGGTCCTCCCTGCACCTCGTCCGCGGATATGGAAAGTGGTGCGTCTTGATGCGTCCGCTAGGGTCTTTCGGCCTCCAACACTAACCTGGTCGGTCAATCAAAAGCTAGCCGAAAGTACGATGTATTTATCGCCTATAATAGATGAAGTCGGACATTTTTCCGCCTGTGAGCACCGTTTCCAGCCGTCGGTTACCCCGTCCACGGTCAATGAAGCGTCACCAGCGCCTCATGATCGTCGACCGGTAGGTCGCCCGGGGCGACCGCGAAGACGGACATCCCGGTCAGCTCCGACACGCCGTCGAGGGTGGTCGCGAAGGCGACATCCGCCGCGTCCCGGCCGGTCGCGATCCGCACCATGCTGGGCCGGGGCGCCAGCCGGGTCGCGTCCCAGACGTACCACCGGTCACCGACGGCGGCCTCGGCGACCAGATGGAAGTCCATCGGAGCCAGGCCGGGTGCGTAGACCGCGACGACCCGCGCCGGGATGTCGACGGCCCGGCAGAGCGCCACCGTCAGATGCGCGTAGTCGCGGCAGACGCCCGCCCCGCTCAGCAACGTCTCGGCGGCGTCGGTGCCGGGCCCGCTCGCCCCGGCCATGTACGAGGTCCGGCTGTGGACGTAGTCGCAGATCGCCCGGACGGAGTCGACGGCGTCGCGGTAGCCGGCGAACCGGGCAGCCGCGAATCCCGTCATCCGGTCCGATGGGCAGTACCGGCTCGGCCGGGTGTAGATGATGCGGTCCAGTTGACTGACCGCCGACCCGGCCGCCACCGGGGCCGGGCGTGGCGGCATGGTCGCGCGGTACGAGATCGTGAGATCTCCGACCGGTGCCCGTACCAGATGCTGACAGCCGCCGGCGGCCCAGCTCCCGTCGATCTCCGTCACGGCAACGTCGTCGCCGTCCGCGGTACCCGCCACCAACCGGGGCGGCGGTGCCGGCCGGTGCGCCGTGACCTGTAGTACCAGTGTGGCTGCCGCCTCGACGCGGTAGCTGAGCCGGCAGCCGATCTCTCCTGCCGCCGGGGTCGTCCTCTGGTCACCCATCGCCCATTGGTACCCGTCGGACGCAATCGTCGCACCGGCTGCCGAGGGCGACCCCCGTCACGTCCGGCAGATGGTTGAACCCTTGATCAGAGCGTACGCTGCAACCGGTGACCTGGTCGGGGTCGGTGACCACCACACACCCACCCCACCTACCGGCAGAGCCACGTGTACCGCAGTTTGGAATCGAGGACCCCGATGCCCGCCATCACCGTCGACGACGTACTCGTGCTGCCCCGGGTGCCGGCCCACGACCCGGCCACCGGCACGATCCGGCCGGTACGCCGGGTCACCACCGCCCCCAGCGGCTTCGAGGGCGAAGGGTTCCCCGTGCGTCGGGCATTCGCCGGTGTGTCGATGACCGAGCTCGACCCGTTCCTGCATCTGGACCAGATGGGTGAGGTGGAGTACGCGCCGGGCGAGCCGAAGGGCACCGCCTGGCACCCGCACCGCGGCTTCGAGACAGTCACGTACATCATCGACGGGATCTTCGACCATCAGGACTCGCACGGTGGCGGCGGCACGATCACCGACGGGGACACCCAGTGGATGACCGCCGGTTCCGGACTGCTGCACATCGAGGCGCCACCGGAACACCTGGTGGCCAGCGGCGGACTCTTCCACGGCCTCCAGCTGTGGGTCAACCTGCCCCGGTCGAAGAAGTTCGCACCGCCCCGCTACCAGGACATCCGAGGCGACCAGGTCGCCCTGCTCACCACCCCGGACGGCGGAGCACTGATCCGGGTGATCTCCGGCTCGGTCGCCGGGCACGACGGTCCCGGCTCCACCCACACCCCGATCACCATCAGCCACCTGACGGTACAGCCGGGGGCGCAGGTGGACCTGCCCTGGCGGGCCGACTTCAACGCTCTGGTGTACGTCCTGGGCGGCCGGGGGTCCGTCGGCCCGCAGCTGCGGCCGGTGCGCACCGGCCAACTGGCTGTCCACGGGCCGGGCGACACGCTGCGGATCGCTGCCGACGCCCGGCAGGACAGCCGCGCACCGCGGCTCGACGTGTACGTCATGGGCGGTCGCCCGATCCGGGAACCCATCGCCCGGTACGGGCCGTTCGTGATGAACACCCGGGCGGAGCTGCTCGCCGCGTTCGAGGACTACCAGGCGGGCCGGCTGGGGGTGGTGCCGGCGGCAGACGTTCCGCACGGCGCCGGCCAGCAGCCGCCACGTTGAGCCTCGTCGGCGTGCCGCCGGCCGGACACGGCGGGTCAGGAGACCAGGAACACCCCGAGCACCCCCAGCACCACCATCACCAGGACCGCGAGGAGCAGTCCTTGTTCACTCTGGATGGTCTGGTCGGAGTAGGTTTGCTGGGGATCCGGGGTGACGATTTCGGTGCTCATCGTGCCTCCTCAGCCTGCTGCCCTGGCATCTTGACAATGACGGTAGGCAGCAGGTCTCGTCCGTGAATCCCGGAGCCGTGCCACCTACGGGTGTCGCCGCAGCAACCGGGTACCCGGCCGGCCCCGCCCAAACACCCTCCTGGGAAGAGCAAAGTGGTGGGGTGCCGAAGGCGCGGGCAGGTGAATGGGGTGCCGGAGGTGCCGGCAGGTAATGGGGTGCCGCAGCGCGGCGGGGCGGGACAGCGCCCTGGGTGCTGTCCCGCCCCGCCGCTCGTGATTTCCCTGCTGGGGCCGGTCCTCGTCAACGGGATGGGTGTCCGGCCGGCTGGGTCGACTCCCGTAGCACCTGGTGGGCCCGGTCGGCGTATTCGGCGTCGACCGTCACACCGTACTGGCTGGCCTGTAGCAGGCTGCGGGAGGAGAAGTCCCGCCGGCCACCGGTCATGGCGTGCGCCACCGCACCGAACACGGCACCCCAGACCGCACCGATCACCACGGCGGTGACGATGATGCCCAGCCAGTTCACCACCGCGAAGATGCCGATCAGCAGGCCGATGAACAGCCCGAACCAGGCACCGGTTCCCGCGCCGGCCAACGCCGCCCGGCCGGTGGTGAGTCGGCCGGTGACCTCCTCCACCAGCCGTAGATTGGTGCCGACGATGGCGGTGCGTTCCACCGGGAACCGGTTGTCCGACAGCCGGTCGACGGCGCGCTGCGCGGAGGCGTAGTCCGGATAGCTGGCGACGGTCACGCTGGTCCGCGCGGGACCGCCGTCCTGCGGCGCGGCGCCGGGCGCGGTGGCTGGTCCGGCTGGTCCGGCCGGCAGGTTGCTGGCCGGGAAGTTGGCGGTGTCGCCGAACATGCCCGGCGACGGATTATCCGTACGCGTCGTGGATCTGGTCATATTTGGCCTCCTCTCTTCGGCAGGAGTGCCCCGTGAGCCGCCCGGGTAACCCGGTCCCCGCACGGACTTCGGCCCCGCCCGGTACCGGGCGGGGCCGAAGTGTGCCTGCGGATCCTGATTCGTTGTGCGTCAGCTCGCGCAGGCCGCGCCGTTGAGGGTGATGTTGCTCAGCGGCGGCAGGGTGCTACCGGAGAAGGTCCCCTGGAAGCCGATGCTGACGGTGGCACCGGAGGCCAGTGATCCGTTCCAGGCAGCGTTGCGGACCGTGATCTGGCTGCCGGACTGGGACCAGTCGCCGTTCCAGCCGTTGCTCAGGCTGACGTTGGATCCGGCGGTGAAGGCGAGGGTCCAACTGCTGACCGAGCCACCGGTGTTGGTGATCCGGATATCCCGGGTGAAGCCGCCGGGCCACTGGTTCGTGGTGTAGCTGACGCTGCAGGCGCCGGCCGGCGGGTTCGTGGTGGGCGGCGGAGCGGTGGTCGGCGGGGGTGCCGTGGTGGGTGGGGGTGCCGTGGTGGGTGGGGGTGCCGTGGTCGGCGGTGCGGTGGTCGGCGGTGCGGTGGTCGGCGGTGCGGTGGTGGGCAGGGGGCCGGCCGCGATCGCCAGCTCGTACGCCCGCTGCGGCACGAACTGGCCCGCGTTGGCAATGCAGCCGTCAGCCTCGCCTGGCAGCTTCACCCAGAGGTACGCGTCGATCTTGCTGTCCCCGGTGTTGGTGGTGCTCGTCGTGCCGATGGCCCGGCCTTCCGGGTCGCACCATTCGGAGCCGAGCGGGCCGTTGCCGTTGCGGCTGGTGTCGATCACCGCGTTGAGGTGGTTCGCGCCGGTGGCGTTGATGACCGCCTTGACGTAGTTGGTCGCCTCGCTGGTGCTGCGGTAATTGGACACGTTGGTGGAGATGCCGTGGGCACTGTTCGCCACGTCGGCACCGACCAGCAGATTGGCCATCATCGACGGGGGGTGCCAGGCCGAGTTTCCGGCGTCGAAGTAGATCCGGGCCTGCGACGATCCGGCCTTGAGCGCCCGGCCGGCGTAGGCCATCGAGGCGCGTACCTCGGCCTGCTGCGACTCGTTCATGCAGGTGCCCATCAGGGCGAGCACGTCGGGCTCAAGCACGATGTACGCGGGCCGGTTACCGAGCCCGGCCGCGACCTGGTCGACCCACTGCCGGTAGGCGCTGTGGTTGGGCGCGCCACCGCTGCTGTGGTTGCTGCAGTCGCGGTTGGGGATGTTGTAGACGACCATGATCGGGATCTTGCCGGCCGCTGCGGCGGCACCGACGAAGGCGCTGACCTGGTTGCGGACCTCGTTGGGGTTGTACTGGGTGAACCAGCGGCCCTGCGGCACCGAGGCGATCCGGTCGCGGATGACGTTCGCCCGGTAGTCACCGGGGTTCGCCGCCACCCAGCGGGCGGCCGAGGTGTCCGGATCGACGTAGAAGGCTGATTCGGCTGCCTCGGCGGCCGTGGGCTGCAGCAGCCCGACACCGACCGCAGTGGCCACCGTGAACGCCATGACGGCGGCGGTGCCTGCGGTGAGCGCAGATCTTCTGCGCATGCGTGCTCCCTCCGGGTAGGGACGATATATTGAGAGCGTTCAGTGGAAGCGCTCCCATGGATATCGACCACCGTACGGGGATGTTGCTGATATGTGAAGAGCCTGTGACGCCAATCGTTCCAAAGGTGGCATAAAGTGAAATATCTGACCCGGTGGTAGCCCGGGTCAGTCCAGCGGCGTGCGGAACTCCGGACGCACCGCGATGATCCCGAACGCGGCACCGAACGGGTCGGCCAACTGGGCGTAGGCGCCCGGACCGGCCTGGTACGGACCGAAGGAGACCGTCCCGCCGAGTGCCTGACAGCGCTGCACAGCCGCCTCGCAGTCGTCGACCTCGAAGGTCGTCCGCCAGTGCGCTGGGACCTGCGGCGGGTACATCTCGCCCATCTCGATCAGCCCGGCCACCTCGCTGGTCTCCCGCAACCACTCCTGATATCCGGACCCTTCGCTGTAGATGCTGGGTCGCGTGGTCCACCCGAACACCGAGCCGTAGAAGGACACAGCGCCGGCCAAGTCCCGGGTGGCGAGTTCGTTCCAGCAGGTAGCGCCGGGCTCACCGGTCACCTGTGCGCCGGGGAATGCGCCCCGCTGCCAGAGCCCGAACACGGCGCCCTGTGGATCGGCGATCAGGGCGCAGTGGCCCCGTTCGGCGACCTGGGCGGGCGGCGAGAGTGTCGATCCGGCGGCCCGGTGCACACTCTCGACCGTCGCGGCCAGGTTGTCCGAAGCGAGGTAGGTCAGCCAGGCCGCCGGCTGGCCTGCGGCGAGGGCGGGGGCGAGCCCGGCGACGGCCATGTCCCGCAGGTGGAACTCGGCGCCGGTGCTGTTCGGCAGGTCGACCGGCTTCCAACCGAACAGTTCGTGGTAGAAGTCGCTCGAACCCGCGGTGTCGCTGGTGCGTAGTTCGGACCAGCAGGGGGTCCCCGTGGCGTAGCCTCTGATTCGCACCGCTTTGTACCTCTTCGCGTCGTTTATCCTATTGGCGTAGTCAGTTACCGTACGCCACGGAGACGCCTGCCGCGACTCGGCCGAATGGCCCAATTGAGATCACTATGGGTAAACATAGGGGTTACGAGTTGATTGGCAACATGATCTCGAACCACACGGTTGAACCGCGTACCGAGGGGTCGGTGCCCCAGGTGTCGCTCAACTGCTCGATCAGACCCAGACCCCGGCCACGGCTACTCAACGTGTCGACATGTGCCCGACTGACCGTGCCCCGGGTGCCACTGTCAGCTACCGAGACGAGCAGTCGCTCCTGACTGAGATCGATCTCCACCCGCGCCTCGGTGCCGGCGTGCAGCAGGGCGTTCGTGGTCAGTTCGCTGGCACAGAGCACCGCCGGACCGATCACCGATTCCGGAACCTGCCACCCGGCCAGCTGGTCGGCCAACCAGTGCCGCACCCGGCTCGGTGCGATCGGCTCGGCAGGAACCAGCAACCCCGCCGACCGGCTCGGCGCGGCCGCGTGCTCCACCGCGAGCACCGCCACGTCGTCGTCAGTGGTGCCCGGCACCGCCGCACTGGCCACCGCGCAGAGGTTGCGTGGATCGCTGGTGCTGGTCTCGGCGACGGCTGCGGCCAGAGCTGACATCCCGATGCCGAGATCCTGACCGCGTCGTTCCACCACGCCGTCACTGAACATCAGCAGCGTGTCGCCGGGGCGCAGCTCGACCCGGGTCGGCCGCCGTGGCCCGGCCAGACCAAGCGGCGGGCCGGGCGGCACCGGGACGAACTCGGCGCTCGCCGTGGTCGACGACCAGCGTCGGATCAGCGGAGCGGGATGACCAGCGCTGGCCACCGTCAACCCGCCGGTCGCCGGATCCAGCACCCCGTACAGCACGGTCACGAACAGCTCCTCGTTGCGGCTCTCCGCGCCCAGGCTGTGCACCAGCCGGTCCAGCCCGTTCAGCACCGCCGTCGGCTCCGGGTCGGCCAGCGCGAGCCCGCGCAGCGCGGCCCGGACCTGGCCCATCAGCGCCGCTGCCCGCACATCGTGCCCGACGACATCGCCGAGCACCACGGCCAGCCCGCCATCGGGCAGCCGGAACGCGTCGTAGAAGTCCCCGCCGGCCGAGTTGCCGTCCACCCCCGGGTCGTAGCGTGCGGCCAACCGCAGCAGCGGCAGATCCGGCAGTTGCTCCGGCAGCATGCTGCGCTGCAGCAGTTGAGCCGTACCATGCTGGGTCTCGAACCGCCGGGCCCGCTCGGCCGCCTGAGTGACCAGCTCGGCGACCGCCGAAAGCAGCGCCCGTTCGGCCGGCGCCCACGAATGTGGCTCGCGGTACCCGAAGGTGATCCCACCGCGGAGCGATCCGGCCCGCAGCGGTAGGGCGGCGAGCGCCGTCACCAGCTCGTCGTGCCGGTCCGTGGCGTACCGGGCGAGCGGCCGGCCCTCCCCGGCGAACCGGGGGACACCGGTGCCGGCGACGGTGGCCAACGGGGTGGGAGCGTCCCGGGGGATCCGGCGCCACACCGGCGGCAGTCGCTCGTCGGCTTCGTCGAGCAGTTCACCGCGGACCCGGCGGACCACCCGCCATCCGCCGCCGTCGTCGATGCCGAGCGCCACCTGGTCGACGTCGAGCGAGGCCAGTCCGTACCGCAGCGCGACCCGGGCGACGTCGTCGAGGGTGAGCGTGCCGGCCAACGCCGAGGTCAGCTCGCTGAGGCTCTGCAGCCGGTGGGTGATGGTGCCGGTCTCGGTCGCGACCGAGAGCATTCCGACGATCCGCCCGTCGCTGTCCCGCACCGCGGAGTAGCCACGGGTGAAGGCCGTGCCGCCGAACGGGCCTGACTCGCCGGTGCCGAACGGCGCCACGGCCTCCGACTCGAGGAACGGCTCGCCGGTGCGGTAGACCCGTTCGACCACGTCGCCGACGCCCGGCCGGTGCCACGCGTCGGCGAACACCGCAGCCGCGGGCTGGGCGAACGCCTCCGGGTGCTTGGCACCGAGCAGCTCCGCGTAGGCGTCGTTGTAGATCATCAGGAAGTCGTCGCCGTAGACCAGGGCCATCGGCACCGGTGAAGCGAGCACCAGCTCGACCGCTGCCCGTACCGCCGGATCCCAACCACTCAGCGGGCCGAGCGGCGTGCCCGCCCAGTCGTGCCGGTCGACGAGTCCGGCTGGTACGACGCTGTCCGAGGTGGTGCCGGCCGGTACGGCGCTGTCCGGGTTGGTGCCGGCCGGGGTGGCTGAACGCGCAGCCGGCACCCCCGACGGGGTGTCCCGGGTCTGCCCGGCGGTGCCTGCCATGGGTGGCAGCCTATCCGGGGGCTGCCGTCGGCGGGTGGCGTGGACCGGCGCTAGGTGGGTATGCGGGCCGGCGGTAGGCGATGCAGCGCGTCCGTACGACAACGAGGCGACGCATCGGTAGATGAGCCGGAAAGGGGGGACCGGATGTCCTCGACGTACGCGTCGGCGCAGGTCGACATCGGCAACGCGCTGACTGACATGTGGCGGTCCGTGATACTTTTCGTGCCCCGGGCCATCGCGTTCATCGCGATTCTGGTGGTCGGATGGTTGATCGCACGGGCAGTGCTGAAGGGCGTCGACAAGGCGCTCGAACGGGTCGGGTTCGACCGGGCGGTGGAGCGCGGCGGCATCGGCAAGGCCCTGGAACGGACCCGGTACGACGCCAGTGACATCCTGGCCCGGTTGGCGTACTACGCGGTGCTGCTGTTCACCCTGCAGTTCGCGTTCGGAGTCTGGGGACCGAACCCGATCAGCGACCTGATCAGCGCGGTCGTGGCGTGGCTGCCGCGGGCGTTCGTCGCGATCGTCATCGTGGTCGTCGCCGCCGCCATCGCAACCGCGGTACGTGACCTGGTGTCGGGCGCGCTCGGTGGGCTCTCCTACGGCCGCCTGCTGGCCACCGCCGCGTCGGTGTTCATCGTCGCGCTCGGCGTCATCGCCGCGCTGAACCAGGTCGGCATCGCCACCACGGTCACCACCCCGGTGCTGATCGCGGTGCTCGCCACCATCGCCGGCGTGCTGATCGTCGGGGTCGGCGGTGGCCTGGTCCGACCCATGCAGCAACGGTGGGAGGGCTGGCTCACCCGGATGGCGGAGGAATCGCAGGCGGTGCGGGACAGTGCCCAGGCGTACCAGGCCGGCCGGGACGACGCCGGCGGCCGGATGAACGAACCGACGCAGGTGATCCCGCAGACCCAGCAGGCACCGGCGATGTCCGGTGGTCGTGAGGCGGCCAGCGGCCGGGGCACGGCCGGGCCGGGCGCCAACCGGCCGGGGGGCATGACCGGACCGGGCGGGACCTCCCGCGGCTGATCCGTCCGGGCGGGTCGAGGAAGCCGCCAGTACGGGGCCGGGGTCAGCGCGGGGCCGCGCCGCTGATCCCGGCCAGCTGGCAGACGGCGACCAGCCGCAACGTCACCCAGTCGACCGTCGTCCACTGGGTGGTCGGCCCGACCACCGGGGGGCGCCAGCCGGCCTCGGCGGCCGCGTCGCGCACCCCGTCGGCGTACCGGGCCAACGTCACCGGGCTGAGCGGACGCAGATCCGCGAACAGCCGGTCCCGGACCGCAGCGGCGTGCTGATCCAGCTCGGCCAGCAGGCCGGGCAGGACCGCGGCGGCGGCCAGGCCGGCCGCACCGAGCGAGGCGTGCAAATCGGCCAACGAGGTCTGCGCCGCCCTTCGGGCGGCCGGGGCGGCCAGCAGGCCGTGCGGGGCAGCGGGAAATGGACTCATGTACTGTGCCCGCCCGGCTACTCGACGCGTCGGTTGTCGGCCGGGGCCGGGCGGCGGCGGGCTGCGTCGTCGGCGATGATCACCGTGGCGACCATCAGCGCCACGCAGACGCTGAACAACCAGGAGCCGTCCGGCAGCAGGTAGGCGGAGACCGGCGCCTGGATCGCGGTCAGCAGGAAGCCGAGCCAGGCCCAGCGTCGCTGGCGCGGCGTGAGGAATCCGGGGGCGGTGGGGCGCATCCGAAAAGTCTCGCTCGGATGATTCCCACCGCCGTCAGCCGATCGGCCGAGGATGGCTGACCGATGCGTCAGCGACCCGGTCCGGCCGCACTCAGCGACCCGGTCCGGCCGCACTCAGCGACCCGGTCCGGCCGCACTCAGCGACCAGCCGTAGCCGTCGTCCGTACCTGTCGTTCCGGGCCCGTCAGTGCGGACCGGTTCGGCCGGTGGTCGACGGCCGGTACGGCCGCTCGGGGTCCGTCGTCGCCGGTCCGCCCGGGCGGCCTGCGGTACGGTCCACCGCTTCCGCGCCGTGGCCGAACTCCTCCTCGGCCGCGGCGTCGTTGCCGGTCATGTCGTCGACCTCACCGTCGCCCGCCGGTGCGGCGACAGCCCGCTCCAGTTCACGGACCGGCAGCCGGTCCTCGTCGCGCCAGACGTCGTCTGCGGAATTAGTCATGTCGCTCGGGTTACCCGGCCGGGCTGTCGCCAAACAGGGGCCGGCGGACGCGGCCGGGGCGGGTGGGCCGGTTTCGGCCCACCCGCCCCGCCGTCAGGCCCACCGGTCGGCCGGCTCGGGAGGATTCACCGCCGGCCGGCGGGCGCTGTTTGAGGTTCGGTGGTCGGTTGAACTGTCACGGTTGCGGCCGGGGGACCTCGCCACGCCAGGCACCGGTCTCCACGCCGTGCCGGCTCTCGATGAAGTCCTTGAAGCGCTTCATGTCGCCCTTGACCCGGCGGTCCACGATGCCGAGCTTGTCGCCGGCCTGCTCCGCCACCCCCTCCGGGTCGAACTCCAGCTGCGCGGTGACCCGGGTGTGGGCGTCGTCCAGGCGGTGGAACGTGATCACACCGGCCTGCTTCACCCCACCGGTCGCGGTCCAGGCGACCCGCTCGTCGGGAATCTGCTCGGTGATCTTCGCGTCGAACTCACGCGACACCCCGGCGATCTCGGTCGTCCAGTGTGTCAGCGTCTCCGACACCTGAGTCACCTCGGAGACGCCCTCCATGAACTGGGGGAACTCCTCGAACTGCGTCCACTGGTTGTACGCGGCGCGTACCGGCACCGCGACGTCGACGTACTCGGTCACTGCTCCCATGTGAGTCCCTCCTTTACTTCCGCCGGGCCGCGGGCGGCGCGGTCACCAGCGGGTCGTCTCGTTGGCGTGGCCGAGTTCGGCCCACACCTCGGACACCGTCTGGAACGTGCGACCCGGCGGCAGTTGATCGATCTCGTCGAGCACGTCGTCGGGTGCCTCGTTCTCCAGCGCGCTGTCGCGCAGCGTGCTGCGGTCCCCGGGCAGCGCCGAGAGGTTGATGTAGCGGCCCAGCCTGCTCCGCTGCTCGACCTCCTCGCTGGTCATGCCCTGCGGCGTACCGGAGCGGTTGTCGCCGGCCGGAACCGCAGCCGGCTCCGGCTGGTCCTCGCCCGGGGGCTCCGCCTCGTGCCACTCCTCGGCCCGGCCTCCGGTGGTGCCCTGCGTGGTCCCACGGGTGTCGTGGGCCATGCTGTCGTCCACCCGGGGACTGTGCTTGCTGTTGCCGCGTTCCATAGCTGTTCGACTACCCGTGGCCGGCGTGGCTAAACCGGCGTGCGGGGCGGCAGCACCGGGTCGGCCGGTTCCGACTCACCGGCCTGGGCGGCCCGGCCGCGCTGCACCTCCGCGTTGATCTCGACGCCCAGCATCACCGCCAGGTTGGTCAGGTAGAGCCAGACCAGGAACGCGATCACCGCGCCGAGGCTGCCGTAGGTCACGTCGTATGAACCGAAGTACGCGACGTAGGTGCCGAATCCGGCGGAAGCCAGCGCCGCCAGCAGCAGGGTCACCACGCCGCCGACGGCCAGCCAGCGGAGCTTCGGCTGGCGGACGTTGGGAGCGAACCAGTACAGAAGAGACAAAAGCGTCGTGACGATGGCGATCAGCACCGGCCATTTGAGCAGGCTCCAGGCGGTACGCGGGGCCTGGCCCAGGCCGAGGCGGTCACCGAGTGCGTCGGTGACCGGGCCGCTGACGATCAGCATCACGGCGACCAGCGCGAGCAGCACCAGCCCGGCGGTGGTCAGCCCGAGCTGCTGCGGCTGCAACCGGTAGAAGGGGCGACCTTCGGCCACCCCGTAGATGGCGTTCGCGGCGCGGGTGAACGCCCGCACGTACCCCGACGCGGACCACAGCGCGGCCACCAGACCGAAGCTGAGCAGCACACCGGCGGAACTGCGCTGGGCGACCACCCCGTCGACGATGTCGACGAAACCCTCGTCGCCCACCACCGCCCCGGCTCCGAGCTCCTCGGCCAGGCCGACCACGGTGTCCACCGTGCGTTCACCGTCGGAGACCAGACCGACCAGCGCGACGACCACGATCAACGAAGGGAACAACGCGAGCACCCCGTAGTAGGTCAACGCAGCGGCCCAGTCCACGCAGTTGTCCCGGACGAACCGGCGTCCGCTGCCGACCAGCACGGCACGCCACGTCGTCAACCGGATCTCGCGTAACCGCGCCGGCCGTGCCGGACTGCTCACCAGCGGCCGTCCGGTCCACCCGGAGCCTGCAGATGCAGCACCTTGACGACGGTCATCTCGTCGAGCAGTTCCGGTCCGAATCCGAGGCCCTCGCCGCTGCCACGCCGGGGGTGCGCGGCACCGCCCGGCGCTCCACCGAACACCGAGTTGATCTTTACGGTGCCCACCGGCAGTTCGCGCCAGGCCCGCTGCGCGTGGCCCATGGACCGGGTCAGCACGGTCGCCGACAGGCCGTACGGGGAAGCCGCCGCCCGGGACAGCGCCTCGTCGAACGACCCCACCGTCATCACCGGGGCGACCGGGCCGAACGTCTCCTGCCGCATCACCGCCATGTCGTCGGTGCACCCGGTCAGCACCGTCGGTGGATAGAAGGCACCGGGCCCGTCCGGCACCCGGCCCCCGCACCGCGCCGTCGCCCCGGCCGCCAGCGCCGCCGAGACCTGGGCGTGCACCTGGTCGCGGTGCCGGCGGTCCACCAACGGACCCAGCTCGGTGTACGGGTCACGGGCCGGCCCCAACCGCATCCCCGAGCAGTGCCCGGTGAGCGCCTCGACGAACGGCTCCGCCACCGTGCTGTGCACGTAGATCCGCTCCACGCTGACACACACCTGGCCCGAGTTGGCCAACGCGCCGGCCGCCGCCTGCTGCGCGGCCCACCGCGGATCGACGCCCTCGTCGACGATCAGCGCGTCGCTGCCGCCGTTCTCCCGCAGCACCTTGGCCCCGGTCCGGGCGCACGCCTCGGCGACCGCCCGCCCGGCGTCGGTCGACCCGACGTGGGCGACCAGGTCCACCCCGTCTGAGGCGGCGATCCGGGCACCGACGCCCCCGTCGCCGGTCAGCAGGGCGAAGACCCCGTCGGGAACCTCGTCGGCGACCATCCGGGCGAGCAGCGCGCCGGTCGCCGGGCAGCGTTCACTCGGCTTGTGCACCACGGTGTTGCCGGTGACCAGCGCCGCGCCGAGCAGCCCGCAGGCCACCGCCACCGGGTCGTTCCACGGCGTCAGTACCGCCACCACCCCACGCGGCACGTACGCCATCAGATCCAGGGCGGCCGGGTCGCCGGCCAGCGCCCGACCCCGGTGCACCGGCCCCAGTTCGGCGTACTGCCGCAGGGTCGCGACGCCGGCGGCGATCCCGGCCCGGGCCCCGGCCAACGGCTTGCCCATCTCCGCGCTCTGCGCCTCGGCCACCTGGTCGGTGGCACCGGCCAGGGCGTCCGCGATCCGTCGCAGCGCGGCGGCCCGCTCCGCCGCCGGTGTCGCAGCCCACCCCGGCGCCGCCTCCCGGGCCGACTTCACCGCCGTGTCGATGTCCGCCTCGGTGGCGACCGGACTGCGGCTGACCGGGGTGCCCTCGGACGGATCCTCGACGACGATCTCGGCACCGTCGCCGAACCGTCCCCACCCGCCGTCGATGAACTGCTCCACGTCGTACATCCGGCAGTCGTTCCCGAAGGCCGCGCCGGTAAACGTTTGGCCGCGTCCGGCCGGGGTAGCCGCGCGGAGATGGCAGAAACGGATGTGGAGACGGCGGACGCGGTCGTCATCGGCGCCGGACACAACGGCCTGGTCGCCGCCAACCTGCTCGCCGACGCCGGCTGGGACGTGCTGGTGCTGGAGGCGACCGGGGCGCCGGGCGGTGCGGTCCGGTCCGCCGAGGTGACCGCCCCCGGCTATCTCAGTGATCTGTACAGCTCGTTCTATCCGCTCGGTTTCGCCTCGCCGGTGCTGCGGGAGCTGCGGCTGGCCGAGTTCGGGCTGCGCTGGCGGCACGCTCCGGACGTCTTCGCCCACCTGCTGCCGGACGACCGCGCGGCGGTGGTCAACCTCGACCCACGGCGGACCGCCGAGTCGCTGGAAGCATTCGCCGACGGCGACGGCGAGCGCTGGCTGTCGGCGTACGCCGAGTGGCGGGCCGTGTCGGTGCCGCTGATCGACGCATTGTTCACCCCGTTCCCGCCGGTGCGGGCCGGCGCCGCGCTGCTGCGCCGGCTCCGGACCGCCGGATCGCTGCGGCTGGCCCGGCGCCTGGCGCTGCCGGTCCGCCAACTCGGCCGGGAGACCTTCGCCGGCGCCGGCGGTCCGGCGCTGCTCGCCGGTTGCGCGCTGCACACCGACCTGGCCCCCGACGATGTCGCGTCCGGCGTGTACGGCTGGCTGCTGACCATGCTCGGTCAGGAGATCGGCTGGCCGGTGCCGGCGGGCGGCGCGCAACGGATCACCGACGCGTTGGTCGGCCGGCTGCGTTCCCGGGGCGGCCGGCTGGTCACCGGCGTCGCCGCCGACCGGGTGCTGATCGCCCGCAGCCGGGCGGTCGGCGTGCGTACCGTCGACGGCCGGCTGTGGCGGGCCCGGCGCGCGGTGCTCGCCGACGTTCCCGCTCCGGCGCTGCTGCTCGACCTGGTCGGCGACCGGTGGCTGCCCACCAGGATGGTCGACGACCTGCGCCGGTTCCGGTGGGACGGGTCGACGGTGAAGGTCGACTGGGCGCTCGCCGGCCCGATGCCGTGGCGCAAACCGGCGGTCACCGGCGCCGGTACCGTGCACCTCGGGGCCGACCTGGACGGCCTGACCCGGTACGCCGCCGCGCTGGCCTGCGACGAGGTGCCCCGCGACCCGTTCCTGCTGCTCGGTCAGCTCACCACCGCCGACCCGCAGCGGTCACCGGCGGGCACCGAGTCGCTGTGGGCGTACACGCACCTGCCGCACCGCACCTCGTGGCACGCCGAGGAGATCCTCGAGCACGTCGCGCGGATGGAGGAGGTGCTGCACCGGCAGGCACCGGGCTTCGGTGCCCTGGTCCGGGCCCGTCGCGTTGCCGGTCCGGTGGACCTGCAGGAGCACAACCCGAGCCTGGTCGGGGGAGCGGTCGGTGGCGGCACCTCGGCCGCGTACCAGCAGCTGTTCTTCCGGCCGGTGCCCGGCCTGGGCCGCGCGGACACCCCGGTCGACCGGCTCTTTCTCGCCTCGGCGTCGGCGCACCCCGGCGGCGGGGTGCACGGCGCGCCCGGGTCGAACGCCGCGCGGGCGGCGCTGGCCCGCGACCGCGCGGTCACCGGGCGGATGTACGGGGCCGTGGTGTCGGCGGCGCAGCGCGCGGTCTACCGCTGAGCCGGTGGCCGAATCGAGTGGCCGACCGGTCAGTCGATGACCATCCGGGCCCGGCGACGCCGGGATGGTTGTGCCGGCACCGGTGGGGGACCGGATGGGGCCGGCGCCGCCGGTACCGGGCCGACCGAGCCGGGCAGCAGACCCCACCCGGTGGTGTCCTGCTCCGCGGCGGCGCTCTGCCGGATCGACAGGTGGACATGTCCGGTGTGCGGGTTGCTCCCGGTGTACGCCCGTCGGCTCCAACCGGTGGCCCGGTTGGCGATCTGCCGATCGAAGATCCAGTACTGGGCTGCGGGGTGGGTCTGGAACGCGGCCAGGAGCGTCGGTACGTCGATGCCGTCACGGTCGACGTCGATCGCGTCGACACTGCCCCGCGCGTTGGGATTGTGGTCCGAGGTCCGGGCCGCGTGCGCGGCGTCGCCGATCCAGCCGTCGGACCTGCGGTCCCGGTCCGGCCACCGGGCGTCGATCTCACTCCGCAGCATTCGCAGCGACGGTGCCAGGTAGTACGCCATCTGCCCTCCCGCTCGCCGGGCGGTCGGCGACGACCGACCCCGTCCACGTCTGACTACCTAGAGTAATCGGGCGGGTCGCCCTGCACGACGCGGACAGGCCCCGGGGCGGGTGTCGGATCTCCGGCTGGAACCCTCGGGGTCACTGGCCCGGGGGACGCGGCCAGGACTCCTCGACCGGTGTCGGGGTCGGTGCCGGAGCTGCCGGTGCGCGGGTCGCCGGTGGTGGTGGTGACGCCGTTGCTGTCGGTGGTGGTGGTGACGCTGTCGCTGTCGGCGGTGTCGCCGGCTCGGTCGCCGGTGCGACAGCGGGCGTGACAGCGGGCGTGACAGCGGGCGTGGCGGGCTGGTCCCGACCGGTCGGCGCGACGTCGGTCGGCGCGACCCACAGCGGGGCCTTTGGCAGCAGCGATCGGAAGTCGAACGAGCACTTGTTGCAGGACCGCAGTGCTGACTCCGTACACCGGTCGCCGCACTGCCGGCAGAAGGTCACCACCGACTCGTCGGCTGACAGACCCTGGCAGCGTGGGCAGGCGAAGGCCGGACCCTTGGTCTGGGCCAGCCGCCCGGCCAGCACGAACGGACTGATCACCGCGCTCACCGTGGTCGCCAGGTCGCGGGTACGGCGGTTGCGTTCCTGTAGTCGCTCCAGTTCGGGGTTGACGATCTTTTCCAGCTTGCAGGTCGTGCAGATCAACAGCGTCCGAACCGGCAGCATCTCCCGTAGCTGGGCCTGCTGATGCAGGAACGTCACGACCGGCACGTCGGCCGGGTCCACGGTGAACCGGAACGGCGTCGAAGCGCCGGCCGGGGCGGCTGCCGCCGCGATGTACTCCTCGACCCGGTACACCAGCCCCTGGATCTGGGTGACCAGATTCGCCGGCATCTGTCCGGGCCGGCTGGTGATCAGGGTGCCGACGGTCAGCATCCCGTCGGCGAGCTGGGTCGGCACCTCGGCGACCGTATCCGCAGCGACGAAGGTGAACGTGCCCGCCCCGGTCCGGCTCACCGGGGCACCCTTTGCCGGGTCGGACCCGTCGAGGAACCGGGTGGTGTGGCGGGAGATCAACGAGCCGGCCTGGGCCGCCCACCCGGCGGCGTTCTGCATGGCGGCGACGTCTCCGGTCCCGGTGTTGCGCCACCAGCCGGCGAAGCCGCCGGCGGCCGCCGGGTCGAGCCGGGCCAGAGCGGCGTCGACGGTGGCCAGGACGGACCCGAAGACGTCCTGGTAGACAGCGGTCGCACCCCAGTTACGGCCGACCTTGGCCGGCCAGCGGTCGCTCACCTGGACGGTGACCCGGCAGGCGGCCGGGTCGGCCTCCAGGCCGATCTGCAACTGCACCGGCATCCGGGCCGGTTGCAAGGTGACCGCACCGAGCTTGGAACCGCGTACCGCCTGGATGACGGTGAGCTGCTCGGCGGTGAGCTGGAAACCCAGGTTCCGTACGACGGCGAGAAGATGCTGCCGCACGACGGCGAGTGGCGCGGCGACGGTCCGCTCCGCTCCGGCGGCGAGCTGCCCGGCCTGCCGATCATCGCCGCTGCCGCTGGCCGGCGCCCTGCCGTTGCTGTCTGCCCAGGTCATTCCGCGCCGAATCCGGTGTCGAAGCTGCTGCCGGTGTCGAAGCTGCTGCCGGTGTCGTAACCGCTGGTGCTGTCGTACGCGCTGATCTCGGCGGCTGCGGCGTCGACGCTGTAGTCCGTCGCGGCCGCGTAGTCGCTCGCCGTACCGGCCTCGTCGGCCGCCAGCGAGTACTGCCGGTCGGCCGCCTCGAGTGAGGCGGTCGGGTCGAAGCCGGCGGCGACGCTGTCCGCCGCGTCCTGCAGGTGACCGTCGGCGGACTGGCTCCACGAGTCGCTTACGTCGGCGTGCCAGTCCGACCACTCCTGATCGGCCACGGCCTGGTCCAGATTGGTCTCCACCGCGGCGGCGACCGGCTCGGGCAGCGTGGTCGAGCTACCCGCGAAATCCGTCGTGCCGGTGTCGGCGCTGGTGTCGCTGGTCAGGTAGTCGTCCCAGCTCGAATCGGTTGTCATCGACCGCCACCTCCTGGTTGGGTGCGACGGTCGCCGCCGCCCCATGATCGTCATCTGCGATCGATGATGCATCGGTTGGCGGGCGGGCTGTATCCCCCTTGTGTGCCACGGCCGCCGGTTCGACGGCGGCGACCGGCGGCCCAACGGGCGGCGGTGGTGTCAGACAGTCACGCCGCCCGCCCGACCGGTCGACGGACCGCTGCCCGCAGCCGGGCCGGCCCGTTGCCGACCATCGCCCGAGCGGTGCCGAGCGCGGCGGCCAGGACCGCGGCGGTGGCGGTCTGCTTGTGCGTCACGGCCCACAGTGCCAGCGACCGCCGACGTGCCTGGTCGTCGAAGGCGCCGTGCGCGCCGTGATCGACCTCGGCATCGGCCGGGGCGTCCACGTTGTCCCGCCAGCGGGACCGGTCGATGACCTCGTCGGTCTGTTGGGAGTCGAAGCCGACCTGCCGGATCGCCAGTAGCCGGTCGAGCAGCCCGGGGGCGATGACGTCGGCGAGCCGGGCACGCAGGGTGGGGCCACCGACGTTGACCTCCCGCTTGCCGTTGTCGGCGGCCCAGCAGATCGCCGCCGCGGCCACCTCGGGTTGGAAGATCGGCGGTACCGGTTGCGGGTGTCGGGGCAGGTGGGTGCGCACCCAGGAGAACTGCGGCGTGTTCACCGCCGGCAGCTGGACCATCGACAGCTTGATCTCGGGGCTGGCCTGGAGCAACTCGGCCCGTAGCGAGTCGTTGAATCCCTGGATGGCGTGCTTGCTGGCGCAGTACGCCGACTGCAGCGGGATGCCCCGGTACGCCAGCGCCGACCCGACCTGCACGATCGTGCCGATTCCGGCCGGGCGCATCTGTCGCAGCGCCGCCAGCGTGCCGTGCACCGTGCCGAGGTAGTTGACCTCGGTGACCCGTCGGAACTCGTCGGCGCTGATCTCCCAGGTCGGGGCGAAGACCGACACCATCGCGTTGTTGATCCACACGTCCAGGCCACCGTTGCGTCGGTGCAGGTCGTCGGCGGCCTCGTCGACCCCTGCTGCGTCGGCGACGTCCACCTGGTACGTGGCCACCGCCTCGGCGCCCAGCTCACGGCACTGCGCGGCGGCTGCGGCCAGGCCGGCCGATCCTCGGGCGAGCAACCCGAGCCGGGCGCCGCGGCGCGCGTACCGCTGGGCGGTGGCGCGTCCGATGCCGGCGCTCGCGCCAGTGATCATCACGGTCTGGCTCATCCCGATCACCTCCCTGCGGGTGCCGTCCGGCACCCGTCCACTGACCTGCCCAGGCAGGGCCTGCCCTGCCTGGGCCCTGCTGCCGTGGACCCGTCCGTCGGGCCCAGGCCGTGGCGTGCCGGCGTCACCCGACGGTCTGCCGGGTGGCGATGTCGGACAGCCGGCGCAGCGTCTCCCGGTTGCGGTGGTGCAGGACCAGATCGTCGAGCTTCGTACGGATCCAATGCAGCGGCCCTCCGGTGAACGACTCGGCGATGGTGACCCGGGTGCCGTTGCCCGGGGTCGGTGCGAGCCGGAACACGATCGTCGCCTCGCCGAGCGGCCACAGCCCGGCCCGTAACGTCAGCTCGTCACCCGGCTGGCAGGAGATCACCGTGGAGGTGTCGGACAACGACAGCGGCCAGGGACCGGCCGTGTGGTGCAGCCGGGCCCCGGACTGCGGCCAGTGCTCGTCGACGTCGCGGATGTGCACGGTGCCGACCACCCAGTCGCTGTACGACCAGCCGTTCGCCAGCACGGCGAACACCTGGTCCGGCGGGGCGGGGATCACCCGCTGCACGACAGCCACGATCGGCCGGGTACCCCGCGGGCGGCGCACTAACCCGGCCACCGGCGAAATGGTGCGGACCGGACGAACGCCGTGGTTGGTTTACTCGCCCCGCACCCGGGAAACGGAGCCAGGTGCGAAGCGAACTGATCAGTCGGGGCCGCGGGCTGTTCGACGCGGTGCTCTTCGACCGTGACGGGACGCTCGTGCACGACGTGCCGTACAACGGCGACCCGGACCTGGTCCGCCCGGTGCGTGGTGCCCGCGCCGCGCTTGACCGGCTCCGCGCCGCCGGCCTGCGGCTCGGTGTCGTCACCAACCAGTCCGGCCTGGCCCGCGGCCATTTCACCGCGCACGACATGCGTCGGGTGCACGACCGGATCGAGGAACTCCTCGGCCCGTTCGACACCTGGCAGATCTGCCCGCACGACGACGGCGACGGCTGCCGGTGCCGCAAACCGGCACCGGGCATGGTCCTGGCCGCCGCCCGGGAACTGGACACCACCGCCGGGCGGTGCGTCGTGGTCGGCGACATCGGCCGGGACATCGTCGCCGCCGGCGCCGCCGGCGCGACCGGCATCCTGATACCCACCGAGACGACCCGACCGCAGGAGACGGCCGCCGCTCCCGCCGTCGCTGGTGACCTGGCCGGCGCCGCCGATCTCATCCTGCGTCGGCACCGGGCGACCGCCCCCGACGGGCCCGGCCGGCGCGGCGGCCGGGTCCTGGTCGTGCGCTCCGACTCGGTCGGCGACGTACTGGTCACCGGGCCGGCGATCCGCGCCGTGGCGGCCGGGGCGGACGAGGTGGTCATGCTCTGCGGTCCGCGGGGCCGGGCCGCCGCCGAATTGCTGCCCGGTGTCGGCGAGCTGATCGAGTGGCCGCTGCCGTGGATCGACCCGGATCCCGGTCCGGTGGATCCGGCCGACCTGACCCGGCTGACGGACCGGCTGGCCGAGGTCGGCGCCGACGAGGCGATCATCTTCACCTCCTTCCACCAGTCGCCGCTGCCGCTGGCGCTGCTCCTGCGGCAGGCCGGGGTGGACCGGATCGCGGCGATCAGTGACGACTACCCCGGCTCCCTGCTCGACGTGCGCCACCGGGTGCCGCCCGGCGTACCGGAGCCGGAACGCGCGTTGTCGCTGGCCGCCGCCGCCGGATTCGCGCTGCCCGGCGACGACGAACCGGTGCTGCGGCTACGCCCGGGCTGTCTGCGGCCGGCCGCCGGGCCGACACCCCGGTCGGGACCGGACCGGGCCGGACCACCGGGCTATGTCGTGGTGCACCCGGGATCCTCCGTCGAGTCCCGCGCCTGCCCGCCGGAGCGGTGTGCCGCGTTCGTCGACGCGCTGCACGCCGCCGGGCACCGGGTGGTGGTCACCGGCGGACCCGGGGAGCAGGCGCTGAGCCGTCGGGTCGCCGGTCGGTCCGGTGTCGACCTCGGCGGTCAGACCTCGCTGGCCCGGCTCGCCGCGATCATCGCGCAGGCCGGCGCGCTGGTCGTCGGCAACACCGGGCCGGCGCACCTCGCGGCGGCGGTCGGCACCCCGGTGGTCAGCCTGTTCGCGCCGACGGTGCCGTTCGGCCAGTGGGGCCCCTACCGGGTGCCCTGGGTCCGGCTCGGCGACCCGGTCGCCGGCTGCCGCAACACCCGGGCCGCCCGGTGCCCGGTGCCCGGCCATCCGTGTCTGTCGACGGTCTCCCCGGACAGCGTCGTCGAGGCCGTCGAACTGATCTGCGGGACGGCCGGATGAACATCTTCCTCTGGCACGTCCACGGGTCGTGGACCACCGCGTTCGTCCACGGCAAGCACCACTACCTGGTGCCGGTCACCCCGGACCGGGGACCGTACGGGCTGGGCCGGGCGCGCACCTACCCGTGGCCGGACGGCGTCACCGAGATCCGCCCCGGGCAGCTCGCCGCGGCCGAGGTCGACCTGGTGATCCTGCAACGCCCCGAGGAGCTCGACCTGGCCACCAGCTGGCTCGGCCGTACCGTTGGTCGGGACGTGCCGGCGGTCTACGTCGAGCACAACACGCCAAAGGGTGACGTGCCGACCAGCCGGCATCCGATGTCCGACCGTGACGACCTCACCGTGGTCCACGTCACCCACTTCAACGACCTGTTCTGGGACACCGGCGGCACCCGGACCCGAGTGATCGAGCACGGCATCGTCGCCCCGGCCGCCCGCTACAGCGGCGAACTCGACCGGCTCGCTGTGGTCACCAATGAACCGGTACGCCGCCGCCGGGTCACCGGGACCGACCTGATGCCCCGGTTCGCCCGGGTCGCCCCGCTGGACGTGTACGGGATGGGAGTCGCCGGGCTGCCCGAGGCGCTCGGCGGGACAGCGGCCGGGCAGTTGGCCGTCCACGACGACGTGCCGCAGTCGGCGATGCACGCCGAGGTGGCCCGCCGCCGCGCGTACCTGCATCTGTGCCGGTGGACCTCACTCGGCCTGAGCCTGATCGAGGCGATGGCGATGGGCATGCCGGTGATCGTCCTCGGCACCACCGAGGCGGTCGCTGCGGTACCACCGTCGGCCGGGGTGCTCGCCACCCGGGTGCAGACCCTGGTCGACGCCGCCCAGTGGCTGATCGACGAGCCGGACGCGGCCCGCCGGCTCGGCGACGGCGCGCGGCGCGCGGCGCAGGACCGATACGGACTGGACCGGTTCCTCGCGGACTGGGACGAGCTGCTGGAGGAGGCGCTATGCGCATCGCGATGATCTCGGAGCACGCCAGCCCGCTCGCCGCGCTCGGCGGGGTGGACGCCGGCGGCCAGAACACGCACGTCGCGGAGCTGTCCACCGCGCTCGCCGCCGACGGCCACGAGGTCCGGGTGTTCACCCGCCGGGACGCTTTGGACCTGCCGGAACTGGTGCAGTTGGACAACGGGGTCGCGGTGGTGCACGTGCCGGCCGGCCCGGCCGAGCACATCGCCAAGGACGACCTGCTGCCGCACATGGCGCAGTTCAGTCGGTGGCTGGCCGGACAGTGGAGCCACGACTGGACCCCGGCGGTCGCGCACGCGCACTTCTGGATGAGCGGGCTCGCCGCCATGCACGCCGGCCGGCTGACCGGGGTGCCGGTGGTGCAGACCTACCATGCGCTGGGCACGGTCAAGCGTCGCCACCAGGGCGCGATGGACACCAGTCCGCCCCGCCGCATCGGCTACGAGCGGGCGTTGGGCCGCAGCGTCGACCGGGTGGTCGCGCAGTCCCAGGACGAGGTCGCCGAGCTGATCAGGATGGGGGTGCCCCGGGGCCGGCTGTCGGTGGTGCCGTCCGGCGTCAACGAGCAGACCTTCGCCCCCGACGGACCGGCCGTGCCGCGCGACGAGGGCCGGCTGCGGGTGCTGACCGTTGGCCGGCTGGTCGCCCGCAAGGGTTTCCAGGACGTCGTACGGGCCATGCAACTCGTACCGAACGCGGAGTGCGTCGTCGTGGGTGGCCCGCCGGCCGCCGAACTGGACACCGACCCGCAGGCCCGGCAGCTGCGCCAGCTGGCCGAGTCGTGCGGGGTGGGTGACCGGGTCCGGCTGGTCGGCGGGGTGCCCCGGGAACAGATGCCGTCCTGGTACCGGTCGGCCGACGTGCTGGTCGCCGCCCCGTGGTACGAGCCGTTCGGGCTCACCCCGCTGGAGGCGATGGCCTGCGGCGTGCCGGTGGTCGGCACCGCCGTGGGCGGGCTGACCGACACCGTCGTCGACGGCCTCACCGGCGATCTGGTGCCGCCCCGGGACCCACGGGCGCTCGGTATGGCACTGCGCCGGTTGCTCAACGACCGGGTCCGGCGGTTCGCCTACGCCACCGCCGCGCTGGACCGGGCGCGGCAGTGCTACTCGTGGCAGCGCGCCGCAGCGCAGCTGACCGCGATCTACGGCACGGTCAGCGGGGTGCGGCAGCCGAGCCGGGTGGTGGCCTGAGATGTCCGACGTGAACTCGCTCATCGACACCCACCTCGCCGGGCTGGCTGAGGCGCTGTTGCCGTACCGCCAGGTGGCCACCCGGCTGGGTCGCTGGGGTGCCGAGCTGGCCTGGACGCTCGGTCACGGCGGCCGGCTGCTGATCGCCGGCAACGGCGGCAGCGCCGCCGAGGCCCAGCACCTCGCCGCCGAGCTGGTCGGCAAGCTGCGTGACGACCGGACGCCGCTGTCCGCGATCGCGTTGACCGCCGAAACCTCCTCACTCACCGCGATCAGCAACGACTTCGGCTTCGACGAGGTCTTCGCCCGGCAGGTACGGGCCCACGGCCGCCCCGGCGACATCCTGCTGCTGCTGTCCACGAGTGGACGTAGCGGCAACCTGCTCGCCGCGGCCCGGGCTGGCCGTGACGTCGGGCTGCGCTGCTGGGCGTGCACCGGCCCGGTGCCGAACCCCCTGGCCGAGGCGTGTGCCGAGGTGCTGGCGGTGCCGGCGGCCGATCCGCAGGTGGTGCAGGAGCTGCATCTGGTCACCGCGCACCTGCTGTGCGGCTACGTCGACCAGACACTGCCCGGCGTGCTCGGTCTCGCCGGCACGGTCGACGCCGTCGCCGGCACGGTCGACGTCCCCGCCGACGCGGTCGACCTCCCCGCCGGTGCGTCCCCGGCGCCCGCCGTGACGGCCGGTCTGCCGGTGGACGTCCGCGGCGGTGTCCGGTGACCGCCGGCCCGATCGTGGTGGTCGGCGACACCCTGCTCGACCGGGACGTCGACGGTGCGGTGACCCGGGTCTGCCCGGACGCCGCCGCGCCGGTGCTCGACGAGCGGTACGTCACCGACCGGCCCGGTGGCGCCGGGCTGGCCGCGGCGCTCGCCGCCGGGCAGGGACACCCGGTGGTGCTGGTCAGCGCGCTCGCCGCCGACCCGGCCGGCTGTCGGCTCGCGGCGCTGCTCGCCGCGGCCGGCGTGGACCTGCATCCGCTGCCGTTGGGTGGCGCGACCGCCGAGAAGATCCGGCTGCGGACCCGGGGCCAGGTGCTGCTGCGGCTGGACCGGGGCGGGGACGGCCGGGTGCACGGCGATCTGCCGCCGGCCACCGCCAAGGTGCTCGCGGCGGCTGCGGCGGTGGTGGTCAGTGACTATGGCCGGGGAGTGGCGCGGCTGCCGGGCCTGCGGGCGGCGCTGGCGGCGACCGGCGCACCGGTGGTGTGGGACCCGCACCCGCGCGGCCCGGCGGCGGTCGCCGGTGCCCGGCTGATCACTCCCAACGAGGCCGAGGTCCGCCAGTTGACCGGGCAGCCGGTCGGGGACACCCGGGTGGCCACCGCCGCGCGGGGCGCCGACGAGCTGCGGCGCCGCTGGCGGGCCGGGGCGGTCGCGGTGACGATGGGCGGCGACGGCGCGCTGCTGTGCCACGCCGGGAGCGTGCCGCTGATGGTGCCGACGCCGATCAGCACCGACGGGGACACCTGCGGCGCGGGGGACCGGTTCGCCACCGCCGCGGCGACGGCGCTGGCCGCCGGAGCCGTGGTGTCCGAGGCGGTCCAGGCGGCGGTCGCCGAGGCGTCCCGGTACGTCGCCGACGGCGGTACGGCTGGGCTGCGGCGACTGCTGGCCGGGTCCGACCAGGCCGCGGTGCCGGTGGAGACCGGGGCACTGGCTGCGGCGTCGGTGGAGCAGGTCGGTCCGCGCGCCGCCGGGGCACTGGCCGCCCGGGTACGGTCCGCCGGGGGCACCGTGGTGGCCACCGGCGGCTGCTTCGACCTGCTGCATGCCGGGCACGTGTCGGCGCTGCAGGCCGCCCGGCAGCTGGGTGACTGCCTGATCGTCTGCGTCAACTCCGACGCCAGCGTGGCCCGACTGAAAGGGCCGCAGCGGCCGGTGGTCGGCGAGCACGACCGGGCCCGGCTGCTCGTGGCGTTGGGCTGCGTGGACGCGGTGGTCGTCTTCGACGAGGACACCCCGCACGCGGTGCTCAGCTGGCTGCGGCCGGACATCTGGGTCAAAGGCGGCGACTACGCCGGTGGCGGCACCGCCGAGCCGGACCTTCCCGAGGCCGAAGTGGTACGCCGATGGGGCGGGCAGACGGCGATCGTGCCGTACCTCGACGGACGCTCCACCACCGGCATGATCGCCGCCGCCCGTGCCGGGCGGCCCGTTCCGTCGACCACCACTGTGGAGGAATCATCGTGACGAACCATCCCGGCAGCCCGGCGGTGCTGGTCACCGGCGGCGCGAGCGGTCTCGGGGCAGCCGTCGTCGACCTGCTGGCCAAGTCCGGCTACCGGCCATGCGTCATCGACCGGCAGCCGCCAGCGGACGGGGTGCCCTGGCTCGACTGCGACCTGGCCGACACCCGGGCCGCCGAGGCCGCCACCCACCGGCTCGCCGAGCAGACCGGCGGGCTGAGCGCGGTGGTCACCGCGGCCGGGATGGACGTGCCGGGCCGCCTCGCCGACACCCCCGCCGACGTGTGGGAACGGGTCGTCACGGTCGACTTGCTGGCCACCGCGGCGGTGATCCGGGCGGCGCTGCCCTGGCTGACCTCGGCCGGCGGATCGGTGGTGACGATCGCCTCCACCCTGGGAATGAAGGCGGTCGGTGACGCCACCGCGTACTGCGCGGCCAAGTTCGGGGTGGTCGGGTTCACCCGGGCGTTGGCGGCCGAACTCGCCGGCACCGTCGGCGTCACCCTGCTGGTGCCCGGCGGGATGCGGACCGCGTTCTTCGACGAGCGCGAGGCCCGGTACCGGCCGGCGGCCGACGCCGCGCTCAACGACCCCGGCAACGTGGCGGCGGCGGTGCTGTTCGCGCTGCAGCAGCCGGCCGGCTGCGCGGTGCGCGAGATGGTGATCTGCGCGGACCGGGAGACGTCCTACCCGTGATCCTGGTGCTGCGCGCCCTCGGCATCGGTGACCTGGCCACCGCCGTGCCGGCGCTGCGTGGGCTGCGGGCCGCCTACCCGGCAGAGACGATCGCCCTGGCCGCGCCGGCCTGGCTCGCCCCGCTGGCCGGCCTGACCGGCGCGGTGGACCAGCTGGTGCCGCTGTCCGGGCTGGACGCGGAGCCGCCGCTCGACAGCGGCCCGGACTGGGCGGTCAACCTGCACGGCCGTGGCCCGCAGTCGCACCGGCTGCTCGCCGCGACGCGGCCGGGCCGGTTGTGGGCGTACCGGTGTCCGGCGGCGGCACACCACGACGGCCCACCGTGGCGCGACGACGAGCACGAGGTGGCGCGGTGGTGCCGGCTGCTCACCTGGTACGGCGTCGACTGTGACCCCACCGACCTGCTGCTGCCCCGTCCGGTACCGGACCGGGTGCCGGTCGGGGTGACCGTACTGCACCCCGGTGCGGCGGCGCCGCGCCGCCGGTGGCCGGTCGACCGGTTCGCCGAGTTGGCCGGTCGGCTGACCGCCGCCGGACACCGGGTGGTGGTGACCGGGTCGGCACCCGAGCGTCCGCTGGCTGAGGCGGTCGCCACCGGCGCCGGGCTGCCCGGCACCGCCGTCTGCGCCGGGCGGATGGACCTGTACCAGTTCGCCGCCCTGCTGGCGCACGCCCGTCTGCTGGTCGCCGCCGACACCGGCGCGGGGCACCTGGCAACGGCCTTCGGCGTACCGTCGGTGCTGCTGTTCGGTCCCACGTCACCGGCCCGCTGGGGCCCACCGGTGCACCGGACACGGCACCGGGTGGTCCACTACCCGCTGCTGTCCGCCGGGGTCGAGGAGCCGGCAGCCGTCCCCGCAGCTGCCGACTCCGCAGCCGGCGACTCCGCTGCCGGTGACCCTGCGCCGGCCGTCGATGGACCGGCCGTCGACCGGCACCCGTCGATGGTCGCCATCTGTGTCGACGAGGTGCTCGCCGCGATCGGCGAGGTGGAACGCGATGCGGTTGCGGCGCAGTGACCCGCACCGGCCGGGATACCGGCGCCGTCGCCGGGGCCGGGGGACTGCCTTCCTCGACACCCGGGGCCAGCCGGTCACCGACCCGGCGGAGCTGAAGCGGCTGCGTGAGCTGGTGATCCCACCCGCCTGGCGGGACGTGTGGATCTGTCCGTACCCGTCCGGTCACATCCAGGCCGTCGGCGTGGATGCGGCCGGCCGGCGGCAGTACCTCTACCACCCCCAGTGGCGGGTCCGTCGGGACGTCGCCAAGTTCCAGCACGTGCGGCGGGTCGCGGACCGGCTGCCCCGGTTGCGGAACCGGGTCGACGCCGATCTGCGTGGCCGGGGTCTGGGCCGGCAACGGGTGCTGGCCGCCCTGGTGCGCCTGCTGGATCTGGGGATGTTCCGGATCGGCAACGACCAGTACGCCGCCGGCGACGAGCCCACCTTCGGGGTGGCGACGCTGCGGCCCGGACACGCCCGGCTCGAGCGGGGTTGCGTGGTCCTCGAGTTCCCGGCCAAGGGCGGCGTCGCCCAGGTCCGGCGAATCGACGACGCGCAGGTGTGCGCCGTGCTGCGGGCGCTGCGCCGCCGCCGACACGACGGGCAGCGGCTGTTCTGCTACTGGGACGGCCGGCGCTGGCGCGACGTGCACAGCGACGAGATCAACGAGTACCTGCGTCAGGCCAGCGGCACCGAGATGACGGCCAAGGACTTCCGTACCTGGCATGCCACCGTGCTCGCCGCGACCCGGCTGGCGGCCGCCGGGGTACCGCGATCGGCGGCGGCCCGGCGGCGGACGGTGGCCGCGGTGATGCGGGACGTCGCGGAGCTGCTCGGCAACACGCCCACGGTCGCCCGCGCCTCCTACGTCGACCCCCGGGTGGTCGAGTCGTTCCACCGGGGGCGGGTGGCCCGGATCGGGACCGGCGAGCCCAGCCGGACGGCCGCCGAGCAGGCGGTCCGCCGACTGCTCCCGTTACGCTGAGTCGGTCCGGTCGGCGCTGTCCGTACCGCCGGCCGCCACCGGCTGCTCCTTGACGAACGTCGGGTGCAGGCTGACCGGTGCCGCCGCCTGTTTGCGCGACCGTAGCCGCAGGTTGAGGAACTCCACGAAGACGGAGAACGCGATCGGCCCGTACACGTACCCCTTGGGGATGTGGTGGCCGAGCCCTTCGGCGATCAGGCTGCCACCGATCAGCAGCAGGAACGACAGGGCCAGCATCTTCACCGTCGGATGCTGGTTGACGAACCCGCTGACCGCCCCGGCCGACACCAGCATGATGACGATCGCGACCACCACGGCGGCGACCATGATGAACAGCTGGTCGACCATGCCTACCGCGGTGATCACCGAGTCGAGCGAGAACACCACGTCCAGCACCAGGATCTGGGCGATCACTCCGGCGAACGACGCGGTCTTACCACTGCGCCCGTGGTCCGCGCCCTCCAGGTGTTCGTGGATCTCGTAGGTCGCCTTGACCAGCAGGAAGCCCCCGCCGAGCAGCAGGATCAGGTCACGTCCGGATATCTCCTGCCCGAACACCTCGAACAGCGGTGCGGTCAGCCCGATCACCCAGGACAACGAGGCGAGCAGCAGCAGCCGGGTGACCAGGGCCAGCGACAGCCCGATGGTGCGGGCCCTGGCCTGCTGGTGCTCGGGCAGCCGACCGGCGAGGATCGAGATGAACACGACGTTGTCGATGCCCAGCACGACTTCCAGCAGTAGCAGGGTCGCGAACGCGATCCACAACTCGGGGCTGGTCAGAAGCTCCATCGATGCTCCCGGGAGAGGGGTGTCCACCGGGCCGGTGCGGCCCGCGATCCCAGACCGTACTGGCGGTGGTCAACCGCCCGCACACCGGGAGCCCTCCCGTTCAGTCGTTGAGCACGTGGGCGAGCCGGTCGCGGAACCGCCGCTCCGACTCGGTCACCGTCTCGCCGCCGATGCCCAGCACCCCGCCGGTGCTCGCGGCGCCGACCACCTGTTCGGCGATGCCGACCAGCCAGTGCTTGTACGCCCCGGCCTCGCCGTCATCCACCCGGTCGGCGAGCAGTCGGGCCGCCGTACCCGCGCGGCCCAGCACGTCGGCGATCAGCGCCTGGGGGTCGGCCGGTTCGATCACCGGCAGTTCCTCGCCGGTCTCCGGATCGCCGACCCGGCTGACCAGTTCACCGGCGATCGCGGTGACCAGCGGGCTGGCCGACTCCCGCCCGGCGCTGATCGTTTCCAGCCCGGCGGCGTTCTCCGCCCGGGTCCGCCGTCCACCGTCGGACTCGGCCGCGCTGGCCGCGTTCAGCACCGCCTGCGGCAGCCCGACCAGCAGTCCCCATTCCTCGTCGGAGAACCCGAGTTCGGTGTACACCGGCAGTTCCGTCACGCTCTTGCCCCTCTCAACCTGCTGCCCGTCGGACCGGTGTCCGACGGTGGCGATCCTCAGCGCTGCTCGGCGGCCAGCAGACCCTGGTCGCTGACCACCGGCACCGACAACGTCTTGTAGCCGACACCGTCGAAGAGGACCGTCATCCGGTCCTGTTCGTACCCGAGTACCAGGCCGGCCCCCCATTCCGCGTGTCGCACCATACTGTGTACCGGGAACGGGCCGGCGGCGCCGTCGTCAGCGGTGCTGGTCCCGGCGTGGCAGCTGTCGCAATGGCCACAGACGTCCGTGACATGCTCCCCGAAGTAGGCAAGCAGCGCCCGGGTGCGGCAACCGGTCGCCTCGGCGAAGGCCCGCATCATGTCGGTACGGGAGCGCTGCACGGTCTGGCGACGTCCGGCCGCCGCCACCGCGTCGGCGGCGGCCCGCGCCGGGTCCGGCGCGTAGAACGGACGGACGGTCTGGGTGCCGGCGACGGTACGGGCCGCGCCCACCTCCTCCAACAGGGCGAGCAGTTGGCTCAGTTTGCGGGCGCCGAGCCCGGTGCGGCGGCGCAGCTCGGCGCGGGTGGCCGGCTCGGTGTCCAGCACCTCGGCGACGTCGCGCAACTCGTCGTGGTCGGGCGGGCTGGTGGTGAAGTACCGCTGCAGACCGATGTCCTCGGCCCGCCACAACAGCAGCGCGCGGGCCGGCCGGCCGTCCCGGCCGCCGCGCCCGATCTCCTGCAGATAGCTGTCGGGCGAGTCCGGCAGCGCGGTGTGCGCCACCCACCGTACGTCCGGTTTGTCGATGCCCATGCCGAACGCGGACGTCGCCACGATGACCGGCACCTGCCCGGCGAGGAACTCGTCGTGCAGCTGCTGCCGGGCGGTGGCCGACATACCGGCGTGGTAGCAGCGGGCCGGGTAGCCGGCGGCCGCGAGCTGACCGGCCAGGTCCGCCGCGGCCCGCCGGGTCGGCACGTAGACGATGCCGGGCGGCTGTTCGGCGTCGAGCAGGGCGACCAGCCGGCGCCACCGGTAGTCCTCGGTAGGGCAGTGGGCCACCTCGAGGAACAGGTTGCCCCGGTCGAGTCCGGCCACCACCAGGTGCGGGTCGGTGAGCCTGAGCCGGTGGACGATGTCGTCGCGCACCGGCGGCGAGGCGGTGGCGGTCAGCGCCACCACCGCAGGGCGGCCCAACTGCTCCACCAGGTGTCCGACGGCCAGGTAGTCGGGTCGGAAGTCGTGCCCCCAGGCCGAGACGCAGTGCGCCTCGTCGACCGCGACCAGCGCCGGAGACAACCGCCGTACCTCGGCCAGCCGGTCCGGGTCGCACAGCTGTTCCGGTGTGGTGAACAGGAACCGGGCCCGACCCTCGCGGATGTCGTCGAGCGCTGCCCGTCGCTGGGCCGGGCTCTCCGCGGAGCTGATCCGTACCGCCCGCAGCTCTGCCTGGCCGCGCTGATTGAGTGCGGCGATCTGGTCCTGCTGCAACGAGAGCAGCGGAGAGATCACCACGGTCGGGCCGGGCAGCATGGTGGCCGGGATCTGGTACACGGCCGATTTCCCGGCGCCGGTGGGCAGCACCACCAGGGCGTCGCGGCCCTTCAGCAGGGCCCGCATCGCGCCGAGTTGACCGGGCCGCAACGCCGACCAGCCGAAGCGTTGGCGTGCCGCACGGCGCAGTCGGGGTGAGTGCAGGGGCAGCTCCATCGGAAGTCGTGGTTACCCGGCGCGGACCACGACCAAACGGGCCAGCCGCCCCGGTGACCGGGTCGACCGTCGGCCGAGCCGGTCTCACCGTTTCCGCTCACCGCCCTTTGCCGAACATCGCCCGTAGCGCGGCGAGCAGGAGCAGGATGCCGAGGACGGCACCGACCACCTGGACACCGGGAATGTCCTGCCAGCTGGTCTCCTCGGCGGCGTACTGGACGAACGGAACCACTTACGCACTGTGTCACACCGGGGCCGCCCGGCGACAGACCGTGCCGTACGGCGGACCGGCGTCGTCGCCGCAGGGCGGGTCCCGGTTAATAGGAAGGTTTATTGACTAAAACTATCCGTGATGTGAACATGAGCCGCATGGTCGATTCCAGTCCCAGTGTGCGGCGGATGGCGGCCACCGTGCTGCAGCCCGGGTTCATCGGCACCAGCCCACCGGACTGGGTGCGCCGGTGGGTCGCCGACGGGTTGGGTGCCGTGGTGCTGTTCGCCCGGAACGTCCGCGACCCCGAACAGGTCGCCGCGCTCACCGCCGCGCTGCGCGCCGAACGGCCGGACGTGCTGGTCGCCATCGACGAGGAAGCGGGTGACGTGACCCGGATCGAATCCGGAAACGGCAGCTCCCGACCCGGCAACCTGGCCCTCGGTGCGGTCGACGACCCGGAACTGACCCGGCAGGTCGCCCATGATCTCGGTCTGGAGCTGGCCGGCGCGGGAGTCACCGTCAACTACGCCCCGGTTGCCGACGTCAACTCCAATCCGGACAACCCGGTGATCGGGGTACGCGCGTTCGGCGACGATCCACACCTGGTGGCCCGGCACACGGCCGCCTGGATCCGCGGGCTGCAGGACGCCGGAGTCGCCGCCTGCGCCAAACACTTCCCCGGACACGGCGACACCAACGTGGACTCGCACGCCGCCGTACCGCGCATCGACGCCGACCGGATCCGGCTGGACGCGGTGGAGCTGACCCCGTTCCGGGCCGCCATCGCCGCCGGCACCCGGACGATCATGACCGGACACCTGCTCGTCCCGGCGATCGACCCGGCCAACCTGGCCACCCTCAGCCGTGCCGTCCTGGTCGACCTGCTGCGGGACCGGCTCGGGTTCACCGGCGCGGTGATCACCGACGGAATCGAGATGCGGGCGGTGACCCGGCGCTTCGGTCTGGCCGGCGCGACCGTCCGGGCGCTCGCCGCCGGGGTCGACGCCGTCTGCGTGGGCGGCGAACACGCCGACGAGGAGACCGTCCGGCGACTGACCGACGCGATCGTCGACGCGGTCGTCACCGGACAGCTGCCGGCCCAGCGGCTGGCCGAGGCGGCGGAGCGGATCCGGCAACTGGCGGACTGGTCGGTGCGGCACCGCCGACCGGACGGCAACGGACCCGTACCGGGTGGCAGCGGGTCCGCCACGCTGGCGTCCGCCGGACCGCCGACCGGCCCGGTGCGGTCCGCCATCGGGCTCGCCGCTGCCCGGCGCGCGCTGCGGATCCGGGCCGCGACCCGGCTGCCGCTGACCCGACCCGCGTACGTGGTGGAGTTCGCGCCGCCGCACAACATCGCCATCGGGGCCGAGACCCCGTGGGGCATCGGCCAGGCCCTGGCCACGCTGCGGCCCGGGACGCTCACCGTCCGACTGACCGAGCGGGATCTCGACGCGTCGGCGGGTCCGTCAACGGCAGCCGGCGTTCCTGGCCGACCGGTTGAGCCGCTGGACACCGCGCTGCTCGCCGCCCGTCACCACGCCCTCGTCCTGGTGGTCCGCGACCTGCACCGGCATCGGTGGATGTCGGTGGCGGTCGACCGCGCGCTCGCCGTCCGACCCGACGCCGTCGTGGTCGAGATGGGGGTACCGGTCCGGGTCGCCGGTGACGTCCACCTGTCGACCTACGGGGCGAGCTGGGCGAACAGCCGGGCCGCCGCCGAGCGGCTGGCCGGTTGGCAGACGCCGGTGGCCAGGACCGGCACGCCGGGTCCGACCGGGTCGGGTCCAACGGTGCCAGGTCCGACGGTGCTGCCCGGGCCGACCGGGCCGGACCCTACGGCGGACCGGTCAGCCGCTGATCCGCAGGATCCGGTCGTCGTCGCCGGTGGGTGAACCGCGCCCGTCCCGGTTCGAGGTGAGCACCCACAGGCTGCCGTCCGGCGCCACCGCCGCGTGCCGCAGCCGGCCGTACTCGCCACTGAGCAACGTCTCGGCGTCGGTGCCGTCCGGGGCGACCCGGTACAGCCGCTGGCCACGCAGGCACGCCAGCCAGAGCCGGCCCTGGTGGTGGGCGAGACCGCTGGGGGAGGCGTCCCGGGGTGCCCAGGTGGCCACCGGATCGATGAACTCCGCCCGGTCGGCCACCCCCTCGACCTCCGGCCAGCCGTAGTTGCCGCCGGCCTCGATCCGGTTCAGTTCGTCGTGCCGGTTCTGCCCGAACTCGCTGGCGTACAGCTGCCCGGCCGGATCCCAGGCCAGTCCCTGCACGTTGCGGTGGCCGAAACTGAACACCGGTGATCCCGCAAGCGGGTTGTCTGCCGGGACGGTGCCGTCCGGCCGCACCCGCAGGATCTTGCCGGCCAGCCCGGTTGGGTCCTGCGCGGCTCCCCGTTCGCCGGCGTCGCCGGTGCCGACGTACAGCATCCCGTCCGGACCGAAAGCGATCCGGCCGCCGTTGTGGGTCGGCGCCCGGGGAATCCCGGTCAGCACCGGCTCAGGGGGCGTCGTCGGGCCGTCGGGCCCGAGCCGGAACCGAACGACCCGGTTGTCCTCGGCACCGGTGTAGTAGAGGTAGACCCAGCCGTCGGTGGCATGCTGCGGGGACACCGCCACGCCGAGCAGGCCGCCCTCCCCGTCCGGGACGACCCCGTCGACCCCGGTGATCTCCCGGGTGTTGCCCTGCGCGTCCACGGCCAGCAAGCGGGCGGTGTCCCGCTCCGTCACCAGGGCCGTGCCGTCCGGTAGGAACGCGAGATCCCACGGCGCGGCGAGCCCGGTCGCGACGACCTCGACGTCGGCCGACGCCTCGGGCGCGTCGGAGATCGTCGGATCGCTGAACCAGCCGAGCCAGCCGCCCGCCGCCACCACCGTGGCGGCCAGCACCAGCACGCCGACCACCGCGACCGCCGTACGCGTCCTGCCGGGCCGGCGCCGCTCAGTCACCGGCGACCAGCTCGGCGAACTCCGGATGCCGGTCGATGTACGCGGCGATGAAGGAGCACTGGGGAATTACCTGTTCGCCCCGGTCGCGGATCTGACTGAGCAGGCCGTGGGCGAGGGCGTCACCGGCACCCCGTCCCCGGTACGCGGGATCGATCTCGGTGTGCGTCACGGTCACCGCCGCCGGGCCCGGCCGGTAGCTGGCGAACCCGGCCAGGCCGTCGTCGATCAGGATCTCGAACCGGTTCCGCGCCGGGTTGTCCTCCACCAGCACTGTCACGGTCGGACACCTCCTCGGTCAGGGGCCGACATGGTCAAGGCCGACTCATCGGCAGGCCGGCACGGCTTCGAGCCTAACCGTCGACCCGCCGGTGGGCGCGGCGGCAGGGCGGCACTGGCGCGGCGGCAGGCCGGCGGTGGGCACGGCGGCGGGCCGATGCTCCGGGGCACCGTCACGAGCGCCAAGTACGCTTGTCCGGTGACCATCGCACCCCTGCTGTCATCGGCTTCCCGCGCCTTCCGATCCACCAGATCCGGCCGGCGGGCCGGCGCCATCTCCCGCGTCGCCGGTCTGGCCGCCGGGTTGCTGTTCGGCGCGGCGCTGCTCGCCGGTTGCAGCTCCGAGGGCGCCAGCACCGACTGCGGGCTGGACGCCTGCACGGTGACTTTCTCCCGGGGAGTCGAGGCCAGCGCCAGTTTTCTCGGCGTCGAGGCCCGGTTGATCGGGGCCGAGGGCGACCGGGTCACTGTCGAGGTGGCCGGCGAGCAGGTCACCCTGACCGTCGGCGAGCAGGCCACCGAGGTCGGCGGATTCGACGTGAGTCTCGAGCGGGTGACCGACTCGGAGGTGGCGATCCGGGTCGCCCGGCAGCTGGGCTGACCACCGGTCGGGCACGTTTGGCGGTGGCGCTGACCGGTCATATGGAGCGCCATGCCGAACACCAGGGTTGCGCAGCGCACCGCTCATCAGGTTGGTAACAGTCGATCGTTGGAGCTGCTCGCCAGAGCCGGCTTCCTCGGGTACGGCCTGGTGCACCTGCTGGTGGCCTGGCTGGCGTTGCAGATCGCATTCGGTCGCCCGGCCGCCGACGGGGACCAGTCCGGCGCGCTGCGTACCCTCGCCGCGCAGCCGCTCGGCGGGGTGCTGCTGATCGCCGTCGCGGTCGGGTTGGCCGCGATGGCGGTGTGGCAGGGCATCGAGGCCGCCGTGGGGCACCGTACCGAGCGGGGCAACAAGCGGACGTTCGAGCGGGTCCTGTCGGTCGGTCGGACCGTGGTCTACCTGTCCTTCGCCTGGACCGCCGTCCAGGTGTTCCGTGACGCCAACGCCGACACCGCCGACCAGCAGCAGGCGCTGAGCGAACGGGTGATGTCCGCCCCCGGCGGTCGGTGGCTGGTCGGGTTCGTCGGCCTGGTGGTGGTCGGCATCGGTGCCGGGATGGTCGTCAACGGCGTCACCCGGCGGTTCGCCGAACAGCTGCGGACCGGGGCGATGAGTGCCAGGGTGCGGACGGTCGTCTGTCGGCTGGGTACGGCCGGCTACGTCGCCAAGGGCGTCGCCTACGGCACCGCCGGGGCGCTGGTGGTGACCGCTGCCGTCCAGTTCGACCCGGAGCAGGCCCGGGGCTTGGACGCAGCCCTGCACACCCTGCGCGAGCAGGCGTTCGGGTCTGTCCTGTTGGCACTGGTGGCGGCCGGCTTCGCGGCCTTCGGTGTCTACTGCTTCGCCCAGTCCCGCTACCGGAAGGTGTGACATACCGCCCATGGCAGGACCCGCCTTCGCCCGGCATCATTGACGTTTTGTCACTGTTGATGGCGATGTGAAGGAGGATTCTTTCGTGCATCCGGTTGTCTGGACGGTGCTCGTCACGGTCGCGGCGGCGGTACTCGCGGTGACCGTGGTGGCGATCGGCCACCGGGTCGTCCGGCGTCTCGGCCGACGTTCCGTACTGCTCGCCGAGGTCTCGACCCACGCGCACCGGGCGACGCTGGCGGCCGCCACCGTGACGGCCATTCAGCTCGCGGTCCGTTTCTCGACCGGTTACGCGGTCGGTGAGCCGTGGCGGCGTACCACCTTGCACCTGCTGGTCCTTGCGATGATCGCGGCGTGTGCCTGGCTGGTCGGGGCGCTGCTGCTGGCCATGGAGGACACCACGCTGGCCCGGTTCCGCACCGACGTGCCGGACAACCGGCACGCCCGCCGGCTGCACACCCAGGTGGTGATGCTGCGCCGGGTCACCATCGCGGTGATCGTCATCCTCACCGTCGGGGTGATGCTGATGACCTTCCCGGCCGTACGCGGTGTCGGCGCGAGCCTGCTCGCCTCCGCCGGAGTGATCGGTGTGGTCGGCGCGCTGGCCGCGCAGAGCCTGCTGAGCAACGTCATCGCCGGCCTGCAGCTGGCCTTCAGCGACGCGGTGCGTATCGACGACGTCGTGGTGGTCGAGGGCGAGTGGGGCCGGATCGAGGAGTTGACGCTCAGCTACGTGGTGGTGCACATCTGGGACGACCGGCGACTGATCCTGCCCACCTCGTACTTCACCACCACGCCGTTCCAGAACTGGACCCGGACCAGGGCCGCGGTGCTCGGCACCGCCGAGTTCGACCTGGACTGGTCGGTCCCCGTCCAGGCCATGCGCGAGGAACTGCGCCGGCTGGTGGAGGGAACCGACCTGTGGGACGGCCGGGTCTGCGTGTTGCAGGTGACCGAGGCGACCGGCGGCACGGTCCGGCTGCGGGCACTGGTCAGCGCCGCTGACTCGCCGAGTCTGTGGGATCTGCGGTGCCAGGTCCGCGAACACCTGGTCAGCTGGGTCCGCGAACACCGACCGACCGCGCTGCCCCGGTGGCGGGCCGAGGTCGGCGACGGGGACAGTTTGCTGGACTGGCTGGACGTGCGGCGCCGGTCGGTCACCGGCGGGCAGCGCAACGGCCGTCACCCGGTCGCGCCGGTCATGACCACCGCTGCCGACGGGCACGAGGTACCCGACGACGCCCGACTGTTCGGCGGTGACGCCGAGGGCGACGCCCGCGCGTCGGTCTTCGTCGGACCCGAGGAACCCGTCGTTGCTGATCGCCGCCAGCAGGATTGACCGAGGTCCGGGCCGGGCATACAGCGGCGAACAGCGGGAAAGGAGGCACCATGGCCGACACTTTGCACCGGCCGCCGGCCGAGCGGTCCACCGCGGAACTCGTGCAGCAGGCCGGTGAGCAGATATCGCGACTGGTGCGCGACGAACTCGCACTCGCCCGCGCCGAACTGACCGAGAAGGGCAAGCACGCCGGACTGGGTATCGGGCTGTTCGGCGGTGGCGGGGTCGTCGCGCTCTACGGCCTCGGTGTGCTGATCGCCGCCGGTGTCCTGCTGCTCGCCCAGGCCTGGCCGCCGTGGCTGGCCGCCCTGGCCGTCGCGGTGCTGCTGTTCCTGGTCGCAGGCGTGCTGGCGCTCGCCGGGCGACGACAGGTCCGCCAGGCGGCGCCGCCGGTGCCGACGGCGGCGGCGGACAGCGTACGGGCGGACGTGACAGTTCTCGGCGCGGCGATGAAGCGGGGGCGGCAGTCGTGACGTCGCACAACGGCAGGTCCGGCAACGGCACCGGCGATCTCGACCTGCTCCGGGCCGAGATCCGGCAGACCCGGGCCGAACTGGGCCAGACGGTGCAGGCGCTGGCTGCGAAGACCGACGTGAAGAGCCGGCTGCGGCTGGGGGCCGACCGGGCCCGGCTGCGGCTGCGGGATTCGGCCCGTCAGGCGGCGGCCACGGCGCGCCGGCCCGACCGGCGTACCGTCGCGGTCCCGGCCCTGGTGGTGGCCGGCACGGTGGTGACGGTGGTATTGGTGTGGTTGACGAGGAGAGGGAGGCGCGGGTGAGCAAACCGGTCAACAAGTTGGCCTACCGGCCGGTCGGCCTGGTGCTCGGCCTGGCGGCGGGTGCCCTGGCCGGGGCGATATTCCGGCAGGTGTGGAAGCTTGCCGCCGGCGACGACGAGGCGCCCAACGCCATCGACGAGGAGCGTGGTTGGGGCGAGGTGCTGGCCGCGGCCGCACTGCAGGGGGCGATCTTCTCAGTTGTCCGGGCCGCTGTGGACCGCGGCGGCGCGACCGGGGTGCGCCGGCTCACCGGCCGTTGGCCGTCGTGAGCGCCGCCACCGCTGGTCAGAGGCGCGACGACCCGGCCGGACCGGGCCCGGGCGACGACCAGATTCGGGCACGCCACGAGGGCGTGAACGGCGTCTCAGGTCACATGTCGGAGACGTTCGTCAGGTAGGCTGTGCGAAGTTTTTGCGTACGTGGTTTGCTGTCCACGCTGTTGCGAGACAGCGTGGGTTGAGAGAAGTCCTCCTTCACCGGGGGCCACCTCAGGCGCCGCTGCTCGAAAACGGCCAACCGGCCGCACGGCGTGCTTGGCCGCCAGTTTCAGAAGGAGATACACATGGCGCAGGGAACCGTGAAGTGGTTCAACGCAGACAAGGGCTTCGGCTTCATCACCGTCGACGGCGGGGGTGCTGACGTGTTCGTCCACTTCTCGGCCATCCAGACCAGCGGCTACCGCACGCTGGAGGAGAACCAGCGGGTCGAGTTCGAGATCGCCCAGGGCCAGAAGGGTCCGCAGGCCGAGCAGGTCCGCCCGATCTGACCTCGGTCGCCGGTGCCGTCCGGCGGTCGGGCTGGCACCGACCCGCGAAGGTCGTGACGAGGGCCCCGTTGTTCCGGCCGGAACAACGGGGCCCTCGCTCGTGCGCGACTGGGCCCCAGTTCGTGCGCAGCGCCGGGCGGCGGGTCACCACCGGTGGTGCACCTGCGGCCGGACCAGGTCGTCGTAGATCTCCCGCACCGCCCGCTGGGTGGCGTCGTCCAGCGGCGCGAGCTCCGCGGCCGCCGCGTTCCCCTGCGCCTGGGCCGGGTTGCGGGCACCGGGGATGGCCACCGTCACCCCGGGCTGGTCCAGGATCCAGCGCAACGCGAACTGGGCCATGGTGGCCTGCGGCGGTACCAGCGGGGCGAGCCGACGCACCGCGGCCAACCCGGTGTGGAAATCGACCCCGGAGAACGTCTCACCGACGTCGAACGCCGAGCCGTCCCGGTTGAATGTGCGGTGGTCGTCGGCGGCGAAGCTGGTGTTCTCGTCGTACCGGCCGGAGAGCAGGCCACTGGCCAGCGGCACCCGGGCGATGATCCCGACCCCGGCGGCGGCAGCGGCCGGCAGCACCCGCTCCAGCGGCTTGAGCCGCAACGCGTTGAGGATGATCTGCACGCTGGCCACGCCCGGCCGGGCGATCGCGGCCAGTGCCTCGTCGACCGTCTCCACGCTCACGCCGTACGCGGCGATCCGCTGCTCGGCGACGAGGGTGTCCAGCGCGTCGTAGACCGCGTCGGTGCGCAGCACCTCGGTCGGCGGGCAGTGCAGCTGGACCAGGTCGAGGCGGTCCACCCCGAGGTTCGCCCGGGACCGGTCGGTCCAGGCCCGGAAGTTGTCCAGTACGTACGCGGACGGGTGCTGCGCTACCCGGCGTCCCATCTTGGTGGCGACGAACAGATCGTCGCCGGCCGACTCCCGCAAGAACCGGCCGATGATCCGTTCGCTGCGCCCGTCGCCGTACACGTCGGCGGTGTCCAGGAAGGTGGTGCCGGCCTCGACGGCGGCGGTGAGCGTCGCCGCCGCCTCGTCCTCAGTGACCGTCCCCCAGTCGGCGCCGAGCTGCCAGGCACCCAGACCGATTGCCCCTACTGTGCGGCCGAGCCGCGGAAACGTACGCTTGTCCACCGGGCGAGCCTAGACGACCGCCCGAACGGTACGCTCGGCGCAGCCGGGCCCCCGCCGGGGATGTCCGTTTCCCCGAGGAGGTCGAACGCCACGGTGAGCCAGCAACCGTCGTCTCCGCCCACGCTGTCGGAGGCTCCGCCCGTACTGTCGGACTTCATCGCCGGGCTGCCGAAGGTCGAGTTGCACGTGCACCATGTCGGGTCGGCGTCGCCGCGGATCGTCGCCGAGCTGGCCCAGCGGCACGAGGGGCGGTCCCCGGTCCCCGCCGACGAGGCCGCGTTGGCCGACTACTTCGTGTTCCGCGACTTCGCCCATTTCGTCGAGATCTACCTGAGCGTGGTCGATCTGGTCCGCGACGACGAGGACGTCTGGGTGCTCACCCACGAGGTGGCCCGCGAGTTGGCCGCCCAGCAGGTCCGGTACGCCGAGCTGACGGTGACGCCGTACTCGCACGTACGGCGCGGCATTCCCGCGCCCGCGTTCTGCGCGGCGATCGAGGACGCCCGGCGACGGGCCCGCGCCGACTTCGGCATCGAGCTGCGCTGGTGTTTCGACATACCGGGGGAGGCGGGGCTGCCGGCGGCCGAGGAGACGCTGCGGATCTGCCTCGACGAGGCCCCGGACGGTCTGATCAGTTTCGGTCTGGGTGGGCCGGAGATCGGCGTCCCCCGGCCCCAGTTCAAGCCGTACTTCGACCAGGCCCGGGCGGCCGGGCTGCATTCGGTGCCGCACGCTGGCGAGACCACCGGGCCGGAGACGGTCTGGGACGCGCTGCGCGAGCTGGGCGCCGAACGGATCGGCCACGGCACGTCCAGCGTGCGGGACCCGGAGCTGATGGCGTTCCTGGCGGAGCGGCGGATTCCGCTGGAGGTGTGCCCGACGTCCAACCTGCGCACCGGTGCGGTACCGCAACTGTCCGCGCACCCGCTCGCCGACATGGTCGCCGCCGGCCTGCTGGTGACGATCAACTCCGACGACCCACCGATGTTCGGCACCAGCCTCAACCAGGAGTACGCGGTGGCCGCGTCCCTGCTGCAGGCCGGCCCGCAGCAACTCGCCGGCCTGGCCCGCGACGCGGTGACCGCCTCGTTCCTGCCCGCCACCGAGCAGCGGCGGCTGCGGGACGAGATCGACGGCTACCTGGCGTCGGCCGGCTGAGCCGCCGCCTGCGCCGGGCTATCTACTGGCGCAGGTCGCGTAGCCCGGGTCCTGCCAGCAGGCGAGGACCGCGACCACCAGCGCGGCGATCACCGCCACCCAGCGCAGCACCTGCCGCGCGGTGATCGGCGTGGCTCTGTCCTCGTCGGCGGTGGGTGACCCAGCTGGCGGTGACCCGACGGCGTACGTACCCGACGGTGGCTCAGCGGCCGGCGGTGGCGCAGCGGCTGACGGTGACACGTCGACCTGCCTCTGTCCAGGGTGGGCGCGCGGCGGGACATCGGTGTTGGGGACCGGGCCCCGCCGCGCGCAAGCGTCCCTGGACTGGGGATTGGGACGGTACTGCGGGTGAGTCGTCCAGGAACGCCGATGGGTTCGGAGCAGATGCTGCCATCCGGCGCGGGGCGTGCGGAACGACGTTAATCCAGACCTAAGGAATACTTGTGCCGGCGAAGACCCGGCCGTGATCTGCCGGTCAGCGCGGCGTCGGCCGGCGACGGGTGCGGCCCCGCTCCCGGTCCCGGTCGCGTTCCCGGGCCAGCCGGCCGACCAGCCCGAACCGGCTCACCGGGCGGGGCGGGGCGGCCTCGGCGTCGGCGAGCAGCATCACGACGCTCGCCCCACCGAGCCGGGCCCGGTCCAGGCTGACCGACCCGTTCGCCTGCAACGCCACCCGGCGGGCGATGTCCAGGCCGAGTCCGGTGGAGCCCTGGTCGCTGGCCCCGCGCCGCAGCGCCCGGTCCGGGTTGGCGATGCCCGGCCCGGCGTCGTCGACCCGGATCGCCACGTACCCGTCCCGGCGGGACACCGCCACCTCGAACGCGGTGCCCTGCGGCGTGTACCGGAACACGTTGCCGAGCACCGCGTCGAGCGCGGCCGCCAGCTCGGCTCGGGGCACCGGCACCGGGGTCCGTAGCTGCGCGCCGATCACGTTGTACGGCCGGTTCTGGTCGCCGGCCAACGCCGACCAGAAGACCATCCGGTCGCGAACCACCTCGGCGACGTCGCAGCTGCCCTGGCCGACCTCCTGGGTGACCGTCTTGCGGGTCGTGTTGATCAGAACGTCGACCTCGCCCTCCAGGGTGACGATCGCCTGACGGATCCGGCGGATCGTCCGTCGCCGGTCCAGCTCGGCCTCACTGAACGAGCCGACGCTGGTGTCGTCGGAGTCGAGTGCGTCGGCATCCAGCCGCAGTACGGTCAGCGGGGTGCGTAGCCGGTGGGACAGGTCGGCGACGAGTTCACGTTCATCGGTACGGGAGGTGACCAGCCGGTCCGCCATCCGGTTGAACGCGTACCCGGCCTCGGCCAGCTCGCGTGGCCCGTCCGGCTGGATGCGTACCGCCAGATCTCCGTCACCGACCGCCATCGCCGCGTCGACCAGCCCTTTCGCCGCGGCGACGGCGCGCGCGGCGATCCGGTCCACGACGATGACCGAGCAGACGACCAGACCTGCGGCGATGCCGACCAGCAGCAGCCAGGTGCCGGCCGCACCACGGTTGAGCTCGCCGTCGGCGACGAAGACCTCGACGACGGTGACCGCGTCACCGACCGTGACCGGCTCCAGGTGCAGCACCCCGCCGTCGGTCGCCACCACCGTCGGCCCGGTGCCGGCGGCGGCGTCGGCGACCTGCTGGCTGGTCGCCCGTACGGTGCCGGCCAGGTCGAGCCCGTGCACCACCGGCTGCCGGTCGGCGCTCTCGCCGAGACCGGCCACGGCCCGGCGGACCCCTTCCGGGTCGTTGCTGACCGCCAACGCGCCGCGCACCACCGCGGCACGCCGGGCCGCGTCGGCCAGTGCCTGCTCGCGGGTTTCCCGCTGCAGCTGCAGGCCGAGCGGGATCAGGAAGACCAACGCGATGATCGATGCCATGCCGGCCCCGAGGTAGGCCAGCGCCAACCTCAGTCCGGTACCACCAGCCGGAAGCCGACCCCCCGCACGGTGCGCAGGTAGCGCGGCTTCGCTGCGGATTCGCCCATTTTGCGGCGAAGCCAGTAAAGATGCACGTCGATGGTCTGGTCCTCGCCGACCGACGGCTGCCGCCATACCTCCTCCAACAGCTCCCGGCGGGACACTACCCGACCTGGGCGGGCGGCCAGATAGGCCAGCAGGTCGAACTCCTTGCGGGTCAGCGCCAGGGCCTCGCCGTCCAGCGTGGCGCTGCGTTCGCCGACGTCGACCCGCAGCCCACCCACCTGGTGCACGGCGGGCGGCACCGACCGGCTCGCCCGGCCGGCCCGGCGCAGCACCGTGGTGATCCGGGCGTCCAGATGCGCACCGGTGAACGGCTTGACCATGTAGTCGTCGGCCCCGGCCCGCAGCAGCCGGACGATCGCCTGCTCGTCGTCGCGGGCGGTGGCGATGATGATCGGCACGTCGGTGATGCCGCGCAGCATCCGCAACGCGTCCGAGCCGTCCAGGTCCGGCAGACCCAGGTCGAGAACCACCAGGTCGGGGGTTTCCGCGGCGACCCGGCGTAACGCGTCCAGGGCGGTGCCGACCGCATGGACCGCGTGCCCGCGGTCGGCCAGCGAGCGCAACATGGCGCCGCGCACAACGTGGTCGTCTTCGACCAGGAGCACCGTAGCCACCTCACGACCGTACTGCCCCTGGCAAGTCGGTGGTGACCGCGGCCACCGCGCACGGCGGCGCAGTCCGACGTACGCTGCGGCCCGGTCGACGCCGATCGCTGAGCCGCCGCTGCCGACGATGACTCAGGGCAGCCGCAACACCCAGCGGTACGCCTGCACCAGCCCGGTGTCGAAGCCGGCCGCCGACCCCCACAGGAAGATCCGGAACCGCCGGTACATCGGCTCCCCCCAGCGCTGCACCACCTCGTCCCGGGCAGCGTCCAGCCGCCGGGCCCATTCCCGGCAGGTCAGGTAGTAGTTGTGCCGGTCGTCGGCGATGCTGCACAGCTCGAACGGGGAGCGGGCGACGTGCCGCAGGTACTGGTGCAGCAGCAGCGGCGCGGACCGGCCCGGATAGATGTAGCGCTTCATGAACGCCGACGCGACGTGCTTGCGCCGCATCGCCAGCGCGTCGAGATAGACCCGCCCGCCGGGCCTGAGCAGCTCCGCGTACTTGCGCAGGCTGCGGCGGTAGTCCGGCAGGTGCTCGGTCACCCCCATGTTGACGATCGCGTCGTAGCGACGCTCGTCGGTGAAGCCGAAGATGTGCTGACGCACCACCCGTACGTCGAGTTGTTCCCGCTCGAACAGGTCGACGAGGTAGCGTTCCGACTCCTTGGACAGGGTGGTGGTGGTCACCTCGATGCCGTGCCGGGCCGCGTGTTCGGCGAACGCACCCCAGCCACCGCCGACCTCCAGCACCCGGTCACCCGGCTTGACCCCGATCGCCTCCAGTGCCAGGTCCATCTTGCGGGTCATCGCGTCCTCGAGCGGCTCGTCGTCGGCGGCGAACACCCCCTCCGTGTAACAGCGGTGCCGGGTGTCGAGGAAGGTCAGGAAGAACTCCGACTCCGAGTCGTAGTGGTGGGAGATCGCCCGCCGGTCGTCCTCCCGCCGGCCGTGCAGCAGCCCGGTGAACACGCCGGAGAACCGGGCCACCGGATGCAGATCGGTGAAGAACGCCCGCATCCGCAGCGCGGCGGACAGGTCACCCTCGACGTCCAGCCAGCCCTGCAGGTACGCCACGGCGACCGCGAACTGGTCCAACGCGGCCAGCGCCCGGGCACCACGGGGGTGGCGTACGGCGATGGTGAACTGCGGATCGCCCGGGCCGAAGCGGTGCTCGATCCCGGCGACGTCCAGTACGGCGAACGGCACCGGCCGCCGGCTGGCGAAAAATGAGTCGTATCGGCGCCGCAGAGCGCCGACCATGTCGGTGGCAGCCACGGCGTCAATCTAACGCCGGAACCGGGTTGACGTCAGGCGTTGCAACAGGACCGACACCCGGTCACGCCGACGGGGGGCGATAGCATCATGGCCGGCCGGGCCCGCCCCGGCTACCGGAGCACCGTCGCCGGCCCGTGCCGGACCACCGATCCACCGAGCCATCCGTACACACCGATACGTACCGATTCATCGACCGTGAGGAGCCCGTCGTGTCCGCAAGCGCAGCCAGTCCCCAGGCCGAACCCGTCGTGGTCCCGGCCGGGACCACGGCCGCGGACGCGATCGCCGCCGCCGGTCTGCCGGTGAACGGCCCGAAGGCGATCGTCGTGGTCCGCGACCCCGACGGCACCCTGCGCGACCTGGACTGGTCACCGGAGGCCGACACCGGCGTCGAGCCGGTCGCCCTGGACTCCCCGGACGGGCTCGCCGTGCTGCGCCACTCCACCGCGCACGTGCTCGCGCAGGCGGTGCAGGACCTGTTCCCGGAGGCCAAACTGGGTATCGGCCCGCCGATCACCAACGGCTTCTACTACGACTTCGACGTCGCCCGGCCGTTCCAGCCCGAGGACCTCGACAAGCTGGAGAAGCGGATGCAGGAGATCATCAAGTCCGGGCAGCGGTTCCGGCGGCGGCGGTTCGCCGACCTCGACGCCGCCCGGGCGGAGCTCGCCGACGAGCCGTACAAACTGGAGCTGGTCGACGTCAAGGGCACCGCCGACTTCGACGCCAGCGAGGTGATGGAGGTCGGCGGCGGCGAGCTGACCATCTACGACAACCTCGACCCGAGCTCGGGTAAGACCTGCTGGTCGGACCTGTGCCGGGGCCCGCACCTGCCGTCCACCCGGCTGATCGGGGCGGTCAAGCTGATGCGCAGCGCGGCGGCGTACTGGCGGGGATCCGAGCGCAACCCGCAGCTGCAGCGGATCTACGGCACTGCCTGGCCGACCCGCGACGCGCTCAAGGCGTACCTGAAACTGCTCGACGAGGCCGCCCGCCGCGACCACCGCAAGCTCGGCGCGGACCTTGACCTGTTCAGCTTCCCGGACGAGATCGGCTCCGGGCTGGCGGTGTTCCACCCCAAGGGCGGCATCATCCGTCGGGAGCTGGAGGACTACTCGCGCCGCCGGCACGAGCAGGCCGGGTACGAGTTCGTCTACTCCCCGCACATCAGCAAGTCCCAGCTGTTCGAGACCTCGGGGCACCTGCCGTACTACTCCGACACCATGTTCCCGCCGGCGGAGATGGAAGGCGCGCAGTACTACCTCAAGGCGATGAACTGCCCGATGCACAACCTGATCTTCCGGTCGCGGGGGCGGTCGTACCGGGAGCTGCCGCTACGGCTGTTCGAGTTCGGCACCGTCTACCGCTACGAGAAGTCCGGCGTGGTGCACGGGCTGACCCGGGTGCGCGGGCTGACCATGGACGACTCGCACATCTACTGCACCCGGGAGCAGATGCCCGGTGAGCTGCGCTCGCTGCTCGCCTTCGTGCTCGACCTGCTGCGGGACTACGGACTCGACGACTTCTACCTGGAGCTGTCCACCCGCGACGACTCGGACAAGTTCATCGGCGACCCGGCCGAGTGGGCCGACGCCACCGAGACCCTGCGGCAGGCGGCCATCGACTCGGGTCTGGAGCTGGTGCCCGACCCGGGCGGCGCGGCCTTCTACGGCCCGAAGATCTCGGTGCAGGCCCGTGACGCGATCGGCCGGACCTGGCAGATGTCCACCATCCAGCTGGACTTCAACCAGCCGAAGCGGTTCGGCCTGGAGTACCAGGCCGCCGACGGCACCCGGCAGCAGCCGATGATGATTCACCGGGCGTTGTTCGGCTCGATCGAGCGGTTCTTCGGCATCCTCACCGAGCACTACGCCGGCGCGTTTCCGGCCTGGCTGGCGCCGGTGCAGGTGATCGGCATCCCGATCCGCACCGACCACGGCGACTACCTGGCCGAGTTCGTTGCCATGCTGCGGGCCGAGGGCATCCGGGCCGAGGTGGACTTCTCCGACGACCGGATGCAGAAGAAGATCCGCACCGCCCAGCAGCAGAAGGTGCCGTTCATGGCGATCGCCGGCGACGCCGACGTGTCGGCCGGGACCGTCTCCTTCCGCTACCGTGACGGTTCACAGCGTAACGGAGTGCCGTTGGCTGAGGCGGTGGCCCACGTCGTCGACGTGGTGCGGTCCCGGACCAACGTCAACCCGACCGCGACCGTACCCGACAGTCAGCCGGGGTCCGACAGTCAGTCGGGGTCCGACGGACAGTGAGCCGGGTCGCCGTCGGGTGAGTCCGGTCGGCCGAGCCCGTACGATCATGGGGTGACTGGCACGACCGGACAACCGGGCCCGGATGGCCTGGAACGACTCTGGACTCCGCACCGGATGGCGTACATCTCCGGCGCGGACCGGCCCGACGGCGGCTACGACTCGCCGACCGGCTGCCCGTTCTGCCTGGCCCCCGGCCGGCCGGCCGAGCAGAGCCTGGTGGTGGCCCGGGGCGAGCGGGTCTTCGCCGTGCTCAACCTCTACCCGTACAACCCCGGTCACCTGCTGGTCTGCCCCTACCGGCACGTCGCCGACTACCCGGAGCTGGACCGGGCCGAGACCGCCGAGCTGGCCGAGTTCACCCAGACCGCGATGCGGGTGGTCCGCGCCGTGAGCAGCGCGCACGGCTTCAACATCGGGATGAACCAGGGTGGGGTCGCCGGTGCCGGCATCGCCGCCCACCTGCACCAGCACGTGGTGCCCCGGTGGGGCGGGGACGCCAACTTCATGCCGGTGATCGGCCGTACCAAGGTGCTGCCGCAGCTGCTCGCCGACACCCGCGACCTGTTCAGCGGGGCGTGGCCGGCTGACTGACCCGGCCACGCCCGGCCACGCCCGGCCCGGCCGTCACCGGCTGGTCGGTGCCGGCTCGTAGCGGGCGAACGCCCGGCGGAACGTGCCGGCACCTCCGGTGATCGAGCGCAGCTCCACCGCGTACCGCAGCAGCTCGGTCGCCGGCACCTCGGCGCGGATCACCGTCCGGTCGCCGGAGTCGTCGTCGCTGGTGGTGCCGAGCACCCGGGCGCGTCGGCCGGCCAGGTCGCCGAGCACCGACCCGACCGCACCGTTCGGCACCCGCACCATGATCGCATCGACCGGTTCCAGCAGCGTCGGCCGGCCGGTGGTGGCCGCGTCCCGCAGGGCCAGCGCCCCGGCGGTCTGGAACGCCGCGTCCGACGAGTCGACCGGATGTGCCTTGCCGTCCACCAGGGTCACCCGCAGGTCGACCACCGGATGTCCGCTCACCACGCCCCGGTCCATCTGGGCCCGTACGCCTTTCTCCACCGACGGGATGTAGTTGTGCGGCACCGCCCCGCCGACCACCCGGTCGACGAACTCGAAGCCGCTGCCCTCCGGCAGCGGCTCCACCTCGATGTCGCACACCGCGTACTGTCCGTGCCCGCCGGACTGCTTCACATGCCGTCCGTGCCCCCGGGTCGGCGCGGTGAACGTCTCCCGCAGCGGCACCCGGACCGGCTCGACGTCCACCTCGACGCCGCCGGAGCGCAGCCGGTCCAACAACACGTCGGCGTGCGCCTCGCCCATGCACCAGAGCACCAGTTGGCGGGTCTCGGCGTTGCGTTCCAGCCGCAGCGTCGGATCACCGGCGACCAGCCGGCCCAGGTTGCGGGCCATCGCGTCCTCATCCGACCGGGTACGGGCGACGACCGCCACCGGCAGCAGTGGTTCGGGCATCTCCCACGGCTCGACCAGCAGCGGATCCGTGGCCGCCGAGATGGTGTCACCGGTCTCCGCGCTGCCCGACTTGGTCAACGCGCATATGTCCCCGGCGACGCAGACCTCGACCTCCCGTAGCTGGGCACCCAGTGGGCTGTAGATGTGCGCCACCCGTTCGTCGGCGTCGTGGTCCGGGTGGCCCCGCTGGCTGAGGCCGTGCCCGGCCACGTGCACCGTACGGTCGGTGCGCAGCGTGCCGGAGAAGACCCGGACCAGCGACACCCGGCCGACGTGCCGGTCGACGGTGGTCCGGACCACCTCGGCGACCAGCGGACCGGCCGGGTCACAGCCCAGCGGCGGCCGGGGCGTGCCGTCCAGCCCGGTCACCGCCGGCAGGGTGTGCTCGGGCGGTGCCGGGAACGCGGCGGTCAACAGCCACAGCAGCGCGTCGAGCCCGACCCCGGTGTGGGCGCAGACCGGCAGCACCGGATGGAAGTGACCCCGTGCCACCGCCGTCTCCAGGTCGTCGACCAGCATCTTCGGGTCGAGCTGCTCGCCGGCGAGGTACCGGTCGAGCAGGGTCTCGTCCTCGCTCTCGGCGATGATCCCCTCGATCAGTTCGTCGCGTGCCTCGGCGATCGCCGGCAGGTGCTCCGGGTCCGGCTCCCGCACCTGCGGGGGATGGCCGGTCGAGTAGTCCAGCACCTGCCGGGCGAGCAGGTCCAGCAGCCCGGCGATGCCCACCCCGTCGTCGGCGAGCATCGGCAGGTGCAGCGGCAGCACGTTGTCGCCGAAGACCCGCTGACACAACGCGACGGTCTCGTCGACGTCGGCGCGCGGATGGTCGAGCCGGGTGAGCGCCACCGCCCGGGGCATGCCGACCGCCGCGCACTCCTCCCACAGCGCGGCGGTGGCCGCGTCCATCCCGTCCGCCGCGCAGACCACGAACAGCGCGGCGTCGGCGGCGCGTAGCCCGGCCCGCAGCTCGCCGACGAAGTCCGCGTACCCCGGGGTGTCCAACAGGTTGACCTTGACGTCGCGGTGGAACAGCGGCGCGCAGCTCAACGCGACGGAGCGTTGCTGGCGTACGGCGGCCGGGTCGTGGTCGCAGACCGTCGTGCCGTCCGGGACCTGCCCCGCCCGGCTGATCGTCCCGGTGGCGGCCAGCAGCGACTCGATCAACGTGGTCTTGCCGGCACCGGAGTGCCCGACCAGCACCACGTTGCGGATCCGTTCGGGATCGGTGACCACCGCAACGGACCCGACCGGCCCCCTGTCGTGGTTCTTCTGCGCCATGACTGCGCACCTCCTGGCTGCCTGACTGGGTGGGGCGACCGCGCTGCGGGCCCGGCTGGGCTTTCCGAAGCCGGCTGGGCTTCGGCCGGGACCGCAGAGGATGACCGCGGGGTGATTCCGCGGCGACATCTTCAGGCGGGCGGGACCTGCTCGGTAACGTGAACCGTGCCCGGGTGAGCTCGCTCACGTTCACGTGTCGATCCCACACCCGCGACGCGCCGTACACAAGTCCGGCGCGCGAGGTGACCGCCACCGGTTCACGTTCGTGGCCACCGTGCCGACCCTTTCCGTCGACCGTTATCGTGGGACCGCCATGGCGAAGATCTTCAGAGTGTCCGTCCGCGCGGGCATGACCCGGGTGATCGAGCCGGTAGCCCGCGGACTGCTCGGCGCAGGGATATCGCCGAATGCGGTCACGGTCGCCGGCACCGTCGGTGTGCTCGTCGGGGCGATCGGCTTCGGCGCCCGTGGCCACCTGATCACCGGTTTGGTGATCGTCACGCTGTCCGCCCTGACCGACGTGCTGGACGGCACGATGGCCCGGCTACGCGGCGGATCGAGCACCTTCGGCGCATTCCTCGACTCGAGCATGGACCGGATCGCCGACGGGGCGATCTTCGGCTCGGTGGCGTACTGGCTCGCGGTCAGCGGCAACCGGGCGGGTGCGGTCGCGGCGCTGATCTGCCTGGTCGCCGGTGGCATCGTGTCCTACGTGAAGGCGCGCGCCGAAGGGCTCGGGATGACCTGCAACGTCGGCGTCGCCGAACGGGCCGAGCGGCTGATCCTGGTCGGCGTCGGCGGCCTGCTCAGCGGCCTCGGTGTCGGCTGGGGGCTGCCGGCCGCGCTCTGGCTGCTCGCCGCGCTGTCGCTGGTGACGATCTGGCAGCGGATCGCCCACGTCCACCAGCAGACCGCCGCCGCGGCGGGCTCCCGGCAGGCGGCGCAGGGCGTGGACGCGTGACCCCGGTCGAGCTCGGCTACGCGGCGGCCTGGCGGCTGATCCGGACGCTGCCGCGGCCGGCCGCCGCCACCCTGTTCCGCGTCGGCGCAGACCGGGCGCACCGGCGCGGCGCGGCGTCGGTGCGCCGGCTCGCCGCCAACCTGCGCCGGGTGGTCGGCCCGGATCTGCCGGCGGCCGAGTTCGACCAGCTCACCCGGGACGCGGTTCGTTCGTACGCCCGGTACTGGATGGAGATGTTCCGGCTGCCGTCACTCAGCCGGCAGCAGCGGCTCGCCGGTTTCCACCTGGCCGGTGGGGAGATGCTCGCCGCCAACGTGGCCGCCGGCCGGGGCTCGGTGGTGGCACTGCCGCACGCCGGCAACTGGGACGCGGCGGGTGCCTGGGTGGCGGCCAACGACTGGCCGCTGACCACGGTCGCCGAACGGCTGCGACCGGAAGGCGTCTACAACCGGTTCGTCGCCGTCCGGCAACGACTCGGCATGGAGATCATCCCGGCCACCGGCGGTCCCCGGCCGCCGTTCGACGTCCTGCTCGACCGGCTCGACGCCGGCCACGTCGTGCCGCTGCTGGCCGACCGTGACCTGTCCGCCCGGGGCGTCGAGGTCACCTTCTTCGGCGGCCGGACCCGGATGCCGGCCGGCCCGGCGCTGCTCGCGCTGCGTACCGGTGCCCCGCTCTACGTCACCACCATGTGGTTCGAACCGGACCGCGCGCACGGCGCGTTGGACGGGCCGGTGCCGCTGCCCGATCCGTCGGTCGGCTCGCTGGACGTGCGGGTCCGCCTGCTGACCCAGCAGATCGCCGACCGGCTGGCGGCCGGTATCGCCCGCCACCCGCAGGACTGGCACATGATGCAGCGGCTGTGGCTGGACGAGCGGCCCGATCCGGACCGGGACCGGTCGGGCAGCGCGGCCACCGGGCCGGGATGAGCGGGGGCCACCGTGCGGATCGGCATCGTGTGCCCGTACTCCTTCGACGTCCCCGGAGGGGTGCAGAACCACGTCGTCGACCTCGCTGAGGCGCTGATCGATCTCGGCCACGAGGTGAGTGTGCTGGCACCCGCCGACGAGGACGCCGCGCTGCCGCCGTACGTGGTGGCCGCCGGCCGCTCGGTGCCGGTGCCGTACAACGGCTCGGTGGCCCGGGTGAGTTTCGGCCCGGTGGTCACCGCCCGGGTCCGGCGCTGGCTCAACCGTGGCCAGTTCGACGTACTGCACGTGCACGAGCCGTTCGCGCTCAGCGTCAGCCTGCTCGCGGTGCTCTGCGCCCGGGGTCCGGTGGTGGCCACCTTCCACACCGCGATGACCAGATCCCGGGCGCTGGCCGCCGCGCAGGGCATGCTGCAGCTGGTGCTGGAGAAGATCACCGCCCGGATCGCGGTGTCGGCGCTGGCCCGCAGGGTGCAGGTCGAACACCTCGACGGCGGCGCGGTGGAGATCCCCAACGGGGTGGCGGTGGCGAAGTACGCCAACGCCGAGCCGCTGCCCGGCTGGCCGGGCGACTGTGGTCCGGGCACCGGCGGCACGCTCGGCTTCCTCGGCCGGTTCACCGAGCCGCGCAAGGGCTTCGGTCTGCTCCGCGAGGCGTTCGTCGCGCTGGCCCCGGACCGCCCCGGGCTGCGGCTGCTGGTGGCCGGTCCGGGCCGGCCCGACGACCTGTACGCCGCCGTCCCGGCCGGGCTGCGCGACCGGGTGACCTTCCTCGGGCTGGTGTCGGAGCCGGACAAGGCCCGGATGCTGCGCAGCGTGCACATCTACGTCGCGCCGAACATCGGCGGAGAGTCGTTCGGCATGATCCTCACCGAGGCGATGGCGGCCGGCGCGGCGGTGGTGGCCAGTGACCTGGACGCGTTCCGCCGGGTGCTCGACGACGGCCGGGCCGGGGAACTGTTCCCCACCGGTGACCCGGTGGCGCTGCGCCGGGCGGTCGCCCGGCTGCTGGACGACGCGCCGCGCCGGGAAGCGCTCGCCGGCCACGCCCGGCAGGTGGTGGCGACCTTCGACTGGCCCGCGGTGGCCCGCCAGGTGCTGGAGGTGTACGCCGCCGCGATAGAGGCCACCGACGGGCGGGTGCTCTACCAGGAGTGGGCGGAGCCACCATGATCGGGTCCACGGGGCCTACGCCGGCGGCACTACGATGCCGGGAATGCGGTGGGTGGTCGGTGTGAGCGTCGCGGTCGTCCTGCTGTCGGCGTACCTCACCTGGACCGCGGCCCGGGTGGACCGGCTGCATGTCCGGGTGGCGGCGGCCGCCCGGGCGCTCGACGCGCACCTGCTGCGCCGGGCGGCGGCCGCCGCGGTGCTCGCCGAGGAGAAGTACGCGGTGGAGCTGTACGCGGCGGCCCGGATCGCGTTGGACGCCGCGTCCCCGGAGGAACGTGAGGCCGCCGAGAACGACCTCACCCGGCAGCTGCGGGCAACGGCGCTGACCAGCCCGGATCCGGCGACCGAGGCGGTGGTGGTGGCCAGCCGCCGGCTGGTGCTGGCCCGTCAACTGCACACCGACCTGGTCCGCGACGCGTTGCTGGCCCGTCGGCGTCCGCTGGTGCGGCTGCTGCGCTTCGGCCGCCGGCACGACGAACCCCGCTACTTCGACATCGACGATCCGACGCTGGCGCGGGTGGTGGATCCGACCCGCCGGTGATCGCGCCGACCCGCCGGTGACCTGGGTCTGTTTTGCCGGTGATCTGGGCCACAGGGCAGGCCACCGGGTTGTCGATTGGCTGTCGGTGGACCCCGCCGGCGGGCGTAGCATCCCAGACGTACCCCTGTCGCGTACTTCGCCGAGGAGCCGATTCGTCGTGTCCGAGACCCCCGCTGCTCAGGCCGCCACCCCGGGTGCCGTCGCGCCCGCCTCCGTCACCGGTACCGCCCGGGTCAAGCGCGGCATGGCCGAGATGCTCAAGGGCGGCGTGATCATGGACGTGGTCACGCCCGAGCAGGCCAAGATCGCCGAGGATGCCGGGGCGGTCGCGGTGATGGCCCTCGAACGGGTGCCCGCCGACATCCGCGCCCAGGGCGGCGTGTCCCGGATGAGTGACCCCGACATGATCGACGGCATCATCGAAGCGGTCTCCATCCCGGTGATGGCCAAGGCCCGGATCGGGCACTTCGTCGAGGCCCAGGTGCTGCAGGCGCTCGGCGTGGACTACGTCGACGAGTCCGAGGTCCTCACCCCGGCCGACTTCGCCAACCACATCGACAAGTGGGCGTTCACCGTGCCGTTCGTCTGCGGGGCCACCAACCTCGGTGAGGCGCTGCGCCGGATCACCGAGGGCGCCGCGATGATCCGCTCCAAGGGCGAGGCCGGCACCGGCGACGTCTCCAACGCCACCACCCACATGCGGCGCATCGGTGCCGAGATCCGCCGGCTGACGTCCCTGTCGCCCGACGAGCTCTACGTCGCGGCGAAGGAGCTGCAGGCCCCGTACGACCTGGTCCGGGAGGTCGCCGAGACCGGGAAGCTGCCGGTGGTGCTGTTCACCGCCGGCGGCATCGCCACCCCGGCGGACGCGGCGATGATGATGCAGCTCGGCGCCGAGGGGGTCTTCGTCGGCTCCGGCATCTTCAAGTCCGGCAACCCGGCCCAGCGGGCGGCGGCGATCGTCAAGGCCACCACCTTCCACGACGACCCGGACGTGCTCGCCAAGGTCTCCCGCGGGCTCGGCGAGGCGATGGTCGGCATCAACGTCGACGACATCCCGGTGCCGCACCGCCTCGCCGAGCGCGGCTGGTGACCGGCGCGGCCCAGCCGGCTCCCGACGCGCGGGTGCGGGTCGGCGTGCTGGCGCTGCAGGGCGACGTCCGCGAGCACCTGCGGGCGCTGACCGAATGCGGTGCCACCGCCCGCCCGGTCCGTCGCCCCGAGGAGCTGGAGCAGGTCGACGCGCTGGTGGTGCCCGGCGGCGAGTCGACCACGATCAGCAAACTGGCGGTCGAGTTCGACCTGCTGGAGCCGATCCGCAAGCGGATCGCCGCCGGGATGCCGGTGTACGGGTCCTGCGCCGGCATGATCATGCTGGCCGACGAGATCCTCGACGGCCGGCCTGACCAGCGGTCCTTCGCCGGCATCTCGATGGCGGTGCGGCGCAACGCGTTCGGCCGGCAGGTGGATTCCTTCGAGGCTCCGGTGGCCATCGAGGGTGTCGACGGCCCGCCGTTCCACGCGGTTTTCATCCGCGCGCCATGGGTCGAACGGGTCGGCGAGGACGTCGAGGTACTGGGCCGGGTAGCCGCCGGAGCGGCCACAGGTAGGATTGTCGCGGTTCGGCAGGGCAATCTGCTCGCCACGGCCTTCCACCCAGAGCTGACCGGCGACCGTCGGGTTCACCGACTGTTCGTGGAGATGGCCGTCGCGGCAGGCTGACCCCGCAGGTGGGAAGCGACGGAGGTGCACATGTCCGGCCACTCCAAGTGGGCGACGACCAAGCACAAGAAGGCGGTCATCGACGCCAAACGTGGCAAGATGTTCGCCAAACTGATCAAGAACGTCGAGGTCGCCGCCCGGACCGGCGGGGGTGACCCGGCCGGCAACCCCACCCTGTACGACGCCATCCAGAAGGCGAAGAAGAGCTCCGTCCCCAACGACAACATCGATCGCGCGGTCAAGCGCGGCTCCGGCTTGGAGGCCGGCGGCGCCGACTGGCAGACGATCATGTACGAGGGGTACGGGCCGAACGGTGTCGCCCTGCTCGTCGAGTGCCTGACCGACAACCGCAACCGGGCGGCGACCGAGGTGCGTACCGCGCTGACCCGTAACGGCGGGTCGCTGGCCGACGCCGGCTCGGTCTCGTACCTGTTCTCCCGCAAGGGCGTGGTGATCGTCCCCAAGGGCGAGCACTCCGAGGACGACGTCATGCTCGCGGTCCTCGACGCCGGTGCCGAGGAGGTCAACGACCTCGGCGAGGCCTTCGAGGTGGTCAGCGAGCCAGGTGACCTGGTCGCGGTACGCACCGCGCTGGTCGACGCCGGCATCGACTACGAGTCCGCCGAGTCGTCCCTGGTGCCGAGCATGAACGTGCCGCTGGACGAGGACGGTGCCCGGCGGATCTTCAAGCTGATCGACGTCCTGGAGGACTGCGACGACGTGCAGAACGTCTACGCGAACTTCGACGTCTCCGACGAGATCATGGCCGCCGTCGGCTGACCTCCTCGTCGCCTGGGATATACGCTCAGCTGCGATATATTATCGGCCGGGAGGTGTATCTCATGGCCAAGACTCTGCTGGATCTTGATGAGGACCTGCTGGCGGAAGCCACCGCCGCGCTGGGCACAGGCACGAAGCGGGAGACGGTGACAGAGGCGCTCCGGCAGGCGGTGGAGTCCAGCCGCGAGCGTCGGCGGCGGGCACTAACTGACCTTCAGGAGATTGCTGACTCCGGGGGTTTTCACTTCGATCAGCTTGACGAACTCGACCAGTGAGGTATCTGGTCGATACGAGTGCCCTGGTTCGGATGCTGCGCCGCCAGGTCGACCCGCACTGGAACGACCTGGCTGCGCGTGGCCTGATCGCGGTCTGCGATCCGGTGCTCGTGGAAGTGCTTACCATCGCGGATGCGAAGGCGTACGAACAGGCCGAACGCGGGCTACGCGACCTCTACCCCTGGGTGCCGATACCGGACGACGCCTGGCAGATCGTACGGGCCGTGCGGACTGAACTCGCCAGCCACAGCGCCCATCAAGGGGTGTCGGTGGCCGATCATCTTGTGATCGCCACCGCGATTCGTCTGAAGTTGACGGTGCTTCACCACGATGCTGACTTCGAGACTGTGGCCCGCTTCGTGCCGCAGTTGGCTCAGGAGCGGGTCGCCTGACAGCCCGTCCTTGGGCGGCACCTCCGCTGGTCGTGCCCTCTGCGGCAGCCGTCGAACGGCCGCGAGTGGAGGGCTGGGGTACGTAATTCTCGCGGAATTACGTACCCCAGCCCTCCACTCGCTGATTCCGCTGGGCTCAGTTGGGTGCCTTGGCCAGTTCGACGAAGTGTGACCAGGCGGCCGGGTGGAAGGTCAGGGTGCCACCGTCGCGGTTCTTGGTGTCCCGGACGTGGACGCGGCCGGGAAGGTTGTCGGCGACCTCGACGCAGTTGCTGCTGCCGTTGCTGCGGGTCGACTTGCGCCAGCTCGGAGTGGTCACGTCCATGTATCCACTGCTTTCATGATCAGGTCGAGGCTCTGGTCCTGCGGCAGAGCATACTCCCGGACCGCTTCCCACTGATGTTCCAGCAGGTCCACCCCGGCGGGGTCCTCCACCACGTCGCCAGCACCGGGCGCGTCTCTCACTCCGACAGTCCGCCCGTGGGTCGTCGCCAGTTCCACCGGTCCGTCCAATCCGGCGTACGCGCCGACATGGGCCGGGACGATGAATACGCTGATGTTGGGCCGCTCGATCGCCTCGACCAGTGTGGTCAACTGCTCGTGCATGACTGTCATGCCGCCGACCGGCCGGCGAAGCACCGCGTCATCCAGGATGGCGACGACCCGGGGTGGATTGTTGTCGCGGGTGATGATCTCCCTGCGAGCCAGTCGGGCCGCGACCGCATCGTCTGCTGCGGCACCTGATCGGGTGGTGCCGATGATCGCGCGTGCGTACGCCTCCGTCTGAAGTGGGCCGGGGATGACCGCCAGCTGGAAGTAGCGAAGCGTCGTCGCCTCGCGTTCGTGGTCGAGCCATGGTCGCAACCAGATCGGTGACGAGTCCGCCACGACGTACTCCCGGTAGAAGTGGGAGAAGTTCGTGCCGAAGGCTCGATCGACAGCAGCCACGTAGTCAGGCAACACGGCCCTGATCCCGCGCTCGATCGAACTGACGTGCTGCGCCGAGAACCGGACACGTGCGCCCCACGCTTCCTGCGTCAGACCCAACATTTCCCGCGTGCGGCGCAACTCCGATATCAGATATTCGCTGGCGAACACAAGTCCCTCACGTTCCTCAATCTCCGTCACAGACCCATCAGGTCCGTACTGCGCTATGCGGCCCCAGTAACCATCTTCCGCTCACTGCCGGGAACAGTCCAGGGTGGAGATCGACGGAAGTGCAACCCGGTCGACTCCACCCGAGGGGGTACGGATGATCAGGAACGACGGAATCGGTGGTGAACCACGCCTCGCGCGATATCGATCTTTCCAACACGACCCGAACGACACGTCGAGCGCGGAGAGCACGGAAGCCACCCCGCCCGGACCCTGCCGGCCGTTCCTGAGGGCGATCGCCATCCTGGACCGCTGGGACCCGAGTAATGCCCGGCGGATTCGCGCCGTACTGCATCTCTCCGGGTTGATGACCGCCGGCTACCCGCACGACGGCCGTGACGAGTCCGCCGAGTCGTACGGAGCGTCGGACGATGCCTGACGACGAAGCTCTGGTGTGCCCCGGGGATCTGGTGGCGCTGCGGCAGTGTGACCACGTGGACGCTGACCGCCCGGTCCGGCTCCGGGTTGAGGAGGTATGGCCGTCCCCGGAGTGGTTCTCGTGGGTGACGCTCTACGGTCGGGAGGTCAGCGACGACCCGCGGCGGCACGGCAGCATCACCAGCGTGCGGGCGTACCGCGACGCGCTGCGCCAGCCCGGAGCAGTCACCAGGACGCCGGCCCCGGTGTGCGCCTACTGCCGTGAGCGACTCGCGACGGGCAGTCCCATCGTTTCCTCTGCCCCTCCTCGGGACCCGAGACTTCCGGGTCCCTCCTGAACGCCCCGGGGCGTCGCGCCTTACCGCTCCCACGGCTCACCGGCTGCCGGGTACCCGGCAGCCCTCTCGGGTCGTGTACCCGTTGTCCCGGAGGGTCGACCCGGCCCCGGTCGAGCATGCGCGGTCCCGCTGGACCGCCCTCCGCTCGGAGGAACGGATGGGAGATCCGGACGGACGCCCCGGGGCCGAGCACTCATTGAGCTTGATGCCACAGGTGCATCTTGATGCACCTGTGGCATCAAGCCGTCGGAGCACTGTTGGGTCCCGAGAGCCGGCACGGGTACAACGTGCACCTGCCGGCCGTGCCGAGAACCTTTTCCTGGGAGATGTCCATGGCCGCGACGCACCTGCATCTTGATGAGGACCTGTTGGCGGAAGCCGCTGCCGCGTTGGGCACGACCACGGAGCGGGAGACGGTGACTGATGCTCTCCGACAGGTGGTGAAAGCAAGCCGTGAACGGCGGCGACAGGCACTGGCTGACCTGCAGGAGACCGCCGCCTCCGGTGGCTTCCACCTCGACCGCCTCGATGGACTCGACCGGTGAGACCAACTGGTCGACACCGGAGCCTTGCGCTGCACGCCCTCGCTGCCGGGATACGCGAACGCGGCCACGACTGCCTGCCGCTCGGTGCCGCGCGGTTTGACAACGTCTCCTAGCTTCACGGGGACGTCAAAGATCACTTGAGCCGGCGGCTCTCCACTGTCGTGGTTCGGGTGCGCAGACCCAGTCGCAACAGAGCCGGAAACGAGGACACGATGGCCAACAGGAAACTCGCTGCCGCAGTTGCCCAGATCGCCGTGCTCGGCGTTTTCGGGCTCATCGCCGCAGGCTGTACGTCGACGGAGGAGACGCCGTCGTCGAGCGTCGAGCAGACCACGGCGCCATCGCAGGCCGACGAACCGGCCGACGGCGCCGACGCCGGCGGTGACACCAGCACCGCGGCGGAGCCACTCCCGTTCACCGAGGAACTCAACGGGCGCAGGCTCACCGTCGAATCGTTCGGCACCTCCGCCGCTGCCACCTCGTTTTGGGAGGTCGGCGAGGGTAACGAGGTGCTGTACCTACAGGTGAAGATCGAGAACGTCGACGCCGACCCCTGGGAGTCGAACGTCGTGCAGTTCTTCCTCTTCGACGAGTCGGACGAAACCTACGCACCGTCCTTCTACGACGCCGAGGTCGGGGAAGCTCCGGAAGCGGTCACCCTCGCCCCCGGTGATTCGGTCGAGGGGTACGTCCCGTTCGAGGTCCCGGCCGGCACCACCGGCCTGCGCCTGGAGTACGCGGTCGACCTGAGCCAGAACGCGGTCATCGACGTACAGCTGAACTGACGTACCGGCCGAGTGGCGCCGGTACGCGTGTCGGCTGTCCCGGCCCGCTGCCGGTTGGCTAGGGTGTCGAACACACGTACGTGTGGCGGTGGTGTCGGCTGGGGGAGGATCGGCGGTGCGGGTGCTCGGTGTCGACCCGGGGCTGACCAGGTGCGGGGTCGGCGTGGTGGAGGGCGTACCGGGTCGGCCGTGCCGGCTGGTCGCGTACCACGTGGTGCAGACCGACCCGGCCGACGACCTGCCGGACCGACTGCTGCACCTCGACGAGCGGCTGACCGCCCTGGTCGCCGAGCACCAGCCGCGCAGCGTGGCGGTCGAGCGGGTGTTCAGCCAGCACAACGTGCGTACCGTGATGGGCACCGCGCAGGCCAGCGCGGTGGCCGTGCTGGCCGGCGCGCGGGCCGGGCTACCGGTGCGGACCTACACCCCGAGCGAGGTGAAGGCGGCGGTGACCGGTTCCGGTCAGGCCGACAAGGCCCAGGTGACGGCGATGGTCACCCGGCTGCTGCGGTTGGACCGCCCGCCCCGCCCGGCGGACGCCGCCGACGCGCTCGCCCTGGCGATCTGCCACATCTGGCGAGGTGGTACGCATGACCGGCTGGCCGCCGCACAGCGGGCGGCCCGGAGCGGAGGTGCCCGATGATCGCGAGTCTGCGCGGGGTGGTGCTGGCGGTCGCGCCGGACAGCGCGGTGATCGAGGTCGGCGGGGTCGGCCTGGCGGTGCACTGCGCCCCGGGCACCCTGGCCAACCTGCGCCCCGGCGGCCCGGCCCGGCTGGCCACCAGCCTGGTGGTCCGCGAGGACTCGCTCACCCTGTACGGCTTCGCCGATGACGACGAGAAGCAGCTGTTCGAGCTGCTGCAGACGGCCAGCGGGGTCGGGCCCCGGCTGGCCCAGGCGGTGCTGTCGGTGCTCACCCCGGACGCGGTGCGCAAGGCGATCGCGAACGCCGACACGGCGGCGCTCACCCGGGTGCCGGGGATCGGCAAGAAGGGCGCCGAGCGGCTGGTGCTGGAGTTGCGGGACCGGGTCGGGCCGGTGTCGGTGGGCGCCGACGGCGCGGCCGGGGTGACCGCCGGGGCCTGGCCGGAGCAGGTCCGGCAGGCGTTGGTCGGGCTGGGCTGGACCGCCGGGCAGGCCGACCAGGCGGTGGCCGCCGTGGCGGAGAGCCTGGACGGTCCGCCGCCGCCGGTCCCGGTGCTGCTCAAGCAGGCGATCAGGCTGTTGGGTAAGAGCCGGTGAGTGGCGACGTCGAGGGCCTGGTATCGGCGTACGCCAGCGACGCCGAACGCGACGCGGAGGTCAGCGTCCGGCCGCGCCGGCTGGCCGAGTTCATCGCCCAGCACCGGGTCCGCGACCAGCTGGACCTGCTGCTGCGGGGTGCGATGGGCCGGGGCGCGCCGCCGGACCACATCCTGCTCAGCGGCCCGCCGGGGCTGGGCAAGACGACGCTGGCCAACATCGTCGCCGCCGAGCTGGGCTCGGGTATCCGGGTGACCAGCGGGCCGGCGATCGAACGCTCCGGTGACCTGGCGGCGATCCTGACCAGCCTGGCCGAGGGCGACGTGCTGTTCATCGACGAGATCCATCGGATCGCCCGGCCGGCCGAGGAGCTGCTCTACAGCGCGATGGAGGACTTCCGGGTCGACGTGGTGGTCGGCAAGGGGCCGGGGGCGACGGCGATCCCGCTGGACGTGGAGCCGTTCACCCTGGTCGGTGCGACCACCCGGGCCGGTCTGCTGACCGGGCCGATGCGGGACCGGTTCGGCTTCGTCGCGCATCTGGACTTCTACGAGTCGACCGAGCTGGAGGTGCTGCTGACCCGGTCGGCGGGGATTCTCGCGGTGCCGATCACGCCGGACGGGGCGGCGGAGATCGCCGGCCGGTCCCGGGGCACCCCGCGGATTGCCAACCGGCTGCTGCGCCGGGTCCGCGACTACGCCGAGGTGCGGGCCGCCGGGGTGGTCGACCGGGAGACCGCCCGGGCGGCGTTGGCCGTGTACGACGTCGACGAGCTGGGTCTGGACCGGCTGGACCGGGCGGTGCTGACCGCGTTGATCGGCTCGTTCGGCGGCGGCCCGGTCGGGTTGTCCACCCTGGCGGTGGCGGTGGGGGAGCAGCCGGACACCGTCGAGGAGGTCTGCGAGCCGTTCCTGGTGCGGGCGGGGCTGCTGGCCCGTACCCCCCGGGGGCGGGTGGCGACCGAGGCGACCTGGCGGCATTTCGGCCGGGTGCCGCCGCCGGGCACGCTCGGCGGCCCGGCTGTGCCGGGTGTTCAGTCCCGGGCCGGTACGGCCGGCGGCACGGTGTCCAATCTGCCGGATTTATTCGCAGATGAGGCTTAGATTATCTCGTGATCTGAACGTGATCCGTGCCGATCACGGAGTTCACAGTCACAGCGACTAGACTCGCCGCGGTCTGTACGGCACGTGAGATCCCGCCTCCGCAGAGCGTAACGGCGTCGCGAGTGGCTGACGAAAGGTTGTTGTTGTGTTCTTGGCGCAAGAGGGCGCGGGCGGCGCCAGCTTCATGCCCATCCTGATGATCGGCCTGCTCTTTGTCGTCATGTACTTCATGATGATCCGGCCGCAGCAGAAGCGGCGCCGCGAAGCCGAGCAGATGCAGTCGTCGATCAGCGCCGGCGACGAGGTCGTCACCATCGGCGGCCTGTACGGCACCGTGTCCAGCATGGACGACGAGACGGTGATGCTCGAGGTCTCGCCCGGCGTGCACGAGCGTTACGCCCGACCGGCGATCGCCCGGGTGGTGCCGAAGACCGACGCCAGCGCGACGACCGAGTCCGCCCCGGCGGACGAGGTGCCGACCAAAGACTGAGCCACCCCGGGTCGTCAGACCCGAGTTACATCGACGATACTGATCGTTGTGTTGCCGGTCACGACCGCTCGACCAGACGGTCGCGGCTGGTACGACGACCACCCCACCGCCGCTCGCACCAGTGGCACCAACCGCTGCCGCCCGGGGCACCAGCGGCCGAACCGCGCAGGGAGACAGGACCGCCGTGGCACCACCTCAGGGACAGATGCGCCCCGGGCGGCAACTCGCCGCACTCGGGCTCATCTTCGCCGTCCTCTACCTCATGGTGTTCTTCGCCGGAGCCAGCGGCAGCTGGCAGGACCGGCTGGAGCCCAAACTCGGCCTGGACCTGATCGGTGGCACCCGGGTCACCCTGGAAGCGACCACCGAGGACGGCAGCGCGCCGCCGGCCGCCTCGCTGGAGCGGGCCCGCGACATCATCGAGAACCGGGTGAACAGCCTCGGCGTCTCCGAGGCCGAGGTGGTCACCGAGGGCGACCGCAACATCGTCGTCTCGCTGCCCGGCCAGAACCGCGACCTCTCCGAGATCGGTAACGCGGCCGAGCTGCGGTTCCGCAAGGTGCTCAAGGCCACCGACGGGGGTGAGCCGATCCAGCCGCAGGCGTCCCCCACGCCGAGCGAGGGCACTGGCGAGGAGGGTGCCGACGCGTCGCCGTCGCCCGGTGCCTCGCCCGACGCCGAGGCGTCGCCAGGTGCGGAGTCGTCGCCGCAGGCGGAGGCCGAGCAGAGCCCGGCCGCCGGTGGCGAGGGCGGCATGGCCCAGCCGGATCCGACCGACTCCGCCAGCCCCGACGCCAGCCCCAGCCTTGAAGCGAGCCCGAGCGCCTCCCCGACGCCCGCCGCCGATGCGGACGCCGACGGGCCGGCCGATCTCGCCGAGGTCCAGGCGAAGGTCGGCGAGGCGGCCTGGGCAGCGGCGACCGGCCTGCAGGCGCCGGCCGACTTCAGCGCCGACCCGACGCTGGCCGGGACCCTGGCCCCGTTCGGCGAGCTGACCCCGGCGGAGATCCGGGTGCTGCCGGCCGGTGTGCAGTTCAACGTGCCGTACGTGACCTGCGACAAGCTCCTGCTGCGCCAGGCCGGCTCGATCCGCGACGAGTCCCAGCAGGTCGTCGCCTGCGAGGGCCTGGTCAAGTACCTGCTGGACGAGGCAAAGGTGGTCGGCACCGACGTCAGCGACGCCAGCGGTGTGCTGGACCAGACCACCGGCCAGCCGGTGGTCAGCCTGAACTTCACCGGCTCCGGCCAGCGGGCTTGGACCGAGCTGACCCGCGAGGCGTTCAACAACACCGACCAGGAGTGCGACGCGAGCGCGCTCGGCCAGGACGGCAAGTGCCGGGTCGCGGTGGTCCTCGACAACGAGGTGATCTCCTCGCCGGAGATCCAGGGCGTGCTCACCGGCGACTCGCAGATCACCGGCGACTTCACCCTCGCCACCGCCAACGAGCTGGCCGGCAACCTGCGCTACGGTGCGCTGCCGTTGACCTTCGAGGCGCAGGAGGCGCAGAGCATCTCCGCCACCCTCGGCACCGAGCACCTGCGGGCCGGCCTGCTCGCCGCCGGCATCGGCATGCTGCTGGTCGCGGTCTACTCGTTCTTCTACTACCGGATGCTCGGCATCGTGATCTTCCTCAGCCTGATCCTGTCGGCGCTGCTGGTCTTCGGTGCGATGGTGGTGCTCGGCCGGCAGATCGGCTTCACCCTCACCCTCGCCGGGATCGCCGGTCTGATCGTCTCGCTGGGTGTGGCGGCCGACTCGTTCGTGCTGTACTTCGAACGCCTCAAGGACGAGATACGCGAGGGTCGAAGTCCCCGCAGCGCCGTACCCCGGGCCTGGCTGCGGGCCCGGCGGACGATCATCTCGGCGAACGCCATCACCCTGATGGCGGCGGTCGTGCTCTACATCGTCTCGGTCGGTACGGTGAAGGGCTTCGCCTTCGCCCTCGGCCTGGCGACCGTGCTCGACCTGGTCGTGGTGTTCCTGTTCCGGCACCCGATCATGTCGATGCTGGCCCGGACCAAGGCATTCCTGTCTCCCCGGGTCAGCGGCCTCGGCCGCGCGGTGAAGACCGAGGACGAGACCCCAATCCGCAACCCGCGCGTCAAGGAGGCCTGACATGAGCGGTTTCGCTGGACGCCTCTACCGGGGTGAGGCCAACCTCCCGATCGTCAAGCGGCGCAACACCTGGTTCGTGATCGCCGCGGTGGTCGTGGTCCTCGCGATCGCGAGCGTCGCGATCCGGGGCTTCAACCTCGGCATCGACTTCCGCGGCGGCAACGAGTTCCAGGTGCCGGCGAGCGTCGGCACCCTGCCGCAGGCCGAGGACGCCCTCGACGCCGAGCTCGCCGAGCTGGACACCGAGGAGCCGCTCGAGGTGGTCTCCGGCCAGGAGGTCGGCGGCACCACCTACCTGTTCCGCACCGCTGAGCTCAGCTCCGAGCAGACCGAAGCCTTCAAGCAGGGTCTCGCCGAGCGGCTCGGCATCGAGCAGTCGGCGATCAGCGACAGCCGGGTCAGCGGTGCCTGGGGCGGCCAGGTCACCCAACGGGCGCTGCTCGGTCTGCTGGTCTTCATGGTGCTGGTCACCATCTACCTGGTGCTGCGCTTCGAGGCGCGGATGGCGATCGCGGCGGTCGCCGGCCTGGTGCTCGACCTGCTGCTGACCGCCGGCATCTACTCGGCCTCCGGCTTCGAGGTCACCCCGTCGACGATCATCGGCTTCCTGACCATCCTCGGCTTCGCCCTCTACGACGTCGTGGTGGTCTTCGACAAGATCCAGGAGAACACCCGGGGCGTCACCGGCGGCAGCAGCCAGACGTACGGCGAGGCCGCCAACCTCGCGGTCAACCAGACCCTGATGCGGTCGATCAACACCTCGATCGTGGCGCTGCTGCCGGTCGGTGGTCTGCTGTTCATCGGGGCCGGTCTGCTCGGCGCCGGCACGCTCAAGGACCTCGGCCTGGTGCTCTTCGTCGGTATGGGCGCGGCCTTCTTCACCTCTATCTTCTTCTCCTCGCCGCTGGTGACGGTGCTCAAGGAGCAGGAGCCGAAGTACAAGCTGCACACCCAGCGGGTGCAGGCCAAGCGGTCCTCCCTGGCGGAGCGGGACAAGGCACCGAAGCGGTCGCGTACCAGCGCCGGTGCCTCGACCACGACGTCGGCCGACGAGCCGGTCGGCGCCGAGCCTGCGGCGGACGCTGCTCTGGCCGGCACCGCGCCGAAGGCCGGTGCCCGGCCGGCCGGCAAGCGCCAGTCCGGCGGCGGTCGCGGCGGCCGACCCGGCGGCGGGGGCCGTAAGCGCCCCAGCGGCGCGAAGCGTCGCTGACGATTCCCTCGGTGGTGTTCCGGAGGCACTGTCGCCGCCGGAACACCACCGGTCCCATCCGGCACGGAAAGGGCGCAAGGTGACGGAGACCGAGGCAGTGCTCGTCGGGGACAGTGGGGCCGAGACGGCCGCGTTGGTGGCGAGTCGGGTCATCGACGTACCGGACTTCCCCAAACCTGGCATCGTCTTCAAGGACCTGATGCCGCTGTTCGCCGACGGGCCGGCGTTCCGGGAGATCACCGACCGGATCATCGCCCACCACGGAGCGGACTCCTTCGACGTGGTCGCCGGCATCGAGGCGCGGGGTTTCGTGCTGGCAGCGGCGATCGCGTACGCCACCGGCACCGGGGTGGTTCCGGTCCGCAAGGCCGGCAAGCTGCCCCGGGCATCGTTCTCCGCCTCGTACGCGTTGGAGTACGGCGAGGCGGTCCTGGAGGTGCATCAGGACGCCTTCACCGCCGGTCAGCGGGTCCTGGTGGTCGACGACGTGCTGGCGACCGGCGGCACCGCCGCCGCTACCCTGGACCTGGTCGACCGGGCCGGTGGCACGGTGGTGGGCTTCACCGTCCTGCTGGAGCTGGGTTTCCTCGCCGGGCGGGACCGGCTCGCGCCACGGTCGGTGCACGCCGTGTGGCGGGTGTGAGCCGGCCGACCGAGCAGCTCGGCCGCCGGGCACAGCACCGTCCGGACGGGTAATATTGCGGTCCCTGTCAGTCAGGGGCGCTGTCTCCTGGCTAGCGCGGTAGCAGCTCAGCCCGATACGGTCGGCTGAGTTCCGGCAGAGGTGAGGGAGGCCGGTGTCCCCCGACGTCGTCGCTCCTTCCATGGAGGGCACTGTGCATCCGACTGGCGAGGTCAACCCCACTGCGGGCGTGACCAACGACGAGGCACCCAGCTCTGCCGTCAATTCGGGCGGCCCCGACGTCGCTGGTGAGCGCAGCGCGGCAGCTGCGGCGGCGAACGGCGCGGCACCCCCGGCGGCGAACGGTGCGACAGCTGCGGCGGCGAATGGTGCGGGCGACCACCCCGGCGCGGCCGCGCCCGGCAACGGTTTCGCGTTCAACGGTGCGCCGACCGGGCGTCGGGTACGGGCCCGGCTGGCCCGGTTCAACGCCCCCTGGCAGGCGCCGCACATCCCCGAGGTGCTGGAACCGCTGATCGCCACCCACCAGCAGAGCCACCCGAAGGCCGACCCACGGGTGCTGCAGCGGGCCTTCGAGATGGCCTCCAAGTGGCACTCCGGGCAGTACCGCAAATCCGGCGATCCGTACATCACGCATCCGTTGGCGGTCGCCACCATCCTCGCCAACCTCGGCATGGACACCACGACGCTGGTCGCCGCGCTGCTGCACGACACGATCGAGGACACCGACTACACCCTCGACGAGATGCGCGCCGACTTCGGCGGTGAGGTGTCACTGCTGGTCGACGGGGTCACCAAGCTCGACCGGGTCAAGCTGGGCGATGCGGCCAAGGCCGAGACCATCCGCAAGATGGTGGTGGCGATGGCGAAGGACCCCCGGGTCCTGGTGATCAAGCTCGCCGACCGGCTGCACAACATGCGGACGCTGACCTTCCTGCCCAAGGCGAAGCAGGAGCAGAAGGCCAAGGAGACCCTGGAGATCCTGGCGCCGCTGGCCCACCGGCTGGGTATGAACACCGTCAAGTGGGAGCTGGAGGATCTGGCCTTCGGCACGCTGTTCCCGAAACGGTACGAGGAGATCAACCGGCTGATCGGGGAACACCAGCCGCAACGCGACACCCAGCTGCGCAAGGTGACCCAGAAGGTGCAGGTCGACCTGCGCGCCGCGAAGATCAGGGCGGAGGTCACCGGCCGGCCGAAGCACCTCTACTCGATCTACCAGAAGATGATCGTCCGGGGGCGGGACTTCAACGACATCTACGACCTGGTCGGCGTACGCATCCTGGTGGACACGGTCCGCGACTGCTACGCGGCGCTCGGCGTGATCCACGCGAACTGGCAGCCGGTCCCCGGCCGGTTCAAGGACTACATCGCGATGCCGAAGTTCAACATGTACCAGTCGCTGCACACCACGGTGATCGGGCCCACCGGCAAGCCGGTGGAGATGCAGATCCGTACGTACGCGATGCACCGCACCGCCGAGTTCGGCATCGCCGCGCACTGGAAGTACAAGGAGCAGAAGGGCGCCACCGTCGTCGGCCCGCCGGCGCACATCGACGAGATGACCTGGCTGCGGCAACTGCTCGACTGGCAGCGGGAGGCGAGCGACCCGAGCGAGTTCCTCGACGCGCTGCGGTTCGACCTGTCCAGCCAGGAGGTCTACGTCTTCACCCCCAAGGGCGACGTGATCCCGCTGCCGACCAGCTCCACGCCGGTCGACTTCGCCTACGCCGTGCACACCGAGGTGGGGCACAAGTGCATCGGGGCGCGGGTCAACGGCAAGCTGGTGCCGTTGGAGTCGACGCTGTCCAACGGCGACGTCATCGAGATCTTCACCTCCAAGTCGGCGACCGCCGGCCCGACCCAGGACTGGCTGGGCTTCGTCAAGAGCCCCCGAGCCCGCACCAAGATCCGGCAGTACTTCAACAAGGAACGCCGTGAGGAGGCGATCGAGACCGGCAAGGACGCGATCGCCAAGGCGATGCGCAAGCAGGGCATGCCGTTGCAGCGGATGCTCACCACCGACTCGTTGATGGCGATCGCCCGCGACCTGCACCTGGCCGACGTCGCCGCGCTGTACGCGGCGGTCGGCGACAGCCAGGTGTCCGCGCAGTCGGTGGTGCAGCGGCTGATGGTCAGCCTCGGCGGCGAGGAAGGGGCCGCCGAGGACCTGGCCGAGTCGGCCGTCGCGACCCGCCCGCCCCGGGCGCGGCACAACGGCGCCGACCCCGGCGTGGTGGTACGCGGTGTCACCGATGTCTGGATCAAACTGGCCCGCTGCTGCACCCCGGTCCCGCCGGACACGGTGTTCGGCTTCGTCACCCGGTCCGGCGGCGTCAGCGTGCACCGCGACGACTGCTTCAACGCGGCCGAGCTCAAGGTGCAGCAGGAACGGCTGGTCGAGGTCAGCTGGAAGTTGACCTCGGCGTCGACGTTCCTCGTCGCCATCCAGGTCGAGGCGCTCGACCGGCACAAGCTGCTGGCCGACGTGACCAGGGTGCTCTCCGAGGAGCGGGTGAACATCCTCTCGGCGACCGTGACCACCACCCGGGACCGGGTGGCGGTCAGCCGGTTCTCGTTCGAGATGGCCGACCCGAAGCACCTCGGCCATCTGCTCAACGCGGTCCGCAAGGTCGACGGCGTCTTCGACGCCTACCGGGTCACCTCCGGCACCTGACAACAATGCGCCAGGGCATCGGGTGATGCTCTGGCGCACTGGTACCGGCTCGGCGGGCTCGGCGGCGCTGCCGGCCGCCGAGCCCAGGTGGACTACTGCGGCTCGCTCACCGTCAACGAGTTGATCAGGATGTCGTTGTTGGGGTGGCCGCCGCCGGGGGACGGGTCGAACGCACCGTCGTGACCGGCCTCGGTGGCCTCCTGGATGACGTCGAGGCCCTCGGTGACCCGGCCGAGCACCGTGTAGTCCGGGCTGAGCTCGACGTCCTGGTAGATGAAGAAGAACTGGCTGCCGTTGGTGTCCGGGCCACTGTTGGCCATCGCCACCACCCCGGCCGGGTAGGCGGGCCGGTCGTCGACCGGCAGGTTCTCGTTGGCGAACTGGTAGCCGGGCCCGCCGGTGCCGTCGGTGTCCCGGTAGCCTTCGCCGCTGGCGCTCGGGTCACCGCACTGCAGCATGCCGGGGAACATCCGGTGGCACTTGGTGTTGTCCCAGAACTGCTGGCTGGCCAGGTGGCTGAAGCTGGCCGCCGTGCACGGCACCTCGGACAGGTCCATCTCCACCTGGATCTCACCGAAGTTGGTGTCCAGGGTCATCACCTGGGTGCCGGTGTCCGGCGGCGTGGTGGTCGGCGGCACGCCGACGTCCACGGTCGTCTCACGGCGCTGCTCGGCGGGGATCTCGTTCCACACGCAGGTCACGCCGGCGTCGGCGCCGTCGGCCTGGGGCGTGGTCCCGGTCTCGTCGTCCCCGAGGCTGGCGACCAGCCACACCGTGCCCGCGGCCACGAGCAGCAGGGCGACGCCGGCACCGATGCTGGCCTGCAACTGGCGGCGCTTGCGGGCCGCCTCGGCGCGCTGGGCCATCTCCTTTTCGAGGCGGGCCCGAGCCGCGGCACGCTGCCGCTCCCTGGTCGACGTCACGGTGGATCCTCCTGGATTCGGGTTGTCTGGTCTGGTCAGGACTGGCCGGCGGTGCCGTCGGTGCCCTCCGCGTCCGGCTCGGTGGCCGACGGGTCGGTGGTGGCCGGTGCCGAGGTGCTCGGGTCGGTCGACGGGGTCGCCTCGGTCTCGTCGGCCCCGATCGGCTCGCCGACGGTCAGGCTCTGGATGACCACGTCGGTTTCCGGCTTCACCTGGGCGCCGGCGGCGTTGTTCACCAGTGGGAGAGCGCCGATCGCCTCGACCGTGTCCATCCCCGAGGTCACCTTCCCGATGATCGGGTACGAGGGGAACTCGGTGGTGTAGTCCTCGAAGAAGATCTTGAACTGGCTGCCGTTGGTGCCCTGCGGCACGCCGACCGCGGCGACCGTACCGGCCGGGTAGAGCGGCGGGTGGTCGGCCAGCGCCTCCGTCGGGTCGGCTGACGGGTCCAGCTGCGGCGAGACCGGCACGTTCTCGCTGAAGTACGAGTACGTCGGCCCGCCCTGTCCGGTGCCGGTCGGGTCGCCGCACAGGATCGCGCCCTCGTCGGTGATCTCGTGGCAGGTCGTGTCGTCGAAGAAGTTGCGGCTGGCCAGGTGGGCGAAGTTGGCGGCGGCGCAGGGCGCGGCGGCCAGGTTGAGCTCGACGGTGATCGGCTCGCCCTGGTTGGTGGTGATCGTCATCGGCTGGACCCCCCGGTTCGGCGGGTCGGTGGTCTCCGGCATGCCGACGTCGGTGAGGTTGCTGTTGGCGGCCGTGTCCTGCGGGGTCCAGGTGCAGATGCCGGCGGCCTCCGGGGTCTCCGGTTCGCCCTCGAAGGCGCCGAGCGCCCAGGCCGAGCCGCCGGCGATGAGCAGCAGCGCGAGGCCGGCGCCCACGCCGGCGCGGATCCGCCGCTTGCGCCGGGCCGCGGCGGCACGCCGGGCCATCTGCCGGTCGAGCTTCGCCCGCGCCAATTTGCGCTGCCGGTCCCTGCTGGAGGCCACCCGCGCTCCCCTTTCCTGATCGTCCCTGCGCCGTGCGGCGGGTCGGTACGTGTCCTGCGGAGGGCGTGCCGGACCCGGGCGCCATTGCGGTGCGCCACGCCACACGCCCGCAAGAGTGTACGGGTATCGGCTGGGAAAATGTTGTACGAGGTCCGCTCCGTATCCAATCGGAGATCATCGCTGCCGTCACGGCCTGGGCGGGGCCGGCGGGTGTGCCCTGGCGGCCCGGCGTGTCATGGCGGCTAGGCTCGACGAGGAGACGATTCCGGCGGCCCGCGCGGGCCGGCCTACCGAGAGGAGAGGCGTGCTCATCACCGGCTTCCCGGCGCAGGCGTTCGGCACCAACTGCTACGTGGTGGCCGCCGGGCCGGGCGAGCAGTGCGTTGTCGTCGATCCCGGCATCGGGGTGCTCGACCAGCTGGACCAGGTGCTGGCCGAGCACCGGCTGCATCCGGCGGCGGTGCTGCTCACCCACGGCCATGTTGACCACACCTTCTCGGTCGCGCCGGTCTGTGGGGCGCGTGGCATCACCGCGTACGTGCATCCGGGCGACCGGGAGTTGCTGGCCGACCCGGCGAAGGGCCTGTCGGCGGAGCTGGCGGCGATGTTCGGCGGCCGGCTGCCGTACAGCGAACCGGACGACGTGGCCGAGCTGACCGACGGTGCCACGCTGGTGCTCGCCGGGTTGGAGATTACTGTCGACCACGCTCCCGGCCACACCGGAGGCTCGGTGCTGTTCCGGCTGCCCGGCGCAGGCTCGCCGTGGGAGGCCGAGCAGGTCTGCCTCTCCGGCGACGTGCTGTTCGCCGGCTCGATCGGCCGTACCGATCTGCCCGGCGGCAGCATGCCGACGATGTTGACCAGCCTGCGCGACAAGGTCCTGCCGTTGGCCGACGACACCGTGGTGCTGCCCGGCCACGGCCCGGCCACCACCATCGGCCGGGAGCGCATGAGCAACCCCTATCTCCAGGAGGTCGCCCGCGCGGCCGCGCCCCACCTGCACGAGGCCGCCGGCGGCTGCACCGCCGCCTCGGCCCGACGTACCGGACTGTGACAAGGACACCTTGATGAGCAAGCCCAGGCCGATCTCCGGCTTCCCGGAGTGGTCGCCCCCGCAGCGGATGATCGAGCAGTACGTCATCGACCGGCTGCGGCACACCTTCGAGCTGTACGGGTTCGCGCCGCTGGAGACCCGCGCGGTGGAGCCGCTGGACCAGCTGCTGCGCAAGGGGGAGACCTCGAAGGAGGTCTACCTGCTGCGCCGGCTGCGGGCCGATCCGGGTGCCGAGGCCGGTGACGACGCCCTCGGGCTGCACTTCGACCTGACCGTGCCGTTCGCCCGCTACGTGCTGGAGAACGCCGGCAAGCTGCAGTTCCCGTTCCGCCGCTACCAGATCCAGAAGGTGTGGCGGGGGGAGCGGCCGCAGGAGGGCCGCTACCGGGAGTTCCTGCAGGCCGACATCGACATCGTCGACCGCGACGAGCTGGCCCCGCACCACGAGGCCGAGCTGCCACTGGTCATCGGCGACGCGCTGGCCAGCCTGCCGATCCCGCCGGTGCGGATCCAGGTGAACAACCGCAAGGTCTGCGAGGGCTTCTACCGGGGGATCGGGTTGACCGATCCGGACGCGGCGCTGCGGGCGATCGACAAACTGGACAAGGTCGGCCCGCAGCGGGTGGCCGAGCTGCTGGCCGAGACGGCCGGTGCCAGCGACAGCCAGGCGAAGGCCTGCCTGTCGCTGGCGGAGATCTCCGCGCCGGACGTCTCGGTCGCCGACGCGGTACGCGGCCTCGGCGTCGAGCACCCGTTGCTCGATGAAGGGCTCACCGAGCTGGTGGCGGTGCTGGAGACGGCCGCCGCGCACTCGCCCGGCCTGTGCGTCGCCGACCTGCGCATCGCCCGGGGTCTGGACTACTACACCGGCACGGTCTACGAGACCCAGTTGCAGGGGTACGAGCGGTTCGGCTCGATCTGCTCGGGTGGCCGCTACGACGATCTCGCCTCGGCCGGGGCGGACCGCTTCCCCGGCGTCGGCATCTCGATCGGGGTGTCCCGGCTGCTTGGGCTGCTGTTCGGCGCCGACGCGCTGGCCATCTCCCGGCCGGTGCCGACTTGCGTACTGGTGGCGCTGCCGGCCGAGACTGACCGGCCGGCCGGCAACCGGGTGGCCGACGCGCTGCGTCGGCGGGGGATCGCCACGGAGGTGTCGCCGTCGGCGGCCAAGTTCGGCAAGCAGATCCGGTACGCGCAGCGCCGTGACATCCCGTACGTCTGGTTCCTCGGGGTCGACGGAGAGCCGGACAGCGTCAAGGACATCCGTTCGGGGGATCAGGTGCCGGCGGCCGCCGACGCCTGGTCACCGCCGTCGGCGGACCGCCAGCCGGTGGTGACCGGCCGGTCGACATAGCGGACATACGGCAGCGATAGCCGCAAGATCATCCGGGAAAGTGGCGGCGCGGCGCGACATAACCTACGGTTGCGTAAGTTACGCAGTCGTAGGTTACCCCCGGTAGGGAGAACGTCGTTGACCGTCGCCACCACCACCCCGATGTCCCAGACCGCGCTGCTCGTCGAGCTCGAACCGGTGGTCGCCGAGAACCTCGACCGGCACCTCGGCCTGGCCAAGGAGTGGTTTCCCCACGAGTACGTGCCGTGGAGCGACGGGCGGACCTTCGACGGCCTGCTCGGCGGTGAACCGTGGTCGCCGGAGGACACGCAGATTCCGGACGTCGCCCGTACCGCGCTGATCGTCAACCTGCTCACCGAGGACAACCTGCCCTCGTACCACCGCGAGATCGCCACCCTGTTCGGTCGCGACGGCGCCTGGGGCACCTGGGTGCACCGGTGGACCGCCGAGGAGGGTCGGCACGGCATCGCCATCCGGGACTACCTCACCGTCACCCGGGCGGTGGATCCGGTCGCGCTGGAGCGGGCCCGGATGGTGCACATGTCCAACGGGTACGCCAACCAGCACGACGACGAGGTGCTGCACTCGCTGGCGTACGTGTCGTTCCAGGAGCTGGCCACCCGGATCTCGCACCGCAACACCGGCCGGGCCACCGGTGACCCGCTCTGCGAGCGGCTGCTGGCCCGGGTCGCCGCCGACGAGAACCTGCACATGATGTTCTACCGCAACCTGCTCGGCGCGGCGTTCGAACTGGCGCCGAGCCAGGCGATGCGGGCGGTGGCGGACGTGGTCGCCGACTTCCAGATGCCGGGCGTGGGCATCGAGGGCTTCGCCCGAAAGTCGGTGGCGATCGCCATGGCCGGCATCTACGACCTGCGGCAGCACCGCGACGAGGTGCTCGCGCCGGTGCTGCGCCAGTGGGACATCTGGAACGTCACCGGGCTGGACGCCGACGGCGAGGCGGCCCGGGACCAGATCGCCGCGCAGATGACCCAACTGGACACCACGGCGTCCCGGTTCGAGGCCCGGCGGGAGGAGCGGCGCGCCCGCGGCCGCTGAGTCCCGTCGCGGCACTTCGCGAACGATGAGATACGGGTCCCGTGGCTGGTCGGCCACGGGACCTTCGTCGTGTGTGGCCCGTCCACCGTGTCCGTCCGGTCTGTCGACCGCACAGCCGTTCAGGTTCGTTGTGAGACGGGCTTAACGCGTTGGAAATCGATGGGTCAAGATTTATGAAACTCGGCCTCCCTACGTTTCGTGGCACCACGACTTCGGCTGAAGGGGAGTTGGATGCCACGACGCTTCCGGGGCGGCCTCGCCGCACTCTGTATATTGTCGACATTGGTTGCCGCGACCGCCTGCGCAGAGGACCCCACGTCCTCGGCCGGTGGCGGCGGTGACTCCGACACCATCAAGGTCGGTATCCTGCACTCGCTGAGCGGCACCATGGCGATCAGCGAGGTCACCGTACGCGACGCAGAGTTGCTCGCGATCGAGGAGATCAACGCCGCCGGTGGCGTGCTGGGCAAGCAGATCGAACCCGTCGTCGAGGACGGCGCGTCGGACTGGCCCACCTTCGCCGAGAAGGCGCAGAAGCTCATATCCCAGGACAAGGTTGCCACCGTCTTCGGTGGCTGGACGTCGGCCAGCCGCAAGGCGATGCTGCCGGTCTTCGAACGCAACAAGGCGCTGCTGTGGTACCCGGTGCAGTACGAAGGGCTGGAGAGCTCTGAGTACATCTTCTACACCGGGGCCACCACCAACCAGCAGATCGTCCCGGCTCTGGACTACCTCGCCGAGCAGGGCCACCAGACGATCTTCCTGGTCGGCAGCGACTACGTCTTCCCGCGTACCGCCAACAAGATCATCACCGCGTACGCCGAGGCCAACGGCATGCAGATCGTCGGCGAGGAGTACACCCCGCTGGGCCACACCGAGTACAGCACCGTGGTCAACAAGCTGCAGCAGGCCCAGCCCGACGCGGTGTTCAACACCCTCAACGGCGACAGCAACGTCGCCTTCTTCAAGCAGCTAACCAGCGTCGGCGTCACCGCCGAGACGATGCCGACCGTGTCGGTCAGCGTCGCCGAGGAGGAGGTCGTCGGCATCGGCCCGGACAACGTCGCCGGCCACCTGGTGGCCTGGAACTACTACCAGACCACCGAGGGCGAGCGGAACACCGCCTTCGTCGAGGCGTTCAAGGCCAAGTACGGGGCGGAGAAGGTCACCTCCGACCCGATGGAGGCCGGCTACAACGCGGTCTACCTGTGGGCGGCGGCGGTCGAGGCGGCCGGCAGCACCGACGTCGAGGCGGTCAAGGAGGCCGCCGGCGGGATCAGCATCGAGGCACCGGAAGGCACCGTCACCATCGACGGCGACAACCAGCACGTCTTCAAGACGGCCAGGATCGGCGTGGTGCAGCCCGACGGCCAGATCCAGGAGGTGTGGAACTCCGGCGAACCGATCAAGCCGGACCCGTACCTGACCGGCTACGACTGGGCCGAAGGCCTGTCGTAACAGGCCGGTAGCAAGCGGAGGGAGGTGCCCGCCATGGCGGTACTCAACCAACTGGTCATCGGCGCGAGCATCGGAGCGGTGCTGCTCCTGATCGCGCTGGGACTGACGTTCACCTTCGGACAGATGGGCGTCATCAACATGGCCCACGGGGAGTTCATCCTGGCGGGCGCCTACACCGCGTACATGATGCAGGGGCTGGTCGGGGCGCAGGCCGTCCCGGCCGCCCTGCCGGTCGCGTTCCTCATCGCCGGCACCATGGGTCTGATCCTGGAACGTCTGGTGATCCGGCGGTTCTACGGTCGGCCGCTGGACACCCTGCTGCTCACCTTCGGGGTCAGCCTGATCCTGCAGCAGCTGGCCCGGGACATCTTCGGCGCGCCCAACGTGCAGGTCACCGCGCCCGGCTGGCTGACCGGCGGGATCGACGTGGCCGGCGTACAGCTGCCGTACAACCGGATCTTCATCATGGCCCTCGCGGTCGGCTGCGTGGTGGCGATCTCCCTCTACCTGAGCAAACTGTCCTACGGCCGACGGATGCGGGCGGTGATGCAGAACCGCGAGCTGGCCGCGGTGACCGGGGTGGCCACCCAGCGGGTCGACCAGCTCACCTTCTTCATCGGCTCCGGCCTGGCCGGCGTCGCCGGGGTGGCGCTCACCCTGATCGGCCCGGTCGGGCCGTCGCTGGGCACCTACTACATCGTGGACGCGTTCCTCGTCGTCGTCGCCGGAGGGCTCGGACAGCTGCGCGGGGCAGTGATCGCGGCGGTCGCCCTCGGCGTGATCAACAGCTTTGTCGAATTCTGGACCGATGCGAGCCTGGCCAAGGTGGTGGTCTTCGCGGTGATCGTGGCCTTCCTCCAGTTCCGTCCGCAGGGCATGTTCGTCCTCCGTTCCCGGGCGCTGACATGAGCGCCGCCCGGACGACCGACCCCGCTGCGCGGCCGGCGGCCCGCTTCGCCGCCCGCCCGGCCGTCCGCTGGCCCGGGCCGGTCGGCTTCGTCGCCGTCGGCGTGCTGCTGCTGGTCGTGGCACCGCTGGTGCTCAGCCCGTTCCGGCTGGACCTGCTGGCCAAGTACCTCTGCTACGCGATCGTGGCGGTCGGCATCTACCTGGCCTGGGGGCGCGGCGGCATGCTGACCCTCGGCCAGGGCGTGTTCTTCGGCCTCGGCGGCTACGCGATGGGCATGCACCTCAAACTCACCGACGCTGGCGAAGGCAACCTGCCCGACTTCATGGTGTGGAGCGGCGTGGAGACCCTGCCGGCCATCTGGGGGCCGTTCCGCAACCCGGCGTTCGCCCTGGTCATGGTAGTGGTGCTGCCCACCGTGGTGGCGCTGATCCTGGGCACCCTGGTGTTCCGCCAGCGGGTGCGCGGCGCCTACTTCGCCGTACTGTCCCAGGCCCTGGCCGCCGCGTTCGTGATCCTGTTGGTCGGCCAGCAGGGCCTCACCGGCGGCACCAACGGCCTGACCAACGTGCAGTTCTTCTTCGGCCTCGACCTGTACGACCCGACACAGAAACGGATCGTCTACTACGTCGCCGTCGGCGCGCTCGGCCTGGTGTTCCTCGCCGCCTGGCAGCTCACCCACTCCCGGTTCGGCAAGCTGCTGGTCGCCATCCGCGACGGTGAGGACCGGGTCCGATTCCTCGGCTACGACCCGGCCGTGGTGAAGACCATCGTGTACGCGCTGTCGGCGGCCATGGCCGGCATCGCCGGCGCGCTGTTCGTGCCGGTGGTCGGCATCCTCGGCCCGGCCGACCTCGGCGTCGTACCGTCGATCGAGATGCTGGTCGCGGTCGCCATCGGCGGGCGGTTCTCGCTGGTCGGTGCGGTCGGCGGGGCGATCCTGTTCAACTACGGCAGTACGGTGCTCAGCGAGCAGTGGCCGTCCGGCTGGCTCTATCTGCTCGGTGGCCTGTTCATCGCGGTGATGATGTGGGCGCCGCGCGGCCTCGCCGGGCTACTCGCCGATGGCTGGGCGGCGGTACGGCACCGCTGGCCCGGCCGTGCCGGACCAGCCGCACCGGTCTCCCCGGCGGCCGCCACGGACGGCGCGGCCACCGACGCCGCCGGGCGACCGGCAGAGACCACCGTCGGGGTCGGAGGGGCGAAACCGTGAGCGGCAAAGCAGAGACCACCGTCGGGGTCGGAGGGGCGAAACCGTGAGCGGCAAACTGGAGGTACGCGGCCTCGACGTCGTCTTCGACGGCTTCCGGGCGATCAGCGACCTCGACCTGACCGTCGAGCCGGGAGAGCTGCGCTTCCTGATCGGCCCGAACGGTGCCGGCAAGACCACCCTGATCGACGTGGTCACCGGCCGGACCCGCCCGGCGTCCGGGTCGGTGCGGTTCAACGGTCAGGAACTGGTCGGCCGCCGCGAACACCGGATCGTCCGGCTCGGCATCGGCCGGACGTTCCAGACGTCGGTGGTCTTCGAGCAGCTCACCGTGCTGGAAAACCTCGACCTGGCGGCCAGTTTCCGCCGGCGGATGGTCGGCCTGCTGCGTCGCCGACGCGGCGTCTCCGACCAGGTGTCCCGGGCGCTGGACACCACCGGCCTGGCCGACCTGGCGTACCGGCCGGCCGGGGTGCTCTCTCACGGGCAGCGCCAGTGGCTGGAGATCGGCATGCTGATCGTGCAGCAGCCCAGCCTGCTGCTGCTCGACGAACCGGTGGCCGGGATGAGCCGTAGCGAACGGGACCGCACCGGTGAGCTGCTGCGTGAGGTCGCCAAGGACCACACGGTGATGGTGATCGAGCACGACATGGAGTTCCTGCGCCGGTTCGCCAGCACCGTCACCGTGCTGCACGAGGGCCGACTGCTCTGCGAGGGCACCGTCGCGCAGGTGCAGGCCGACCCGCGCGTGCAGCAGGTCTACCTGGGTCGCTCCGGTGAGGACGAGACCGAACCCGCCGTACCGTCGGCTGTTTCCGCACCGTCGGCCGCTGCCGGACCGCCAGCCGCCCAGGAGGCGTCGTCGTGAGTGCCATGTTGACCGTCGAGTCGCTCGACGTCGCGTACGGTCGGGCCCAGGTGCTGTTCGGGGTCGACCTGCAGGCCCCGGCCGGGTCGCTGGTCTGCGTGATGGGCCGCAACGGAGTCGGCAAGACCACCCTGCTGAAGGCGATCACCGGGGTGCTGCCGGTGCGCTCCGGCCGGGTGACCTTCGAAGGCCGCGACATCACCAAGCTGCGCACCCACGAGCGGGTGCGGCTCGGGCTCGGGTACGTGCCGCAGGGCCACGAGACGTTCCCACAGCTGACCGTCGCCGAGAACCTGCAGGTGGCGGTCGAGGCGGCGCGGACCGACAAGGCGGCGGTCGACGAGGCGCTGGACCTGTTCCCGGCGCTGCGTGGGCTGCTGCGCCGCCGGGCCGGGTTCCTCTCCGGCGGCCAGCAGCAGCAGTTGGCGATCGCCCGCGCCCTGGTCACCCGGCCGAAGATGCTGCTGCTCGACGAACCGACCGAAGGCATCCAGCCGTCGATCATCATCGAGATCGAGGAGGCGATCGAACGGCTGCACACCGAGGCCGGGCTGGCGATCCTGCTGGTCGAGCAGTATCTCGAACTGGCGCTGCGGCTGGCCGACCGGTTCGTCATCCTCGATGCCGGCGAGGTGGTCCGGGCCGGCGACAAGGAGGACCTGCGCGACGAGTCGGTCCGTCAACTGCTGTCGGTGTGACCCAGCCGGCCTGACTCCCTGCCGGCGGTCGTCACTCGGTCGGTGGCAGCTCGAACAGCAGACAGGACGAGGTGGCGTGGGCGGCCAGCCGGCCGGCGGCGTCGGTCAGCTTCGCCTCGGCGTACGCGGTGCGCCGCCCGCGCTGCACCACGGTGCCCTCGCAGCGCAGCGTGCCCGAGGCGAGCGTCACCGGGCGCAGGAACTTCACGTTCAGGTCGATCGAGGTGTAGCTCGTCCCAGCCGGCAGCACCGAGTGCACCGCGCAGCCGGCCGCGGTGTCCAGCAGGGTCGAGATGATGCCGCCGTGCACCGTGCCCAGGGCGTTGTAGTGGAACTCCTGCGGGGTCAGCACGGTGACCACCCGGCCGTGTTCGGGCTCCAACCCTTCGAGGCCCAGCATCACCATGACCGGTGGGGCGGGGATCTCACCGGAGGCCATCGCCTGCAACTGGCCCAGCCCGTCGAGGCCGTTCAACGCCGCCAGCCGCACCGTGGCGGGGTCGGTCCACGAGAAGGTGCGACTGCGCTGCGCCGCGTCCGGCGCCGGCTGCTGAGTCTGTGTCATGGACGCAGCCTGGCAGCCGGTTGCTAGGTCTGTCAACGAGACCTAGCCTGGTCGGGGTGAGACCTACCGCACTCGACTGGTCCATCGACAACTGCACTATCGCCCGCACCATGGAGATCATCGGCGAGCGGTGGACCGTCGTCGTGCTCCGTGAGGTCTTCAACGGCGTACGGCGCTTCGACCAGATGCGCGAGCGCACCGGCGTGCCCCGCCAGGTGCTGACCAACCGGCTCACCATGCTGGTCGACCAGGGTCTGCTGCGCCGGCACCCGTACCAGGAGCCGGGGGAGCGGCAACGCTACGAGTACCGGCTCACCGGCAAAGGGCTCGACCTGTGGCCGGTGCTGGTCGCGCTGCTGCAGTGGGGCGACCGGTACTGCGCCGACCCGGACGGCCCGCCGCTGGCCGTGGCCCACCGTGACTGCGGCGCCGAGGTCGGCGTCACGATGCGCTGTGCCGCCGGCCACGATGTCGTCGACCCCCGCGACGTACTGCCCCGCCCCGGCCCCGGCGCCCGCCGCCGCCGCGAACCGACCGGCTGAAGCCGTACGCTGCGGGCGTGCACATACCGCGCCTGCTCGGTCCCGGACGCGGGCCGCGCGGCACACCACCGCGTCCGGCAGTGGTACGGCAGCGCCAGCCAGCTGCGGCGGGCGTCGCGCAGCTTCTCGTCGAGGGGTGATCTACCCGGGCCTGCCAGTGGCTCTGCCCGACTTCCTCGGGCAGAGCCACTGGCGGCATCCAGGGTTACGACCAGCATCTCGCTGGAGACTGTCGGTCGGGGCGCATGCGTACGGTCGTGACTACCAGTTCGGGGGGAGGTAGTTGGTCTTGGTCACCCCGCGGTTGGTTTTGCTGATGCGGTAGTTGGACCCGCAGTTCGCCTTGGAGTACCCGCCGATGCCCACGCCGTTGCCGTAGGCGGTCTTCGTCGTGCCCGAGTTCACGTGGATGCACTTGGTCCAGGCACGGTAGAAGCCTGTGCCACCCCGACACATGACCCCGTAGGTGGCGGTCCCGGGGGTAGCGTTGCAGTTCGTCGGCAGCGCGAGCGCCGGCGCGGCGGTGACCGTGACAACACCGAAGGTCGAAATGAGCGCAAGGGTCAGGGAGACCGCTACCCGTTTCGCGGTGCTGAGCCTGTGCCCCGCCCCGTTTTCTCTTTCTCGCACCTTTTTGCCCTCTCTGTCTGTCGGTCGGTTCCAACCTCGGCATCATGTCCATAGCTTTTGCGGTGCGGTGTTCGCGCCGTCAAGCCATAGATTGACATCGCCCCCTGCTGAACCAGGGAGATTCGACCCTCACGGGTTGAGGTTTCTGCTTCGCCGACCACAGCCGACCCGAATCAACGGCAAGGGACGGGATACCGCCCATCGGTCCTACGCAGTCTCCGCAGACGTCACTTCCCACCAGCCCGGCGGTAGACCCGACCGGCTTGGTCATCACCGGCAGGGCAACGCCACGCTAGCACACCTGTTCGCATGCCGGATGTCCTGTTCCTCCCCGGACTGAACGGCCGGAGTATCCACGGAAGACATCTGATGAAGATCATCAGTTTGGCTGCCAACGAGATCCGCCGACTCGCTAACGCTCCATCATGTACAAGCTCGCGGGTCCGCCGCAAGTGCAACTCTGTCACCGGCCTGGAAGATCAAGTGACGTGGGCCTTGTCCGGACCGCCGCCTTGGCCTCGGCTCGCACGGCGATCCTTATGAGACGCAGCCTAGGCCCCGGATCCGGCGGCGGCGTGCCGCTGGTGGTAGGCGCGGACCCGGTCCTCCACCTCGGCGCGCAGCGTCAGGAACTCCGGCAGCCGTTTGACGGCCAGGTCCCGGGGCACGCCGGTTCGATCCGGCGGCAACTGCACCGGCAGGTCGGCGGCGACCCGGCCCGGGTCGCTGGCCAGCACCACCACCCGCTGGCCGAGGAGGACCGCCTCCTCGACGTCGTGGGTCACCATCACCACGGTGGTGCCGGTGTCGGCCCACACCCGGCGGACGAACAGCTGCATGTCCTCCTTGGTCTGCACGTCGAGGGCACCGAACGGCTCGTCGAGCAGCAGCACCTGCGGCTCGCAGGCCAGCGCACGGGCGATCGCCACCCGTTGGCGCTGCCCGCCGGAGAGCTGCTTCGGCAGCGCGTGCCGCAGCCCGGTCAGCCCGGTCTCGGCCAGGTACCAGGCGACCCGGCGGGCCCGTTCGGCCCGGCTGATCGGCAGCAGCTCCAGCCCGAACGCGACGTTGCGTTCCACCGTCCGCCACGGGTAGACGGCACCGCTCTGCAGCACCAGCCCCCGGTCCGGACCCGGCCCGGTGACCGGCACACCATCGAGCAGCACGGTGCCCCGGCTCGGCATCGACAGCCCGGCGATCAGCGACAACAGGGTCGACTTGCCCGACCCGGAGGCGCCGACCAGGCAGACGAACTCGCCCCGGCGTACCGCCAGATCCACGCCGTCGAGCGCGCGCAGCGACCCGCCCGAGGCGGCCCGGAAGTCCTTGCCGACGCCGTCGAGACACACCAGCGGCGCGTCGGTGGTCGGGGCTACTGACCCGGCTTCCGCTGCTTTCACGCTGCCCACCTTCCGACCCGGTCGCGGGTGGTCCGCAACGCCAGGTCGATCGCCACGCCGATCAGGGCGATCACGATCAGTACGGCGAAGATGTTGTCCAGCTGGTTGAACCGCTGCGACCGGACGATCCGGTAGCCCAGCCCCGACTGGGCGTTGATCAGCTCGGCGACCACGACGAAGTTCCACGCGGCGGCGGCGTTGACCCGGATCGCGTCGATCATGCCGGGCAGCGAGTGCGGCACGATCACCTTGCGCAGCACCTCGAAGCGGCGGGCACCCAGGGTGTAGGACACGTCGATCAGCCCCGTCGGCACGGTCCGGACCACGTTGGCGGTCATCAGCGTGTTGAAGAAGACCGTCGCGATGAAGATCAACGCGACCTTGGACGGCTCGCCCAGCCCCAGCCAGATGATCAGCAACGGGATGAACGCGCTGGCCGGCAGGTACCGCAGCAGGCCGATCATCGGCTCCAGCGCCGCCCGACCGGCCTGGAAGCTGCCCATCAGCAGGCCGAGCGGCACCGACACCGCCACCGCCAGGCCGAAGCCGCGCAGCACCCGGCCGACGGTCGCGGCGGTGTCGGTCCACAGCTGACCGGTCCGGGCCATCTCCACCCCGGCCGCCACCGACTCCAGCGGCGACGGCAGGAAGTCCGGTCGACCGTCGACCAGCATGCTGCCGATCTGCCAGGCGGCCAGCGGCACCACGATCGAGGCGACCGTCAGCGTCCAGCGACCGGCCGCCGGGATCGGCGTCCGGATGGCCAGCAGCGCCGGCACCCGGCGGGCCGGGCGCCGCCGGGGCAGCGGCCCCCACGACGCCCGGTCCGCACTGTCGGTGGCGGCCCCGTCAGCGCCGTGCGGGCCACCGTGCCCGGCCGCCGGTTCCTGGGTGACGGTCACGGCGACACCGCCGCCACGAACTGCCCGTCGAGCAGCCCGTCCAGCGGTGGTGCCTCGTCGACCAGACCGGTCGCCACCAGGAATTCGGCGATCGATCGGGCCTGGAAGTCCAGGTTGGCCGGGGTGTCGCCCGGCTCGAACGCCGCCTGGTTGTCGGCCAGGTCGAAGATCGTCGTCCCGGCGTCGTACGTGCGGTAGTCCTCGACGCTGACCCCGGCCTGCGCCGCCATGATCTCCACCGCCTGGTCCGGGTTGTCGGCGATCCAGCCCAGGGTGTCGAACCAGGTGTCCACCACCGCCTGGACCTGCTCCGGGTGTGCGGCCACGAACGCCGAGTCGAACACCAGGTGGTCCGGGATCGCGCCGGGGTGCTCCGCCGAGGTGGCGATCGCCTTGCTGCCCTCGCGGCCCAGAGCGGTCGTGGTGAACGGGGCGAACGCGCCGACCGCGTCGACCTGCCCGGCCAGGAACGCGGCGGCGGCCGCGTCGGTCAGCAGCGGGCTGATCTCGACGTCGTCGGCGCTCAGCCCGGCCTCGGCCAGCGCCAACAGCAGCAGGTAGTGGTCGACCGTGCCCTCCTCGATCGCCACCCGCTTACCGGCCAGGTCGGCCACCGAGTCGATCCCCGGCGCGGCGATGATCTGGTCGTTGCCGGTCGAGTTGTCGTTGACCAGCACCACGGTCTGCGTCGCGCCGCCGCTCACCGACGACAGGGTGTCGTTGAGGGTCTGGCTGTTGGCGTCCAGGTTGCCGGTGGCCAGCGCGGTCAGGCTGTCGGTGTAGCTGTCGAAGTAGGTCAGCTCGACGTCGACGCCGTTGGCTTCGAACAGGCCCTGCTCCTGCGCGACCTGCCAGGGGAACCAGCCGGGCCAGGCGCTGAAGCCCAACCGTACGGTGGTCGAACCGTCGCCGTCGGCGGTGGAACCGTCGTCGTCGCCGCAGCCGGCGGCGGCGACCAGCAGTGTCGTCGCGCAGACGGCCGCCACGATCGCCCGGGTGGGGGAGCGGCGGGAAATCCTGGGTGTACGTCGCATCTCTATGTCCTCCTGCGAAAGGGGATTACGGGGAATCGGCGTCGCGGTGGCTCAGCGACGCGGCAGGTGCCCGGCGCGGACCAGGCAGCCGAGGGTGTCGCAGATGACGCGGGTGGCGATCAGCGAGGTGATGTCGGCGTTGTCGTACGGCGGCGAGCACTCGACCACCTCGATGCCCGCCAGGGGCTTCTCGGCGATCAGCTGGATGAACTTGAGCACCTCGCGGGGCAGGAAACCGCCCGGCTCCGGCCAGCCGGTGCCGGGCACGAACGCGGCGTCCAGGCAGTCCACGTCGAACGACAGCCAGACCGCCTCGGCACCGTCCCAGGCCACTTCGAGAGCCTTCTCGGCGGCGGCCTCGATGCCCATCTCGACGCAGTCGGTGACCGTCATGATCGTGGTGCCGCGTTCCCGGCCGACCTTGACCCCGGGGCGGGGTGCCTGCCAGCCGCCGATGCCGATCTGCACCAGGTTCTTCGGCGGTACGTTTGGGATGTCGGTGGCGTGGAACCACGGGGTGGTGTGCATCCGCTCGTCGAGGTCGGTCTCCTGGGTGTCGACGTGCCGGTCGAAGTGGATGATGCCGAGGTTGCCGTCGAGGTGTTCGGCGACGCCACGAACCGTCGGGTAGCCGATCGAGTGGTCACCGCCGAGCACCACCGGGAACGCCCCGGAGGAGTAGACGTGGCTGACCGCCTTGGAGATCTGGTCGAAGGTCTTCTCGATGTTCGCCGGGATGGTGAACACGTCACCGAGGTCGGCGATCGTGATCGACTCACGCAGGTCGACGCCGAGTTCGAACGAGTACGGCCCGTACAGCGCGGAGATCTTGCGGATGCCCTGCGGCCCGAACCGGGTCCCCGACCGGTACGTCGTGCCACCGTCGAACGGTGCGCCGAGTACTGCCACGTCGTACTCGCCGCAGCGGCGCACGTCCTCGACGTACGGTGCCTTCAGGAAGGTGTTGATCCCGGCGAAGTGCGGCAGTTCGCCACGGGAGAACGTCGGGATCCGCTTGTCGACGATCGAGTCGGCACCGGGCAGGCCGTACTCCAGGCCCCGGGCGATCTCCTCTTCCCACTTGGTGGTGGGCAGTTCGGCCTCGCGGGCGACCGCGTACGCCGCTTCCGGGCCGTAGTTGCCGTGCAGCTCGGGTTGGTCGCTGGGCTGCTGGTCGCGGTGCTGGTGATTGTGGTGATGATGGTGGTGGAAGCCCACGGGGCACCTCCGAATGAGGGCCTGGCTGAGACACAGCCAGACATTCGGCTGCCTCCCGGGCTTTTGTCCCGCCGTGGAACGCCACCCCCGCCATGCCGGCGGGCCCGACGCCTGCACCTCTCGGACCTGTCCCGTCCCCGGCTGCCCGTGCCTGGCTGCCCGGCGGCGGCGGAACCCTAGGTGCGCCTCACCGTTGGTGAGTCACCCCGGAGTAGACGCCGCTGTGGTTTCGGTCACTTTGCTGTCCCGTTGCCGTCGGGTATCGGCTGCGCGCGGGCGGCCAGGTCGGACCAGACCCGCTCGTACGCGGCGACGTGCGCCGGCTGGTCGAGGTACATCGTCCCGGTCAAGGTGACGAGACGGACCAGCCCCGACCCGGCCGGCTGCCGGCCGGGGACCGTCGTGGCGGCGGCGAAGCGCAGCAGGGTGAACGGGTTGGTCATGCCGGCGTGCGCACCGCCGGCCAGCGGCAGCACCCGGACCGAGATCCCCGGCCTGATCGCGAGCACCCGCAGGTGGTCGAGTTGCGCCCGCGCCGTCGCGTCGTCGCCGACGGTACGCCGCAACGCGCCCTCGTTGACGATCGCCTGCACCGCAGGCGGATGCGGGTGGGTCAGCAGGTGCCGCTGCCGCGCCGCCAGCTGGTCGAGGCGGGCGGCGATGTCGTCGCCGCGCAGACCGGCCGGGCAGCGCAGCAGCGCCTCGGCGTACCCGGGGGTCTGCAGCAGCTCCGGCAGCGTCGCCTGGCCGTAGCAGCGGATGAGCGTCGCGGACTGTTCGAACACCGGGTACGGGTCGGCGTCGATCGGCGGTCCGGTCAGCTCGTCGTGCCACCAGCGGCCGCCGCTGGGGCGGTCGATCTCCGCCGCGAGGGCGAGCAGCCGTTTCCGGGTCTCGTCGTCGGCCCGGTACAGCCGGCACATCGCTGACATGTCCGCTTGATTCCAGCGGACCCGCGGGTCGCCGGCTTCGATCCGCCAGAGCGTGCTGTTGCCGCGTTGCAGCTTGTCGGCGGCGACGTCCTGGGACAGCCCGGCCTCGTACCGCAACGCCGCCAGGCACCGCCCCACCTGCCGCCGCAGCAGGGCCGTCCCGCCGGCCTGCGCGTTGGTGCCTGCCGTCCGGGCAGCTCTCCCGTTGTACGTCCCGGCCTGTCGGCCGTCACCCCTACCAGTCATACCCGATAGCGTGAAGCATGACGTTGGCTCATGTCAACGGCTTAAGCCTAGGTCCAGTATCAAGGTCGTGAACCTTGAACTGGTTGGTGCGGCTGAGATCGGGCACATGCTCGGCGTCTCCCGTCAACGGGTTCACGTGATCACCCGTAGCAAGGGATTTCCGGAGCCGGTCGCAGAACTTGCCATGGGTTCGGTGTGGCTGAAGGCCGATGTCGAGCGGTGGATTCAGGAGAACCGGCCGCCCAAGATCAGCTGAGCCGCGTACCACTGCGGTTCCCTAGTGGAGATCGACATCCCCGTACGCCGGCGTGGCATCTCTGTGGCGCGTAGTGCTCAAGATGTGGGAAAGTGCTCCCGAAATACGAGATGGCGGGTCTATCGTCGGGGCATGGCAGCCGTATACACGCATGGTCATCACGAGTCGGTGCTGCGCTCCCACCGCTGGCGTACCGCCGAGAACTCGGCCGCCTACCTGCTGCCGCATTTGCGGCCCGGCCAGGCGTTGCTCGACATCGGCGCCGGTCCCGGCACCATCACCATGGACCTCGCCGCGCTCGTCGCCCCCGGCCGGGTCACCGCCACCGAGGTCACCGACGAAGCGCTGTCACTGTCCCGCGCCGAGGCGCGGGCCCGGGGTGTCACCACTGTCGACTTCACCACGGCCGACGTACACGAGCTGCCGTTCCCCGACGACGCGTTCGACGTGGTCCACGCCCACCAGGTCCTCCAGCACGTCGCCGACCCGGTCCGCGCGCTCGCCGAGATGCGCCGCGTCTGCCGGCCCGGGGGAGTGGTCGCGGCCCGCGACAGTGACTACGACCGCTTCGCCTGGCACCCCGCCGTACCCGAGCTCGACGAATGGCTCGCGCTCTACCAGGCGACCGCCCGCGCCAACGGCGGCGAACCGGACGCCGGCCGCCGCCTGCTCTCCTGGGCGCAGGCCGCCGGATTCAGCGACGTCACGCCCGGCGCTTCCGCCTGGTGCTACGCCACTGAGGGAGACCGCCGCTGGTGGGGGACCATGTGGGCGGAGCGCATCGTCGCCTCCGAGATGGCCCGGCAGATCCTCGCCGCCGGCACCGCCACCCCCGCCGACCTGCAGCGCCTCTCCGCCGGCTGGCTCCGCTGGGCCGACGCGCCCGACGGCTGGTTCGCCATCCTGCACGGCGAGGTCCTCTGCCGCGACGCGTCGAGGTGACGCTGACGCACCTCATTCTCGATTTTGACGTGCGCCAGCCTCACTTCGACGGTTTCGGGCCGGAGGGACGAGCCGGCTCTACGGGCGCGGGCCGGGGGGTGACGAGTCGGCGTACGGCGGTGGTCACGCTGGCCCGGCGCGCGGTGACCGACGTCGGTGCCGGATCGTCGTAAGACCGGGCGACGGCGAGGACGACGGCGAGCAGTTCGGCGGGCGGGAGCGTGTCGTCGACCCGGCCGGCGGCCTGGGCCTCGGCCAGGGCAGCCAGTTTGCGTCGCGTCGATTGATGGTTTTGCTCCATCCGGGCGAGCTCGCCGGGACGTTCGAGAGTGTGCCACTGCAGCAGTCGGAGCAGGTCCGGGTGCGCGACGCCGAAGTCGAACATCGCGGCGGCGTAGCCGGGCAGGTCGTCTGCGTCGAACGGCACCGCTTCGATGAACCGCTCCAGGTGGGTGGCGAGGGTGGTGTCGAAGAGTCGTTCCTTGCTGCCGAAGTACGCGTAGATGAGTTGCTTGTTGGCGCCGGCGCGCTCGGCCACCCGGTCGACCCGGGCGCCGGCCAGACCGTGGGCGGCGAACTCGACGGTGGCGGCGTCGAGGATCCGGTGCTTTGTGGCGGTGGAGTCGCGGGCCATGCCGCCAGCCTACCCAGAACCAACTGGTTGGTTGACAACTGTGCGCGCGGCGCGGATGATGTAACTATCTAGTTGGTTACCTTCAGGGAGAGATCATGAGCGACAAGGTCGCCATCGTCACCGGCGCCTCCTCCGGCATCGGCGAGGCCACCGCCCGCAAGCTGCGCGCCATGGGCTACCACGTCTACGCCGTCGCCCGACGGCTCGACCGGATCACCCCGCTGGCCGACGTCGGCATCCGGCCCGTCCCGGCCGATTTCACCGACGACGCCGCACTGGTCGACCTCGTCGAGCAGGTGCTGGCCGAATCCGGTCGGGTCGACGTGCTGGTCAACAACGCCGGGTACGGCTCGTTCGGAGCGGTCGAGGACGTGCCCTTGGACGAGGCCCGCCGCCAGTTCGACGTCAACGTGTTCGGCCTGGCCCGGCTGACGCAACTCGTGCTGCCGCAGATGCGCCGGCAGGGCAGTGGACGCATCATCAACATCTCCTCGGTCGGCGGGAAGATCTACGAGCCGCTCGGCGGCTGGTACCACGCCACCAAGTTCGCCGTCGAAGGACTCAGCGACTCGATGCGGATGGAGCTCGCCCCGCTCGGCATCGACGTGGTCGTCATCCAGCCCGGTGCGATCGCCACCGAATGGCCGGTCATCGCCGGTCAGCACCTGCTCGCCACGTCGGGGCACGGCCCGTACGCCGACCAGGCGGCCCGCAGCGCGGCCATCTTCGCCGTCGAGGACGGCGGACCGGCGTCGCCGCCCTCGGTGGTCGCCGACGCCGTCGCCAGAGCGGTGCGTGCCCGCCGGCCACGGACCCGCTACCCCGTCGGTCGTGGTGCCAAGGTGATCCTGGCGGCCCGACGGCTGCTGCCCGACCGAGGCTTCGACCGGTTCGTTCGCATCATGCTGCGTACCCTCGTCCGCGTCGCCAACAGGTACGACGCCCGCCAGCCCCAGCTTGCCCGCGACGGCGCCTGAACCGGTCAGGGCGTGGTTCCGGCCGAGGACAACGCGGCGAGTTCCTCGTTCAGCAGCCCGGTCAGCAGCTCGACCTGCCCCTGATGCTCCGGGCCGGTCAGGTGCCGGCTCGGCATCTCCACCAGCATCACCAGATACAGGTGCATCCGGTAGAGAGCCAGCCGGTGGCGTACTCGATCGTCGTCGAGGTCGACCGCCGCGTCGCCGGCGGCGGCCCGGTAGCCGCGCAGGAACGGATGCTCCGGTTCCTGCTCGGCCCGACGAAACAGCAGCGGGGCGACCAGGTCCATCAGCGGATCGCCGAAGAGGTATCGTTCGCCGTCGACCAGGCCGGTCATCCGCAGTACGCCGTCGGGGTCCGACGCGGCGAGGACGTTGCCGTCCCAGCCGTCCCAGTGCAGCAGGGCCGGCCGGCGTACCGTGTCGAGCAGCCCGGCGTGTCGGGCGAGCAGCGACCGGAACCGGTCAGGTGACGCCGGCAGCCGCACGGACCAGTCGGCGGCGTCGGCGAGCAGCTCCTCGACCATCGCCGTGAACGCCGCCGCCCAGGTCGCCGCTGCGGCGCGGCCGCCGTCGTAGCCGAAACGCCCGCCGGTGATCCGGTGCAACGCCGCGTACGCCACCCCGAGGTCGTGCCGCACCGCACTGTCCTCGGGCGGGTCCGCGCTTTCGGCGAGAGCCGGCAGGTTGTGGCCCGGTAGTCGGACAGTGACCAGCCAGTCACCGACGTCCGGGTCGACCCCGTGGTGCAGTACAGCTGGTACCGGCACCTGCGGCGCATGTGCCGCCACCAGCCGCAGGAACCCGGCCTCGGCGGCGATCATCCCGCGTTCGTAGCGCAGCACCGGCACCTGCGGGGGTGGTCCGACCTTCAACACGACGCTGCGTCCGTCGGCCAGCTCAGCAGACCAGACGGCGGCGAACCAGCCGCCGTCCAGCGGCGCGCAGTCGACCACCCGTGGCGGCGGGTCGAACGACGCTGCGAGGTAGCGCTCGACGTCGTCGGCGGTCAACGCCCGGCGCGTCGGGCTCGCTCCGTTGGCCATGAACCAATTCTCAATGTCGGTGGGCTGGGCGATGTCGGTGGGCTGTGGCAGCATCGCGCGGGTGACCGTCAGCGTGAGGCAGGAAGCCTGAGGCAGGAACGTGAGACAGGACCAGCACCTGGGCGACCTGGCGCGGCTGCGCCGGGTGCGCGACCGGATCGACCGGGAGTACGCCCGGCCACTCGACGTCGAGGCGCTGGCCCGTGGCGTGCACATGTCGGCCGGGCACCTCAGCCGCGAGTTCCGGCGCGCGTACGGCGAGTCGCCGTACGCGTACCTGATGACCCGGCGCATCGAACGCGCGATGGCGCTGCTGCGCCGAGGCGACCTGAGCGTCACCGACGTCTGTTTCGCGGTCGGCTGTTCCTCGTTGGGCACGTTCAGCACCCGGTTCACCGAGCTGGTCGGCGTCCCGCCCAGCGTCTACCGGCGCCGGGCCGGCTCCGCCCGCCCGGAGATGCCCGCCTGCCTGGCAAAACAGGTCACCAGACCGATCAGGAATCGAGAAGCGCGGGTCCCGGCGGCGCAACTAGCGTGACCGGCATGGACATCACGATTCACTCCAGTTTCCTTCCGCACGATGACGCCGACGCCGCGTTGGCCTTCTGGCGCGACCTGCTCGGCTTCGAGCTGCGCCTGGACGTCGGCTACGACGGGATGCGCTGGCTCACCGTCGGCCCGGTCGACCAGCCCGGCACCGCGATCGTGCTGCACCCGCCGGGTGTCGACCCCGGCATCACCGACGACGAGCGCCGTACCATCACCGAGATGATGGCCAAGGGCACCTACGCCGGCATCCTGTTGGCCACCAGCGACCTCGACGGGGTCTTCGAGCGGCTGCAGGCCGGCGACGCGGACATCGTCCAGGAGCCGACCGAGCAGCCGTACGGGGTCCGCGACTGCGCCGTGCGGGACCCCGCCGGCAACCTGATCCGCATCCAGCAGACTCGATAGGTAGGGATATTCGATGAGCAGGGCCACCGCGTCGGGGGAGCGGCCGTCCACCCCGCACCCCGCCGACAGTCACGACCTGATCCGGGTGCACGGCGCGCGGGTGAACAACCTCAAGGACGTCAGCGTCGAGATCCCGAAACGCCGGCTGACGGTGTTCACCGGGGTCTCCGGCTCGGGCAAGAGTTCGCTGGTGTTCGGCACGGTCGCCGCCGAGTCGCAGCGCCTGATCAACGAGACGTACAGCGCATTCGTGCAGGGGTTCATGCCGACGCTTGCCCGGCCCGAGGTCGACGTGCTCGACGGGCTGACCACGGCGATCATCGTCGACCAGGAGCGGATGGGCGGCGATCCACGGTCCACGGTCGGCACCGCCACCGACGCCAACGCGATGCTGCGGATCCTGTTCAGCCGGCTCGGGCAGCCGTACGTCGGCCCGCCGAACGCGTTCTCCTTCAACCTGGCGTCGGTGCGGGCCAGCGGGGCGATCACCGTCGAACGCGGCGCCAGCAAGACCACGAAGCAGACCTTCACCCGGCTGGGCGGCATGTGTCCGCGCTGCGAGGGCCGGGGGTCGGTCACCGACTTCGACCTGACCGCGCTGTACGACGACAGCAAGTCGCTCAACGAGGGCGCGCTGACCATCCCCGGCTACAGCGTTGACGGCTGGTACGGGCGCATCTTCAGCGGCTGCGGCTTCTTCGACCCGGACAAGCCGATCCGCAAGTTCACCAAGTCGCAGCTGCACGACCTGCTCTACAAGGAGCCGACCCGGATCAAGGTCGACAACGTCAATGTGACGTACGAGGGTCTGATCCCGCGGATTCAGAAGTCGTTCCTTGCCAAGGACGTCGACGCGATGCAGCCGCACATCCGGGCGTTCGTGCAACGGGCGATCACCTTCACCACCTGCCCGGACTGCGCCGGCACCCGACTGAACGAGGCGGCCCGGTCGTCGAAGATCAACGGGATCAACATCGCCGACGCCTGCGCGATGCAGATCAGCGACCTCGCCGAGTGGGTCCAGGATCTGGCCGAGCCGTCGGTCGCTCCGCTGCTGACCGCGCTGCGGCACACCCTCGACTCGTTCGTCGAGATCGGCCTCGGCTACCTCTCCCTGGACCGGCCGGCGGGCACCCTGTCCGGCGGTGAGGCGCAGCGCACCAAGATGATCCGGCATCTCGGGTCGTCGTTGACCGACGTCACCTACGTCTTCGACGAGCCGACCATCGGGTTGCACCCGCACGACATCGCCCGGATGAACAACCTGCTGCTGCGGCTGCGGGACAAGGGCAACACGGTGCTGGTGGTCGAGCACAAGCCGGAGACGATCGCGATCGCCGACCACGTCGTCGACCTCGGCCCCGGTGCCGGCACCGCCGGCGGCGAGGTGATGTTCGAGGGCACCGTGGACGGGCTGCGGGCCAGCGTCACCGTCACCGGCCGGCACCTCGACGACCGGGCCAGCCTGAAGAAGACGGTCCGCGAGCCCACCGGCACGCTGCAGATCCGTGGCGCGAACGCCAACAACCTGCGCGACGTCGACGTCGACATCCCGCTCGGCGTGCTGGTCGTGGTGACCGGGGTCGCCGGCTCCGGCAAGAGTTCGCTGCTGCACGGGTCGATCCCGGCTGACGCGGGGGCGGTGTCGATCGACCAGACCGGCATCCGAGGCTCTCGGCGCAGCAACCCGGCGACGTACACCGGGCTGCTCGACCCGATCCGCAAGGCGTTCGCGAAGGCCAGCGGGGTCAAGCCGGCGCTGTTCAGCGCCAACTCCGAGGGTGCCTGCCCGACCTGCAACGGTGCCGGGGTCATCTACACCGACCTGGCGATGATGGCCGGCGTCGCCACCGTCTGCGAGGACTGCGAGGGCCGGCGGTTCCAGGCGGCGGTGTTGGAGTACCACCTCGGAGGCCGGGACATCAGCGAGGTGCTGGCGATGTCGGTGGCCGAGGCCGAGGAGTTCTTCGCGGCCGGCGACGCCCGCACCCCGGCCGCGCACGCCGTCCTGCGTCGGCTCGCCGACGTCGGGCTCGGCTACCTCACCCTGGGCCAGCCGCTGACCACCCTGTCCGGCGGCGAGCGGCAGCGGCTGAAACTGGCTACCCACATGGCGGAGAAGGGCGGCGTCTACGTCCTCGACGAGCCGACCACCGGCCTGCACCTGGCCGACGTCGAGCAGCTGCTCGGCCTGCTCGACCGGCTGGTCGACGCGGGCAAGTCGGTGATCGTCATCGAGCATCACCAGGCGGTCATGGCACACGCCGACTGGATCATCGACCTGGGGCCGGGCGCCGGCCACGACGGCGGCCGGATCGTCTTCGAAGGCACCCCGGCCGACCTGGTCGCGGCCCGCTCGACGCTGACCGGCGAGCACCTCGCCGCCTACGTCGGCGGCTGAGCCCCGGCCCGGTCTGGTGCGGCCCGGTCTGGTTCGGCGTGGTCCGGTTCACCTCGGTCCGGTTCGGCCCGGTCGAGCTCGGCGCGAACGCTGCGGGCGGTCGGGCCGGTCGCGGTGACCAGCACCGCCGGCCCGCCGGCCAGCGGCAGCCGGGCCGCGCCGGGGCCGAGCGGGGCGGCAGCCGGGGGCCCGCCAGCCGCCCACTCCGGCCGTACCACCAGCACCGAACCGGTCGCCTTCGCTCCGGCGAGCACCGCCGGCCCGGCCCAGCCGTCGGCGCGCGTCCCCACCGCCAGGTCGGTACGCAGCACCGTGCGGCCCGCGTACCGGACGGTGGTGTCGATCCGGGCGTCGCCGGACGGCTCACCGTCACGCCCGCAGACCAGCTCCTCCCGCCACACCAGGGCCGCACCGTCGGCCAGCTCCACCACCGACCGGGACAGGTGGTGGCAGCCGGCGGCGGCGATCAGCGGCTCCGGCAGCCAGCGCAGTTCGCCGCCGGCCGCGACCCGGACCAGCATCTGCAGCGTCGACCGCCGGCCGCCGGGTCCGGGCAACGCCAGCGACGCCGCGACGGTACGCAGACACACCCGCGCCCCCGGCCCGACCTCGACGTCCAGCCGCAGGTCGTCGCCGCCGAGCGGGCCGGCCGCCGCGCCGACCAGATGCACCTGGACTTCGCCGCCGCCGGCCGCCGCCGGGCCGGTGCGGCGCAGTGCCAGCGGCGGCTCGCCGCGCAGGCAGACCAGCCGGGTACGCCCGGCGGCGTCGACCTCGGCGACCAGCCGGGCGTGCGCCCGCATCAGCCGGCGACCTCCGCCGGTGTCTGGGCGCGGGCCCGCAGCAGCCCTCGGATCCAGTCGGCCACCGGCTTCGCCGTACGGTCCTGCACCAGCGACAGGAACACCGTCGGCAGCTCGCCCCGGCGGGCAGCGGCGTCGCGCTGCATCACCGACAGGTCGGCGTTGACCAGCGGCGCCAGGTCCGTCTTGTTGATCACCAGCAGGTCGGCGGTGCTCACCCCCGGCCCGCCCTTGCGGGGCACCTTGTCGCCGCCGGCCACGTCGACCACGAAGATCTGCTGGTCGATCAGGCCCCGGCTGAACGTGGCGGTCAGGTTGTCCCCGCCGCTCTCCACCAGCACCAGATCGAGAGTGCCCAACTGCTCGGACAGGTCCTCGATGGCGTCGAGGTTGGCGGAGATGTCGTCGCGGATCGCGGTGTGTGGGCAGCAACCGGTCTCCACCGCCCGGACCCGCTCCGCCGGCAGTACGCCGTTGCGCAGCAGGAAGTCGGCGTCCTCGGTGGTGTAGATGTCGTTGGTGACCACGGCCAGCCGCAACTCGTCGGCGAGTGCCCGGCACAGCGCGGCGACCAGCGCGGTCTTGCCGGAGCCGACCGGCCCGCCGATGCCGATCCGCAGCGCGGGGGAACCGTCCGGCAGCCGGGGCGGGTGCGGGTCGACCCCCGGATCAGGATGGGTGTGTGGCACCTCCCCGTCGGTGTGCGCGTGCGGTTCGGCGGACCCGCCGTGGACGTGGGTGTGTGGTTCAGGACGCAAAGAGACGCACCTCCCAGGTGGCGTGGTGTTCGGCGTCGACCTCCGGGATCGGGGCCGAGCCGGCGGGCAGGTCGTCGACCGGCCGGTCGGCCAGGGTGGCCGCCTCGGCGGCGACCGCGTCGATGTCCGGCGCGAGCCGGGCCAGCAGGCCGTGCACCGCGTACGGGTCGAGGCCGAGCAGCCGTACGGCGGCGCTGGCCGGTCCGGTGACGGCGGTGTATGCGGCGGCCAGCGCCGCCTCGGCCGGGCCGAGCCCGGCGGCGGCGGCGACCACGCCGAGCGCGACCGGCTGGTGGCGGTCCCGGGGGCCGCCCGCCGGCAGCGCCCAGATGCCGCGTCCGGCGCGCAGCAATGCCCGACCCTGCGCCCGCGACGCGCGGCGCAGCGCGGGCGACGGGGTGCGCGCGTCGATACCGTCGTCGAGCGCGTCCAGCCGGCCAGGGCCGGCCCCGTCGGCGGTCGCCCCGTCGGCGGCTGCGGCTGCGCTGGCCGTGGCAGCCGCGGCGAACGCGGCGGCGGTACGCCCACCGGTGCCGAGCCGGCCGGTCAGGTACGCCGCCACGCCGGCCAGGTCGCGGACCCGACCGGCGACGACGGCCGCCTCCAGCCCGCTGGAGTGGGCGTGCCCGCCGGCCGGCAGCCGGCCGTCGGCCAGCACCAGCAGCGTGGCGAGCCCGCTCATCGGCGGGTCCGGGCGGGACAGGTGATCATCGCCGGTTGTCAGAACAGGAAGTAGCGCTGCGCCATCGGCAGCTCCGTCGCCGGGGCTGGCTCGACTGTCTCCCCGTCGATGCGCACCGTGAACGTGTCCGCGTCGATCTCGATCCGGGGGGTGGCGTCGTTCAGCGGCATGTCGGCCTTGCCCCGCCGCCGGGTGTCGGCGACCGGGGCGAGCCGGCGGCGGATGCCGAGCCGGTCACCGAGCAGCGCGTCGATCGCCGCCGGCGCGACGAACGCCAGGCTGGTGGCGGCCGGCACGGTGCCGTACGCGCCGAACATCGGCCTCGGCAGCATCGGCTGCGGGGTCGGAATGGACGCGTTCGCGTCGCCCATCTGCGCCCAGGCGATCATGCCGCCCTTGATCACCAGATGCGGCCGTACGCCGAAGAACGCCGGATCCCACAGCACCAGGTCGGCCAGCTTGCCCGGCTCGACCGAGCCGACCTCGCCCTCGATGCCGTGCGCCACCGCCGGGCAGATCGTGTACTTGGCGACGTACCGTCGGGCCCGCATGTTGTCGGCCGGCCCGTCGCCGGGCAGCGCGCCACGGCGCGCCTTCATCACGTGCGCGGTCTGCCAGGTCCGCATGACCACCTCGCCGATGCGTCCCATCGCCTGCGAGTCGGAGCCGATCATCGAGATGGCGCCGAGGTCGTGCAGGATGTCCTCGCCGGCCATCGTGCTGGGCCGGATCCGGCTCTCGGCGAACGCCAGGTCCTCCGGCACGCTCGGGTTCAGATGGTGGCAGACCATCAGCATGTCGAGGTGCTCGTCGAGGGTGTTGACGGTGTGCGGGCGGGTCGGGTTGGTCGACGACGGCAGCACGTTCGGCTCGGCCGCGACCCGCATGATGTCCGGCGCGTGCCCGCCGCCGGCCCCTTCGGTGTGGTACGCGTGGATCGACCGGCCGGCGATCGCGGCCAGGGTGGACTCCACGTACCCGGCTTCGTTGAGGGTGTCGGTGTGGATCGCCACCTGCACGCCGGAGGCGTCGGCCACCCGCAGGCAGGCGTCGATCGCGGCCGGGGTGGTGCCCCAGTCCTCGTGCAGCTTGAAGCCGCCGGCGCCGCCGCGCAACTGCTCCCACATGGATTCTTCGCTGACCGTGTTGCCCTTGCCGAGCAGCAGCACGTTGACCGGCCACGGGTCGAGCGCGGCGAGCATCATGCCCAGGTGCCACGGGCCGGGGGTGACCGTGGTCGCCTTGCTGCCCTCGGCCGGCCCGGTGCCGCCGCCCATGATGGTGGTGATCCCGGCGGCGAGGGCGGTCTCCAGTAGCTGCGGGCAGATCAGGTGGACGTGGCTGTCGATCGCCCCGGCGGTGAGGATCTTGCCGTTGCCGGCGATGATCTCGGTGCCCGGCCCGATCACCAGGTCGGGGTGCACCCCGTCCATCGTGTCGGGATTGCCGGCCTTGCCGAGCGCGACGATCCGGCCGTCGCGGATGCCGACGTCGGCCTTGACGACGCCCCAGTGGTCGAGCACCACCGCGCCGGTGATCACCGTGTCGGGTGCCCCTTCGGCCCGGGTGGCCCGGGACTGGCCCATCGACTCACGGATCACCTTGCCGCCGCCGAAGACCACCTCGTCGCCGTACGCCGGGGTGCCGTCGGCGTCGGGCGGCGCGCAACGGTCCTCCTCGACCTCGATCAGCAGGTTGGTGTCGGCCAGCCGGATCCGGTCACCGGTGGTCGGGCCGAGCAGGGCGGCGTACCGCCGTCGGTCCAGGGTGCTCACGCCGTGCCTCCCGTCGCGCCGGTGTCCGCCTGGTCGGCCGGGCCGCGTCCGGTGCCCGCAGCGTCAGTCCGGCCGCGTCCGTCCAGCTCGCCGGCGCATTCGCCGCGCAGCCCGGCGACGATCCGCCGGCCGCCGAACGGCACCAGGGCGACCTCCCGGTCGACGCCGGGTTCGAAACGCACCGAGGTGCCGGCCGGCACCGCCAGCCGGTGACCCCACGCGGCGGACCGGTCGAAGTCCAGCGCCGGGTTGGCCTCGGCGAAGTGGTAGTGCGAGCCGACCTGCACCGGCCGGTCGCCGGTGTTGACCACCGGCAGGGCCAGCACCGGACGGCCGGGATGGAGGGTGACCGGTCCGTCACCGGGGATCAGTTCACCGGGAACGACTGTGCCGCCGTCGGTGCCCGACGGCGTGGATGGTGCAGTCAATCTCGCTCCTAGGAGATCGGCTCGTGTACGGTGACCAGCTTCGTCCCGTCGGGGAAGGTGGCTTCCACCTGCACCTCGGGGAGCATCTCCGGCACTCCGTCGAGCACGTCCTCGCGGCCGAGCACGGTGCGCCCGGCCTCCATCAGCTCCGCCACGCTGCGGCCGTCCCGGGCACCTTCCAACAGGAAGGCGGTGATCACCGCGGTCGCCTCCGGGTGGTTGAGCCGGATGCCCCTCTCACGGCGCTTCCAGGCCACGTCGGCAGCGACGTGGATGAGCAGTCGCTCCTGCTCGTGCCGGGTGAGAAACAAGCCGGACCTCCATGAGCGATCGAGACCTGGGTCGTGCCAGATGCTGGCATTCTGACATTTCAATCACGTTACGTACGCGTATCTGACTCACTGGGTCGGTGACCTCACCTGCACAGGCGGGGCGGCAGCGGTCATTCGTACAGGGCGGCGTCTACCAGGATCGCCACCCCGTCCGGCAGCTCGCACCGTACCCGGATTGTCATCTCGGCCGCACCCTCGACTACGGCCGTCAACGGGGCCGGCTCGTCAGCGGTCGCCTCGTACTGCCCGCCGCCCAGCGTCCAGACCAGGCTGCCGTCGCGGGCCCGTTCGCCGACGAACGCCTCGACGTGCATGAGCGCGTCCGGTCTACTGGTGAAGTGCGGGCGCACGGTCGTGGCGAAACTGTCGTACCTGCCGAGCAGTTGGTATGTGACTTCCCGCATCTTGTCGTTGCTCTGATTGCTCGGGCATTCGATCATGACGACCCGGTCGAGTCCGGGTGTGTCACGCAGATCGCGGGGGAGTCCGGTCAGATTACCCCCGCCTGCCTGCGGCTGCAGGTCGGCCAGATAGTGGAAGGCGCCCTGCTCTGGATGGTCGGTCCCGGTCGGGGTTCCAGCAGAGGCGCCACCAGTCGGTCGTGAGCCATCCAAGCTGACCGAAGTGGACGGAGTTGCACTGGGGGTGCCGTCGCCATTCGGAAAGAGCCAGGCCAGTAGCGCGACGACCAGGCTCGCCGCGCCGATAGCCGCAGCGACCCGCTCCACAGTGACGCGATACCGGCGACCGGGGTCGCGAGTGGTGTCATCCGCACGGGCGGTCGTCTTTCCTGTCAATTCGGACATCCCTCTTGTGTAGGCAGAGGAACCTGATTGAGCCGTCATGGCATTATGGCGTTGTTCGATCATTGCCAGTCAATCGGGTGCCGCGTCGTTGGGTGCAATGGCCGCCGAGCTGTGGTTGTCCAGGGTCCGGACGGCGGCGCCGCCACGTTGCCCGACATCAATTCTTGGAGGTCCGATGCCAACTGCTGGAGCGGGCTCAGGTTCTGCTGCGCCGCCGCCCTCGCCGGGCGGACCACCGACCGGTGTCGATCCGGGTGCCGGCGGCCGGGGGCCCGCCACCGGGCCCGGTGGCGGGCGGGGGTTGGCCGTGCGTGGCGGGTTGCTTCTCGCGCTCACGGTCTCGGTGCTTGCCCTGCTGCTGTCCGGCGGATCGACTCTGCTGGCCTGGCGTGCGCTCGACCAGGCGAGGGATGCCAAGGACATCGCCCTCGGCCCCGACCGGTCAGCGGTCAGCCCAATCCCCGCCACTGGTGGCGATGGCAGCACAGCCACTCCCGGTACCGCAGGACCGGGTCAGACCGACCCGCCGGCTCCGGAGCTGACGGACTCCGTCCTCGACGACAACCTCACCGGTCCACCGCCGCTCGACGAGCAAACGGTGTACACCGAGCTGTACGTCCGCCGTGAGCTCACCCTTCGTGCGTACGACGGTAATTCGATGAACGTCGACCTCGACGAGCCGCGCGCGAACGTCGCCTCCATCGGCTCCGACCTCAGCCTGCGGTCCAGCTACGAGAACGAGCCCGACTACCTGGCGCTGGGCGACGGTGTCGAGGGGAGCGAATCCGAGCAGCCGGACCTGACACCGCAGGAATGTGCCGAGCGGATCCAGTTGTCCCCGCTCGGCAATGACACCCCGGTGCCGGTCCGCCAAGGCGTCGTGCTGTGCCTGGTCACCTCGTTCGAGGTCGCGGAAAGCCGCGGAGATCCGCGGCGGATGGTGCTGGTTGAGATAACCGGGGTGGCCGCGGACGGGCGAGTGACGATCGCGGCGACGGCCTGGAACATCCCGAGCTAGTCACCCGGCCAGGGAATTCGGCTGCCGTCCCTTGTGCACCGGCGACCCGGCCCGGACCGTACCTACGTCGAGCCAGCCGGGTCGCCGGCGTCGTCGCGACCGCGCCGACGGCGTAGAGCCTCGTGCCAGGCCGGTGTCTCCCGTTCGTCGTCGAAGGCGTTGGCGATCACCACGTCGGTCGACGAGTGCAGCAGGATCGAGATCACGATCGTCAGCGCGACCAGATGGAAGACCTCGTCGGCGGCGTCGATGCCGGACTTGAGCACGATCAGGCCGTACACCACCGACGCGAAGCCCTTCGGCCCGAACCACATCGCCGCCGCCTGTTCCCGGGGTGCCAACCCGGAGCGGACGAACGCGATGGCCAGCGCCACCGGCCGGGCGACGAAGATGGCCAGCACCGCGAAGACCCATCCCGGCCAGGAGATCTCGCCGAGGAACTCGATCGAGATCAGCGCGCCGAAGACCAGCAGGGCGGCCAGCTTCAGCAGCTCGGAGACGCTCTCGCCGAAATGCTCGAACGCGGCCCGCTGGCGGGGGCCGAAGGTGGCGATGGTGCTGCCGGCGGCGAACGCGGCCAGGAACAGGTTGCCGTGGGTGGCCTGCCCGAGAGCCAGCACGAGCAGGCCGATCGCCACCCCGTTGAGCGGCGCGTACAGGGCCGACGCGGCGAACCACCGGGTCCGTTCCAGGGCGATCGCCAGCGCGGGGACGGCGACCCCGATGACCAGGCCGACGGCGAGTTCGGTGGCCAGCTCGTCGAGGTGCAGGTCGCCGGAGCCGGTGGCGATCGCCAGGAACAGGATCACGAACGGCAACGCGAGGCCGTCGTTGATCCCGGACTCGACATTGAGCAGATGCCGCAGCCGGTACGGCACCTTCTCGTTGCCGACCAGCGCGGCGGCGAACACCGGGTCGGTCGGGGCCAGCACCGCGCCGATCAGCAGCGATTCCGCCCAGCCCAGCCCGGCCACGTAGTGGGCCAGCACCGCGGTGATCACCAGGGTGAGCGGCAGCCCCCAGCCCAGCGCCCGGCCGGGCAGCCGCCAGGCCGAGCGCAGGTCCTGCCAGCCGACCCGCATCCCGTCGGTGAACAGCACGGCGAACAGCGCCAGCTCGGCGAGGGTGTTGACGATCGACGAGTCGGCCTGCACGTCCAGCACGCCGGTGGTCTGCGGCCCGAGCAGGAACCCGGCCACCAGAAACAACGCCGCCGTGGACAGGATGGTGCGGTGGGCCAGTGCCGACACCAGCACGGCGAGCAGCAGGACGGCGGCGAAACTCAGCAGCAGCATGTGAACTCCGGGACCGGCGGCGAGCGGTGGTGATGGTGTCGGGCCCGGTGATGGTACGTGCCGACGGGGTCGGGATCGGCGCGGACCGGTACCGGACGGGCTGACACAATGCGGAAGCAGTCCCGTACCCGCGATGAGGAGTTCCGTGCCGTGATTCGTACCCATGACGCCGGCGGCCTGCGCGCCACGCACGCCGGCACGACGGTGACGCTTGCCGGGTGGGTGGCCCGCCGGCGCGACCACGGCGGGGTCATCTTCGTCGACCTGCGCGACGCCTCCGGCGTGGTGCAGGTGGTGTTCCGCGAGGAGATGCAGCTGGCCCACGCGCTGCGTAACGAGTTCTGCGTACGGGTGACCGGCGTCGTCGACCGCCGCCCGGAGGGTAACGACAACCCGGAGCTGGCCACCGGCGAGATCGAGGTCACCGCGACCGAACTGACCGTGCTGTCCGAGGCCGCGCCGCTGCCGCTGCCGATCGACGACCAGGTCGACGCCGGCGACGACGTCCGGCTGCGGTACCGCTACCTGGACCTGCGGCGCAGCGGTCCGGCCGGGGCGCTGCGGCTGCGGTCGCGGGCCAACCAGATCGCCCGTACGGTGCTGCACGACCGCGACTTCGTGGAGATCGAGACCCCGACGCTGACCCGGTCCACCCCGGAGGGGGCCCGCGACTTCCTGGTCCCGGTGCGGCTGCAGCCCGGCACCTGGTACGCCCTGCCGCAGTCGCCGCAGCTGTTCAAGCAGCTGCTGATGGTCGCCGGCATGGAGCGTTACTACCAGATTGCCCGCTGCTACCGGGACGAGGACTTCCGGGCCGACCGGCAGCCGGAGTTCACCCAGCTGGACATCGAGATGTCGTTCGTCACCCAGGACGACGTGATCGAGCTGGGTGAGTCGATCGTCGGCGCGCTGTGGCGGGAGCTGGCCGGGCACGAGATCACCGGTCCGGTGCCGCGGATCACCTGGCACGAGGCGATGGACCGGTACGGTTCCGACAAGCCGGACCTGCGCTACGGCGTGGAGCTGACCGAGCTGACCGGCTACCTGCGCGGGACGGCGTTCCGGGTGTTCGCCGGGGCGATCGACGCCGGCGGGTACGTCGGTGCGGTGGTGATGCCCGGCGGTGCCGCGCAGACCCGCAAGGAGCTCGACGGCTGGCAGGACTGGGCCAAGGCGCGCGGCGCGCGGGGCCTGGCGTACGTGGTGCTGGACGCGGAGACCGGCGAGCCGCGCGGCCCGGTGGCGAAGAACCTGTCGGCCGAGCACCTGGGCGGGCTGGCCGACGCGGTCGGTGCCAAGCCCGGTGACGCGATCTTCTTCGCCGCCTCGACCAGCCGGCGGGAGGCGCAGGAGCTGCTCGGCGCGGCCCGCATCGAGATCGCCCGGCGGGCCAACCTGGTCGACGAGAGCGCGTGGGCGTTCTGCTGGGTGGTGGACGCGCCGATGTTCGAGCCGACGGAGGAGGGCGGTTGGACGGCGGTGCACCACCCGTTCACCTCGCCGACCGACGAGTGGCTGGACCGCTTCGACGGCGCGCCCGGCGAGGCCCTGGCGTACGCGTACGACATCGTCTGCAACGGCAACGAGATCGGCGGCGGCTCGGTCCGTATCCACCGGGCCGACGTGCAGCGGCGGGTGTTCGACCTGCTGGGCATCAGCGAACAGGAGGCGGCCGACAAGTTCGGCTTTCTGCTGGAGGCGTTCAAGTACGGCCCGCCGCCGCACGGCGGCATCGCGTTCGGCTGGGACCGGATCTGCATGCTGCTGGCCGGCGTGGACTCGATCCGTGAGGTGATCGCGTTTCCGAAGACGCGCGGCGGGTTCGACCCGCTGACCCAGGCACCGACGCCGATCACCGCGCAGCAGCGCGCGGAGGCCGGGGTGGACGCCAAGCCGAAGCCGCCGGCCGGTGTCGCGCCGACCCCGGCAGCCGGAACGGCCGGGGTGGCAGCCCTGGTGGAGCCGTCCTGACCGGGTAACTGTCTTCCGGTCGTGGGCCCGGGGTGCACGTGCACCCCGGGCCCACGTACGTCTGCGGCCCATGCCTGCACCGATTCCAGAGAAGTTATGCACAGATATTGTGCAAACTTTATTTGCAGAGTTATTGTGCAGTTCATGGATGAGCAGCAGTCGACGGTCTGGCTAACTGGGGACCAGGTCCGCACCCTGGCCCACCCGCTGCGGTTACGGCTGCTGGGCGCGCTGCGGCTGGACGGTCCGGCGACCGCCACCGCACTCGCCCACGAGCTGGGCACCAACACCGGAGCGACCAGCTACCACCTGCGCAAGCTCGCCGACGTCGGGCTGGTACGCGAGGAGCCGGCCCGCGGCACCGGACGCGAGCGGTGGTGGCGCTCGGTGCACAAGGTTTCGTCCTGGCGAGCCACCTCGTTCGACGCCGACCCGGACGCCCGGGCCGCCGCCGACTGGCTGAACAGCTACTTCGTGCAGCAGTTCGTCCGGCTGGCCGAGGACTGGCACACCGCCCGTGACGGCTACTCCACCGAGTGGCGGGACGCCGCCGAGTACTCCGACTACATCCTGACCCTCACCCCGGACCAGCTGAGCCGACTCAACGCCGACCTGCACGCGGTCGTCGAGCGCTACCGCACCGACCCCGGTCCCGGTCACGGCGCTGCCGAGCAGGTGATGCTCTACACCTACGGCTTTCCCCGCGTCGTCAACGGCGACCGGGGCGGCTCTGCCGGGGGTGGGTCGTGAGAACGCTGACCGCCCGTCAGGTCCACCGGCGTTATCTGATCCTGCACGGCCTGCGCTGGGCACCCGTCGGGCTGCTGATCCCCGTCTGGGTGCTGCTGATGCTGGAACGCGGGCTCACCTTGGCGCAGATCGGCCTGGTCGTCGCGGCGCAAGGGCTGGCCGTACTGCTGCTGGAGCTGCCGACCGGAGGCCTGGCCGACGCCGTCGGTCGCAAGCCGGTGCTGATCGGCGCGGCGGTGGCGAACCTGGCGTCGCTGTCGCTGCTCGTCGTCGCGGACTCCTTCACCCTGTTCGTCGTGGTGATGCTGCTGCAGGGCGTCTACCGGGCGTTGGAGAGCGGGCCGCTGGAGTCCTGGTACGTCGACGCCACGCTCGCCGCCGACCCCGACGCGCGGTACGAAGGCGGGCTGAGCCACGGGGGAGTGGTGCTCGGTCTCGCGATCGCGGCCGCAGCGCTGGCCAGCGGTGGGCTCGTGGCGCTCGGCCCGGTGGGTCCGGTCAGCGCGTTGACGGGGCCGGTGCTCGTCGCAGCGCTGCTCCAGGTCGTCGGCCTCGTCGGTTTGGCGTGGTTGCTGGTCGAGGCGCGGCCGGCTGGGGCAGCGCCGGTCGCCGGGGGACGGTCGGCGCGGGTGTCGACGGTCGGCGCGTCGATCCGGCAGGTGCCGTCCGTGATGCGGGACGCGCTGGCGCTGCTGCGGCGTTCCCGGATCCTGCTCGCCCTGATCTCGGTCGAGCTGTTCTGGGGTTTCGGCATGATCTCCTTCGAGACCCTGATGCCGGTACGCCTGGCGGAGGTGACCGGCGACGCCGACCGGGCGGCGGCGCTGCTCGGTCCGGTCGGTGCTTTCGCCTGGCTGGCGTCGGCCGGCGGCGCCGCGCTGGTGCCGTCGATTACCCGGCGACTCGGCGCACCGGTGACCGCCGTCGCATTCCGCGTCCTGCAAGGGGCGACCGTCGCGGGCATGGCGCTGTTCGCCGGACCGGTCGGAGTGGTTGCCGCCTTCCTGGCCTGCTACGCCATCCACGGCGCGTCGAACCCGGTGCACATGGGCCTGCTGCACCGGCAGGTCAACGGCCGGCACCGGACCAGCGTGCTCTCGCTCAACTCGATGGTCGCGCACCCGGCGGGAGCACTCGGCGGGGTGGTGCTGATGGCCATCGCCGGCGCTACCACCGTCAGCTTGGCAATGCTGGTCGGTGCGGCCGTGCTGGCCGCGGCCGCACCGCTGTACCTGGTCTCGCCTGGTCCAAGCTGGATTGGCCGGCGCGGCCGTTGGGTATGGAACGGCCGACCGACTGAACCCCCCAGGAGGATCTGATGTTCGCCATCGCTGCGGCTGTCGTTTTCGGCTTCGCCCTGCTGCTCGACCTGCTCGACACCGATCTCGGTGCGCCCGACCTGTTCAACTGGAACACCATGGTGCTGATCGGCCTGCTCTGCCTGGCCCTGTTCTTCGCCGGGGTCGGTCGCGGCACCGGCGGCGGCTGGTCCCGGCGCCGTCGGCGCAGCTGACCCGGCTGTTCACTGGCCCGATCTCGGTGCATTTCCGGCGTCCGAGATCGGGCCGGTACTGTCTTGCTGATGGAGTCCGACGTCCTCTTCTCCTACCCCACCGCCGAGCAGCGCCGCGATGCGTCGCCGGCCGGCGGCGTGGTGGCGGGAGACTCCGGCTCCGGCCCGTCCGCTTCGGCGCCGTTGCCGGTACGGATGCGTCCGGCGAGCCTCGACGAGCTGGTCGGCCAGGAACATCTACTGGCCCCGGGCGCGCCGTTGCGGCAGCTGGTGACCGGTACCGCGCCGATGTCGGTCATCCTGTGGGGGCCGCCGGGCTGCGGCAAGACGACGATCGCCCACCTGGTGGCCCGGGCCACCGACCGTCGCTTCGTGGCGATGTCGGCGCTGTCCGCCGGAGTCAAGGACGTCCGTGCGGTGATCGACGAGGCCCGACGGCAACGGCGTACCGGCGGGCTGCCGACGGTGCTGTTCATCGACGAGGTGCACCGCTTCAGCAAGACCCAGCAGGACTCGCTGCTTGCGGCGGTCGAGGACCGTACCGTGACGTTGCTGGCGGCAACCACCGAAAACCCCCACTTTTCGGTCATCTCGCCATTACTGTCGCGATGTGTCCTGCTCACCCTCCGGCCGCTCGGCGACGAGGCGGTCCGTGACCTGCTCCGGCGCGCGGTGACCGCCGAACGTGGACTCGGCGGCTCGCTACGGCTGTCCCCGTCGGCCGAGGACCACCTGGTCCGGTTGGCCGGTGGCGACGTGCGCAAGGCGCTCACCGCCCTGGAGGCGGCGGCCTCGGCGGCCACCGCGACCGACACCGGGGAGATCGACCTGCGTACCGCCGAGCGGGCGATCGACGTCGCTGCGGTGCGCTACGACCGCGATGGCGACGCCCACTACGACGTGACCAGCGCGTTCATCAAGAGCATGCGTGGCTCGGACGTCGACGCCGCGCTGCACTGGCTGGCCCGGATGCTGGTCGCCGGGGAGGACGCCAGGTTCATCGCCCGACGGATCGTGATCTTCGCCAGCGAGGACGTGGGGATGGCCGACCCGGTTGCGCTGTCGGTGGCGACCGCGGCCGCCCACGCCGTGGAGTACGTGGGGCTGCCGGAGGCACAACTCAACCTCGCCCAGGCGGTGATCCACCTGGCCACCGCCCCGAAGTCCAATTCGACCACCGCAGCGCTGACGGCGGCTGTCGCCGACGTACGGGCCGGCCGGGGCGGGACGGTGCCGGCACATCTACGGGACAGCCACTACTCGGGCGCGCGGCGGATCGGCCACGGAGGCGGCTACCGTTACCCTCACGACGACCACCGGGGGGTGGTCACCCAGCAGTACCCGCCCGACGAGCTCGCCGGTGTCGACTACTACCGGCCGACCGAGCACGGCGCCGAGCGGACGGTCTCCGCGCGGCTGCCGGTGCTCCGCCGGATCGTGCGCGGCCTGCCGCCCGACACCCGAGCGTCCGCTGGACGCACCGGCTCCGGCTCGTCCGCTGGTGCCGCCGAACCTGATCCATCCGTCCCAGCGTCCGAGGCTGGTCCGGTGCCCGATGACAGCGGCAGCGTTGCTGCCGGGGAGGTACAGCAGTGAGAGCGCGCGGTTCTGACCGCCCCGATCACCCCGACGAGCGTCGTGAGGGCAAGCCGAAGGGCCGTCGGTGGGGCCGGGCACCGGTCGAGGAAGAGGTCAGCGGCGAGGAGACTGGCTGGCTGGACGATCTGCGGACCGCCAAGGAACAGCGGATCGACATCGGACCCAGTGGTGCCGGAGCATCCGGCGACTCCTCGACGGACGGCCCGCCGTCCCGCTCGGCGGTTTCCCGGTCCGCCGTCCCGTCCCGTCCACATCCGCAGCCGCCTGCGGGTCCGGTTCCGCAGTCGGGTACCGGCCCGCGGCCGGGTCCGGGTCCGCAGCCGCGCACCGGTCCAGGGCCGGCCGAGCCGGTGTCCCCGGCTGGCGCGAAACCGTCCGAACCCCGACCCCGACCCCGACCCGTCAGCCCTGCCCCGGGCGGGCCGACCCCGGTCTCCGGTGGGCCGAGCCCGACCCCGGTCTCGGGTGGGCCGAGCCCGACCCCGGGCCGGTACCAGCGGCCACCGCAACGCCTGCCAGCGGCGGACACGGTCGTGCCGCAGTCGGGCAACGCACCGCCGTTGCCGCCGTCCGCGCCGCAGCGGCCATCCGCCGACGCCTTCGGCGGGCCCCGTCCAGCGCCGGGCACCCCGACCCGACCAACGTCCGGCCCCGGCGCCGATGGGCGCGACGAGACCCGGATCATTCCGCCGGTCAGGCCGTCCGGCGGGCGTCGACGCGCCCCGGAACCGGCGGACGAGACCGACGGCTGGGAGCGCCGCCCGGAGACGCCGCAACGTGGCCCGGCCGCCGGGGCGGACCGGGCGGGTCAGACCCGGCAGGGGGACGGCCCGGCACCATCGCGGCCGTCGGCCGGCCGGCATGCCTCGGCCGGCCAGCCGTTCGAGCCGGCCCGGCCGACCTCGGGCGGGCCTCGCCCGGCGCGGTCCGCGCCGATCCCCGGCCAGCCATCCCGGGGTGGCCCCGGCGGCCCCCTGGCCGCTCCCGTGGTCCCCGGGCCGGGCGGTGCCGTGCCACCGGCCCGTGGTCCGCAGCCTGACCCGGGCACCGACCAGCCGCCCCGTCCGGGAACCCGCCCGGCAGGACCGCCGCCAGTCCATCCGGCCGGCCCGCCGACCGCCACCCGCCCTGGTCCCGGCCGGGCGACGGTCCCGGCAGCCGGGCCGGTGCCGACCGGTGCCGGTGGCGGGCCGCGGCCACCGGTGACCGGGCCGCCGGCCACCGATCGACGGGACCCGTACGCCACCGGTCCGATCCGCCCCGGCCAGCCGGGTCGATCCGACCCGCCGGGCCGTCCCAACGAGGCCGGCACCTTCGGCCGCCCAAGCCACCCGGGCCGACCAGCTCAACCCGGCCGACCAGCTCAACCCGGGCCCGGTGGCGTCGCGACGATGCCCGGCGCGCCGGCACCTGGCCGGCCGGTGTCCGGCGGACCTGCCGGTGCCGCCGCACCGCCGCACCACGATCGGCCGACGCCCGCCCCGCCCCGCCCGGTCTCCGGCGCCGGGGCGACGGTGGCGCGGTCGGCGTCGGTGCCGGTGCGGCCGGGTGGGCCGGTGCCGCCGAGCGGACTCGCCCCGGTGTCCGGCGGAGCCGCGCCGGTCCCGGGAGGGGTCGCCCCGGTGTCCGGTGGGGGTGGCTCACCGGTCCGGTCCGGGCCGTACAGCCCTGACCGGTCGGGATCCGAGCACTCCGGCCCTGAGGAGTCCGGTGCCGACCAGCCGGGTTCCGAGCAGGGTGGCCCGAACCTGCAGCAGCGTCGGCTGCGGGCGATGGCCCTGATCATGGTCGCCGTCGTGGTGCTGGCCGCCCTCCCGCTCTACTTCGGCATTCGGGCGGCGACCCGCGACCCGGTCTTCAACTCCCTTGACCGACTCGACGTGCCCGAGTGGGCGGCGCAGGAGCGTACCGACGCGGTCAGCGGGAGCCGTTGGTGCCTCATCGACTGCCGGTTCCGCGAGCGGACGATGACCTCCGAACGCGGCACCGAGGAGACCGCCCAGGTCTACACCGCGGCACTGACCGACGCCGGGTGGCTGCCGTGGGACGCTGAGCTGTGCCCGTCCCAGCCGGTCGAAGGCCAGTACAACTGCTGGACCCGCGACGAACTCACCCTCGACCTGTGGGTCCGGCCGCCGGCCTGCTCGGACGACCTGCTACTGCAGCGGCCGACGGTGGAGCCGCCATCCGGCGAGTCGACCGACGGTGGGTCGACCGACGGGGAGTCGGCCGACGCACCGCCGGTCACCGAGGCCGAGACCTGCACCGGTTCGGTCGTGTCGATCAAGGTACGCAACGCGATCGGTGACGACCGGATGAAGCCACAGCCGAGCACCGATCCGTCGCTCACCGGTGAGGATCCGGATCCGGTCTTCACCGACGACCCGCTGCTGGACCTGGAGGTCGAACCGTCGTGAGCGGACGACCATCACTGACGGTAGGGTCTGCACGGTGGTGCGGCGCGCGCTGACCGCCGTCAGGTGAGCAGCGGCGGCGAGGCGTCGTGACAGAGGAGGACACAGGCATGGACGGTGGACAGATCGCGGCGCTGGTGGCGGCCGGAGCGTTCCTGATGCTCGTGCTGGTGCTCGCGGTGCCGATCCTGCGGCTGCGGCACACCGTGGACGCGGCGACAAGGGCGATCAACGACCTGAACGACCGCACCGGTCCACTGCTCGGCCAGGTCAACACCTCGATGGAGAACGTCAACACCGCGCTCGGGCAGGTGCACACCACGCTGGACGGCGTCAACATCCAGCTCGCCAAGATCGACACGATGACCGGTCACGCGCAGAACGTCACCGCCAACGTGGCGAACCTCGCCACCGTCGTCTCGGCGGCGGCGGCCAACCCGCTGGTCAAGGTCGCCGCCTTCGGGTACGGCGTCCGGCGCGCCGCGTCCGCCCGTCGGCACGCCGAGCAGGAGCGCGACGTACGGGCGGAACTCAAGCAGCGGCGCCGGGCAGCCCGGCGCAACGCCGGATGACCGGGAGGACGCCGTCATGAAACGCCTGCTCTGGCTCGGTGTCGGCATCGCCGTCGGGGCGGTGGTGGTCCGCAAACTGGCCCGGACCGCCCAGTCCTACACACCGTCCGGGATCGCCTCCTCGCTGTCGGAATCCGCTGGTGGTCTCGTCGAGTCGGTCCGTACCTTCGTGGAGGACGTGCGTGAGGGCATGGCAGAGCGCGAGCAGCAGATCCAGGCCGCGTTCGCTGAGGGCGTGGCGTTCGACGACCAGTTCGCCGACCTGCGGGGCGACCCGAGCGTCGGTGACGTGGAGATATTCCCCCAGGAGGACGTTCGGTGAAAACGGCGGAGATCAAGCGGCGGTTCCTCGCGCACTTCGAGGCCAACGGCCATGCCGTGGTGCCGTCAGCTCCGCTGCCCGCGATCGATGACCCGAACCTGCTGTTCATCAACGCGGGCATGGTGCAGTTCGTGCCGTACTTCCTCGGTCAGCGGACCCCGCCGTACCAGCGGGCGACGAGCGTGCAGAAGTGCATCCGTACCCCGGACATCGACGAGGTCGGCAAGACGTCGCGGCACGGCACCTTCTTCCAGATGAACGGCAACTTCTCGTTCGGCGACTACTTCAAGGAAGGCGCGATCCCACTGGCCTGGGACCTGTCCACCAAACCGGTGGAGCAGGGCGGGTTCGGCATGGACCCGGAGCGGATCTGGGTCACCGTCTACCTCGACGACGACGAGGCCGCCGACATCTGGCGGCGTACCGGCGTGCCGGCGGCGCGGATCGTGCGCCGGGGCAACAAGGACAACTTCTGGTCGATGGGCATCCCCGGGCCGGCCGGGCCGTGCTCGGAGCTGTACTACGACCGGGGTCCGGCGTACGGGCCGGACGGCGGGCCGGAGGTCGACGAGGACCGCTTCCTGGAGTTCTGGAACCTCGTCTTCATGCAGTACGAGATCACCAACGTACAGAGCAAAGAGGTCTTCGACATCGTCGGCGACCTGCCGAAGAAGAACATCGACACCGGCATGGGCCTGGAGCGGATCGCGTCGATCCTGCAGGGGGTGGACAACCTCTACGAGATCGACGAGGTACGTCCGATCCTGGACCGGGCGGCCGAGCTGACCGGTAAGCGCTACGGCGCGGGCTCCGGCCAGGCGGCGAGCGAGTCGCACCCCGACGACGTACGGCTGCGGGTGATCGCCGACCACGTGCGGACCGCGTTGATGCTGATCGGCGACGGGGTGACCCCGTCCAACGAGGGCCGCGGCTACGTGCTGCGCCGGATCATGCGTCGGGCGATCCGCTCGGTACGACTGCTCGGCTGGCAGGATCGCGCCCTGCCGGAGCTGCTGCCGGTGGCCCGGGACTGCATGGCGCCGTCGTACCCCGAGCTGGCCGCCGACTTCGAGCGGATCTCCTCGTACGCGTACGCCGAGGAGGACGCCTTCCTGTCCACGCTGCGCGCCGGTACCACGATCCTGGACACGGCGATCGCCCAGACCAGGTCGGCCGGCGGCGGCAAACTCTCCGGCGACCAGGCCTTCCAGCTGCACGACACCTACGGGTTCCCGATCGACCTCACCCTGGAGATCGCCGCCGAGCAGGGGCTCTCCGTCGACCAGGACGGTTTCCGCCGGCTGATGTCCGAGCAGCGGGCCCGGGCGAAGGCGGACGCGCTGGCCCGCAAGACCGGGCACGTCGACATGTCCGCGTACCGCGGGGTGCTGGACAGCGGCGGGCCGGTGGAGTTCACCGGCTACGCGGAGGTGTCCCGCGAGTCGCGGGTCCGGGCGCTGCTCGGCGCCGGCGGCGCGGCACTGCCCGCGGCCGGTGAGGGCGACGTCGTGGAGCTGGTACTGGACAGCACCCCGTTCTACGCCGAGGGCGGCGGCCAGCAGCCGGACACCGGCCTGCTCACCGTCGGCGCCGGCCGGGTGGAGATCTTCGACGTGCAGCAGCCGGTGCCGGGCCTGATCGTGCACCGGGCCCGGGTGGTCAGCGGCGAGCTGCGCGCCGGGGAGTCCGGCTACGCCGAGATCGACATTCCGCGGCGGCGGGCGATCTCCCGGTCGCACACCGCGACGCACCTGGTGCACCAGACGATGCGCAACTTCCTCGGCGAGTCGGCGACCCAGGCGGGGTCGCTGAACGCGCCGGGCCGACTGCGGTTCGACTTCAACACCCCCGGCGCGGTCGCGCCGTCGGTGCTGCACGACATCGAGCAGCAGGTCAACGAGGTGCTGCTGCGCGACCTGGAGGTGAACGCGTTCATCACCTCACAGGAGGAGGCGCGCCGGCTGGGCGCGATGGCGCTGTTCGGGGAGAAGTACGGCGACGAGGTCCGGGTGGTCGAGGTCGGTGACTACGCCCGGGAGCTGTGCGGTGGCACGCATGTGACCCGCTCCGGTCAGCTCGGTGTGGTGAAGATCCTCTCCGAGTCGTCGATCGGCTCCGGCGTGCGCCGGGTGGAGGCGCTGGTCGGCATCGACGCGTTCAACTTCCTGGCCCGCGAGCACCTGCTGGTGGCGCGGCTCGCCGAGCTGTACCGGGTGCCGGCCGACCAGGTCGCGGACCGGGTCCAGCAGACCGTCACCCAGCTGCGCGACGCGGAGAAGGAGCTGGAGAAGCTGCGCGCGCAGCTGGTGCTCGGCGGCGCGGCGGCGATCGCCGGCCAGGCGCGTGACGTGCGCGGGGTCGCCTACGTCGGCACCGAGGCGCCCGAGGGCGCGGCCGGCAACGACGTACGGACCTTGGCGCAGGAGATCCGGGGCAAGATCGACCCGGCCCGGCCGGCGGTGGTCGCGGTGACCGCCCGGGCCAACGGCAAGGCGGCGCTGGTGGTGGCGGTGAACGCGGCCGGCAAGTCACGCGGGGTGTCGGCCGCCGACCTGGTCAAGGGCGCGCTGCACGGCCGGGGTGGCGGCAACGCCGACCTGGCGCAGGGCGGCGGGCTGCCGGCGGCCGAGGCGGCGAACCTGCTGGTCGCGGTCGAAAAGGCGATCGCCGAGACGGCCTGAGATGAGCGGTACGAGGTGAGCGGATTCGTCCGTGGGCGCCGGCTGGGCGTCGACGTGGGGCAGGTCCGGGTCGGTCTGGCGATCAGCGACCCGGACGGCATACTCGCCACCCCGTTGCTGACGGTGCGGCGGGACCTGTCGACCGGCGGCGCGACGACACCGGCCGACATGCCTACGGACATCGCGAAAATTGTCCAGATAGTCCATGAGTACGAGGTCAGTGCGGTTATTGTCGGTCTGCCGGTGAACCTCGCCGGTCGCCACGGACCGGCCGCCGACGCGGTCAGCGCATACGTACGGTTACTCGAAGTGGCGGTATCGCCGATTTCAGTCCTGACGACCGACGAAAGGATGTCGACGGTGGTCGCTAGCCGTAGGCTGTCCGAGCGGGGCGTCCGAGGACGACGCCAACGGGCGGTGGTCGACCAGGCGGCCGCCGTGGAGATCCTGCAGAGCTGGCTGGACGCGCAGCGGAGGCAGAAGTGATGATCGACGAACTGGACCTCGCCTTCGAGGACCGGGCCGACAAGGGCCGGCACCGTCGGGGCGCGCGGCGCAAGAAGTCGTCCGGCGGTGGCGGCCGGGGCAAGACCGCCGCCGCGCTGCTGGTCACCGTGCTGCTGCTCGGCGTGCTCGGCGGCGGCGTCTGGTACGGCTTCGACCGGGTACAGGGCTACTTCGCGACCCCGGACTACGACGGCGGCGGCACCGGTGAGGTGGTGGTCCAGGTCCGGGCCGGCGACACCGCCACCGACATCGGCAACACCCTCGTCGAGGCCGGCGTGGTCAAGAGCACCAAGGCGTTCATCAACGAGGCCCGGGACAACTCCCGCAGTCAGAACATCCAGCCGGGCTTCTACACGCTGCGCCTGGAGATGAGCGCGGCGACCGCGCTGGGCCTGCTGCTGGACCTGGAGAACAAGGTCTCCAACCGGGTGACCATCCCGGAGGGCCGTACCGCCAAGCAGATCTACCAGCTGCTGGCCGAGTCGACGGACATCCCGGCGGAGGAGTTCGCCACCGCCGCCGAGGATCCGTTGGCCCTGGGCGTGCCCGAGTGGTGGATGACCCGTACCGACGGGGAGGAGGTGACGGTCTCCGCCGAAGGGTTCCTCTTCCCGGACACCTACGACTTCGATCCCGACGTCACCGCCCCAGAGATCCTCCGGGTGATGGTCAACCGGTTCCTGACCGTCACCGGCGAGATGGAGTACGCCGACCGGGTACAGGCCGAACGCGGCGGGATCAGCCCGTACGAGGCGTTGATCGTCGCGTCGCTGGCCCAGGCCGAGGCCGGCATCGCCGAGGACCTCGCCAAGGTCTCCCGGGTGGCGTACAACCGGGTGTACAGCGAGACCTTCCCGTGCAGCTGCCTGCAGTTCGATGTGACGGTCAACTACTACTGGGAGCTGACCGGCCAGGAGACCAAGGCGTCCAAGGACATGACCCGCGAGGAGCTGTACGACGAGAGCAATCCGTACAGCACCCACGCGCACAGCGGGCTGCCGCCCACGCCGATCAACAACCCGGGCAAGGCCGCCCTGGAAGGGTCGATCAACCCGCCGGACGAGGACTGGGTCTACTTCGTGGCGATCGACAAGGAGGGCCGTTCGGCGTTCGCCGAGACCCTCGAACAGCACAACCAGAACATCGAGATCGCCGAGCAGAACGGCATCCTCTGAGGTGTCCGCCCCCCGACCGTCCACCGCCGTCCGGCGGCGGGCCGCAGTGCTCGGCATGCCGATCGGGCACTCACTGTCGCCGGTGATCCACAACGCCGGCTACCAGGCCGCCGGGCTGACCGGCTGGAGCTACACCGCGATCGAATGCGCCGAGGCGCAGCTGGCGGGCCTGGTCGCCGGTCTCGGCCCGGAGTGGGCCGGGCTGTCGGTCACCATGCCGTTGAAGGAGGCGGCGCTCGCCCTGGCCGGGCGGGCCTCCTCGGTGGCCACCGCGGTCGGGGCGGCCAACACCCTGGTACGCCGGGCCGACGGCACCTGGTTCGCCGACAACACCGACGTGGCGGGAATGGTCGCGGTGCTGCGCGACGCCGGTGTCGGCACCGGTGCCCGGTTCACCGTGCTCGGCGCCGGCGGCACCGCCCGGGCCGCGTTGGCGGCCGCCGCCGCGCTGGCCGCCGCCTCGGTCACCGTGGCGGCCCGACGACCGGCGGCGGTCGACGAACTGACTCCGGTCGCCGACGCGCTCGGCGTGTCGATGACCGGTGCCGACCTGGCGGCCACCGCGACGGCGGCCGCCGGCACCGACGTGCTGGTGTCGACGCTGCCGAAGGGGGCCGCCGACCCGTACGCCGAGCAGCTGCGGTGGACGCCCGGCACAGTCTGCTTCGACGCGATCTACGATCCCTGGCCGACGCCGTTGGCCTCGGCGGCGGCCGCCGCCGGCTGCCAGGTGGTCTCCGGGCTGGACCTGTTGCTGGCCCAGGCGGTCGGGCAGTTCGAACAGTTCACCGGGGTCGCCGCCCCGGTGCCGGCGATGCGGGCCGCGCTGTCCGCAGCGCGGTCGGCCGGTCCGGCAGCGCGGTCGGCCGCCCCGGCCGGCGAGCTGGCGCGCTCAGCCGGCGCCCTCACGGGTCAGCGTCGACACGGCGAGCAGTGACAGCCCGGCCGCGCCGAGGATGATCAGCGCCATCGGGGTGGCGCTGACCGTGCCGGCCAGCCCGACCAGCGGCGCGGCCAGCGAGGCGATCCCGGACTGGACCGCGCCGAGCAGCGCGGCGGCGGTGCCGGCGTGCCGGGCGTGCTCCTCCAGAGCCAGCGCCGTCCCGTTCGGCATCAGCATCCCGATCGTGGCGACGTAGCCGGCCAGCGCCGGCAGGATCAGCCACAGCTGACCGGTGGTCGCGCCGGCCACCAGCAGCGCCGCAGCGCCAGCTCCGGCGGTCAACGCGCCGACGAACAATGGCCGGGTCCGGTACCGGCCGACCAGCCGGGCGTTGACCTGCCCGAGCACGATCAGTCCGACCGCGTTGGCCCCGAACACCAGGCTGAACATGGTCGGCGACAGCCCGAACCCGTCCTGCAGCACGTACGGCGATCCGGAGATGTAGGCGAACATGCCGGCGAACGCCAGACCCTGGGTCGACGCGTACCCGACGAACGCCCGGTCGGTGAGCACCAGCCGGGCCGCGCGGGCGGCGCCGGCCAGACCGTCCGGGTTGCGGCGCTCCTGCGGCAGGGTCTCCGGCAGCCAGCGGGCCATGACGACGGTGAGCAGCGCGGTGACCACCGCGAGGGCGACGAAGATCCCCCGCCAGGAGGCCACCCGCAGCACCGCCGCGCCGAGCACCGGCGCGGCGATCGGTGCCACCCCGAAGATGATCAGCAGGCGGGAGAAGAACCGGGCCGCGTCGGCACCGGAGTAGAGGTCGCGCACCACCGCACGGGCGACGACCACCCCCACCCCGCCGGCGAAGCCCTGGAGCAGCCGCAACCCGGCCAGTGCCTCGGCGTTCGGGGCCAGCGCGCAGGCCAGAGAGACGACGACGTAACCGGTGGTGCCGGCCAGCGCCGGACGCCGCCGCCCCCACCGGTCGCTCACCGGCCCGCCGACCAGTTGGCCGAACGCGACGCCGATCAGGCACGCGGTCAGCGACAGCTGCACCCGGGCCGGGGTGGCGGCGAGGTCGTCGCTGATCGCCGGGAACGCCGGCAGGTACATGTCGATCGACAGCGGCCCCACCGCGGTGACCGCGCCGAGCAGGATGAGCAGCACCGCTGGTCGGCGGCGGATGTCGTACGGCACGAACCCACCCCCCGAGACCCGACCAACCGTACGTTAGGTCAGCTCCGGTGGTGTCCGGAGGGCGGGACGCGGGCGACGTGGGTCACCGGGTCCCGACCACGCCGTGCCACACTTTCCGACGTGTTGCGTTGGCTGACCGCAGGTGAATCCCATGGCCCCGCGCTGGTCGCACTCCTCGAAGGCGTCCCCGCCGGCGTCGAGGTGACCAGTGCCGAGATCGGCCGCGAGCTGGCCCGGCGCCGGCTCGGCTACGGCCGGGGCGCCCGGATGAGTTTCGAGCAGGACGAGATCGAGATCGTCGGCGGCCTGCGGCACGGGGTGACGCTGGGCAGCCCGGTCGCGATCCGGGTGGGCAACTCGGAGTGGCCGAAGTGGCGCACCGTGATGGCGGCCGACCCGGTCGACCCGGACGAGCTGGCCGGGCAGGCCCGCAACGCTCCGTTGACCCGGCCCCGACCGGGGCACGCCGACCTGGCCGGGATGCAGAAGTACGGCCACACCGACGCCCGGCCGATCCTGGAGCGGGCCAGCGCCCGGGAGACCGCCGCCCGGGTCGCCGTCGGCACGGTCGCCCGGGCGCTGTGCCGGCAGGCACTGGGCATCGAGATCGTGTCGCACGTGGTCGAACTCGGTTCGGTGGCCGCCAAACCCGGGCTGCAGCCCCGCCCGGAGGACGCCGAGCGGGTCGACGCCGACCCCCTGCGCTGCCTCGACCCCGAGGCGAGCGCCCGGATGGTCGCCGAGGTGGACGCGGCCAAGGCCGACGCCGACACCCTCGGCGGCATCGTCGAGGTACTCGCCTACGGCGTACCGCCAGGGCTGGGCAGCCACGTGCAGTGGGACCGCAAGCTCGACGCCCGGCTGGCCGCCGCGGTGCTGTCGATCCAGGCGGTCAAGGGTGTGGAGATCGGCGACGCCTGGCAGCAGGCCCGGTCGCGGGGCTCGGTCGCGCACGACGAGATCATCCCCACCGCGGCCGGGGTGCGCCGGGTGACCGACCGGGCCGGCGGACTGGAGGGCGGCATCACCACCGGCGAGCCGCTGCGGGTACGGGCCGCGATGAAGCCGATCTCCTCGTTGAACCGGGCGCTGTCGACCGTCGACGTCGTCACCGGGGAGCCGGCGACCGCGATCAACCAGCGGTCCGACGTCTGCGCGGTGCCGGCCGCCGCGGTGGTGGCCGAGGCGATGGTGGCACTGGTGCTGGCCGAGGCGGCCACCGAGAAGTTCGGCGGTGACTCGGTCGCCGAGATCCGCCGCAACGTCGCCGGGTACCTGGACCACCTGGTGATCCGCTGATGGCTCCGGTGATCTGCTGATGGCCCCGGTCTGCGTACTGGTCGGTGCACCCGGTGCGGGCAAGACCAGCACCGGTACGGCGCTGGCCGGGCTGCTCGGCTGCGAGTTCCGCGACACCGACACCGACATCGTGGCGGCGGCCGGCAAGCCGATCCCGGAGATTTTCGTCGACGACGGCGAAGAGCATTTCCGGGCCCTGGAACGGGCGGCTGTCCAGGCGGCACTGGGCGGCTTCGACGGCGTGCTCGCGCTCGGCGGCGGTGCAGTGCTGGCCGACGAGACCCGGGCCGCGCTCGCCGGGCACACCGTGGTCCACCTCGGCGTCGAGCTGGCCGACGCGGTCCGCCGGGTCGGCCTCGACGCCGGCCGACCGCTGCTGGCGATCAACCCGCGGGCCACGCTGCGACACCTGCTCGAGCAGCGTCGCCCCCTCTACGAGCAGGTGGCCACGCACCGGGTGGCGACCGACGGCCGTACCCCGGAACAGGTCGCCGAGGAGATCGCCACCCTGCTGCGCACACCGGCCGACCGGCCCGGGTACTAGGCTCGGCGCCGATGAACTCGACGACCTGCATCCCGGTGCCCGGCGACCGACCCTACGACGTACTGGTCGGTCGGGGGCTGCTCGACACGCTGCCCGACCTGCTGCCCGGCGCGGACCGGGTGGCGGTGCTGCACGCGCCTCCGCTGCAGGGCCAGGCCGACCGGATCGCCGCCGGCTGCGCCGCGGCCGGGGTCAAACCGTTGCTGGTCGAGGTGCCGGACGCCGAGGCCGGCAAGTCGCTCGAGGTCGCCGGGCGGGCCTGGGCGCAGCTCGGCGCGGCCGGCTTCACCCGTACCGACGCGGTGGTCGGGGTCGGCGGCGGCGCGGTGACCGACCTGGCGGGTTTCGTGGCCGCCTGCTGGCTGCGCGGGGTCCGCTGGGTGCCGGTGGCGACCAGCCTGCTCGGCATGGTCGACGCGGCGGTGGGCGGCAAGACCGGGATCAACACGGCGGCCGGCAAGAACCTGGTGGGCGCATTCCACCCGCCGGCCGGGGTGCTGGCCGACCTGGATCTGCTGGCCAGCCTTCCGCCGGTCGACCTGGTCGCCGGGCTGGCCGAGGTGGTCAAGTGCGGGTTCATCGCCGATCCGGCGATCCTGGAGCTGATCGAGGCCGATCCGGCGGCGGCCGCCGACCCGACCGGGCCGCAGGTGCGGGAGCTGATCGAGCGCGCCGTGCGGGTCAAGGCCGACGTGGTCGGTGACGACCTGCGCGAGTCGGGGCTGCGTGAGGTGCTCAACTACGGGCACACCCTGGCCCACGCGATTGAGAAGGTAGAAGGCTACCGCTGGCGCCACGGGCATGCGGTGTCGGTCGGCCTGGTCTACGCGGCGACCCTGGCCCGGCTGGCCGGCCGGCTCGACGCGACGGTCGCCGACCGGCACGCGTCGGTGCTCGCCGCCCTGGGGCTGCCCACCAGCTACCGGGCCGAGGCGTGGCCGGAGCTGCTGGCCACGATGCGGGTGGACAAGAAGGCCCGGGGCAGCCGGCTGCGGTTGGTGGTGCTCGACGCGCTGGCCCGGCCGGGAATCCTCGACGGCCCGGCTGACACGTTGCTCGCCGAGGCGTACCGGCAGGTGGCGGCGTGACGGGAGGTGGCGGGGCGTGCGGACGTACGTGTTGAACGGCCCGAACCTGGGCCGGCTGGGCAGCCGTCAGGTCGACGTGTACGGGCTGACCAGCTACGCCGACCTGGTGGCGATGTGTGAGCAGGTGGGCCGGGACGCCGGGCTCGACGTCGAGGTGCGCCAGACCGACGCCGAGCACGAGATGCTCGGCTGGCTGCACGCGGCGGCCGACGCCGAGGCCGCCGTGGTGCTCAATCCGGGTGCCTGGTCGCACTACTCGTACGCGGTCCGGGACGCCTGCGCGCTGCTACGCGGACCGCTCGTCGAGGTGCACATCTCCAACATCCACGCCCGCGAGCAGTTCCGACACCACTCGGTGGTGTCGGCGGTCGCCACCGGGGTGATCTGCGGGCTCGGGGTGGACGGCTACCGGCTGGCGCTGCTGCACGTCGCCCGGCTGGCCACGGGCCGTCCCGGCTGAGCCGGGTCCGGCCCGATAGACTTGGCAGATCCGTCCGCACATTGATGATCAAGGCAGGAAATGGCGACCACCAACGACCTGAAGAACGGGCTGGTTCTCAACCTCGACGGCGAGCTGTGGGCCGTCGTGGAGTTCCAGCACGTCAAGCCCGGCAAGGGCGGCGCTTTCGTGCGCACCACCCTGAAGAACGTGCTCTCCGGCAAGGTGGTCGACAAGACCTTCAACGCGGGCACCAAGGTCGACACCGCGACCGTCGACAAGCGGACCATGCAGTACCTGTACGCCGACGGCGAGGACTACGTCTTCATGGATCTGGAGACCTTCGACCAGATCATGGTGCCCGGCGGCACGGTCGGCGAGGCAGCCAACTACCTGCTGCCCGAGGCCGAGGCGATCGTGGCGACCCACGAGGGGGTGCCGCTGTACGTCGAGCTGCCGACCAGCGTGGTCCTCGAGGTCACCTACACCGAGCCGGGCCTGCAGGGTGACCGGTCGACCGGCGGCAACAAGCCGGCCACGATGGAGACGGGCGCCACCGTTCAGGTGCCGTTGTTCGTCACCACCGGCGAGAAGATCAAGGTCGACACCCGCGACGGCCGCTACCTCGGCCGAGCCTGATGGCCGAGGGGCCGAAGACCTCGATGCCGGCGCGCCGTAAGGCGCGTAAACGGGCCCTGGACGTGCTCTACGAGGCGGACATGCGCGATCTGCCGCCGGCGCAGGTGCTGGTCGGTTACCTGGCCCGGCTGTCCCCGCGTCCGGAGCATCTCGACTACGCGGTCGGTCTGGTCGAGGGGGTGGCGGCCCACCGGGACCGGATCGACGAGCTGATCGGCAGCTACGCCGAGGGGTGGACGCTGGACCGGATGCCGGTGGTCGACCGCAACCTGGCCCGGATCGCCGTCTACGAGTTGCTCTACGTCGACGAGATCGACGACCCGGTGGCCATCACCGAGGCGGTCGAGCTGGCCCGGCAGATGTCAACTGACGATTCGCCGCGGTTCCTCAACGGTCTGCTGGACCGGATCGCCGAGTACACCCCGCACTAGCGGCTCCCGCCGCCACGGCGGGCACCGCCACGACCGCCGGTGCCACGCGACACCGCCGACGGGCCCGATCCAGCTGGATCGGGCCCGTCGGCGGTTGGGTGCGCAGCCGTCAGGAGGCGAAGAACGCCCGCGGGTCGGCGACCAGTACGCCGTGCTCGTTCAGCCGCTCGATGAGGCCGGACGGCGACGAGTCGTACACGATCGCCAGCGCCCGCAGGTCGTCGGCGCGGATGGACAACACTCGACCGTTGTAGTCACCGCGCTGCTGCTGGATCGCCCGGGCGTACCGGGCGACGTAGGCGAGGTCCTCGCCGACCTCGTCGTACAGCCGCTCCAGGTCCAGGACGATCTTGCTGGTGGGTTCGTGACGTACCCCACTGCCGTCCGGCAGCAGTTCCGACACGGGTACCCGGTAGAAGTCGGCCAGTTCGGCGAGGCGGGAGACGGTGACTGCCCGGTCCCCACGCTCGTAGGAACCGACGACGACAGCCTTCCAACGCCCGTTCGACTTCTCCTCCACCCCCTGCAGGGACAGCCCCTGCTGCTGACGGATGGAGCGCAGGCGGGCGCCCAACGACTTGGCGTACTCAGAGGGCATACGGACTCTCCCAGTGCTTTGCCCGGGGCTTTCCCCAGCGATCGCTACGGAGCGTGACGGTACGGCGGTTCGCAAGCGCGGTCAAGTGGTGAATAGCTACCAGTGAACAAGATCGTGACGACTTGCCCCAAATTTCGTCTTACTGATGCGACACTCAGCGCCCCACATCGGCTCGGCAACGGGACGCTGGTAACGTTCGGCGTGACCGCTGACCAGCCGGGTGCTGGCCGGCGGCACCCAAGACGTCCTTTAACGACCCGTCCCGTGAGGCGGGGAAGGGGGTCCGCTGTGGCCTACCCGTCGGCCACCCAATCATCGGCGACGATGCCACCGTCTGTTAAGAGCATCCTGACCAGCGCCGACATTCAACGCGTCGTGGACCGGATCGCCCATCAGGTGCTGGAAAAGACCAACGGGGCGCAACGCACCGTACTGCTCGGAATTCCCACCCGGGGGGTGCCGCTCGCCCGCCGTCTCGCCGACCGGATCCGTACCTTCGAAGGGGTCGCCGTCCCGGTCGGTGTGCTCGACATCACCCTCTACCGGGACGATCTCCGGTTGAAGGCCACCCGCGCGGTCGGGCCCACCGAACTGCCCGCCGGTGGCATCGACGGCCAGCGGGTCATCCTGGTCGACGACGTCCTCTACTCGGGCCGGACCGTACGGGCGGCGTTGGACGCGATCAGCGACCTCGGCCGGCCCAGTTCGGTGCAGTTGGCGGTGCTGGTCGACCGGGGCCACCGGGAGCTGCCGATCCGCGCCGACTACGTCGGCAAGAACATCCCCACCGCGCTCACCGAGAACGTCAAGGTGTTGCTTGCCGAGACCGACGACACCGACGAGGTACGGCTGTTCAGTTCCCCCGGCGCGGCTCAGGCGGCGGACGGCCCGCAGCGGGGGAGGGACCAGCGATGATCAGGCACCTGCTGTCCGGCGCCGATCTGGACGCGGCGGACGCCACCCGGATTCTGGACACCGCGGTCGAACTCGCCTCGCTGGCCGGCCGCGAGGTGAAGAAGCTGCCCACCCTTCGGGGGCGCACCGTGGTGAACCTGTTCTACGAAGACTCCACCCGGACCCGGATCTCGTTCGAGGCGGCCGCCAAACGGCTCTCCGCCGACGTGATCAACTTCTCGGCCAAGGGCTCCAGTGTCTCCAAGGGCGAGAGCCTCAAGGACACCGCGCTCACCCTGCAGGCGATGGGGGCCGACGCGGTGGTGATCCGCCACCCCGCCTCCGGTGCCCCGCACCGGCTGGCCAACTGGGTGGACGGGTCGGTGGTCAACGCTGGCGACGGCACCCACGAGCATCCCACCCAGGCACTGCTCGACGCGTACACCATGCGGGCCCGGCTGGGCCGGCTCGCCGGCCTGCACGTGGTGATCGTCGGCGACGTGCTGCACAGCCGGGTGGCCCGGTCCAACGTCCTGCTGCTGGCCACCCTCGGCGCCAAGGTGACCCTGGTCGGGCCGCCGCCGCTGATCCCGGTCGACATCGCCACCGCGCTCGCCCCCGGCGTCGGGGTCGGCTACGACCTCGACGCCGTGCTGCCCACCGCCGACGTGGTGATGATGCTGCGGGTGCAGCACGAGCGGATGGCCGACTCCTACTTCCCGTCCGCCCGTGAGTACGCCCGCCGGTACGGCCTGGACGGGGCCCGGCTGCGCCGGCTGCCCGAACACGCCATCGTCATGCACCCCGGACCGATGAACCGGGGCATGGAGATCTCCGCCGAGGTCGCCGACTCGCCCCGCTCCACGATCGTGGAACAGGTCGCAAACGGGGTAAGCGTCCGGATGGCCGTGCTCTACCTGCTGCTCGGCGGCCGCGGCTGATGCGGCGCACCGGTCACCCACATCCTCACCGGCACCACCGCCCCCAGGCGCACGACGAAAGGACCTCGCTGTGAGCGCGTACCTGATCAAGGGCGTCCGGGTCCTCGGCCGGGACCCCGTCGACCTGCTGCTGCGCGACGGCGTGGTCGCCGACGCCGGCTCCGGGCTGACCGCGCCGGGTGCGCAGGTGCTCGACGCCGACGGCCTGATCGCCCTGCCCGGTCTGGTCGATCTGCACACCCACCTGCGTGAACCCGGCCGGGAGGACGCCGAGACGGTGGAGACCGGATCGCGGGCCGCCGCGCTCGGCGGCTACACCGCGGTCTGCGCGATGGCGAACACCTCCCCGGTGGCCGACACCGCCGGTGTCGTCGAACAGGTCTGGCGGCTCGGCCGCCAGGCCGGGCTGGTCGACGTGCAGCCGATCGGCGCGGTCACCGTCGGTCTGGCCGGCGAGCGCCTCGCCGAGCTCGGCGCGATGGCCGATTCCGCCGCCGCGGTGCGGATCTTCTCCGACGACGGGCACTGCGTCGCCGACCCCCGGCTGATGCGCCGCGCCCTGGAGTACGTCAAGGCGTTCGACGGTGTCGTCGCCCAGCACGCCGAGGAGCCCCGGCTGACCGAGGGCGCCCAGATGCACGAGGGCGAGGTCTCCACCCGGCTCGGCCTGACCGGCTGGCCGGCCGTCGCCGAGGAGGCGATCATCGCCCGCGACGCGCTGCTCGCCGAACACGTCGGCAGCCGGCTGCACGTCTGCCACCTGTCCACCGCCGGCAGCGTGGAGATCGTCCGGCAGGCGAAGGCCCGTGGGGTCCGGATCACCGCCGAGGTCACCCCGCACCACCTGCTGCTCACCCACGAGGCGCCGGTCAGCTACGACCCGGTCTTCAAGGTCAACCCGCCGCTGCGGACCGGCGAGGACGTCGCCGCGCTGCGCACCGCGCTCGCCGAGGGCGTCATCGACATCGTGGCCACCGACCACGCCCCGCACGCGGTGGAGGACAAGGAGTGCGAATGGGCGTACGCGCGGCCCGGCATGCTCGGGTTGGAGACCGCCCTGTCCGTGGTGCTGCTCACGACCGCGTTGCACGACGCCGACGGTGTACCAGACTGGGAGCTGATCGCCGAGCGGATGTCCCGGGCCCCGGCCCGGATCGCCGGGCTGACCGGGCACGGACACGACCCCGCGCCGGGCGTTCCGGCGAACCTCACCCTGATCGACCCGGTCGCGAGCCGCACCGTCGACCCGGCCGAGTCGGCCAGCCGCAGCCGCAACACCCCGTACGCGCGGATGGTGCTGCCCGGCCAGGTGGTCGCCACCTTCCTGCGCGGCGACGCGACAGTGCTCGACGGAAAGGCCGTGCGATGAACGACACCGCCACTACCGCACCACCCCGTCGGCGGGTTCCGGCGCTGCTGGTGCTTGAGGACGGCCGGGTCTTCCCCGGCGAGAGCTACGGCGCGGTCGGGGAGACCTTCGGCGAGGCGGTGTTCACCACCGCGATGACCGGCTACCAGGAGACGCTGACCGACCCGTCCTACCACCGGCAGGTGGTGGTGCAGACCGCGCCGCACATCGGCAACACCGGGGTCAACGTCGACGACGACGAGTCGGACCGGATCCGGGTGGCCGGGTACGTGGTCCGCGACCCGGCCCGCCGCCCGTCGAACTGGCGGTCCACCGGTGACCTGGAGGATCGGCTCGCTGCCGAGGGTGTGGTCGGCATCTGCGGGGTGGACACCCGGGCGCTGACCCGGCACCTGCGCGACCGGGGGGTGATGCGGGTCGGTGTCTCCACGCTGACCGACGACCCGCAGGAGCTGCTGGACCGGGTCCGGCAGGTGCCGCAGATGGTGGGCGCGGACCTGTCCGCCGAGGTGACCACCGTCGAGCCGTACACGGTGACCGCTCAGGGTGAGCACCGCTACACCGTCGCCGCGCTGGACCTGGGCATCAAACGCAACGTGCCGCGCCGGCTGGCCCAGCGCGGGGTGACCACCCACGTGCTGCCGGCCACCTCGACGCTGGACGAGATCCTGGCCACCGGGCCGGACGCGGTGTTCTTCTCACCCGGGCCGGGTGACCCGGCCACCGCACACCACGCGGTCGAGCTGGCCCGGCAGGTGATGGCCCGGCGTACGCCGTTGTTCGGTATCTGCTTCGGCTCGCAGATCCTCGGCCGGGCCCTCGGCTTCGGCACCTACAAGCTCGGCTACGGCCACCGCGGCATCAACCAGCCGGTGCTCGACCGCACCACCGGCAAGGTCGAGGTGACCAGCCACAACCACGGGTTCGCCGTGGACGCCCCGCTGAACACGGTGATCGACACCGATTTCGGCGGCGTCGAGGTGAGCCACGTGTGCCTCAACGACGACGTGGTCGAGGGGCTGCGGGCCCACGAGGTGCCGGCGTTCACCGTCCAGTACCACCCGGAAGCGGCGGCCGGCCCGCACGACGCGGACTACCTGTTCGACCGGTTCGTCGAGCTGATCGAGGGAAAACATGCCTAAGCGGACAGATCTGCAGCATGTCATGGTGATCGGCTCCGGGCCGATCATCATCGGCCAGGCCTGCGAGTTCGACTACTCCGGCACCCAGGCGTGCCGGGTGCTGCGCGCCGAAGGGCTGCGCGTGTCGCTGGTCAACTCCAACCCGGCGACCATCATGACCGACCCCGAGTTCGCCGACGCCACCTACGTCGAGCCGATCACGCCCGCGTTCGTCGAGCTGGTCATCGCCCGGGAGCGTCCCGACGCGCTGCTGCCCACCCTCGGCGGGCAGACCGCGTTGAACACCGCCGTCGCCCTGCACTCCGCCGGCGTGCTGCACAAGTACGGTGTGGAGCTGATCGGAGCCGACGTCGACGCGATCCGCCGCGGCGAGGACCGGCAGCTGTTCAAGGACATCGTCGCCGCCGCCGGCGGCGAGACCCCGCGCAGCCGGGTCTGCCACAGCATGGCCGAGGTGCACGACACCGTCGCCGAACTCGGGCTGCCGGTGGTGATCCGACCGTCATTCACCATGGGCGGGCTCGGCTCGGGCATGGCGCACACCCCGGCGGACCTGGAGCGCATCGCCGGTGCCGGGCTGGCCGCCTCCCCGGTGCACGAGGTGCTCATCGAGGAGAGCGTGCTCGGCTGGAAGGAGTACGAGCTGGAGCTGATGCGCGACCGCAACGACAACGTGGTCGTGGTCTGCTCGATCGAGAACATCGACCCGATGGGGGTGCACACCGGCGACAGCGTCACCGTCGCCCCGGCGATGACCCTCACCGACCGCGAGTACCAGCAGATGCGCGACATGGGTATCGCGGTGCTGCGCGAGGTCGGCGTCGACACCGGCGGCTGCAACATCCAGTTCGCCGTGCACCCGACCACCGGCCGACTCGTCGTCATCGAGATGAACCCCCGGGTGTCCCGCTCGTCGGCGCTGGCGTCCAAGGCGACCGGCTTCCCGATCGCCAAGATCGCCGCCAAGCTGGCGATCGGCTACACCCTCGACGAGATCCCCAACGACATCACCAAGCAGACCCCGGCGGCGTTCGAGCCGGTCCTCGACTACGTCGTGGTCAAGATCCCCCGGTTCGCGTTCGAGAAGTTCCCCGGCGCAGACCCGGAGCTGACCACCACGATGAAGTCGGTCGGCGAGGCGATGAGCCTGGGCCGCAACTTCACCGAGGCGCTCAACAAGGCGATGCGTTCGATGGAGACCAGGGCCGCCGGGTTCTGGACGGTGCCCGACCCGGCCGGGGCCACCGTCGAGTCCACCCTGGCCGAACTGGCTGTCCCGCACGACGGCCGGCTCTACACCGTCGAACGGGCGCTGCGGCTGGGCGCCACCGTCGCCCAGGTCGCCGAGGCGTCCGGCGGCATCGACCCCTGGTTCCTGGAGGAGATCGCCGGCCTGGTCGAGCTGCGTGGCGAGATCGAGGCCGCGCCGGTGCTCGACGCCGCGCTGCTGCGCCGGGCCAAGCGGGCCGGGCTGTCCGACCGGCAGGTGGCCGCGCTGCGTCCGGAGCTGGCCGGCGAGGACGGGGTACGGGCGTTGCGGCACCGGCTCGGTCTGCGTCCGGTCTACAAGACGGTCGACACCTGCGCCGCCGAGTTCGCCGCCCGTACGCCGTACCACTACTCCAGCTACGACGCGGAGAGCGAGGTCGCACCGTCGGACCGGCCGAAGGTGCTCATCCTCGGCTCCGGGCCGAACCGGATCGGCCAGGGCATCGAGTTCGACTACTCCTGCGTGCACGCGGTGATGGCGCTCGCCGAGTACGAGACCGTCATGGTCAACTGCAACCCGGAGACGGTCTCCACCGACTACGACACCGCCGACCGGCTGTACTTCGAACCGCTCACCTTCGAGGACGTGCTGGAGGTCTGGCAGGCCGAGGACGCCGCCGGCCGGGCCGCGGGCGGCCCCGGCGTGGTCGGGGTGATCGTTCAGCTCGGCGGGCAGACCCCGCTCGGGCTGGCGCAGCGCCTCGCGGACGCCGGGGTGCCGATCGTCGGTACCCCACCGGAGTCGATCCACCTGGCCGAGGAGCGGGGCGCGTTCGGTCAGGTGCTGGCCCGCGCCGGGCTGCGCGCCCCGGCGCACGGCACCGCCGTGTCGTTCGAGCAGGCCAAGGCGATCGCCGACGAGATCGGCTACCCGGTGCTGGTTCGCCCGTCGTACGTGCTCGGCGGGCGCGGCATGGAGATCGTCTACGACGACGCGACGCTGCGCGACTACATCGGCCGGGCCACCGAGATCTCGCCGGAGCACCCGGTGCTGGTCGACCGGTTCCTCGACGACGCCATCGAGATCGACGTGGACGCGCTGTGCGACGCCGCCGGCGAGGTCTACCTCGGTGGAGTGATGGAGCACATCGAGGAGGCCGGCATCCACTCCGGCGACTCGTCCTGCGCGCTGCCGCCGATCACCCTGGCCGCCCCGCACCTGGCCACCATCCGGCACTACACCGAGCAGATCGCCCGCGGCGTCGGGGTGCGCGGGCTGCTCAACGTGCAGTACGCGCTCAAGGACGACGTGCTGTACGTGCTGGAGGCCAATCCGCGCGCCTCGCGGACCGTACCGTTCGTCTCCAAGGCCACCGCGGTGCCGCTGGCCAAGGCGGCGGCCCGGATCATGCTCGGCGCCACCGTCGCGCAGCTGCGCGACGAAGGCATGCTGCCGGCCACCGGCGACGGCGGCACGTTGCCCCCGGACGCGCCGATCGCGGTCAAGGAGGCGGTGCTGCCGTTCAAACGGTTCCGTACCCGCGCCGGCCACGGCGTCGACTCGCTGCTCGGCCCGGAGATGAAGTCGACCGGTGAGGTGATGGGGATCGACCCGGCGTACGGCAACGCCTTCGCCAAGTCGCAGGCCGCCGCGTACGGTTCCCTGCCGACCAGCGGAAAGATCTTCGTGTCGGTCGCCAACCGGGACAAACGCGCGATGATCTTCCCGGTGAAGCGGCTGGCCGATCTTGGGTTCGACATCGTCGCCACCGCCGGCACCGCCGAGGTGCTGCGCCGCCACGGCATCGCCTGCGAACTCACCCGCAAACACTGGGAGGAGTCCGGCGACGGGCAACCGGACGCGGTGACGTTGATCGCCTCCGGCGAGATCGCCCTGGTGATCAACACGCCGCAGGGCTCCGGTGCCAGCGCCCGCTCCGACGGGTACGAGATCCGCAGCGCGGCGGTCAACGCGGACACCCCGTGCGTGACCACCGTGCCCGGCGTCGCCGCCGCCGTGATGGGCATCGAGGCGCTGATCAACGGGGACATGGCGGTCCGGCCACTGCAGCAGTTGCACGCGGCGCTTCGCCCGGAGACAACCGGCCGGCAGGCCGCCCGGTGACCCGCTCCGGCGGGTACCGGCTGGCCCGGTCGGCGTTGTTCCGGCTCGGCGGCGGCGACGCCGAGACCGCCCACGAATGGACGCTGCGTCGGCTGGCCGCCCTGTCCCGCAGCCGGGTGGCGCTGGCCGCGTTGCGCACCCGGTACGCGGTGGCCGCGCCGCGTACCGTCTTCGGGGTCGACTTCCCCAACCCGGTCGGCCTGGCCGCCGGGATGGACAAGGACGGCCTGGCGCTGCCCGCCTGGCCGGCGCTGGGCTTCGGCTTCGTCGAGGTCGGTACGGTCACCGCGCGTCCCCAGCCGGGCAACCCCCGACCCCGGCTGTTCCGGCTGCCGACCAGCGAGGCGGTGATCAACCGGATGGGGTTCAACAACGCCGGCGCCGAGGCGCTCGCCGACCGGCTCGCGGTGCTCGGCCGGCTGGACGAGCGGGCCGGGTTCGGCCGATCGCATCCGGCGCACGCCGACCGCCCGGTGCCGTTGGGCATCTCGCTAGGCAAGTCGAAGGTCGTGCCGATCGAGGAGGCGGTCGACGACTACCTGTCGGCGTACAAGGCACTCAGCGGCTACGGCCAGTACTTCGTGATCAATGTCTCCTCGCCGAACACCCCGGGACTGCGGCAGCTGCAGGACCGTGAGTACCTCGACACCCTGCTGGCCGCGCTGGTGGGGGAGCGGCCGATCCTGGTCAAGATCGCGCCGGATCTGGCCGAGCCGGCCATCGCCGAACTGCTGGAGGTCTGTCTGGCCCGGGGCGCGGCCGGGGTGATCGCCACCAACACCACCCTGTCCCGATCCGGCCTGGCCGCCGCCGACGTCGGTCAGGCGGAGCAGGCCGGCGGGCTGTCCGGCCGTCCGTTGACCGGCCGGGCCCGCGAGGTGGTCTCCTTCGTCCATCGGGAGACCGACGGCGCGTTGCCGGTCATCGGGGTCGGCGGCATTCTCGACCGGGACGACGCGGCCCGGATGTTCGACGCCGGTGCCAGCCTGGTGCAGCTCTACACCGGCTTCATCTACCGGGGTCCGGGGCTGGTCCGGGCGATCGCCCGGCAGGCCCGGGGCCGATGAGCGTACCGCGTCCGGCGGGCCCGGGGCCGACGAGCGCACAGCTGCCGGTGCCCGGCGACAGCCACCGCGCCGATCGGTTGCGGGAGCTGGACCGTCGGCACGTCTGGCATCCGTACGCCGCGCTGCCCCCGGCCATGGCGCCTCTGCTGGTCGACAGCGCCGCCGGGGTCCGGCTGCGGCTGGCCGACGGGCGGGAACTGGTCGACGGCATGTCGTCGTGGTGGGCCGCCGTGCACGGCTACCGGCACCCGGTGCTGGACGCGGCCGTCGCCGACCAACTGGGTCGGATGGCGCACGTGATGTTCGGCGGGCTCACCCACGAGCCGGCGGTACGCCTCGCGCAGACTCTGGTGGAGATCACCCCGCCCGGCCTGGAGCACGTCTTCCTCTGCGACTCGGGCTCGGTGAGCGTCGAGGTCGCGATCAAGATGGGCCTGCAGTACCAGCTGGGCCGGGGTCGGCCCGGCCGGCGCAAGTTGGCCACCTGGCGCGGCGGCTACCACGGGGACACCTTCCACCCGATGAGCGTCTGCGATCCAGAGGGCGGGATGCACCACCTGTGGCGCGGAGTGCTGCCGGCGCAGGTGTTCGTGTCCGCCCCGCCGGGCGACTTCGCGGCGGCGCCGGACGAGAGCTACCTCGCCGAGCTGGTCGACGCGGTGGCCCGGCACGCGGACGAGATCGCCGCGGTGATCGTCGAGCCGGTGGTGCAGGGCACCGGCGGCATGCGGTTCCACCATCCGGCGTACCTGCGCGCCCTGCGCGAGGCGACCGCCGCGCACGACGTACTGCTGATCTTCGACGAGATCGCCACCGGGTTCGGCCGGACCGGCGCGTTCTTCGCCGCCGAGCACGCCGGGGTGACACCGGACGTGCTCTGCCTGGGCAAGGCGTTGACCGGTGGCTACCTCACGCTGGCGGCCGCGCTGTGCACCCCGGAGGTGGCCGTCGGGATCTCCGCCGGCGGGGTCCTCGCCCACGGGCCGACCTTCATGGGCAATCCGTTGGCCTGCGCGGTCGCCAACGCCTCGATCGGACTGCTGCGCGCCGCCGCGCCGACGGCGGCCGGGTCCGTCGCGGCCTGGCAGGTCGCCGTACGGCGGATCGAGGCCGGGCTGCGCGACGGCCTGGCTCCGGTCGCGACGCTGCCCGGGGTGCGCGACGTCCGGGTGCTCGGCGCGATCGGGGTGGTCCAGCTGGACCGGCCGGTCGACCTGGCGGCGGCGACTGCGGCGGCGGTGGACGCCGGGGTGTGGCTGCGGCCGTTCCGGGACCTGATCTACACCATGCCGCCCTATCCGGCGGACGACGATGACATCGCGCGGATCGCCCGCGCGATGGCGGCTGCGGCCGTCGCGGTACCGCGCTGAGGTCCGCCCGGCGGTACCGCTGAGGAAGGGAGAGCCGATGGAGACCTTTGGTCAGCGACTGCACCGGGCCGTCAGCGTCCGGGGCCCGCTGTGCGTGGGTGTCGACCCGCATCCGGAGCTGTTGACCCGGTGGGGGCTGCCGGACGACGTCGACGGGCTGGCCCGGTTCGCCGCGACGGGGGTCGACGCGCTCGGCGACGTGGCCGCGGTGGTGAAGCCTCAATCGGCCTTCTTCGAACGATTCGGGGCTGCGGGCATCGGTGTCCTAGAGTCAACTATCCGACAGTTTCGCGAGGCCGGGGCCCTCGTCCTGCTCGACGTGAAGCGCGGCGACATCGGTTCGACGGCCGCCGCGTACGCCTCCGCCTACCTCGATCCGGCGAGTCCGTTGGCGGTCGACGCGGTCACTGCCAGCCCGTATCTGGGCGTCGGCGCGCTCGCTCCGATGTTCGATCTCGCCGGCCGGCACGGCGGCGGCGTCTTCGTGCTCGCGCTGACCTCGAATCCTGAGGGGCGGGCCGTGCAGCACGCCCGGGTGTCCGATGGACGCACCGTCGCGCAGACGGTGATCGATGAGATTTCGCAGCTCAACGTGGGTGCGGAGCCGATTGGCAGTTTCGGTCTGGTGGTCGGTGCGACCGTTGGTGACACCGGCCATGAACTGTCGCATGTCAATGGCCCAATGCTTGCCCCCGGGCTGGGTGCGCAAGGTGGACGGCCCGAGGACCTGCGGACAGTGTTCGGGCAAGCGCTTTCCGCAGTCCTTCCGTCGTACTCCCGCGAGGTGCTGAACGCCGGCCCGGATCCGTCGGCGTTGCGGGCCGCAGCCGAACAGACGCTTGTTAAGTGTCGGGAGGCTCTCGGGGTTCTGATCTGAGTGAGCGATCGATCACCCCCGCGTGATCGTGGTGCGGCCACGTTGCCGAAAACGTCGCTGACCGCTAGTTTTCCCCGCGCTGGGAACCACATGCCCCTTTGGTTCCCGGCCACACCACGTTTCACAGAGCGGCGGTGCGATCCGCCCGTCGCGATAGGGACCTGAGGAGAACTGGTGCCGCTCCCGTCACTGACCCCCGAACAGCGCGCAGCCGCGCTGGAGAAGGCTGCGGAGATCCGTAAGGCCCGTGCTGAGTTGAAGGAGCAACTCAAGCAGGGCAAGACCACCCTCGCCGCCGTGCTCGACCGGGCGGAGTCCGACGACGTTGTCGGCAAGCTGAAGGTTTCCGCCGTGCTGCAGGCGATGCCGGGCATCGGCAAGATCCGGGCGACCCAGATCATGGAGAAGCTCAAGATCGCCGACAGCCGTCGCCTCCGTGGCCTCGGCGACCAGCAGCGCAAGGCCCTGCTCGGGGAGTTCGCCGCGAACTGATTCGCGGCAGGGTGTAGAAACAAGCAGTGACCATGTATGACGACGCGCGCCCGGCAGCTCGGCTCACGGTCCTCTCCGGCCCCTCCGGGGTCGGCAAGGACAGCGTGATCGAGCTGATCCGGGCGCGCTCGCCCTGGATCTGGCTGTCCGTCTCGGTGACCACCCGCCCGATGCGGGACTACGAGGTCGACGGCGTCCACTACTACTTCGTCGACCGACCCGAGTTCGAGCGGATGGCTGCCACCGGGCAGCTGCTGGAGTGGGCCGAGTTCGCCGGCAACCTCTACGGCACTCCGCGCTCGGCGGTCGAGCAACGACTACGCGCCGGCGAGCCGGTGCTGCTGAAGATCGACCTGCAGGGTGCCCGGCAGGTTCGGGCGGCGATGCCCGAGGCCCAGCTGGTCTTCCTCGCGCCACCCAGCGTCGAGGAGCTGAAACGGCGCCTCGTCGGCCGGGGGACCGACGACGAGGAGACGATCCGTCGTCGGCTGGAGCACGCCGACGAGGAGCTGGCCGCCGAGCGGGAGTTCGACGTCACGGTGGTGAACGACGAGGTCCAGCGAGCCGCGACCGAGCTGGTAGGATTGCTCGGTTCGTCATTATTGACCGACGCCCAGTCACACCGCCCGGCCTGACAGCGCCCAGCGACAGACAGCACCCAGCGACAGAGCCCGACGACACAGAGGTTGCATCCCGTGGGATCCATTGCCAGCCCGGAAGGCATCACCAACCCGCCCATCGACGAGCTGCTGGAGAAGACCTCGTCGAAGTACGCCCTGGTGATCTTCGCCGCCAAGCGTGCCCGCCAGGTCAACGCGTACTACAGCCAGCTCGGTGAGGGCCTGCTGGAGTACGTCGGACCGCTGGTGGAGACCACTCCGCAGGAGAAGCCGCTCTCCATTGCCATGCGGGAGATCAACTCCAACCTGCTCACCGCCGAGCCCACCGACCAGCCCTGAGCGCCGGTACGCCGGCCCGCGTCCCGCCCCGGGTCGTTCTCGGCGTCGGTGGCGGGATCGCCGCGTACAAGGCGTGTGAGCTGCTCCGGCTGCTGACCGAGTCGGGCCACCAGGTCAAGGTGGTGCCGACTGCGGCGGCGTTGCGTTTCGTCGGTGCGCCGACCTGGTCGGCGCTGTCCGGGCAGCCGGTCGCCGATGACGTCTTCAGCGACGTCCACGACGTGCCGCACGTGCGGCTCGGCCAGCAGGCCGACCTGGTGCTGGTCGCCCCGGCCACGGCGGACCTGATCGCCCGGGCCGCGCACGGGCTCGCCGATGACCTGCTCACCAACACTCTGCTGACCGCCCGGTGCCCGGTGCTGCTCGCCCCGGCGATGCACACCGAGATGTGGGAGCATCCGGCCACCGCCGACAACGTCGCGCTGCTGCGCCGTCGCGGTGTGTTGGTCATCGAGCCGGCGACCGGCCGGCTGACCGGGTCCGACTCCGGCAAGGGTCGGCTGCCCGACCCCGGGGAGATATTCGCCGTCGCCCGCCGGGTCCTGGCCCGGTCCGTCGACCCGGCCGTCGGCCTCGTCGGTGCCGACCTCACCGGCCGGCGGGTGGTGGTCACCGCCGGCGGCACCCGCGAACCGCTCGACCCGGTGCGGTTCCTCGGCAACCGGTCGTCCGGCAAGCAGGGGTACGCCTTCGCCCGTACCGCCGTTGCCCGTGGCGCGCAGGTGACGGTGGTCGCGGCGAACGTGTCGCTGCCCGATCCGGCCGGTGTCCGGCTGATCCGGGTGGGCAGCACCGAGGAGCTGCGGGTCGCCACGCTCGCCGCGGCGGCCGAAGCCGACGTGGTCGTGATGGCGGCGGCGCCAGCCGACTTCCGGCCGGCGAGCTACGTACCCACGAAGATCAAGAAAGACGACGGCGGGCGACCGCCAGTGATCGAACTGGTCACCAACCCGGACATCGCAGTCGAACTCGGCGCGGCAAAGCGACCCGGACAGCTCCTCGTCGCGTTCGCCGCGGAGACCGGTGACCTGCTGACCAACGCCCGGGCGAAGCTGGCGCGCAAGAACGCGGACCTGATCGTCGCCAACCAGGTGGGTGTCGACCGGGTGTTCGGCGCGGACGCCAACTCGGCCACAGTGCTCGACGCCGACGGTCCGGTCGCGGTGCTCGACGAACGCGGCAAGGAGCAGCTCGCCGACGACATATGGGATCTGGTAGTGGCCCGACTGTCGCAGTGAGCTCCGCTACGTCGGTCGGCGCACCGCCGGATTCCTTGGTCGGCACGGCGCCAGACCCCAACGTGGATGACTAGACTGCCGGGAACCATTGCTTTCGGATTCAAGGAGTACCGTGGCACGCCGTCTCTTCACCTCCGAGTCTGTCACGGAGGGCCACCCGGACAAGATCGCCGACCAGATCAGCGACGGGATCCTCGACGCGCTGCTGGCCCAGGACCCCCGGTCCCGGGTCGCGGTCGAGACCCTGATCACCACCGGCCAGGTGCACGTCGCCGGGGAGGTCACCACCCAGGCGTACGCGGACATTCCGGCCATCGTTCGCGAGACGATCCTCGGGATCGGCTATGACTCCTCCAAGAAAGGGTTCGACGGCGCGTCCTGTGGCGTGAGCGTGTCGATCGGCGCACAGTCGCCGGACATCGCCCAGGGCGTCGACACCGCCATCGAGCGCCGGGTCGGCGAGTCGGCCGACGACACGCTCGACGCCCAGGGCGCCGGCGACCAGGGCATGATGTTCGGGTTCGCCTGCTCGGAGACGCCGGAGCTGATGCCGCTGCCGATCGCGTTGGCACACCGGCTGGCGAGGCGGCTGTCGGCGACCCGCAAGGACGGCACCATCCCGTACCTGCGGCCGGACGGCAAGACCCAGGTCACCGTCGAGTACGACGGGCTGCGGCCGGTGCGGCTGGACACCGTGGTCGTCTCCAGCCAGCACGCCGCCGACATCTCGCTGGAGTCACTGCTCACCCCGGACGTCCGCGAGCACGTGATCGCCCCCGAGCTGGAGGGCCTCGGCCTGGATACCGAGGGCTACCGGCTGCTGGTCAACCCGACCGGGCGCTTCGAGATCGGCGGACCGATGGGCGACGCCGGCCTGACCGGCCGGAAGATCATCGTGGACACCTACGGTGGGTACGCCCGGCACGGTGGCGGCGCGTTCTCCGGTAAGGACCCGTCGAAGGTGGACCGTTCGGCGGCATACGCGATGCGCTGGGTGGCCAAGAACGTGGTGGCGGCAGGGCTGGCGGAGCGGTGCGAGGCGCAGGTCGCGTACGCGATCGGCAAGGCCCACCCGGTGAGCCTGTTCGTGGAGACGTTCGGCACCGAGAACGTGCCGGTGGACCGGATCGAACGGGCGATCGGCGAGGTGTTCGACCTGCGGCCGGCCGCGATCATCCGGGACCTGGACCTGCTGCGGCCGATCTACCGGCCGACCGCCGCGTACGGCCACTTCGGTCGGGAGCTGCCGGAGTTCGCCTGGGAGCGCACCGACCGGGCCGCTGACCTGAAGTCCGCCGCCGGAGCCTGACCCACCGCCGCTGACCGTACCGCCGGGGGTGGCGGGTCGCCGGCCACCCCGGCGGCCGGGCAGGATGGCCCGGTGAGCACCCGAGCGGGACACGACCGGCAGCCGGCCGACCGGCTGCCGGTCGCGCGTATCTGCGTCGACGTGCCGCTGCCGCACCTGGACCGGCCGTTCGACTACCTGGTCCCGGCAGAGCTCGACGACGGCGTGCAGCCGGGCACCCGGGTCCGGGTCCGGTTCGCCGGCCAGCTGGTGGCCGGGTGGGTGCTGGACCGGGTGGCCGCCTCCGGTCACGACGGCAAGCTCGCCTTCCTCGACAAGCTGGTCTCACCGGAACGGGTACTCAGCGCCGAGATCGCCGCTCTGGCCCGCACCGTCGCCGACCGGTACGCCGGGCACCTGGCCGACGTGCTGCGGCTGGCCGTGCCGCCGCGACACGCCCGCGTCGAGCAGGAGCCCAGCGGGCCCGTGCCCGGTCCCGCCGCCGTGCCACCGGCTGCCGCGCCACCGGCTGCCGCGCCACCCGCCACCGTGCCACCCGACGCTGTGCCGACCGACGCCGCCGGATGGGCGGCGTACCCGTCCGGACCCGCGTTCCTACGGGCCGTCGCCGACGGCCGGCCGGCCCGCGCCGTCTGGGCGCCGCTGCCTGGCGAGGACTGGCCGGCGCGGTACGCCGAGGCGATCGCCGCCACCGTAGGGGCCGGCCGGGGCGCGGTCGCGGTGCTACCGGACGGACGCGACGTCGACCGGCTCGACGCGGCCCTGCGCCGGGTCCTCGGTGCCGGTCGGCACGTGGTGCTGACCGCGGCGCTCGGCCCGGCCCGGCGCTACCGGGCGTTTCTCGCGGCGAGACGCGGCCTGGTCAAGGTGGTCGTCGGCACCCGGGCCGCGATGTTCGCCCCGGTCGCCGATCTGGGTCTGGTCGCCATCTGGGACGACGGCGACGACGTGCATGCCGAACCGCGTGCGCCCTACCCGCACGCCCGCGAGGTACTGCTCACCCGGGCACAGCTGGGCGGGGTCGCGGCGCTGCTCGGCGGTTTCGCCCGCTCCGGCGAGGCACAGCAGCTGGTAGAGACCGGCTGGGCCCGGGAAATCGCCGCCGCCCGGGCGACGGTCCGGCGACGTGCCCCACGGGTCACCCCGGCCGGCGACGATGCCCAGCTGGCCCGCGACGCCGGTGCCGCCACCGCCCGGCTGCCCAGCCTTGCTTTCGCCACCGCGCGTACGGCGTTGCAGGCCGGGATGCCGGTGCTGGTGCAGGTGCCCCGGCGCGGCTACCTGCCGGCGGTGTCCTGCGCGGACTGCCGGACCCCGGCCCGCTGCCCGCACTGCGCCGGCCCGCTGGCCCTGCCGGCGGCGACCGCCACCGCACAGTGCCGCTGGTGCGGCCGGCCGGCCGCCGGATACGCCTGCCCGCACTGCCACGGGCGGCGGCTACGGGCTTCGGTGACCGGTGCCCGGCGTACCGCCGAAGAGCTGGGCCGGGCGTTCGCCGGCACCACGGTGCGGACCTCCGGCCGTGACGAGGTGCTCACCTCGGTGCCGGCCGAACCGGCGGTGGTGGTGGCCACCCCGGGCGCCGAGCCGGTGGCCGCCGGTGGCTACGGCGCCGTACTGCTGCTGGACACCTGGGCGTTGCTGACCCGGGCCGACCTGCGGGCGGCGGAGGAGGCGCTGCGCCGCTGGCTGTCCGCCGCCGCGCTGGCCCGGCCGGCGGCCGACGGCGGCCAGGTGGTGGTGGTCGCCGACGGCGGGCTCGCCCCGGTGCAGGCACTGCTGCGTTGGGACCCCGGCTGGTTCGCCGCCCGCGAGCTGGCCGACCGGCGGGAGCTTGGTTTCCCGCCAGCAGCCCGGATGGCCAGCGTGACCGGCCCCGCCGAGGCGGTGGCCGAACTGCTGGCCGCGTTGCGGATGCCGGACGGCGCCGAACTGCTCGGTCCGGTGCCGGCGGCCGACGGCCAGGAGCGGATGCTGATCCGGGTCCGCCGGTCGCAGGCGGCCGAACTGGCCCGGCAGCTGCGGGTGGCGGCCGGCACCCGCACCGCCCGCCGCGCCGGTCAGCCGGTACGCATCCAGATCGACCCGCTCGACCTGCTCTAGCTCGCGACGCCGTCCAGCCCTGGCACAGGGCCACCGGAGAGTGAGCGCACCGTTGACTCCCCAGGGTCGGGGGTGCCGCTTGGGCCTGATGCCACAGGTGCATCAAGATGCACCTGTGGCATCACGTTCGCGGAGGCACCTTGGGTTTCCGGGAGCCAGCACAGTGGTCCCCCTCCGGAACCGTGTGACACCTCGGTGCTGACGGTGGGCTCAGCTGAGCCGGAAGGCCGACTGCGCGCCGGCGGCGGGACCGATGGTCAGTTGCCCGTTCTCGTGGCGCACGAAGGCCGACGGGACCCCGGCGAGGCGCAGCGAGATGCGTCCGTTCACCCGGTCGATCCGGTGGAAGCTCGCCTGGGCGGCGAACTCGGCGCCGTCGGCGGCCGGGTCGAGGCGTACCGTGCCGTCGACCGCCCGCAGGTAATGTCCGGGCAGGTCGACCGACTGGATCGACACGGTGTCCGCCCCGGCCAGCCCGGCACCGACGCGGAACTGGGTGTCGGCCAGCCGCTGGGAGTCGGTGTCGACCAGCACGGTCGCGCCGACGTGGCGGACGAAGGCGTCGCGGGTGGTGTCGGCGGGGGAGAGCCGCACGATCGGGCCGCCCTCACCGACCGGGACGCCGAACAGCGGGTTGCCGTCGGCGTCCCAGTAGAGCTTCTGCACCCGGGCGTGCCGGTTCGGGTCGTACAGCGGGTCGCCGGTGATGTCCCGGTAGTCACGGGCGTGGTAGACCAGCACGGTGGTCTTGCCGTCCTCGGCGACGGTGAACGAGTTGTGTCCGGGGCCGTACCGGCTGGTCTGTTCGTTGGTGACGAAGACCGGGTCGGGGGTCTTCGTCCAGGAGCGGTGGTCGAGCAGGTCGGCGCTGGCGTCGGCGGTGAGCAGGCCCATGCAGTAGCGGGAGTCGGTGGCGCTGGCCGAGAAGGTCATGAACACCCGTCCGTTGCGGACGATCACCGCCGCGCCCTCGTTGACCGCGTAGCCCTGCACCTCCCATGGGCGGGTCGGGGTGGCGATCCGCACCGGCTTGGTCTTCAGGGTCCACGGGTTGGCCAGCTCGGCGATGTAGAGGCTGGAGTTGACCGCGATCTCCGGCTCGCCCTGGGCCCAGACCAGGTACCGCCGGCCGTGATGGTGGAACGTCGTGGCGTCCAGGGCGAAGCTGTCCCACTCGGTGACGATCTGACCGCGCAGCTGCCAGCCGGTCGGGTCCCGGGGGTCGTCCAGTGGGGACTCCAGTACGTACATCCGGATCCGGAACACGTTGTCGGAGTCGCCGGCGGCGAAGTAGACGTACCACTTGCCGTCGATGCGGTGCAGCTCCGGTGCCCAGATGTGGCCGCCCATCCGGCCGCTGGCCGGCCGCCGCCAGATCACCGTCTCGGCCGCCGTGGCCAGCCCGGCGATGGTGGACGCGCCGCGCACCACGATCCGGTCGTACTCCGGCACCGAGCCGGTGAAGTAGTACATGCCGGCGACCGGGTAGGTGACGAACGGATCGGCGCGTTGGTTGACGAGCGGGTCGATCGTCGGGACGCCGTAGACCTGCGCGTCGGTGGGTGCGCCGACCGGGCCGGGGGTGTTGCCGGCGGTCGGTGCGGCGGCGGCCGGGTCCGGCCGTCCGGCGCCGGCGGTCAGCCCACCGGCCAGACCGGTCAGGCCGGCAGCGGCGAAGCCCAGGCCGCCGTGCAGCAGGGCGCGCCGGTTCACCTCGTACGTCATGGGGGCCACCTCAGTCATTTGGTGCGGATGCGGATGAAGGTCACGGAGTACGGCTCGAAGGTGTGCGTGAAACTGGATGCCACGCCGGTGAGCTGGGTGGTGACCGGCTGGATCGGCTCGGCCGACCGGGTGTTCTGCTGACCGGGGTCGCCGCTGATCACGGTCATCCGGGCATGCGAACGGACCGGCAGGTCGCCAAGGTCGATCCGGGTCACGGCCGCCTTCTCCTGCGCGTTGACCACCTTGACCAGCAGGTCGCCGGTGGCGTCGTCGCGGGTGACGACCTGGGCGAACGGGCGGGTGACCTGGTCGTCGACGAACTCGCCCCACACCTCGCCGTCCAGTAGCAGGGTGACCTTGTCGCCACGCACTTTGACGGTGATGTCGTACGTGGTGCCGGTGGTGACCTGGTTCGGCTTGGCGATCAGCGTCTGTTTGGCACCGTTGGTGGCCTTCTCCACCGCGCCCTGGGTGTTGTTCCAGCCACCGAGGTTCCACCAGTAGAAGTTGCCAGCGTCCTTGACCCCGAACCCGATCAGGAAGCCCTCCGCTCCGGCGTTCTTCGTGGCGGTCAGCGACAGGTCGTAGTCGGTGGCGGTGATCTCGGCGGCGGCGACCATGGTGTCCAGCGCGGCGGTGTCGCTCTGCGTGTACGCGCCGTCGACCACCGCCCAGCTGCCCCGGTTGGCGACCGGCGTCCACTGGCCCGCCCCGGTGGAGAAGTCGTCGCTGAACAGCACGGTGCCGTCCGGGGCGGTGACCGTCACGTCGTCGTACGTCGCCGAGGTGGCCCAGGTGGACAGGCCGATCCGTCCGGTGATCGGCTGGGTGCCGAGGGTCGGCCCGGTGGCCTTGCTGGGCACCGTCCGGTCGCCGACGTTGGTCATGAACAGCTTCTGCACCTGGTAACTGGTGGTGCCCCAGGACTCGTCGTTGTCGAACCAGATCAGGTCCGGCCGCCACTGGACGTGGTCGATGTTGGCCAGCAGCGGGGCGTACGAGGCCATCTCGACGATGTCGGCGTTGCGCTCCAGCCCGGTCATGTAGGCCGCCTCGGCGAGCGAGTTGAACAGCTTGTTGTCCTGCGAGGCGTACTCGCCGAGGAACACCTTCGGCCCGGCGCGGTCGTAGCTGTCGTAGCGGTCGTTGTTCTGCAGGAACCAGGCCGGGCTGTTGTAGTAGTGCTCGTCGACCAGCTCCACCCCGGCGGCGCGGTTGAGCTGCCAGAGCCGGTCGAAGGTGGCACCCTGGTCGTCCGGGCCGGAGTTGCTGACCACGGTGATCTCCGGGTGCTCCGCCTCGATCGCGGCCCGGAAGCGCTGGAAGTTGGCGAAGAACTCGTCGGGCAGGTTCTCCTCGTTGCCGACACCGATGTGGGTGAGGCCGAACGGTTCGGGGTGGCCCATTTCGGCGCGCAGCCCGCCCCAGGTGGAGCTGACCGGGCCGTTGGCGAACTCGATCAGGTCCAGGGTGTCGGAGATGTGCCGGGCCAGCAGTTCCTCGTCGACGGTGGCCTGGTTCTGACCGCAGCCGGTGACCAGCGCCGGCACCACCGGCAGCGGCATCGCGCCGATGTCCTCGGCGAACTGGAAGTACTCGAAGTAGCCCAGTCCGTACGACTGGTTGTAGCCCCAGAAGTTGGCGTTGGTGGCCCGGGTCTCCACCGGGCCGACGGTGTCCTTCCACTGGAAGGATCGGGCGCGTTCCCAGCCGGACCCGGCGTCGTAGCCGTACATGCTGCCGGTGTTGACCAGACAGCCGCCGGGGAAGCGGACGAAGCCCGGCCGCAACGCCTCGATCTTCTGGGCCAGGTCCTTGCGCAGGCCGTTGGCCCGGCCCCGGAAGGTCTCCTGGGGGAACAGCGACACCATGTCCAGCCGTACGGTGCCGGTGCCACCGGCGAGCACCACCAGCCGGCCGAGGTCGGAGGTCCGGTGGGCGGTGAACGTGGCGGTGTACCTGGTCCATTCGTCGCCGTGGACGCGTAACCGTTGCGGTTCGGCGAGTCGGCGGCCGTCGGCGTCGACCAGCCGGACGGTCAGCTGGTTGCCGGCGGCGTCGGTACGGGCCCAGACCGAGAAGTCGTAGCGTTTACCGGCCTCGACCGCGATCCCGCTGTTGTAGCCGGAGTTGGTCACCCCGTACCGTCCGCCGTCGCTGTTGTCTAGGTCGAGCCGCAGGTAGGTGCGGTTACGGTCGTTGAGCCGGCTGTCGTCGTCGACCGTGGCCGCGGTGCCGGACCCGCCGGCCTCGGCGCCCGGGGTCCAGGCGGTCAGCCCGGTGAAGGACTGGTTGTCCACCGGCAGGAACTCGAAGGACCGGTTGCGGACCAGTTCGGCGTAGAGGCCGCCGTCGGCGGCGTAGTTGATGTCCTCGAAGAAGACGCCGTACATGGTGTCGCTGATCGGCACGCCGGCGCTGGCGGGGTCGACGGTGATCGTGTACTCCGGCTCCGGCCGCGGCGGGTCGGCCAGGCTCGGCCCGGCGGCCGCGACCCCGGCGGCGACGAGCGATCCGACCAGCAGTGCGCTGCCGGCCAGCCCGGGTCGTGCGGATCGTCGGAACATGGGCTGCCTCCGGATCGCCCGGCCACGGCCCTGACTCCGGCCCAACCGACATCATCGATGTGAACGTTAACAGGGACGGAGTATTACGGCCGGATCACCACGTCGTCAATACCGTCTTCCCGACTTCACGGTCACGGTCGCCCGAGTGACCACCGCGTCCGTCACGGCGTCCGGCGTACGCCCGTAGACTGGAGGCACCGTTTGCCCACGACAAGGAGCCTGACCGCGTGACCGTCCAGCCCATCCGACTCTTCGGCGACCCGGTGCTGCGCACTGCGGCCGAGCCCGTGGTCGACTTCGACGCCGAGCTGCGCGGGCTCGTCGCCGATCTGACCGACAGCATGACCGATCAGAACGGTGCCGGCCTCGCCGCGCCGCAGCTCGGAGTCGGGCTGCGGGTATTCACGTTCCACGTCGACGACCTGCTGGGCCACCTGGTCAACCCGGTGCTGGACTTCCCCGACGAGGAGGAACAGGACGGCCCGGAGGGCTGCCTGTCCATTCCAGGGCTCTACTTCGACACCAAACGTCGACAGAACGTCGTCGCGAAGGGCTTCAACGAGTACGGCGACCCGATGCAGATCGTCGGCAGCGGTCTGCTGGCCCGCTGCGTCCAGCACGAGACGGACCACCTCGACGGGGTGCTGTTCCTGGACCGGCTCGACGCCGCCACCCGCAAGGAAGCGATGAAGGCAATCCGCGAAGCGGACTGGTACGACGCCGCTGCGCCGCCGACGGTGAAGGTCAGCCCGCACCGCTCGCCCGGTGGCCTGTTCCGGCCGGGTGCGGCGACCAGCCCGTTCGGTCTGGGCGGGTGACGGCGATGCGACTCATCTTCGCCGGTACTCCGGCGGTCGCCGTCCCCGCGTTGGACGCGATCGCCGCCAGCGGCCACGACCTCGTCGCGGTGGTCACCCGGCCGGACGCTCCGGCCGGGCGCGGCCGCCGGCTGGTCCGCTCCGCGGCCGGCGCCTGGGCCGACGAGCGGGGGATCGAGGTGCTGACCCCGCAGCGCCCACGGGAGCCGGAGTTCCTCAGCAGGCTGACCGAGCTGGCCCCGGACTGTGTACCAGTCGTCGCCTACGGTGCCCTGGTCCCGCCGACCGCGCTGGCCATCCCCACCCACGGCTGGATCAACCTGCACTTTTCCCTGCTGCCGGCCTGGCGCGGGGCGGCTCCGGTGCAGCATGCGGTGCTGCACGGCGACGAGGTGACCGGCGCGAGCGTGTTCCAGCTGGAGGAGGGTCTGGACACCGGCCCGGTGTTCGGCACGGTGACCGACCAGGTCGGCCACACGGACACCGCCGGCGACCTGCTGCAGCGGCTGGCGTCCAGCGGCGCGCAGCTGCTGGTCGCGGTGCTCGACGGGATCGCCGCCGGCACCGCCCGGGCGGTGCCGCAGCCGGGTGATGGGGTGTCACTGGCCCCGAAGCTGACCGTCGACGACGTCCGGGTGCGGTGGACCGATCCGGCGTTCGCGGTGGACCGGCGGGTGCGGGCCGGCACCCCGGCGCCGGGCGCCTGGACCACGTTCCGCGACGAGCGGGTCAAACTCGGGCCGGTCCGGCCGGTGCCGGACGGCCCGGAGTTGAAGCCGGGGGAGGCGCTGGCCGAACGTAACCGCCTGCTGGTCGGCACGGCCACCGTGCCGGTCGCGCTCGGCGAGGTCCGGGCCGCCGGCAAGAAGGCCATGTCGGCGGCGGACTGGGCGCGCGGCGCCCGCATCACCACCGGCGAGTTCTTCGGGTGAGCGCGAGGAGCGAGCGAGCGCAGCGAGTGAGCCCCGCAGTCGCGAACGGCCGGGGCGAGCGTGGACAGCGTGACCGCGGGCAGCGTGACCGCGGGCAGCGTGGTCATCGTCGGCGGGCCGACCCGGCGCGGGACGCGGCGTACGATGCCGTCGCGGCGGTGTACCGCGATGACGCCTACGCCAATCTGGTGTTGCCGACGATCCTGCGGGACCGGGAGCTGCGGGGGCGTGACGCCGCTTTCGCCACCGAGTTGGTCTACGGCACGCTGCGGCTGGTCGGCACGCTCGATCTGATCATCGCCCGGGCGGCCGGGCGGGAGGTGGACCGGATCGATCCGCCGGCCCGTGACGCGCTGCGGCTGGGCGCGTACCAGCTGCTGCGTACCCGGGTTCCGGCGCACGCCGCGGTGTCGGCCACGGTGGATCTGGTGCACGACGTGGCGCCGGGGGCGGTCGGGTTCGCCAACGCCGTACTGCGGGAGATCGCCACCCGGGACCTGGACGACTGGCTGGCCGAGCTGGCCCCGGACGAGCTGGCCGACCCGGTCGGTCACCTGGCGGTGACCTACCACCATCCGCCGTGGATCGTCCGGGCGTTCGCGGAGGCGCTCGGTGAGGATCCGGGTGCCGGCCTGGCCGAGACGACCCGGCTGCTGATCGAGGACAACGAGCCGCCACCGGTGCATCTGTGCGCCCGACCGGGCCGGGTCGACGCGGTCGAGTTGGCGGATGCCACCGGCGGGGCGCCGGGCGCGTTCTCGCCGTACGCCGTCTATCTGCCCGGCGGGGCGCCGGGTGAGGTGCCGGCGGTCCGTCAGGGCCGGGCGCACGTGCAGGACGAAGGATCGCAGCTGGTGGCGGCGGCGTTGGCCGACGCCGAGGTGTCCGGTTCGGACCGGCGGTGGCTGGACCTGTGTGCCGGGCCGGGGGGCAAGGCGGCGCTGCTCGGCGCGCTGGCCGCCGGTCGCGGCGCCGAGGTGACCGCGGTGGAGGTCGCCGAGCACCGGGCCCGGCTGGTGGAGCAGGCGGTACGCGGGCTGCCGGTGGCGGTGCAGGTCGCCGACGGTCGTCAGGTGGGGGCCGGGACGGAGCTGCCCGAGGCGGCGTTCGACCGGGTGCTGGTGGACGCGCCGTGCACCGGGCTCGGCTCGCTGCGCCGCCGTCCCGAGTCGCGCTGGCGGCGTCAGCCGTCGGACCTGCCGCCGTTGACCCGGTTGCAGCGGGAGCTGCTCGCCGCCGGGCTGCGGGCGGTCCGGCCGGGCGGCGTGGTGGCCTACGTGACATGTTCGCCGCACCGGGTGGAGACGCACGTGTCGGTGACCGAGGCGGCCCGTCGGTCCGGCGTACCGGTGGATTTCGTCGACGCCCGACCGTTGCTGCCGGCGGGTATGCCGGGTCTCGGCGCCGGGCCGTCGGTGCAGCTGTGGCCGCACCGACACGGCACCGACGCGATGTTCGTGGCGTTGCTTCGTCGGGTCGGTCAGCCCTGACGGACCGGCAGGGCGGCGGTGCCGCCGTCGCGTACCGAGCGGGTCAGCGGTGGCTCGTCGCGCCAGAGCAGGCAGCGTACGGCGAGGTTGCCGTCGTCCCACTCGTCCTTGAACGGGTAGTCGTAGATGGTGCCGAAGCGGTGTCGCAGGTCGTCGTCGACGGGTAGGTCGGCATAGTCGGCGACGACCCGGCGGCATCGTTCGTGTACCTGGTCGGCGTTGGCGGCGAACTCCTCGTAGGGCAGGTCGGCTTCCAGGTACAGGCCGGCGAATTCGCTCTGGTGCGGTTCGGTGCAGGCCACCGGTGCGAGGATTCCGACGTCGCCGGCGGCGTTGGCGCTCGGGTTGAAGCAGCCCCAGCGCAGCGGGCTCGGCTGGTCGAGGGTGCCGGCGAGGCTGCCGGTGCGGGCGACGAAGGTGCGGTCCTGCATGCTGACCACCTCGCCGACGTCGCACCGGTACCACCGGGCGCCGCCGTTCCAGGCCGTCGTGGACGGGACGACGACTTCGAGCCGGAGCCGGCCAGCCTGCCAGTCGTCGCCGAGGAACTCGCGGACCCGCTGGTCGCAGTCGGTGCGGGCGGCCCGCCGGCTGGACGAGCCGGGGGCGGGGGAATGGTCTGGTACGCCGTACACCCCGGTGAAGATCCCGACGAAGACCGTCTCCACTTCGTGAGACTGTCCGCAGCTGACGGGTGTGTATTCGGTGCCCTGGCCGACGGTGCCGGCGGCGACCGGATGACACTCGCCGGCCCGTGGAACGAACACTTTCGGTGTGGCGATCCCCGCCCAGTCATTGGTCAGGTCGCCATCGCCGATGTCGGACCGGACAGCGGGCGCGCATCCCGCCGCTGTCGTCAGAACCGCGACCGTCAGAACCAGCCTTATCCACCACCGCATGTCGTACGCCCTCCCCGTGGTTGGAAGATCGTAGACAGCTAAGTGTACTTCACGTAGTCAAATGACTCTCTACAGTAATCGTGACCTGCTGATTCAGCGGACAGCGGCCCAATGCTCCATCGTGGAGCATCGGGCCGCAGTCGGACAACTGGCGGCGGATCAGGCAGGTTGGACGAACGTGATGGTCTGCGGACCGTTGGTACGAATTGGTTCGCCGGTGGCACTGCTGAAGTCAGTGCCACCGTGCCAGCGGTGCTCACCACTGCAGATACAGTGGATCTTCACCTGCTGTCGCGGCAGGATCATGAGCGACGCGCCGGTCGCCCCGTCGGCCAGCTCGACGATCCCCACCGGGTCCTTCGTGCTGACGTTGAGCAGCACCAGCTGGCCCGGACCCTGCGGCGGGTCGGCGATCTCGATGCTCACCGAGGTCCCGGCCTCCAACTGGTACGCGTACGGCGGGGCGTTGACGTCCGCCGCTACCAGGTCGGCGCGCAGCCGGTTGCCGACGTGCCCGCTCCACTGGTACGGGTAGCCGTCCGCCTTGAACAGCAGCGGCCACTCGTACGGTCCCAGCCAGTCGATGACGAACGAACCCTTGTCGTCGACCGGTGAGTAGCGCGGATCCCGCGAACCGTCGGCGACCGGCGCGACGAGGCCGACCGTACCGTTCGTCAGGGTCTCGTCGTCGGCGCCCTGCACGGTGCCGGTGATCACCGAGCGCGAATCCAGGCGGATCGTCGGTCCGGGCCGCACCTCGTCGGCGGAGAAGGTGAACCACCGTGCATCCTTCTGGGTGCCGGTGCCACCGTCCTGGCCGACCCACTGGGCACCGTACTGGCTACCCGAGTCGGGCAGCGCGAACAGAGTGTAGGAACCCGGCCCGGGAACCGAGACATTCACCCGGCCCCGCGAGTCGCTGCGGGTCGGACAGACGTCGGAAAAGCTGAACGTGAATACCGGAACGGCGAATACGCAGATGTCGGCCACCGGCTCGCCGGTGATCGCGTCCACCACGTCGGTGCGGATACCCGGCCCGTCGAAGGTCGTCGTCGCGTACGCCTGCGGTGCGATCGTGGCACCGCCCAGCAGGGCCGCAGCGACCACCGAACCGAGGACGATCCTCCGTTTCCGGTTGCCGACCGAGCGCGGTTCGACGGCGCGGTGGGCCCCGCCTCTGCCGCCTGTGGAAAATCGAATGATCCTCAACGAGGTTGCCCCTTTCGCATTTCACTGAACTGCCTGGTGCCAGAAGAGTTTGTAGCACGGAAGACAGCGTGAAGTCGGCTACGGAGGGCTGATTTCTGTGGTGTTTTGTCTCCACTGGAGGGGCGATTTTCCGAAAGTCGGTGAAATCGGAACGCAAAATGAGGGTGAAACGCATTCAGTCGGTTGACCGGACGGGGCGTCGCCGCAGCGTCACCGGCCGGACCCGGTTCGCCCGCCACCGGTAACGACCGCGTGACGGCTCGTCAGAGATCGTCGACCGCAGCACGGACCGGCCGCACGACCTCCGCGACACCCGGTCGTCACCCGGCCCGCCAACCAGTGTCGCGTGAGCCGTCAGGGAGCCCACATGATCAGGACGATGCTGCGGATCCGCGCCCGCCGCGGATCCGCGAAGACGGTCGAAGCCGCGTGGCGAGCCGCTGCCGATCGGGTCGGCGGTGGCGCCGGCAACCGTCTGTGGCAGTTGCTCGTCGCCGCAGACGATCCGTCGACCTACGTGATGGTCGCCGAGTGGACCGACGAGGCGGCCCGGCGCCACTACGAGAACGGTCCGGTCGCCGCGTACCTCGCCGGTGTGGTCGAAGCCGCCTGCGAGCCGGTGACCCCTGACAGCTACCGGGTGATGGGCGGTCGGCCGGACCCGGACTCGCTGATGTACGTGGACGTGACGGTCGACGTACCGGCCGACCGGGTCGCCGACTTCCAGCGCGGCCACGCCGAGGTCGTCGCCCGGATGGCCGCGGTACCCGGCTACCTGGGGGAGGAACTGCTACGCGAACCCGGATCATCGGTGCACCACATCTTCGCGCAGTGGCGCGGTGCGGAGCTGTTCCGCCGCTGGATCGACGACCCCGACCACGAGCGGGCCGAAGCGGGACCGATCGCCGAGTTCCTGGTCGGCATCCGGCCACGGGTGTTCCGCGCATTCGACCCGGACCTGCGGCCCGTCCAGCCGGTCGCTACCCGACCCACCGCCCGGCACACCACCACGGACGTGTTGGTGGTCGGCGCCGGACCGACCGGGCTGACCACGGCGATCGAACTGGCCCGGCGGGGCGTCGACTGCCAGGTGATCGACAAACTGACCAGCCCGCCGGACCAGGCCGACAAGGCGATCGGTGTGCACTGCCGCACCATGGAGATCTGGGCGGACCAGGGCGTCAACCGGGAGGCCATGAACGCCGGCAGCTGGCTGGTCGGTCAGGCGGTCTTCATCAACGGGCACCAGGTACACCGGGGCAGCTGGGAACTGCCAGGGCTGCCGTACGCGCACCTCGGGCTGCCGCAGTACGAGACCGAACGGATCCTCACCGACCGGCTCGCCACGCTCGGCGTACGGCCCCGGCGCGGCACCGAACTGGTCGACTTCACCAGCGACGACGACGGGGTCACCGCCAACCTCGCCCACGCCGACGGCGGCACCGAGACGGTCCGCGCCAAGTTCCTCGTCGGCGCCGACGGCGCGCACAGCCGGGTACGCCAACTGCTCGGCCTCACCTTCACCGGCGGGCTGGGCCGATTCCCGCAACTGTTCATGCTCGGCGACGTCGACGTCGACTGGGACATGCCCGCCGGCCACCTGCTTCGGTTCATCCACGAAACCGACGGCCAGCTGGACAACATGCTCGTCTGCGTACCGCTGCGGGGTGAATCCCGCTACCGGATCGCGACCATGGCGCCACCGCGCTACTTTGCCGCCACCCGCGGCGAGAACGCACCGCCCGGGTTCAGCGCCGAACTCGGCGAACCGACTCTCGCCGACGTGCAGGCGGTGCTGGACCAGCTCGCCCCGGCCGGGACGACCGCGTCCAACCTACGTTGGTCGTCGATCTTCCGGATCAGTCACGGCATCGTCGACCGCTACCGCGACGGACGGATCTTCGTCGCCGGCGACGCCGCACACCTGCATCCGCCGGCCGGCGGTCAGGGTATGAACACCGGCATCCAGGACGCCTGGAACCTGGCCTGGAAGCTGGCATTGGCGGTCCGTGGTGTCGCCGCGCCCGGCCTGCTGGACAGCTACCAGATCGAGCGCCGGCCACAGGGGGAGGAAGTCGTCGGGCGGGCGGTGCGGCTGGCCTTCACCGACGAGTTGGAGCGCGAGGACCTCGAACGGCAGTTCCTGCAGGAGATGTCGATGCTGGTCAGCTACGCCGACAGTCCACTGGTCGGCGAGTCGTTGGCCACAGTGGACGCGCTGCGGACCGGCCCGGCCCCGGGGGAGCGCGCTCCCGACGTGTCCGGCCTGCGTCGACGCGGTGTCGGACACCCGCTGCGGCTGCACGAGCTGACCCGGGGGACCCGGCACACCCTGCTGCTCTACGCCGACCGGACGGCGGACGAGGCCACTCTGGCCGCCATCGACAAGCTCAGCGCCGACCTGCCGGAGCGGACGTACGGCGAAGTCGAGGTCTACCTGCTGCTCAGCCCGGACACGCCGGCCCCGCCGGCGGACCATCCACCGGTGCTCCACGACGCCGCCGGCGGGTTCCGGGCCGGGTACGGCACCGCCGGTGCCGCCGCCTACCTGATCCGGCCGGACGGGTACGTCGGTTTCCGCAGCCAGCCGATCGACGTCGAGGCACTACGCCACCACCTGCACCTGGTGTTCAACGGCGGTGTCCGGTGACCGCCGCTTCCCAGAGCCAGACAGGCCAGATCAACCAGACAGGCCAGATGAACCGGGCGGACCCGGTGCCGGGTCCGGTCCGCGCGGTGCTGTCGATGCGGACCCGCCCCGGGTGTGAGCGGCGGTTCGAGACCGAGTGGCGGTCGATCGCCGATCAGATCCGCACCCTCGACGGCTGCCTGCGCCAGGACCTGGTCCGCGACGCCGACGACCCCCGCAGCTACCTGATCATCACCGACTGGGCGGACCGGGAACGCCTCGACGCGTTCGGCCGCAGCGCGCAGCGCGACCGGCTGCTGCGGGTGATCCGGGAGTTGCGTGAATCCGCGCAGCGGCACACCTACCAGGTGCTGCACAGCGTGCCGAGCGAACGAGAGGAGCCGCGATGACCGCCGATCCGCGACCGGCCGAGCCGGTCGGGTCCGCTGAGCAGGCCGTCCCGGCGGCGGAGTTCTACACCGACGGTTACGCCGCCGACCCGTACCCCACCTACGCCCGGATGCGTGCGCAGTGCCCGGTCCGGTTGGTCGCCTCACCTCGGTTCGACTCCTATCTGATCACCCGCTACGACGACGCGCGGGCGGCGTTGACCGATCCGCGGCTGTCCAAGGACCTGTACGGCCCGGAAGGCCACTACCTGCGGTTCTTCGGGCCCAACTCGGAGGGCCTGAACAAGAACATGCTCAACTCGGATCCGCCGGAGCACAGTCGGCTGCGGCGGCTGGTGTCGCAGGCGTTCGCGCCCCGGCGGATCGAGGCCCTGCGGCCCCGGATCGGCCAGGTCGTCGACGACCTGCTCGACAAGTTCGCGCCGAGAGGCGAGGCGGACCTGATGCACGAGTTCGCCGTACCGCTGCCGATGGTGGTGATCTGCGAGCTGCTCGGCGTGCCGAAACCCGACCACGAACAGGTGCTCGGCTGGACCCAGGTGATCCGGACCTCCGGCTCGGCCAGCCGCCCGCCCGACCAGGAGCGGGCGGCGGTGCAGCAGGTACAGGCGCAGCTGCACGACTACCTGACCGGGCTGGTCCGGGCCAAACGCGCGACGCCGGCCGACGACATGCTGACCGCCCTGATCGACGCCTGCGACCACGGCGGGGCGCTCACCGAACGGGAGTTGGTCTCCACCGCGTTCCTGTTGCTGTTCGCCGGTCACCAGACCACCGCCGACTTCATCGGCAACGCCATGCTGGCCCTGTTGACCAACCCTGGACAGTACGAGTTGCTGCGGGCCCGGCCCGAGCTGCTGCCGGTGGCCGTCGAGGAACTGCTGCGCTTCGACGGCCCGCTGCCGATCGCCAGCCCCCGGGTGGCCACAGAGGACGTCGAGTACGACGGTGTCCGCATCCCCCGCGGGGCAGCGGTCGGGGTGGTGCTCAACTCGGCCAACCGCGACCCGGACCACTTCACCGACCCCGACCGCCTCGACGTGACCAGCGAACGCGGACCCCATCTGGGCTTCGGCCACGGGGTGCACTACTGCCTGGGCGTTTCGCTGGCCCGCATCGAGGCCCGGACCGGCATCGGCGGGCTGCTGCGCCGGCTGCCGGACCTGCGGCTGGCCGTACCCGCCGCCGAACTGCGCCGACTCCCGGCGGCCTCGCCGTTTCGCGGGCTGCTCGAGCTGCCGGTCCGGTTCACCGCCGCCGGCTGACCTGCCACCGGTCACCGGGCGAACCGACCCGGCTGATCCCCACCGTTCTGTGAGGAGTTGTCATGGTCTTCCGCAACGTGATCGTCTGCCGCATGGTGCCGGGCAGCGAGGACAAGATCGCCAAGACTTTCGGCCACTACGACAAGGCCACCCGGCCGCAGGACTTCGGCGTCATCGGGCGCATCCTGCTGTCCCACCACGACCTCTACATCCACATCGTCGAACGCAACGAGGACCCGGCGGTCTCCGGGCAGACCCGGGGCCTGCCGGCGTTCAAGGAGATCGCCGAGGCGATCGGCCCGTACGTCACCCCGTATCCGCGCAACTGGCAGAACCCGTCGCACTCGGTGGCCAAGGAGTTCTACCGCTGGGCTGCGGAGGGGAGCAGCCCGGCGGAGGGGACCGGCCCGGACCCGGCCGGCCGGCATCTGACTGTGATCGTCGGGCGGATCAAGCCCGGCGCCGAGGACAACGTCGCCCGGATCTTCACCGAATCCGATGCCGGCACGTTGCCGGTCGAGATGAGCGTGACCGCACGCTGGCTCTACTCGATCGACGACGTCTACGTGCATCTGCTGGAACGTTCGGTCCCGCACACCGCCGACGACGCGCGGATCCACGACAAGCCGAAGTTCGGCAAGATCATGGAGGAGTTGAGCCCGTACATCAGCCCGTACAACCAGGACGCCTGGCGCGGCCCGGTGGACGCGGTCGCCAAGGAGTACTACCGCTGGCGGGCCGAGGACTGACCCCAACGCGCGACGGCGACCCAGGCCGTCAACGCCAACCCGGGTAGCGCACCGACCGACCGCAACACCCAGGACGGCCCGTACAGCAGCGGGCCGAGTGGCCCGTCGACGGCCGGTGCCGGCCCGATCTCGTAGCGATGACCCGGCATGCTCTGACACGTCACCGACACCGACGAGCTGCTGGGCACCTCGATGGTGCCCAGCAGCGCTGTCACCACGCTGTCGCTGTTGTCGGTGAACGCCACCGTCGGCGCGGTGACCGGCAGCTCCGCACCAGTCGGACCGATGACCCGGCACTCCTGCGTGGACAGCTGCCGGCCGTAGGTGCGGAAGATCGCAGTGCGCCTGGCCGGCAGGTCGACCGTGACCGGCTGCCCGGCCGGCAGGCTGACGGCGGCGGCCGGCAGGAAGCGGACGGTGGCCAGCTCGGCGCCGACCCGGACGAACTCCGGGAACGCGACCAGCCCGACCAGCCCGACCAACCCGGCGGCGGCGAACAGGTACCGATCGCGACAGGCGGTGCCGACCTGACGGCGTCGCCACCGCGGCGACCGCCGCGACGACGACAGCCGCCGTGACCAGCTCGGACCACTCCGGACGGTGTCCTTCGTGGCCCCAGACGTCCAACCAGATCAAGGTGAGGACCAGCCCGGACGCGACGGCACCGGCCAGCACCCCGCCGATGGCGCCCCGCCGGACCCAGCCGCTCCGCCGGCGGGCGCAGACCCGAGGGTTCCCCACGGTCCGACAGGCTAACGGGCGGCGGCGACCAGCCGCCGGGCCTCGGTGACCAGCCGGCTGGAGCCGCCCCGGGCGGCTACGTCGGCGAGCCCTGGCAGGTCTATGCGTACGCCGGTCACCGCCACGGTCTGCGCGGCCAGCGCCAGCAGGTCCGGCAGCCCGCGCGGCGCCGGCTGGACGGTCAGCAGCGGGGGCAGCGCGGCGGCGAGGATCCGCCAGGTGGTCAGCGGCGCCCCGGCCGCCGCCGCGTCCCGCAACGGCTGGACGACCCGGGACAGTGTGATCATCTTGTCGGCGGTGAGCGCCCCGAGGTGACCACCGACCGCCACAGCGTCGAGCCCACCGGCGGCGGCCAGCATCAGCAGCGCGTCGACGGCCGCCACCCGGTCGGCCTCGTGCCGGGCGGCCAGCCCGTACGCCACCGCCAGGTCGAGCGCCGGCGTGGTCTCGCCGGTGCACTCGGCGAGCATCGGTAGCAGCTCGCCGCCGCCCGGTTCGTCGAGGTCCGCGCTGCCGGCGACCAACGGCAGAACGTACGCGGCGACCAGCCCCCGGTAGCCGGGCAGCTGCGCCGGCCAGTGCCGCTCGTCGGCGCTCGACGCGATGTCGACCGGGCGGGCCGGGACGTTGAGCAGACCGTACTGGTCGGCCATCCCGTGCGGTACCGAGGCTTCGACGACCCGACGCCGCGTCGGCAACCGGTCGTGCCAGTAGTCGTAGCTGCCTTGCCGGCGCCGACGGACGGCCGTCACCACCCGGTAGTGCGGCCGGGGCAGCCCGCCGCAGCGCAGCCAGTCGGCCAGGGCCTGTCCGGCCGGGGTGCCCAACGCCGCCGCCTTCGCCGCCAGCGGCTCGTCGACGACGGCCGGCAACCGCAGCAGCGCCTGGGTGAGGTCCGCCGGCCACGGCTGCCGCTCACCGAGGCGGACCAGCCGGTCGAACAGCTCCTCCGGTGCCACCGCCCCGGTGGCCAGCGACGGTGCGGCGACGAGGCCCACGGCCCCGGGTCCGGCTAGCTCCGCCGTCCCGGCCCCGGCTAGCTCCGCCGTCCCGGCCCCGGCGACGGCCCGGCCGATCTCCGCGACCCGGGTGCGCCGCAGCCGGCGCAGCACCGCCTGCTGGGGGTCGGTGGGCCGCTGACCGGAGGCCTGCTGCTGGCCCCAAGTGGACAGCAGCACCTGCCAGCTCCGTGGCGGCGCCGGGTCGTCGCTGCCGGCGAGGATCCGCAGCACGCCGCCGAGCCCACCGAACCTCTCCTCGGGTCGCGAGGACCAGGCCAGCACGCCGGCCCGGTCGAGCACCGGGGTCAGCGCCGCCACCGTGGCGGCCCGGTCGGCGGTGGCCGACCGGATCAGGCCGTCGAGGATCCGTTCCAGGCCCAGCGCGTCGGTCAACGACCCGCCGAACAGCGCGGCGATCTCCTCGGCCAGCTCGTCCGGGTCGGTGATCGGCGGCGGCGCCGCCGCTGGCGGTGGCACCGGGGGCAGGGCGTCGCCGACGTGGCGGACCTCGGCGGGCGCCGCCACCCGGTGGCCGTGTTTCGCGGCCAGCGCGGCCGCCCGGTCGGCGACGTCGACCGCCGGGTGATCGGCGGCGACGGCCAGCACCGCGGCGATCCGCGCCGCCTGGGCGCGATTCCGGCGGGCCAGCTGATCGAGCCAGCTCAGCTGGGCCCGTACCAGGGCCTTCTCCGGCCGGCCCAGGACGGCCGGCGCCGTGTCCAGCAGCGCCCCCAGGTCGATGTCCGGCAGCTTGCGCAGCGTCCGCTGGGCCAGAGCGGCCGCCGTCGACGGGCCGTCGGCGAGCAGCCGCAAGTAGGTGGGGAGCCGGTCGCGCACCTCGTCGCCGGTCGGCACCAGTGCGTCGTGCAGGCCGATGAAAACCCGCAGCGCGGCCGGACGCTCACCGCGCAGCATGCGGCCGAGCGCGCCGTCCAGCAGCATTGTGCGGTCCAGCCGCCCCTCGGCGGCCAGTTGCGCCAACGCCAGCGGCATTCCCGACCGACCGTCCGACTGCTGGTCGGTCCACGCCCACTGAACGCCGACCCCGTCGACGTCGAACATCCGGGGGGCCAGCACGTCCAGGAACGGGTGCCGGCGCATCCGGTCGACCAGTGCCTCGCCCCACTCGTGGTCGCGGGGTCGACTGGCAGTCACCGCCCAGCCGAGGACGAACAGGTCGTCGGTCGGTGGGGCGGCCTGTTCGGCGGTAAGCAGGTCGGCGATGAACCACCAGTTGTCGCCGGGTGACTCGCGGTCGATCCGCCCGGCGAGCCGGTACGCCAGGTCGGTCAGCCAGGTGACCCCCCGGCGTCGGGCCACCTCGATGACCGGTGCCGCGGGCGTCGACAGCAGCGAGATGTTGCGGCGCCCCAGCACCTCGGCGGCCTGGGCGGCGGTCGGCAGGCAGCCGACCGCCGCGACGGCCAACGCGGTGGCCTGCCAGCGGAACCACCACTCGTCGCGGTGCCGACGCACGTACGCCGTCAGCTCGGTGCCGAGCTGACGGCGTTGCTCCTCGTCGAGCCCGGAGATGGTGTCCACGGCGGTGGTGATGTCGCCGTTGACGAGACGGTGGACCGTGTCGCTCGCCTCGGTCACGCCGTCACCCCCACCGGGGTGGTGACCATCGTGGCGGCGAGGGCGTGCCGGCACGGCCCCCGCCCGCCCCGGTGCCGCGCCCACCAGGCGCAGGTGCAGGTGCGGGTGCCGTCGGGCAGCTGCCGCACCCGGTAGACCTCGTCGCCGGCGCGTACCGTCGCCCCGTCCGGGTCCGCGGTCACCGCACCGGCCTCGACCAGCGCCCGGGCCGCGGTCAGCCGGGGATTGTCCCGCTCGGCGCGGCCCGGATCGTAGGGCAGCACCCGGTGGAAGTAGCCGGCCCGGGTGACGTCGTAGCCGACCCGACCGGCGGTGCCGAGCAGCGTCAGCGCCGCGCGCACTCGGGCAGCGGCCAGGCCGGACGCCTCGGCCAGCGCGCCGACGTCGATGCTCGGATCCCAGTCGAGCAGTCCGCCGATCAGCTCAGCGTCGTCGGCGACCTCGTCGCCGGCCAGGGCGGGCAGGACGCCGCCCTCGCCGGAGAAGCCCCGGGCCGGCTCCGGTGACAGGGTCAGCGACAGGCTCATCCCGGCCAGGTCCAGCTCCCACACGCTGGCCACCGGTGCCGCGCCGGCGGCCACCGGCGGTCCGTACACCCGCAGCGCCGACGCGTGCCGCAGCAGGCCCCGCAGCGCGGCGAGCCGACCCGCGCCGGACAGGCACACCGCGCCCGGCGCGGCGCGCGACGTCAGGCGCAGCGACCGGCCGGCCGGCACCGCCCACAGCACCGACCGGTCGCCGGCACCGGGCAGCCGGCGCAGCAACGTCGCCGCCTCGGCGGCCGGGATCTCCGCCCGCAGGTCCGTCCCCGCCGCGATCACCTGCACCTCGGCGAAGCCGCGTAGCCAGCGGCGGGGCAGCGGCACCTTCCGCTCCACGACCGAGGAGTCCATCGTAGACACCGTCAGATCGTCCGGGCCGACCGACAGATGCAACGGGTCCAGGCCGCCGACGCGGGCCAGGGCGTCGCGCAGCGGCGGGTTGACATCCACGTTGGTGGTGCCGTGGGCGACGATGTCGCCGTCCAGCCCGTCCGGGGTGACGTCGAGCCGGGCGTACACCCCGCAGCAGCCGGAGAAGGACTCGAACCGCAGCCGGTCGCGGCCGCCGGTGACCACCGGGTCGAGGCTGGCCGGGTCGACGGGCCGGTGGTAGCGGGTGCGGGCCACCTCGGCGACGGCCAGCAGCCCGGCTGCGGCCGCCACCGGTCGGGTGAGGAATCCGGTGAAGAACCGGGGGTTGGCGGCCGGGCCGCCGCTGGTCTGCAGGGTCAGCGCCCGGGCCGGCCAGGGCGGACGGGTTCAGATACCGGTAGGTCGCGACGGCATTCACGGTGGCGCACGCTACCCGTCCCGACCGACATCGCCGGCGTCGCCGCAGGTAGCGCCGGCCGACCGGCCGCCGGCCGGCGGTACGGACACTCGGCGGCGGCCGGTGGCGCAGCCGTACACTGGTCGCCGGTGTCGGCCGGTCGCGGCGGCGAGGGACAGCGGGGGAGTGCGTACGGATGAGGTCAGGCCTGCCGATCCTGAAGGCGCACGGCTCGCAGAACGACATCCTGGTCGTCGAGGGCCGGCCGGGCGACTACGCCGCCGAGGCGGACGTGCCGCACCTGGTCCGCCAGCTCTGCGACCGGTCCGGGCCGCTCGGCGGCGGTGACGGCGTCTACTTCGTCGATCTCGGTCCAGCGGTGCCGCAGGCGGCGTTCTTCAACCCGGACGGCTCGTTCGCCAAGCTGTGCGGCAACGGGATGCGCTGCGTCGGGCGGCTGGTGCTGGACACCCGCGACGCCGAGCGGGCGGTGGTCCGGGCCGGGGACAACGACTTCGTGGTGCTGCGGGCCGAGTCGACGCCGGAAGGAGTCCGGCAGACCGCGGTCGAGATGCCAAAGGTGGATTTCGATCCCGCCGAGCCGGTGGTCGCCATGGCGCAGCCGCACGTCGACACCCCGCTGCCGGCGCTGCACCCCACGTACGGACTGACCGCGCTCTCCGTACCGAACGACCACCTGGTCGCGGTGGTGGAGAAGTTCGACGAGGCCGAGCTGGTCGCTACCGGGGAGCGGATCACCGCCGCCACTGACCTGGTGCCGCGCGGGGCGAACCTGTCGTTCGTGTTGCCGCTCGACCACGGCGAGATCTACGTGCAGACGTACGAGCGGGGCGCCGGACTGACCCCGTCGTGTGGTTCGGGCGTCGTCGCCTCCCGGGCGGTCTGGTCGCGGCTCGGCCTGGCCGGGGCGGGTGAGCGGATCACCGTCCGTAATCCCGGTGGGGTGGCGACGGCCTGGCTGACCGGCGACCCGGTGGCCTGGCAGGCCACCCTGCAGGGCAACGCGTCGTACGTCTACCGGGCCGACGTCGACCTGGCGGCGGTGATCGCCGGCAGCTTGGCGTCGGTACGGCGGGACACGTTCGTCGACGAAGTCGAGGCGTTCGCCCAGTTGCGGGAGAACAATCACGCCGTGCTGCACGCTGCCGGCGTACACCCTTCGGTCGGCTGATTTCTGACCCGACGCGGCCCGGATCCGGCCCGAAGTCGGGCACTTCCGATTTTCTGACCGGCCACCGACCGGGTGGCGACTGATGCCAGTCTGGTCAGCGTCAACTTTATGACGACGGACATCAATGTGATGTTGAGTGGATCCGGAGTTCGAGCGGTATTGGCAAAAGGTGCCAGCGTACGGGAACGCGAGACAGAATCACATATCTCTACATCAATCTGTTTTAGGCCTAACATCTGTGTCAGTCAGGTACCCGGTCACCGGTCGGCCTGTCACAAACCGGCCTGCCGTGCATCGAAAGGAGGCGGGAGATGACACTCTCCCGGCCATCCCGGCGCCGCTGGCGCCTCGGGCTCACCACTGTCGCGGTAGCGACCGCCGCGCTGGCGTTCGCCGCACCGGCCAACGCCGAACCAGCGGAAGGCCAGATCCTCTACGCGGGCGGTGAGAACACCGTCGCCGGCTCGTACATCGTCGTCTTCGACGAGGACAAGGTGGACAGAGGGGCGGTCGGGCGCACCGCCCGTACCTTCGCCGCGAAGCACGACGGCGCGGTGGCGCGCACCTACTCGACCGCGCTGCGTGGCTTCGAGGCCCGGCTGACCGAGAAGGCCGCCAAGCGCCTCGCCGCCCATCCCGCGGTCGACTACGTCCAGCAGAACCGCACCGTCACCCTCGCCGCGACCCAGACCCCCACCCCGTCCTGGGGCCTGGACCGCATCGACCAGACCGCGCTGCCGCTCGACAACAGCTACACCTACCCGAACTCCGGATCCGGCGTCACCGCGTACATCATCGACACCGGCATCCGGTTCTCCCACAACGACTTCGGCGGGCGGGCCGTCACCGGCTTCGACGCGGTCGACGGCGGCAGCGCCGACGACGGCAACGGGCACGGCACCCACGTCGCCGGCACCGTCGGCGGCACCGCGTACGGAGTGGCCAAGGGCGTCACCCTGGTCGGCGTCCGGGTGCTGAACAACAGCGGCAGCGGCACCTACGCGGGGGTCATCGCCGGCATCGACTGGGTCACCGCCGACCACGCCGCCGGCGAACCGGCGGTCGCCAACATGAGCCTCGGCGGCGGTTTCGACCAAGGGGTCAACGACGCGGTGACCCGCTCCATCGCCGACGGGGTGGTCTACTCGCTCGCCGCCGGCAACAGCAACGCCAACGCGTGCAACTACTCGCCGGCCGCCACCCCCGACGCCATCACCGTCGGTGCCACCACCAGCACCGACGCCCGGGCCAGCTACTCCAACTGGGGTACCTGCCTGGACATCTTCGCCCCGGGCAGCAGCATCACCTCCGCCTGGCACACCAGCAACAGCGCCACCAACACGATCAGCGGCACCTCGATGGCCGCCCCGCACGTCGCCGGGGCGGCAGCGCTGGCGTTGGCGGCCAACCCCGGCTACACCCCGCAGCAGATCCGCGACCTGCTGGTCGACGACGCCACCAGCAACGCGGTCAGCAACCCGGGCAGCGGATCACCGAACAAGCTGCTGTACATCGGCGACTTCGAGCCGCCCACCCAGGACTTCACCCTCGCGGTCACCCCGACCAGCGGCGCGGTCGACCCGGGCGACTCGGTGACCGCGACGGTCAGCACCACCACCACGATCGGGGCCCCGCACACCGTCACCCTCGGCGTCACCGGACTGCCGAGCGGTGCGACCGCCACCTTCAGCCCGTCCTCGGTCACCTCCGGCGGGTCGGCGACGCTGACCATCGCCACCACCACCGGGGCCGCCACCGGCGTCTTCCCGTTGACCGTGGTCGGCACCGGGCCGGAGACGGCCCAGTCGGCGCCGTTCACCCTCACCGTCAACGGCCCGCCGGGCTGCTCGCAGACCAACTCGACCGACGTCGCGATCAACGACAACAGTACGGTGGAGAGCTCGATCACCATCACCGGCTGCCCCGGCAACGCCAGCTCGACCAGCACCATCGAGGTGAACATCTACCACACCTGGATCGGTGACCTGACCGTGTCGCTGATCGCCCCGGACGGCAGCATCAACGTGCTGCGCAGCCGGTCCGGCGGCAGCACCGACAACATTTTCGAGACCTACACCCGGGACCTGTCCGGTGAGGTGGCCAACGGCACCTGGAAGCTGCGGGTGCAGGACTCGGCCAGCCTGGACACCGGCTACCTGGACAGCTGGACGCTGAACCTCTAGCCGAAACGGCGACGGACCGACCGGGACCCGGGTCCCGGTCGGTCCGTCGCCGTCGCGCCTCGCGTCGCTGGTCAGCCGCCGAGCTCGTCGGCGAGGTCCTGCAGGTCCTGCATCATCTCGGCGAAGTCCGCCGTCTCGGCGGCCGGCGGGGCCTCGATGGTGACCGCCTTGCCGTAGTCGGTGTAGTTCATCGTCATGTCGCTCATCGTGCCCATGACGAGCTTCACCCGACGTGGCTGGTACTGCTCGTCGACCCACACATCGACGGCGACCTCGGTGATCTCGGCGGTGGCGAGCTGCTCCTCGATGCCCTCGCGGATCCCGGCCTCGAACTGCTCCAGGTAACTGTCCACCGGGGTGACCGACGTGTAGTGCACGGTCGGCACGCCGTCGATGGTCTCCTCGCCGACCACGGTGACCTCCGCACCCTCCAGCAGGGTCCGGACGTTCTGCACCGGGTCCAGGCCTTCGAGCTGTTGAGCCAGGTCGTCCGAGGTCTGGCCGAGGGCGGCGAAGTCCATCTTGAACCACTTCTTGCCGTCCATCGACGCCTGGTCGGCCTCGGGGATGCTCACGTAGAACGCGGTGCCGATCACCCGTACGGTGATCTCGCCGTCCTCGGGGTCGACCTGGGTCAGCTCGGCGGCCGGTGAGTCGCCGAAGCTGATGACGCCGCTGACGTCGACCGGATCCCCACCGCTGGTGCCGGTCATCGTCACCGCCGCCGAGTTGGCGCTGGTGGTGGTCTCCACGGTCTTCTGCAACGAGCCGGTGGCGTCGCTGGCAAGCTGCGCCAGGACGTTCGACGTCTCGGTGCCGCCTTCGTCCGTTGTGGCTGATGAGCCGCCACAGGCGGTGACGGCGAGAACCGCCGCCGAGGCGGCCGCCAGCAGTGCGGTCCTCAATGTAGTGTGCACGAAATGAACTCCCAGTCGGTGGGTACGTGGTTCTGCCGGGCGGAATCCTAGCCGCCGCGTTGTCGGTGGGTGTCCGCCGGGCCTGCTGGGCCAGGCCCGGCGTCGCCGGGGTGCGGTGTCGGATTCGGTGCCGCTGGCGCAGCCACCGGCCGCTTTCAGTCTGCTTAGGAGAACCAGTACACCGCGGTTCCAAAGACGGTCCGCTCGCAACGCCGCGGCGTCCAGAGCTCGTTGTCGACCATGGTGCCGGCCGCGGCGGTGCCGGCGAGTGTGCGTCGGATGCTGACCATTCTGCCTCCATCGGTACGGGGGCGGGACCGCCAAAGCCTAGGGCGATGCATCGACGCACTCCACTTCCATCGTCGGTTGTTCCGCGATCCGCGCACCTCGACTGCCAGCGCATGTCCGGCATGAGCGAACAGTCAGGTAGCCCACCGACAGTGGGCACGCACCGCCCGAGGTAGAGCAGTGCGCGCCCACTGAGGAGTGACTCAGTCGTGGTCAGGAAGCAGCCGGGGTCAGTTTGATCAACTCCCAGCCGCCCTCCGGCACGTCGTCAGTCGGATCGGTCCGCAGGTTCATCGGGTTCGCCATGCCCAGGTACAACGTCGATCCGTCGGCCACCATCGTGCGGATGCCGTAGTTGAGGTAGTTGCCGGCCAGTCCCTGCGTGTCGACCGCCGTGGCCGGCCGCAGATTCGAGCCGAACATCCACAGGTCACCGCCGTACAGCTGCGGATCGATGGTGATCGGGTCGGGCCCGGCGGTCGACGCGGCGGCCGCCGCCGGATAGCCCATCCCGGCCGCGGTCTGCGGCAGCAGGTCCTTGGCGAGGTAGCTCCAGTCCATCGTGCCGACGAACAGCCGGCCACCGGACACCGCCATCGTCCAGGTGTAGTTGTTGTAGATGTTGCCGAAGCCCATGTGGCCGTACCGGGGCCGGTAGCCGGTCAGCGCCCACCGCCAGGCACCGGCGCCGTCGTCCGCGTCGGCGTCGTACACCGGCAGCACCGCCTCGCCGTACAACAGATCGACCCGCTGCGTCGCGGTGCCGAACCGCTTGCCCCGGAAGATGCTCACCGCCCGCTGCGAGCGCTCCAGCGTCGTGCGGGCCGCCAGCTCGTCCACCGGCGGGTACGCCTCGGCCACCATCGCGGTCGACTTCATCGGCACATGCATCGTGCCCCAGTAGAGATATCCACGGTACGAGGCCAGCGCGCCGAGCCCGTACGAGCCGGCGATCACCGGATCCGGCTCGTAGGACGCGGCACTCCACACCTGCGTCCACCCGGCGGTGTCGTCCGGGGTCAGACCGGGCTCGGCGTCGGTCAGCGGAGGGCTCATCCACACCCCGGCGATGCCCGGGTCTGGCTCGTCGGTGACACCGATGCGGCCGGACCGCCCGCTCTCGGCCGTACGCGTGCCGGCCGACCCGCTGCCAGCGGCCGACCAGGTGCTGACGAAGACCCGGCCGTCGTGCAGCTCAAGGTCGGCGACCTGTGCCGGCAACTGCCCGACCTCGACGAAGTTGAACGGGTCGGTACGGTCACCGGCCCAGCGCAGGATGTGCCCGCCGTCGCGGCCGTTGGGGCCGACACCGACGCCGGCGTACAGCACGTCGTCGGCGACGAGGAAGTTGCGGATGTTGCCGTACTGGGTGAAGTTGGCCGAGCCGAGATAGTCCCCGGTCACCGTGTCAAAGGCGAACATGCTCACCGTGGCCCCGAGCGCTGGCCCGGCCAGCAGCACCACGCCCTGATGGGTACCGCCGGCCCGCAGACCCAGCGTGCGGCGCAGCCGGGATAGATCGTCGGGCGACGCGGAGGTGATGTCACTGGTCTTCTCGGTCAACGTGCCGGAGGCCAGGTCGTAGACGTACGCCCGAGGCTGCCGGTGGTCACCGACGCTGACCGGCATGATCGGATTTTCCTTGGCGACCTGGCTCTCGGCGAACTCGCACACGTAGTCGTCGGTCATCCGGGGATTCGGCAGGGAGAGCGTCGCCCCGGTGACGATGCAGTTGACGTTCGACCCGGTGCCGAACCACAGCCGGTCGTTGGCCTGGGCGAGCGACCACACGTACGCCTGGTTGACCTTGGCCTGGCCGGACTCGCACGGCGGGCCGGCCGGGTAGGGCAGGCCGATACCGGCGAAGCACTCGTCCGGGGTGGCCTTGGCGAGCAGCTGCGTGTCGAACGCCGCTTCGCTGGGCGGAAGCAGCGGCCTGGCGGTGGCCGGTGACGGGGCCACCGCCAGGGCGGCGGGCAGAGCTATGAGGACGGCGGCGGACAGCAGGCGCCGTCGTGATGTCTGAAGCCAGCGCATCGATTCCCTTTCGGTCAGTGCGACCTGACCCGGTGCCGAAGGGCGAGGCCCGGGGTGGACGCTGCGCTGACAGTAAGCTAGATCGATTACCGGTCCATGTCCGACCTCCGGATGGATTCGTTGTCGTGACCGCCGAGCCGTACACCGGCCGTGCTGTCCCGTCGTCGCAGGTGGCCGGTGTACGGCTCAGGCACGTTGCGCCGGGCTCAGCCGCAGGCGGCGCCGTTGAGGGTGAACCCGCTGGGCGCGGAGCTGTTACCGGTGTGGGTGGCCTGGAAGCCGATGCTGACCGATCCTCCGGGTGGGATGGTGGGGTTGTAGCTGACGTTCGTCGCGGTCACCTGACCGCTGTTCGGGGCGTAGGTGGCGTTCCAACCGGACGTGATGGTCTGCCCGGGCGCGAGGGTGAACCTCAGCGACCAGCCGTTGACCGTTGCCGTGCCGGTGTTGGTGATGGTGATGTTGTCGACCAGGCCGGAGTTCCACGCGTCGACCGCGTTGGTCACCCGGCAGGCGCCGGCCGGCGGGTTGGTCGTCGGTGGCGCGGTGGTGGGTGGTGCCGTCGTCGGTGGTGCCGTAGTGGGTGGTGCGGTGGTGGGTGGTGCGGTGGTGGGTGGTGCCGTAGTCGGTGGTGCAGTCCCTTCGGTGAGGGTGATCGTGGAGATGCTCCGCGCGGGTACGTCGACCGTGACCTGCCCGCCGCTGACGCTCACCGGCTGCGGCTGGGCGCTCTGGGTGCGGGAGGTGACGGTGTACTCGGCCGTCGAGATGTTCTGCGGGATCTGGACGACGGCGTCGTTGACGGCGCTGTTGGATCGGTTGAGAACCACCAGAGTGGTCTTGCCCCGTCCCTGGTAGGCGGTGACCTCCAGGCCGGAGACCCGGGAACTCTTCGACAGGGCGACCCGTCGGTCACCCGGCCGGACGTACTTGGCGTACTGGGAGAAGGCGTAGCCGCGTCGCAGCGGCGCGCCCCTCGTGGTGCCGTACTGTGACTCGCCGTCACCGATGAAGGAATAGAATCGGCGGCCATACCACCAGATGTACGCACTCCAACCGGATTCCATCGACCTGTGCACGGTCCGCATGATGTCGTCCAGCGTCTCGTTCCAGACAGCGGTGTTGCTGGGGTCCCCCCAGATGTTCGAGCCGTTTCCGTCCGCGGCGTGCAGGTTCCACTCCGTCATCCACTGGTTCTTGCCGTACTGGTTCGCGAGCGGGTAGGGGGACAGGTTTCCGCTGTTCTCCGTGTCGTACAGGTGGCCGCCGACGTACCCGATGTTGTTGCGCGCGGCGGCGTCGTACAGCGTGGGGTCGCTGTAGGCGCGGTTGAACCTCAGCGACTCACCGACCATCAGCTCGGTGTCCCGGACGGCGGCACCGTGGTCGCGGACGAAGTTGCGCATTTCGGTGCCGGTCCAGTCCATCGAGTCGTAGTCGGGGTGCCAGTCCGGCTCGTTCTGGATGGAGGTGACGTCGATGGTGACGCCCTGACCCTTCATGTACTGCACGTAGTCGTTGAGGTGGGCGGCGTAGTCGTCGTAGTAGTCGGTCCTGAGTTTGCCGCCGTTGACCCGGCTGTTGTTGGTTTTGAAGTGCGCCGGAGCCGTCCATGGCGACGCGAGGATCTTGACGTCGGAGCCGTAGGACTTGGCCGTCCGCAGGCTGCTCACCGGCCAGCTCCACTCGCTCGACGTCGGTGACACGACGGTCCGGACGATCGACAGACCGAGCTGCCCCTGACCCATGCCGACGAGCGTCTGGGTCTCACTGGCCGTCCATTGGTCGCCGCCGCTGCTGAAGATCGGGGTGGCGGCACCGAACCCGTCGATCGTCTGGTACGACGAGCCGGTGTTGACGGTGATGTCGGGCGTGGCGGCCATCGACGGTGGGGCGGTCAGGACGCCCGCCGCGGTGACCGCAGCGGTCACCGCGGCGAGTGCTGCCGCCGCGCCGGTTCCGCGACGCAACTGGGACGGTGGGATCTTGCCACGGGGGGCGAGCCTCATCAGGCTTCCTCTCCTCCGCCCGGCGCGATCCGGGCGGGACGGTCTGGTTCCGTCGCCGTTGCCCTCGGCTCGGACTGTCAGCACTGCCGCTCCCGCCTACTCATCATAGACGCCCATCGTTCAAACTGGCTGTTTGGTGGGCAGCCGACTCCCGACGGGCTTTCGGTACCCTACGGAATACGTGGGTGAAACTCGCATATTTCCTACGGTGGCCCGGTCTGTCATGCGATTCGCGCATCGCTTTATGCCGCAAGAAATGGCATTGAAGTGTGGCTATGTAAAGTCGTAGGGTCATGTCACTTGGCAGAACTAGTGGATGGTGGTGGTATCAATGCGGAAGCTGCTCGGCTTCGTCGCGGCACTGGCAATCGGTGTTTCCGCGACATTGTTCTTCGCGCCGTCGGCGCAGGCGACGACGGCAACATTTACCCAGACAAGTTCCTGGTCGACCGGTTATGTCGCCGAGATCGTGGTCACGAACGACTTCACCGTGCCGATCACCGGATGGGAGGTGGCGTTCACGCTGCCGGCCGGGTCGACCATCTCCAGTGCGTGGAGTACCCAGGTGGCGACGACCACTCCGCACTACACGCTGATCAACACAAGTTGGAACGGATCCCTCGCGCCGGGGCAGTCCGTCGCCATCGGGTTCGTGGTGACCGGCACCGGCCTGCCGACAATCCTCTGGCCGCTGTAGCGTCCGCACTCCGGCGTCGGAGCGCCCGCGGCGCTTCTGGCCGCAGCCGGTCCGACCGGGCATCCGGTCGGACCGGTGTGATCTCGCCCATCTTCCGCCCCGTCAGCGAGGGAAGATCCGGCCGGGGGATTGCGTACGCCGGTCCAGTGGTTACGGTCGGCTGACCGTACCGGTGGAAAAGCGGCGAGGTGACCTTGTCTGAGGTAGAGCGGAATCGGCCGACCGTGGCGCAACGCGCCCGCCGTACCGTCGATGTGGCACGTTTCGCGAGGTGGCTGGCGGGTCCGGCCGGCACCGGGCTCATCGGCGTCTTCTTCACCGTCGGCACCGCCGCGTTCAGCGCGGCCGGCGGGATCGCGCCTGACCTGGCCGCCGAGGGCTGGTCGCAGGGGCGGGACCGGGTCTGGTGGCTGGTCGTCTTCCTCTGTCTGGGGGTGGCGGCGGTCGCCGGTGGCGCGGCGCTGTGGTGGTGGCGCAACCGGCTGCGGGAGACCCGGGGCATCGCGTACGTCGTCAACGAGACGGCCGCCGAGTGGACCCCGGAGCAGAAGGAAGGCTTCCTGAGCGAGGTACGGGACCAGTTCGCGGTGTTCCGGCCGGTGCCGCCGCTGCGTAGCTTCGACCGGACGGCGGTGTGGCCGCACGGCGAGGAGGCGACCCGCTGGGGTCGTGACATGGACGCCGTGGTCCGGCACTTCCAGGTCGCCAACCACGACCCGGACGGCCGGGACGCCGCATTGGACCGGTCGCTGTTCATGTGGGCACCGTGGCCGGTGGCGGTCGCGTTCGGACAGCGGACGACGACGCTCAGCCGGGGACGGGCGGTGCGGGTCCGCCAGCGGGACAGCTTCGGCCGCCAGGGCCCGGTGCGGGCGCGACCGGTCCAGGACGACGGACATTCGTTCCAGCAGCAGATCGAGCGCCCCGGCGACGGGCTGTTCGGTGAGTTGAACGTGCGACGTCACCAGGTGCGGCTGCAGATCAGCCGGAACGGTCAGCCGGGTACGGCGGCCGGACCGGTGCCGGTGCCGGCCACCGCGCCGGGGACCGCGTTGGAACCGGTACCGGAGGTGCTGCTGCTGGTGCTGCGGACCAACCACAACCGGTTCGGGTTGCTGCCGAGCCTGCCGGTGGACGTCACCGACCGGGCCGCCCACGACGACGCGGCGGCGGGCAGCCGCGAACCGGTCGTCTTCGAGCTGCACGACGCGGTCGGGCTGGGACTGCCGGCGACGATGTCGACGGAGCTACGGGAGTGGCGTTACCTGCCGCCACCCGGCGAGACCCAGCACCGGTGGGCGGACTATCCGGCGATCGTCGCGGCGGCGGCCCAGTGGGTGGCGGATCAGGCCGCCGCCGCGCCGGAGGCAATCGTCCTGCTCGGCGCGCAACTGCCGCAGGAGATCTCAGTCGGGCTCGGCATCTGGTCGGCCCGGCAGTACCGCTGGCCGCGGCACGTGTGGCCGATCTACTTCCAGCTCGGTGCGCAGTTCACGATCCCGCAGCTCGACCTGGGCCGCCCCACCTGACTGCTGTCCCACCTGACTGCTGTCCCACCTGGCTTCTGTCCCACCTGGCTTCTGTCCCACCTGACGGCTGCCCGACCGGTCACCGCCAGCCAGGCGACACCCGCCAGCTACTGGCGGCTGGATAATCTCTGACTATAGTCAGAGATTATGAGCTTGGAGTCCCGGATCCAGACCATCCGCGCGTTCAACCGCGATGTCACCGAACGACTCGGCGTGCTGGAGGACCGCTACCTGACAACCGACCGACCGCTGAGCCTCGACCGTCTGCTATGGGAGATCGGCACCGCCGGCATCGAGGTCCGTGAGCTGCGCAGCCGCCTCGGGCTCGACTCCGGCTACACCAGCCGGCAGCTGCGCGCACTCGAGCAGGAAGGGCTGGTCGTCGTGTCCCCTTCGGAACACGACAGCCGGGTCCGCCGGGCGACCCTCACCCCGTCGGGGTTGGCGGAGCTGGCGGTGCTGGACCGGCTCTCCGACGAACTGGTCGGCACGATCCTGGCGCCGTTGACCGAGCGCCAACGCGACGAACTCGCCGCCGCGACCGAGACCGTACGCCGCCTGTTCACCGCCTCCACGGTCGCGATCGCCGCCGCCGATCCGGCCTCGGAACCGGCGCGGCGGGCGGTCGACGCGTACCACCGCACGCTCGACGACCGGTTCGACGGCGGGTTCCGGCCGGACCGGGCGGTGCCCGCCGCCGACGACGCGCTGCGTCCCCCGTCCGGGCTGTTCCTGCTCGCGACGCTGAAGGACCGCCCAGTCGGATGCGTCGGCGTCACCAAGGTCGACGACACGTCAGCGGAGATCCGCCGGCTCTGGGTGTCGTCCGAGCTGCGCGGGCTGGGGATCGGGCGGCGGCTGCTCGCCGCGGCCGAGGACGCGGCGACGTCGCTCGGGGCGGGCGTCGTACGCCTGGACACCAACCGGTCGCTCACCGAGGCGATCGGCCTGTACCGGGCCGCCGGGTACGACGAGGCCGCCCCGTTCAACGACCAGCCGTACGCGCACCACTGGTTCGTCAAGTCGCTGACCGGCGAGCCGCTGCGCGGCGGCGGCGCCGGTGCCCCACCGGGCCGGGTCGGGTTCCTCGGCCTGGGCATCATGGGGCTGCCGATGGCCCGCCGGATCGCCCGCAGCGGCGTCGGGCTGACCGTGTGGAGCCGTACCCCGAAGTCCGACGACGAGCTCGCGGCGGCCGGTGCCCGTACCGCAGCGAACGTCCCCGAGTTGTTCGCGCAGTGCGACACGGTGATCGTGATGCTGCGCGACGAAGCCGCCGTCGACCAGGTCCTCCGTGACGTGCCCGGCGGGATCGCCGGCCTCGTCGCCGGACGCACGATCGTCAACATGGGAACCCTTTCCCCCGGGTACTCCAAGGCGCTGGCCGACGAGGTCGAACGTGCCGGCGGACACTACGTCGAGGCCCCGGTCTCCGGCTCCCGCCGCCCGGCGGAGGACGGCAAACTGGTCGCGATGGTGGCGGGCCGCCCCGACGTCGTCCGGCGTACCGTCGCGCTGCTCGACCCGATGTGCGCGCAGGTCACCGTCTGCGGGCCGGTGCCGTCCGGGATCACGATGAAGCTCGCCGTCAACGTGTTCCTGATCGCCCTCGTGACCGGTCTCGCCGAGGCGTTCCACTTCGCCGACCGGCACGGTCTTGACCGGCACCTGCTACGTGGCATCCTCGACGCGGGGCAGATGTCCTCCCCGATCTCCCGGGTCAAGACGGCGAAGCTGGTCGGCGACGACCTCACCGCGCAGGCGGCCATCGCCGATGTGCGGATGAACGCCGAGCTCATCGTCGACGCGGCAGCCGCAGCGGGGGCGGGTGTCCCGCTCAGCGAGCTGTGCCGCGCGCTCTACGCCGACGCGGTCCGGCGCGGCGACGGGGCCCTCGACATGGTCGGCGTCATCCGTACCATCGCAGCCGGACAGCAGGATCACCCTCGGTGAAGGACGGTACGGCCACGGCGCACACCACAGGCGTGGGCCACGCCGTCAGCCGTGGCGCCGTCGCCAGTCACTCTCCTCCCGTTCCAGGGCCTGCTGCTCGGCGAGCCGGTGTTCGCGCAGCCGGTGCCGTGAGGCCCCGGACCGCCGGCTGTCGGCGGCGACACCGGCGACGGTGATCGCGGTGAGCAGCAGGAGCGCCGCGAACGCCGGGAGGCGGTCGACCACCGGCAGCAGCGCGGTGAGCAGCAGGACGGGTACGGCCAGGCTGGCGGCGACGCTGCGGACGGTCCGCAGCTGGAACGCCGACAACGCCACCAGGTAGAGCAGCACCCCGCCGTACAGCGCGCGCAGGTGGATCGGCTCGAGCGGGGCCTCGTCGCCGGTCGACGACGTTCCGGCAAGGAAGGCCAACGTCTGCTTCAACCCGAGGGAGAGCAGGATGATGCCGAACAGCATGGGCAGATGCAGCAGGGTGTAGCCGTCGCGGGCGAGCCGGTCACGGGGTAGCCCGTGGGTGTGGTGCAGCACCTGCTCCGCCGCGTACGACCGGGTGTCGAAGTACGCCCACCACAGGGCGCAGATCAGGGCGATGCCGAGCAACGTCGCGGTGATCACCGGGACGGTGCCCGGCGCCCCGATCGCGGCGCCGGAACCGAGCCCGAGCGACAGCAGCGCCTCACCGAACCCGATGAGGACGATCTGCGCGTGCCGTTCCGTCCAGTGCCCGGCGGAGACCACGGCGAACGGTTCGAGGCGGACGGTGGTCAGGTACGCGATGCCGACGCCGAGCGTCCAGACCAGCAGGAGCGTGGCGACGCCCTCGCCGGGCCACCCCAGGAGCGGTAGCACCGCGGCGACGAACAGCAGCGCGGTGCTGGTGGCCAGCACCGGCGTGTCCCTCCACCAGGCGCCCAGCAGCGCGGGGTGGGTCCTCGCGGCGACGCGCAGCGCGGCGGCTTCCAGCAACCAGATCAGCAGGTAGCAGGTGGGGAAGATGAACTCGCCGGGAATGACCTGTGGGACGCCGGGCTGTGCCTGCGGCGGCTCGTCGCCGAGGCCGGGCAGCGTCGCCACGGAGATGAAGACGATCGCCATGATGGTGAAGCCGTGGATCGGCATGATTCCCCAGTCGGCCCGGAGATTGTTTCCCAGCAGGGCGAACCGGGACCAGACCAGCCAGAGCACCGACAGGAGCAGAAAGATCGCCACCAGTCCGAACGGCTTCAGATCCTCGACCGAGGCAGTGGTCACGTGGATGAAGGCGAACACGAAAACCAGGTCGTAGAACAACTCGAGGCGAGAGACCTTCATGCCCGGTGCGGCGGGCATGACCGGGGATGTCGGTTTTGTGGCTTCCACGACCGACAGTATGCGACGGAGGCTGTGGCTTCCGAGCCCGGAACGTCGGTGCGTGAAGTCGAGGGAACCGCCATTGTCGTCAAACCGGCTCCGAGACAACCATGTGGGTTCCCTCGATCGGGTGGCGTGCCTGATCGGCTGGCGTGCCTGATCGGGTGGCGTGGCGGACGGCCACCCCGGTCAGGGGCGCGGGCGGAGGCCGTCGATGGACAGCAGCGCGGTCGCGGCGGTGCTCGGGTGCCGGCCGCTCGCGGTGGCCACCGCGACGTTCCAGTGCGGCGCGTCGGTGATCGGCACGAAGTGCGCGGCGGTCCGCTTGGTGGTGAAAAACTGCGGCACGACGGCGACACCCAGCCCGTGACTGACCAGATCGAGCAGCCAGTGCACGTCGTTGACCTCAAAGGCGACCCGGCGATCGACACTGGCGACGGTCAACGCCTGGTCGACGACGTCCCGGCTGATCCAGCCCGGGGAGAAGTCGACGAAGGTCTCACCGGACAGCTCGCCCAGGTCGACCTTGGCGCGATCGCCCAGCGGATGCTCCGGCCCGCAGGCCAGCACCATCGGCTCGGCCCGGATCGGGGCCAGCGTGACGCCGGCCGGTGCGCTGGCCGGCGTCGACACGAACGCCAGGTCGAGGTCGCCGGTGCGGACCCGTTCGACCAGGTCCGGTGACCCGCCCTGGCGGAGTCGGATCTCGACGCCGGGGTGGGCGGCGTGGAACCGGGCCAGCGCCGCAGGCAGGTCGACCGCGCCCAGGCACTGCAGCGTGCCGACCGCCAGCCGGCCGCGCAGCAGCCCCCGGACCGCGGCCACCGCGTCCCGGGCGGCGGCGACGTTGGCCAGGGCGTGCCGGGCCTGGGTGAGCAGCGCCCGACCCTCGTTGGTCAACTCGACGCTGCGGGTGTTGCGGACGAACAGGCTGGCGCCCAGCTCACGTTCCAGCGAGCGGATGGAGGCCGACAGGCCGGACTGCGCGACGTGCATCCGCTCAGCGGCCCGGGTGAAGTGCCGCTCCTCGGCGACCGCCACGAAGTACTCGAGCTGACGCAGCTCCACAATTCATCACCAAAACTGATCGCCGGGATCGGATCCTTCTGTTGGACAGCTTAACCACGGGGTAAGAGGGTGGAACCCGGGCGATGCGGCGGCCTGACCATCGCACGCCCCTGGACCGTCCCGCAGAGGAGACTTGATGAACACCCGCCACATCGGTGACGTCGGCGTCGGCGCGATCGGCCTCGGCGGCATGCCGATGTCGATCGAGGGCCGGCCTGACGAGCAGCGGTCGATCGCCACGATCCACGCCGCGCTGGACGCCGGTGTCACCCTGATCGACACCGCTGACGCCTATCACCTGTACGCCGACGACGTCGGCCACAACGAGTCGCTGATCGCCCGCGCCGTGGCGACCTTCGGCGATGACACGTCCGACGTGCTGATCGCCACGAAGGGCGGTCACCTGCGCCCCGGCGACGGCTCGTGGACCAAGAACGGCTCGCCCGACTACCTGAAGAGCGCCTGCGAGGCGTCGCTGAAACGGCTCGGTGTCGAGGCGATCGGCCTCTACCAGTTCCACCGGCCCGACCCCACCGTGCCGTACGCGGACTCGATCGGCGCCATCCGGGACCTGCTCGACGCCGGTAAGATCCGGCTTGCCGGCATCTCCAACGCCGACCCGGAGCAGATCCGGCTCGCCAACGACATCCTCGGCGGCCGGCTGGTCAGCGTACAGAATCAGTTCTCCCCGGCCTTCCGCTCCAGCGAGCCGGAGCTGACGCTCTGCGCCGAGCTGGGCATCGCGTTCCTGCCGTGGAGCCCGCTCGGCGGCATCGGCAGCGCCGCCGACCTGGGGTCGCGGTTCGCGGTGTTCGCCGAGGTCGCGAAGGAGTACGGGGTCAGCCCGCAGCAGGTCTGCCTGGCCTGGATGCTGGCGAAGGCACCGGTCGTGATCCCGATCCCCGGGGCGTCGCGCCCGGAGACGATCCGCGACTCGGCGGCCGCCGCCGACCTCGAACTGTCGGCCGAGCACCTGGCCCGCCTCAACCAACCCGCCTGACCGACCAACCCGCGACGACCAACCCGCGTCGCTGACCGGCCCGCGTCGGCCGGCCTGCAGGATGCGCAAGATCAAGTGAAGGCCAGGTACCTGACAACCGCCGATTAAGGTATCTGGCCTTCACTTGATCTTGTCTCGGCCAGGCGCTGCACCAGCCTCACGAACGTGACCGGTCGATCGCCGGAGATCTGGAACAGCTCGACCGGCCGCCCGGTCAGGTCCGGATGCAACGGGCCGACCCGATTTTCGGCGTCCGGCCAGGTCTGCGCGGTGTACCGGACGAACCGGACGGGTTGCCGTGCCGGGTGCCGCCCCGCAACGGGTGGGGCGGCATCGGGGTGCGCGTCGCCGTCGGTGTCGGCGGGGCCGTCGGCGTCAGGCTGCAGCAGACCGACGATGGCCTCCTGGCCGTCGACGCGGGCCCGGAGCAGCCAGCTGCCGGTCCACGCCCACAGATGGGTGTACGGCGGCGCCTGCGCCGGTATCTGTCCGATGTGGAATCCCGTGTAGTCGGCCCACGCGCACTGCGCGTCGCCGACGATCCCGGCCACCTGTGCCCACCCGACCCTGCCGTAGGCGGCCAGCACGCCTCCGCCGTGCGTACCGACACCGTTGCCGTTGCCGTTGCCCGTCCCGGTCATCCGGTGACCTCCTGCGTGTTCTGCGGCAGCACCGGTGGCAGTGTCGTCGGGATCTGCGGGTCGACGACCCGTACGCCGCCCAGGCCGCGACTGACCCGGGAACCGACCCCGATCAGCCCGTCGTCGAGGTCACGCAGCACATGCGACAGGGCGGTGCGGGCCCAGCCGGGCGTCGGTCCGACCGCGTCGACCGGCTCGTGCCGGCCGTCCGGGTCCAGCGAGTCGATCCGCAGCGTCAGCGTCCCGTCGACGACCGGCCGGCTGCTGAACAGCAACTGGTCGCGGGCACCGCCGGTGACCCGGTCGATGCCGACCTGGGTGCGGTCGGCCGTCGCCGGTGACTCGATGACCGAGTCACGGAAGGCGAGCAGGCCACGTCGGCCGGGCGTGCCGAACAGGCGGCACACCCAGCAGAGCCGCTCGACGCCGTCGCACCGGTCGCCGGCCGAGCAGAGCGCCTCGGCCGGCGGCTCGTCGACGTGCAGCGACCGCAGGATGTACTCGATCCGGGACCGGAACACCCCTTTCCACGCCGATCCGGGCACCATCGGTTGACCGCGCCGGGTGCGGGACACCGCGGTCTTGTCCTGCTTGCCGCCGCCGATCAGCAGCCCGTCGACGATCTGCAACTGCACGGTGAGGTACGGCTCGACCTCGGCCGGGCCGGCCAGTGTCCGACCCGTGCCGACCACCGCCTCGACCAGCGCCGGCCCGTCCAGCTCCAGCCAGGTCCGCAGCCCGTCCGGCGTACCCAGGTCAAGCGTGCCGACCCGCAGCGTGCGCAGCGCGGCCCGGCCGCCGCCGGTGCTGCGGTCCCGGCCGATCGCCGGCCGCCATCCGGCCAGCACCGCCAGGTGCGCCTCGTCGAACTCGCCGTCATATCGCAGGTACGCGTGGATCGCCCCGCCGACGGCAACTGTCCGGCTGCGGCGCAGTTTCGACGTGGCGGCGGCCCGCCGCTGCCGGTCGATCGCGGTCTGCCCGACGATCTCCACCAGGCCCGACCCCGCTGCGGCCGGCTGCTGCGCCGGCGGACCGCTGCCGGCCGGCGGACCGGCGGGGGCGGGGGCGGGGACGAACCGGGTGCCGAGCAGCCACAGCCGCGACGCGGTCAACATGGCGGCCTCGTCGCGGTCCGTCGGCGGTCTGGGCCCCATCAGCGTCTCGTCGAGACCGGCCACGGCGGACTGTCGGGCCAGGTGGGCGCGCAGCGAACCGGCCAGCGTCGAGCCCGGCACCTGCGGATGCCCGTCGCCGTCGACCAGGACGTCCCGGTCGATGACGTCGTCGCCGCGGCGTACCGCACCGACCGCCCAGCCCGGCTCGACGGCGATCTCGGCGACCAGGAAGGTCACGACCGGTCCACTCATCGGTTTCCTTCCCGCACGTGGTAGTCGGCCCGCCGGTGCTCCACGACACTGATCACGTCCCGCAGCTGCTGGACGGTCAGCTCGGTGGCCAGCGCGGCACTGATGCTGTCCTTCTGGCGGCCGGACAGCTTCGCGCCGGTGGGCTGCTTCAGCAGTTCCTCGACGACGGTCAGCGGCACCGGCTGACCCTCGGGACAGACACCCTGCACGTCCCGCATGACGCCGAGCAGCCACCGCAGCTCGTAGTCCCGCAGTTTCAGCTCGCACACCCACTTCGCCAGGTCGGTCGGCCCGGACGGGTGCTCCTCGCCGGACACTGTCGGCTGCCACGCCTCGGTGCAGACCTTGGCGACACCGAAGCCTTCGTCGCGGCGTAGGCCGAGCCCGTAGCGGACCGCGCGGCGGCCGAACGCGGCCAGCGCCGCCGGCGCCCCGGTCAGCAGGTACGTCGAACCGGCCTCGGCGCACAGGTCGGCGGGTTTCGGCAGGTGGGAGGCGGCGTGCCAGCCGGACCACGTCCCGGTGCGCACCCAGCGGCGGGTGACGGTGACGCCGGTGCCGGCGAGGTCCACCTCCGGCAGCGGCTCCGGCGCGGGCCGGCCGGCGGCGTCGACGAACACGGCCGGGCTGGTCAGCCGCAGCACCAACCGGTCGGTGTTGACCACCGGGTCGGCGGTCGACGCGACAGCGGCGGTGTAGCCGGCTTGTCCGCCGACGGTGCGCCGGCCACCGACGCGCACCGCCCGGTCGGCGGTCAACCAGTCGACCGCCCAGCCGGGCAGCGGCTGCGGTCCGGGCCAGATCGAACCTTCGAGGCGGGTTCCGACGGGCAGCGCTCCCCGCGCGTACAGCTCCTGGTCCTTGGCGGTGCCGGTCCGGCCGTCGATGCTGGTCCGGGTGGTGCGGGTCAGCCGCAGCCCCGGCGGCAGCTCCAGGGTGCCCTTGCCGGGCATGAGCGGACCGTCACAGGACGGGCAGGTCTTGGCCGGCTCGGAGCCGAACGCCCGGTCGTCGACGAAGCCGCGGCAGGCCAGGTCACGCGGATACTTGCACCGGTACACCGACATCGGCACCCGGCGGCTGCCAGCGGGCAGCAGCGGTCCGTAGCGCACGCCGCTGTCGAACAGCAGCCGGAACCGTGCGGCGTCGGCCGGGTCGCACTGGTCCGGTGGCCCGTACTCGGCGATCCACGCGGCGGCGAGCGCCCCGCGCAGCACACTTCCCGGCACGTACGGGTGGCTTTCGGTGACGTAGCCGACCTCGGAGGTGACGCCGACGGCCAGCGGCTGACACGCGGTCAGGGTGACCTGTAACGTGCCGTCGCCGCCACTACCCGGTGCTGCGATGTCGCCGCTCATCGGCCCTCCCCGGTCCCGGCGTACCCGTCGGCGGTCCGCATCGCCAGCAGCGCCTGCGCGAGCTGCGCCGGGTCGTCGCCGCCGGTGTCGGCAGCCGGGGTGACCGACACCCAGCCGAGGCCGCGTCGCCGGTCACCTCCGACGGCGGTGACCGCGCGGGCGCAGCCGAGCAGCACCTGCCGGTGCCGATCCCGTCGCGGTGCGGGAAGCCACCCGGTCCGGGTGATCTCGAACGTCGCCGCCCGTACCAGGATCTCCTCGGCGATGGCGAGCGCCCCGTCGGCGACGGTGGCGGTGTCCGGGTCGATCCGGACGCGGGCGCGCCGCCGGACCCGGTCGTGTTGCCAGTCGGCGGGGTCGATGATGGTCGCGTCGGACCAGCTCCACGGCGACGGCTGATGGCCTGCGCCGTACACCTGGTCGATGCAGTTGTCGGGCAGGCGGAGCAGGTCGCAGCCGGCGGATCGCATCAGCCCTTTGAGGCTGCTGGCGGGCAGCGGCACCACCCGGTCGACGGTGCTGTCCGCGCCGTTGCCGGCCTGGCCGGTGGCCACCCGGAACGGGGTGTGGAAGGTGATCGTGAAACGCAGCGTGTCAGTCACTGCCACCACCTGACCAGGGAGAGTGCGTCAACGAGCCGGTCGGGGCCGCCGCTGGCGTCGAGCAGGTCACTGGCGGAGCGGAGACCGTCCAGCTGCAGCCGGCTGGCCTGGTTGGCGATCCGGGCGCGGCGGACCTGCTCCGAGCCGTCGCCGCCGCTGCCGGCCAGCCGCTCCAGCGCCGCCTTGGCCGACTGTTCCATCTCGGCGAGATCGGTGAGCCAGTCGGCCCGGCCGGTCAGCTCGGGCAGGGTCCACGCGGCACGGCCCGGCGGTCGTTGCTCCCCGTCGCGGGTGACGTCCAGCCAGGACACCGCCGCTGTCTGGCCGTGGTGGGCCTGCTTGGCGTGGCGCAGTGCCTGCTCGGCCAGTTCGACGCAGCGGCGGAACGGGAACGTGTGGTGCGCGAACACCACTCCGGCGGAGGCGCTCGGCCTGGGCAGCTCTGCCTCGTCGGCGATGCGCCGCATCCGTTCGCCGAAGGCGGTCAGGTAGGTGCGAACGAACGGCCAGGCCCGGTCGGCGGTCACCGTGACGAGCAGGTCGTCGCCGCCGACGACGTGCGGGATCACCGGCATCCGCTGCGGTTGCGGGTCGACGGCCATCGCCGCCCGGGTGGCGGCCACCAGGGCGTCCCGGGTGGCCTGCGACACCTCCCGGGACACTCTGCGCTTCAGCTCGTCGTCGCGTCTGGCGAGCACCTCCCGGAACAGCGCGCCCATCGCGTTGCCGTCGGCGAAGACGGTCGCGAGATGATTCCGTTTGCGGCTCGGGCCGGGGATCTCTGCCAGGTCGGCGAAGGTCTCGACCACGTCTTTCGGGGTCAGTCCGAGCGCGTCCAGCAGCCGGAGCTCGGCGCTGACCGGCACCGCGCCGGTGCGCAGCCCCGGCTTCCGGTACCGGTCGTCGTACCGGCCGGCGCAGTCGGCACACATCGGGACATTGTTGCGTTCATGCAGGTCACGGTGGGTGACCCGGGGGTCGGCCCGGCACTGTTCGCAGGAGACCAGCAGCGGAAAGTCGCCCGGTGCAGGCAGGCTGTCGAGGTGTCCGGCACCGTCGTCGGCCGCCGGGCCGTCGCCGCGTCCGGGCATCAACGGGTACGCCGCGACGTAGGTGTCGGCGGTGGCCCACGCGGCGGTCATTCGTAGCGCCGGCAGCTTGCCCCGCAACTGGGCGAACACGGCCTCGGCGACCTCCTGCGGCGAGCACCCGGGCGTGAGCTTCAGAGGCACCACCCCGTCGGCCTCGCCGGCCTCGTCGTTGACCGACACCCCGGCCGCCCAGCCGTCACTGTTTTTCTGGAGACGCTGACGGAGCTCGTCGCGGTCGGTCAGGTCGCTCAGCCAGGCCGACGCCCCGCGCCGGCCTTTCAGATCAGTGGTACGGCTGAGGTACGCCTGGATCGACTCCACCGCCACGTCCAGGTAGACACTCGTCACGACGATTTCCTCCCGCCTTTTCGCTGGTTGTCGTGACCTGAGCGCGCGTCCACCTTGATGTCGTCGTCCCGGATGATCTTGACAAGTTGATCCGGGGCCGTCGGGGAGGGAAGGGGGACGAGGGGCCGTGCGGGGGCGTTCTTCATGTACTGGCCGGAGGTACCAGCGAAGAACGCGTACGGTTCGTCGAAGCTCTTGGCAGCGGGGTCGCCCTCGGGCTGGTTTGGACGGTCTCGCCAGTAGCTGCCGGGTGGATACCAGACGAACTCCGCGTCGACGGTGTCCTCGGCGAGAACCGCCGCGATGGCCGGCCATGTCGCTTGGACCTCGGCCGGGGTGTCGTCGATGAACCGACCGACGTAGCGGTCCGGGTCTGGGTCCGGGTGCACGCCGCCGTTGTATCTGCTCTCGGCCGTCCAGACCTGAAGGCCGCTGACCGTCGCCCGGCAACTGCCGAGTCCGAGTGGTTTGCCGCCGCCAAGGCGCAGAGTGGGGGTGCCCTTGCCCGTGGTGAGATCGGCGACCCGGTGCGGTTCGATGGTGGCGAGTAGACCGCCGAGCGAAGCCTCGGTCAGGTTGTCGAAAGTGATGCGCTGTTCCAGGACCGTGCCCGGCTCGGCAAGCAGAAGGCCCTTCTTGACCATCTCACCGGTCTGATGCGGTCGTCTTTGGTGGCGTTGCCAGCCGGCGGGCTGCCGAGTCGGGTCCGCGTTCCAGTAGAACTTGCGTCCCACCACTGGCCGTGGTTCCGGGTGGTCCGGCCCGGCACCCCACTCCCGAGTCGGGAGCTCGGATTCCTGCTCCGCCGGTGAACAGTCGTCGTGGCTCAGGTAGAACTGTCCGGAACCGGGCCGCGGAGCTCCGAGCGGTGCCCGGTCGAACGCGGTCAGTTTGACCGGTCCTGAGACGGCGTCGCCGAATCGGACATGTCCTGCGTACGCCTGCTGGACGGCCTGGCCCGACTCATCGTGTGGATCGGGGTCGACGGAGCCGAACAACCGGCACGATGGGCACAAGGTCTGCCAAGCGCCGCAGGGGTGCAGGTGTTTCGGGGTCCGCTTGCCAAGGTCACCGGAGCCGACGTGTCGCCATAGCGCGGACAACCGTAGTTCGCCGACCTCGCCATCGTCGCCAAGGCGGGCCCAGACCAGATCGCCGGCCTTGAAACGGCCGGTGACCCGCTGCCGACGACCGATCAGGGTGCCGTCCCGGAGCCTGACCTCGACGGGCCGTTGGCCACGAGCACCCAGGTTTTGCTGATACTCACGCGCCCCGGCGACGGCCAGCTGAAACGTGCGCCATGCCTTCTCGGACACCTCAACTGCGGGAGCTGACGGTCCAAGATGGCCGCAGGCAGCGTAGTAGGCCTTCGGCCGGGTGGCGGCGTCGGTCAGCAGCACATGCCAGTCGAGGTCGCCGTCGGCGCGTACCGTGGCGCTGTCGAGTAGTTGCTGGCGGCCCAACTTCCACTCGGCACGAGCCTCGGGTAGCGCCACCCGGCTGCCGGTCTGCAACTCTGACTTGCCAACCGCCGCATGAAGTTGCTGGTAGCGTACCCAGATGACCTCGTCGCACAGCCTCATCTTGTACGGCTGACCATCGCCGGAGACCTTGGTGACGATGCCGATCGTCCAACTGGCGTCCAGCGGTGACGCGGTGTCCCGGTAGACCGGCAGAAAGTCCTTGTCGAGTACCCGTAGGCAGCCACCTGCCACCGCCTCATGCAGCGACCTGACAGCCCCCTTGACCGAAGCCCCCGGCAGCCGGACCGGCTCGCCGTTCACCGAACCGCTCGGTGCCTGAAACGGGGTAGTGAACTCCCACCGTACGGTGAATGACCCGGACAAGTTGCCGGGCCGCAACACATCGTGCCCGGTCGGCTTGCCGCGCTCGATACGTCCCGGGAACGGCACGAACGTGTACGGGTTTATGAACGACATCGCGCGCCGCTTACGCTCGGATTCGTCAGCCTTGCGCTTGGCCCGCCTGCTGCGCCAACTGTCGAGCCCGTTCTGGATCCTCCAGCAGCCGACGAGACCGTCAGTGACGCCGCGGAAATACAGGAACCGGCCTTCGTTTGTGAGGGCGTCGAGCGGGTCGTCGTCTCGAAGCTGGACCTGCGCGAGTGTGAGCAGAGTAGCCGGCTGCTTCCCGTCGGTGGGCCCCAAGCGGGCCTGCCCGTTCTTGAAGGTGACCCGACATTCGACGATCTCGGTGTCGGTCAGCTCCAACATGCAGACATCGTCTTCGATCATCAGTTCACCGAGCCGGGGCAAAGATCGGCCGTGGCATACTCGGTCGATGTCGGCGGCGTCGGCGTCACTGACCAGGTAGCCGATCCTGCTGCCGCCAGCGCCGCCATTGACAGGGACGTACTCCAGGGTACGGGTGGCGGGTTCCCAACTGAGGATGACGGCGAGTATCTCGTCGATCGGTATCGTCTCCGGGTGTCACGGGGCAGGGACGCGGCGGACCCGACGATTCTGGCCCTCCGACGCAACTCTGCCAATCGACTGTCGGGTAGGTGACGGCAGAACTGACCAGTGGATTGCACAAGTTAGCTCAACGGCCACAGTCGATCAACTGAACTGGCTACCGGCCGTGGCTTGCCTGTCCGAGATGGAGCACATACGTTCAGATGTTCGCCGGGCGGAGGGGAGTGCGTGATGCCGAGCAAGTGGCAGTTCGTGGTGCCGGGGGTCGACCCGGCCGGGGTGCGGCTCGAACACGTCCACGCGGTGGTGTCCCGCTGGTTCGATGTGGACGAGGCGGCGCACCGGTCGCACGCGAAGGCGTACAGCGTCAGCCCGCCGGTGGCGCACCCGGCCGGCACCCTGGTCGAGGTCGGCCTGCTCGACGACGCCCTGGTCGACAAGCTTCGGGCCGGGGCGGCGACGGGGGCGGTGATCCGGTTCGGTGGTCAGGTCGGCGCGTTGGTCACCGGGGCGCGGCAGGTGGCCGGGGTGTCGTGGCTGGAGCTGGCCCGGCCGTCCGGCGACGCGGCGTGGTCGCTGCGGTTCCTGACCCCGGCGACGTTCCGGCGCGGCAACGGCTTCACGCCGTGGCCGGACCCGTGGTCGGTGGTGGCCGGGCTGCGTGCGGTGTGGCGGGCGAGCGCCCCGGTCGGGCTGCCGGAGCTGGTGCTTCCACTCCCGGGTGTCGGTGGGCCGGGCGGTGGCGGGCCGGGGGAGCGGCCGGACCGGGACGCGCTGTGGGTGAGCGACATCGACGGCACCAGCGACGTGGTCAAGGTCAACGGGCGTACGGTGTCGGGCTTTCTGGGTCGCATCCGCTATGTCTGCGACGGGCCGACCGCCCTGGTCGGCGCGGTGGACCGGCTGATGCGGCTGGCCCCGTACAGCGGGGTCGGCGCGCAGCGTGGCCGGGGCTTCGGCCTGGTCCGCCTGGAGCCGACCTGGCGGTAGCGGTCAGGGTTTCCGCTTGCGGGCGGCGTACGAGCGCAGCGCCCTTAGCAGGTCGATCTTGCGGAAGCCGGGCCAGTAGACGTCGCAGAAGTGCAGCTCGGAGTGGGCGGCCTGCCACAGCAGGAAGCCGGACACCCGGCGTTCCCCGCTGGTGCGGATGACGAGATCCGGGTCGGGTTGCCCACTGGTGTACAGGTGGGCGGCGATCTGGTCGGCGGTCAGTCGCTGCGCGATGTCGTCGAGCGTCGCCCCGCGCCGTGCCTGGTCGTCCAACAGCGACCGTACGGCGTTGACGATTTCCTCCCGTCCGTCGTAGCCGATGGCCACGGTCAAGTGGTGGCCGGTCTCCCGCTGCCGGGTGGCCTCCTCGGCGAGCTTCAGCGCGTGCCGGGTCGAGTCGGGCAGCACCTCAAGCCGGCCGGCCAGGTGTAGCTGCCAGATGTTGCCGTCGCGGGTCAGCCGATCCGCGACGACGGTTTCGATCATGCCCATCAGGTTGTCGACCTCGTCGGAGGCGCGTTTGCGGACGTTGTCGACGGAGGCGACGAACACCGTGATGTGCCGGATGCCTATCTCGGCGCACCAGCTCAGCACCTCGCCGAGGTGTTCGGCACCGTGCCGGTGCCCGACCTTGGGATCGTCGCATCATCGCCTGATCTCACCACGCTTGCTCGCCCGGACACAGCGCCGCAGGTCGGTCTGCTAACTCGGCCAACGAGCGGGTAACGGCGGGTGATGGCAGCGGCAGGAGACGGGGCGGTCCGGCGGAGCTTCGGCGTCGACCTGGGCGATATCGACCCGTACGGCGGGATCGGCTCACCGGACGGGGATCGCGCGCCGACCAAGGTGATCTACGTCGGGGTGCCGGGCGCGACGGTACGGGTGGCGGCCGGCCGGCTGGTCGTGGACTCACCCGATGGTGTCGCCCTGCTGAGCGTGCCGGCCGGTCACGTCCGTGGCCTGGCACTGTGCGGGCCGGTGGGGCTGTCAGCGGGGGCCCGCAACTGGGCGCTACGCGGCGACGTCGACGTGGTCTTCGCCTCCTGGCGTGGGCAGTATCTGGGGCACCTGGCCGGGGCGGGCACCCGGCGGGTGGAGCGGCTGCGGGCGCTGCTGGGTGCCTCGGACGACCCGGGGCGGGCGGTGACGTTCGGCCGGGCGGTGGTGACGGCGAAGCTGTCGAAGCAGGCGGTGCTGCTGCACCGTAGCCGCCGGCAGGAACGGCACGATCAGGTCGACGCCGCGATCCTCGGGATCATCCGGTCGATCGACAGCGTGGCGGGCGCGACCAGCCGGGACGAGATCATGGGGGCCGAGGGCGCGGCCGCCCGTGCCTACTTCGCCGCGCTGGGCGCGTTGCTGCCGGCACCGCTGCGGTTCGCCACCAGGTCGCGTCGACCGCCGCTGGACGTCATCAACTCGGCCCTGTCGTTCGGCTACACGCTGCTGCTCGGCGAGGCGGTGACCGCGTTGACGGCGGCCGGCCTCGACCCGGCGATCGGGCTGCTGCACACCCCGGCGGACCGGCGGCCCAGCCTGGCGTTGGACCTGATCGAGGAGTTCCGGCCGTACGTGGTGGACCAGGTGGTGCTGCATCTGGCCCGCACCGGCCGGCTGGGTCTGGAGCACGGCAGCGAGGAGACCGACCGCGCCGGAGTGCTGCTCAACCGGGAGGGGCGGGCGGTGCTGATCGACGCGTACGAGCAGCGGATGGCGACAGTGACCCGCAGCGCGCTGCCTGGCTTCACCGGGTCGATCCGTCGTCACCTGCACCGGCAGGCGCAGCGGCTGGCTGCGTGGGTGGAGCGGGACGTGCCGTGGGACGGGTTGGAGTGGCGTTGACGACGGTGCTGGTGTGCTACGACATCTCGCGGGACAGCCGCCGGCTGCGGGTGGCGGCGGCGCTGCACCAGTGGGGCGAACGGATCCAGCGCAGCGTCTTCCTCTGCCAGCTCGACCGGGCGAGGTTGCCTCGACTCGCCGCCCGGTTGGAGGCGATGATCGACGTGGAGACGGATACGATTCACATCGTGCCGATCTGCGCTGGCTGTCAGGATCAGCTGGTGGTGATCGGTCAGCACCGGATCGACCCGGAGCCGCCCTACTGGGTGGTGCTGTGATGAAAGGTACGGAGGGCGCAAGGTAGGTCGGACGGCGGACGAGTCGGGCCTGGTTAGGCGATCATGAAAATCGGCGGTACGCCGTGCAAGCCCCTGAGCTGCGGAAACGTTCAGGAACGTGACCGGCGTCACCCGTCGAATGTGGAGCTCTGGAGGTCGCCGTGCAGAGGGCGTGCATCTGTGCTGGTCACGGCCCCGCCAGAGCGGGTAGGGTCAGAAACCACGTCACGCCCAAGGGCGTATAGAAACCCTTACCCAGGGCGGCGGCGATGGCGGTCGCGGCGAGGGCGTCAGAAACCACGTCACGCCCAAGGGCGTATAGAAACGATGTCGGTGTCGACGTCGATCGTGGCGTCACCGCCGCGCAGTCAGAAACCACGTCACGCCCAAGGGCGTATAGAAACCGTTCACGCTGAGCCGGTTCTGGGTGTCGACGTTCCGGTCAGAAACCACGTCACGCCCAAGGGCGTATAGAAACCTGCGCGCCCTCGTGCAGGCCAGCGACGTCTCACCGCGGTCAGAAACCACGTCACGCCCAAGGGCGTATAGAAACCTGTCCCAGGTAGATATGCGCGCCGTGGCCGGACTGTGGTCAGAAACCACGTCACGCCCAAGGGCGTATAGAAACCACGACCGAGCGTGACCCGCTTGCCGTAGCCCAGGGTCTTGACGGTCAGAAACCACGTCACGCCCAAGGGCGTATAGAAACTGGACTGCCTCGTCGAGACCGGTGCCCGCTGGTCGGAGGTCAGAAACCACGTCACGCCCAAGGGCGTATAGAAACCTGGGGAAGTGCTCCACGGTGATGCGCGCGACGTCGAGCCACGTCAGAAACCACGTCACGCCCAAGGGCGTATAGAAACAGAACGCCGAGCACGCCATGGACCTCATCGTCGCCGCATCCCAGTCAGAAACCACGTCACGCCCAAGGGCGTATAGAAACCGTGGAACTGGACGCCGTAGCTCCACTCCGCGGTGAAGTCAGAAACCACGTCACGCCCAAGGGCGTATAGAAACCGGGTCAACCCGGTCACGGCGGGAGCCTCGGGAGCCTCGTCAGAAACCACGTCACGCCCAAGGGCGTATAGAAACTTGCCGACCCCGAACGTTTTGATCTTCGGCATGGTTAGTCAGAAACCACGTCACGCCCAAGGGCGTATAGAAACCGCCCATCACCGGGCCACCGGTCGAGAACTCCCGCACGCCGCCGTCAGAAACCACGTCACGCCCAAGGGCGTATAGAAACTCATTGTCAATTGCAATGAGAAGCTCTGCGAATGCACGTCAGAAACCACGTCACGCCCAAGGGCGTATAGAAACTGCCGGGGATGCGGGTCCAGGTGCCGTAGTGGCCGTCCCAGGTCAGAAACCACGTCACGCCCAAGGGCGTATAGAAACGAAGATCACAGCACGGCGGGTCAACGGGGTACCCCCATCTGGTCAGAAACCACGTCACGCCCAAGGGCGTATAGAAACCTGCGGCGATCCACTCCGCGACCGGTAACTGCCGCAGAAGTCAGAAACCACGTCACGCCCAAGGGCGTATAGAAACCCGCCCATCCGTAGGTCTGCCCCCGTGGGACACCGGTCAGAAACCACGTCACGCCCAAGGGCGTATAGAAACGAAAAGTTGGATCGCCTCCCGGATAGCGGCCTGGTGGCGTCAGAAACCACGTCACGCCCAAGGGCGTATAGAAACGTCACTTCGATGGAATCCGGCAGCCTGCCCACGGACAGAGCGAGTCGGAAACCACGTCACGCCCAAGGGCGTATAGAAACCAGCTCCAGTCCACCCGGACCGTCCTCGACCTGGATGGTGTCGTCAGAAACCACGTCACGCCCAAGGGCGTATAGAAACATGGTCTGTCGCCCCTACTCCGTGTCCTGCTCTGTCCGTCAGAAACCACGTCACGCCCAAGGGCGTATAGAAACTTGCCGACGGCCGTCTTGTGGAGCGTGATCCATTCGGCGAGTCAGAGACCACGTCACGCCCAAGGGCGTATAGAAACTCGTACAACGACACTGAGTCGATGACGGCCAATTTGAGCAGTCAGAAACCACGTCACGCCCAAGGGCGTATAGAAACCCGCCCGCGTCATCGCCGACATCCCGATCGGAGTCTCATGTCAGAAACCACGTCACGCCCAAGGGCGTATAGAAACGGATGAGCCAGGGCACGGTGGATTGGAGGCTGATGCGGAGCAGGGTCAGAAACCACGTCACGCCCAAGGGCGTATAGAAACCTGTTGCGGTGGACGGTGACCCAGGTGTCGCGGTCGGCGCTCGGAAACCAAGTCACGGCCAAGGGTGTGTAGAGACTCGTCAACGATGATCGTGGATGCTGTGGCTGAGTCTCGCTGACCGGGTCAGAAGCCGTCTGGCGGCTCGGTGTTGCCCGGTGCACGAGGAGCGCTCGCGCTCGCGGCACGGTATGGTCCGGTAGCATGTATCCGGACAATCGGCGCGTCGCGTTCGTCGCTGTGGTCGGCGGCTTCCTGCTGGGCTTCGTCGACTTCGTATGGATCAAGTTCATGCCCTGGTGGCCCCTTGCCGACCTGGGCAACTCGTCTGCGGTGTGGGCGGTCGCCGCATTCTTCTTCGGCTACTGGGTCCGTACCGGATGGCTGCGGGCTGCTGCCGGTGCTGCCGCCGGGCTGGTGATCGCCGTACCCGCTTACTACATGGCGGCGGCACTGATTCAGGGCGACGACTGGTCGCTGCTGTGGGCGCCGACGTCGCTGCTCTGGATGGCCTTCGGGGTCCTCGCCGGAGTGGTCTTCGGCGTCGGCGGGGTCTGGGCACGCGGCTCGGGCTGGCGGCAGACCATCGGTACGGCCCTGCCGGGAGCGGTGTGCTTCACCGAGGCGGCGTTGGAGGCGGCCCGAATCGGCGATCCGAGCTTCGGCAGCGAGACGATCCCACATGTCGTGGTCCGAGCGGTGCTCGGCGTACTGGTGATCGTTCTTGCCGGTCGGACCACCCGCAACCGGATCCTCAGCCTCGCCACGGCGCTGCCATTGGCGCTGCTCGGCCTCGGCGCGTTCCTGGTAGCCGGCTTCCGCTGACCGGGCCGAGGGCTTACTCGTCGAGCAGTGCGGCCGTGTCGAGCGTGAACCGAAACGGTTGATCGGTGGTCAGCACGTCGCCCTTGGTCGCGGTCACGTGCTCGACGTAGTGCTCGTTGTCGAGCCGGAAGAGCCGGAGTGTCACTGCCGTCGAGCCCGACAACTCGGGCTCAACCAGCAGATACCATGAGATTCGGGCGGCGGAGTACAACTGCATCTTGAGCAGTCGATCGGTGGCGGCATTGCTCGGAGAGGTGATCTCGCAGATCAGCACGACCTCGGTCGCATCGGTAACGGATCCTTCACTGCTGGTGTCGGCGACAACGAGGTCTGGGATCACGATCCGATCGGTACGCAATCTGACGTTGATCGCCTCGTACGCCTTGAGACCGGCATACCGGGCCGCCGGATACAGCGCGGACATCAGCAGGAAGGAGAGCTGCTGGTGACGCTTGCTCGGTGCGGGGCTCACCCACAGGCCTCCGTCAATCAGTTCGACGCGGTTGGGGCTCGCGTCCAGCGCGAGGTACTCCTCCTCGCTCCACGGACCCACGTGATCAAGCACGGCCACGCTCATCAGCTACACCTCCTACTGTTGCCGTGACCAGTCTCTCACCCGCTTGCCGAGGTTATCGGCAAGCGGGTGGCTCGCCCCGCTGGTGCCCCATCCCTTTCGCTGGGTGGATAGGGCACCAGCGGTGGTCAGTGGGGGAGGGTGCCGGTCTGCAGGGCGGTGGTGAAGGTGCCCCACTGGGTCGTGGTGAAGGTGAGGGTGGGGCCGGTGCGGTCCTTGCTGTCGCGTACCTCGGCGCGGCCGGCGTGCCGGCGGGCCTCGACGCAAGCTCCACCGTTGCCGGCGCTGCGGCTGGAGGTGAACCAGGGGGTGTCAGGCTTCATCGCAGATGCTCCTCGATCGGGACCGACTGCTCACGGATCAGCCGGAAAATTCGACGGTACTCCGCCAACTCCTCCGGCCGCTCCAAGTAACGAGCACCCATATGAGACTCGACGTAGGCGACGTCCGGGTCGTCCGGGTCGGCGAAGTCGAGCAAGATGAACTGGCCGGAGAACGCCGGGTGAGCGCCGACAGACCAGGGCAGCACGCGGACCTCCACCCGTACCCGTCGACCCAGGCCGGCCAGGTGGGCGCGCTGCTCGGCCATCACCGCTGGGCCGCCGACCTCGCGGACCAGCGCGCCGGCACCGAGGACCGCGACGATCCGGGCCGGCTCCGCACGGTCGTAGTAGGAGATCTGCCGATCCAACCGCAGCGACACCAGCCGCTCGATCTTCTCCTGCGGCGCGTCCGGATAGGTAGCGCGGAACACCGCACGCATGTAGTCCGGCGTCTGCAGCAGACCGTGGATCACCTCGGGGTCATAGACCCCGATCTCGGTGGCGGCGGCTTCAAGGCCGACATACAACCGAAACCAATCTGGTACGGCGTCGCCGTGCGACTCCCACCAGCCGTGCTCGTCGCTGGCCCCGGCGAGTCGGGCCAGCGCGTCCGTCGTCTCCGGGTCGGCACCGTAGAACCAGCAGAGACCGCGAACGGTGTTCATCTTGACCGGGAACTTGCCGTTCTCGATTCGCCACAACGTCGTACGCGAACAGACCTTCGCCCGCTCCACCTCCTGCTCGGTGCGGGCCGCCTCCTCCCGCAGCCGGCGCAGCCGCCGCCCCAGCTGACGACGCACCACAGTCGGTCCGGTGACCGGCATCGCTTCACCTTCCTCTCATCCGACACACCCAGCACCCGCGCCAATGTTTCAAAAGGAAACCGCTGGTCGGGCTGGTCGCCGAAATCGCCACATCACAGTGGAGACGAGCCGGCGTCCACGATTGAGTCTGCCGTACGCGGGCTGGAAATGTGGTCCGCCACAAGGGTGAATTCACGAAATCCGGTATCTCGTGACGGAGGTTGCGAACATGAGCGAGCGCACCACCAGCGGTGGACACGTACCGCCGACCGGCATGTCCCGCGTCGACCGCGCGGGTCGGTCCGAGTTTTCCCTCGACGGGCTGTTGACCTGTGCCGGCTGCGACCGTCGGCTGGTCTGCCTGCAGACGTTGAGCGGCCGGGCGTACGGCGCGCCGTGTGGCTGCCGGCCCGGCCCGGTCAACGCCGAGAAGCTCGAACGGCTGGTGCTCGACGCCGTCGTCGCCCACGGACGCGGCGTGCTGATCCAGATCGAGGACGCCGCCGACCCGGGCAGCCTGATGCGCCGCTTCCTGGCTGAGGTCCACGTCGGCAACACCATCGACGAGCTGGACTTCAGCTGGCTGTACTGACGACCTCGGCTCAGGAGCGGGCGGACCCGTTCTGACCCGGGTTGGGCCTCTTCGGAGTCCGCTGCCGGTAGCTGTCTGCCTGCTCCTCGAGCCGCTCGAACAGCCGGTCGAAGAAGTTCGCCTGCTCGTAGCCGTTGCCGTTGCGGGCGTGTTCGGCGAGGAGGTTCTCCAGCCGCTCCGATTCGGCCTTGCGCTCGGCGAGGAACTCCCGCACGACGGTGGCCAGGTTCTCATTGGCCAGTTTGGCCGCACCGCCGGCAACCGGGCTGTCCACGAGCCTCTCCAGGACCGTCGACCACTGCCGGCTCATCCGTTCCACGTACTGTGCGCGTCGGGTGTCCACGTCGTACTCGTAGTCGAGCTTGATCAACTGCTCCCAGTACGGCTCGACGGCCTGCTTGACCCGGTCGTCGAGCTCTACCGAGACGTACGCCTGGCAGGTGACCCGCGCCCCGCCGCGCTCGTACACCAGTGGCTCCGATTCGGCGACCGCGCGCTGCAACTCCACCTCCAGATCCCGGGCCCGGTGCGCGGCGAGATTCCGGGCGCGGGCGGCGGCGAGGCGGGTCAGCGCCCGGATCGCGTACGGCATGAAGAACTGCGCGGACCCGCTGAGCACCTCCTTCGGCAGCCCGTCCGACGACCAGACGAAGCTGGCGTGGATGCGGAAAGTGAACACGTATCCCCGGGCGGGCACGACGATCGGCGCCGGCGCGTCCCGACGCTCGGTGAGCCGGCCCGGTGGCGCGGGCGGCGGCGGTGGCGGCGGCAAAGGCTCGGGTTCGGGGCCACGGAACGCCGCGACCAGCCTTTGCCACAGCCTCAGCAGCCACGACCCGAACCGACGCCACCATCCGCCGCCGGAGCGCTGCGTCCGAAAATCCGTCACGTCGTCACCTCCCCATCGCGGCAGCAAGCCACACCGGCAACCCACTGTCGAACTGCGGGGACCGGTCAAGACTGAATTCCATCCGTCGGCGCAGGGACGGCACGGCAGCGAGGTCCGCGACCAACGAGGCGACGACCTTGCGTACGGTCTCGTCGGCCTCGGCGCTGGTCAACCAGCGCCCGAACGTGCTCCAGGCCCACGCGGACCGCGTCGGGCTCAGCAACGCCATCCGCCAGAGCGGCACCAGGGCGCCGCTGTCGACCTCCTGCGCCGCCGCCCTGACCAAAAGATCGGGTACGCCGCCAGGAGAGTCGTCGTCCGCCTGCTCGGCGAGCTCGAGCAGGGCATGGGCGGCATGCGGTTGCAGCTGCCGGTGCTCCGACCAGGTCACCAGCTCGGCGACGACCCGGTCTGCGGTGCGCGCGGTGTACAGCTGGCGGATGCCCTGAGCGACTGAGTACGTGTACTGCTGCATCGGATCCTGGGCGATGCGGCGCAGGTCGGCCAGGCTCCAGCTGAGGTCAGGCTGCTGCAGCCCACTGGCGTAGACCCGGGCGGCGGCGTCCCGCTGATAGTTGCGCCCGCCACCGGCCCAGTCACGGATCTGCCGACGGACGAGATGCCCCACCTGGCCGCCCATGTCCGCCGCGACCATCGCCCAGGCCGCTGCCTGGCGCAGTCGCGGCTTCGGCGAGGCCGCCCACTTGTCGACGAGATCAGTACAGACCCGGTCGAAGTCGTGATGGGCGAGCAGCCCGGCTGCTTCGGCGGCTGCCCGCCGCATCGGCTCGTCACGCGTCGTAGCCAGTGTGTCGAGCCATTTGATCAGGGCAGGCCGGGTGCTGTCGAACTCATGCCACGCCTCATCGATGATCGCGCCCCGCATCGCGCTGTCGCGTAGCCAGGCCGAGCGGGACGACCCGCCCGGCGAGTTCGTGGCGTCGCGGCTCTCGTACCAGTCCACCTTGAGCGGCCCGAGTAGTTCCCCGACCGGGTACTGCAGCGCCATCTGGCCCCAATCGGTCCGCTTGGCCCGCCCGTCGATTTCCTCGAGCAGGAGACTGGCCGCCTCGAAGACGTAGTGCAGCGGCTGTCGGGCGAAGACGGCGTACGCGATCCGGAAGGCCCGCTCGTGCTGGTCGATCCGGCGCGGTCGGCGGCTGGTGCCGGTCTCGCCGGTACTGCCGGGGTCGGTGCCGAGGACCTCCGCCGCGTGGGCCCTGCGGCGCGGCTGGGACCTGGCGAGCACCTGAGCCACGGTGTCGTCGTCGGCCGGGTGGACTGCCCCGACAGCCTCGGCGATCGACACCGCCTCCTGCGGTCCGTAGCAGCTGTGCAGGTCAGTGGTGAGACCGTCGTGTTGGAGGTACCCGGCCACCGCCTGGTTGCTTTCCTCATCGGTCAACCCCAGGCCGTCGCTCAGGTGATGACGCAGATGAGCACGGAACACGGCGACGGGGTCAGGTGGGCGATGCGGTACCTCGGCCCCGGGCCGTGCACCTGCCCGGCTGTCGTCGTCGCGGATCAGCAGCAGGCTCGCGCCACGCCGACGAAAGAGGCCGGCCAACATCCGGATCACCCGGCCGTGCTTGCCACCTGGCAGCTGGAGCAGGTACCCGTGATCCTTCTTGATGCTCTCGCCGGCCCGGCTCAGCTCGCCGGGGTCGACATCGTCCGGCAACAGAATTTCGTGGACCCGGTCCGGGCCGTGTCGCCGGGCCAGCGCCACGATCGCGGTGCTGCGCCTGCCGGTGTACGGCCTGCCCCCGAGACCCGCCGCCGACAACTCGTCGAGCTTGCGTCCCAGGTCCTCGTCTGCGGTGGTCGACACGTACACCTTGAGCAGGTCGGCTATCCCCACCAGATCCGCGATGACGGGTCTCGCCGAAGGGCGACCCAGATTGTTCACGATGCTGATCGTGTTGCCGACGCCGACAGCGCCCACCCCGGAGATACCCAGCCGGGAGTAGATTGCGGAGAGTCTGTCGCCGTACAGCTCCGCACCGACCTGTGGGTCCAGCCACCAGGACTCCGGATCGGCCTCGTCCTGTGAGCCGGCCTCCGGCTCGGTCTCGTCCTCATACGTCGCGTCACTCATCGAGGCGACTCCCAGAAACCGAGATCCTCTGGCCGACCCGAGACCGAGACGGAGTTGCCGGTACCGATGGCACCAACTCCTCTTATCTGGTTGTCCCGGAACACCTGCCCGCCACCTGTGGGGCGAGGACGGGGACCGGGTCGCCGATGGTCGACGCCCGCACCGCCCGCACCGCCCGGACCGTCGTCCGGCTGGTCGGGTACGGAATCCTGTGGGTCCGGCCGGGCACCGGTCGCCGGCATGCTCTCGCCTGGGACGTAGATCCAGGCGGCGGCCTCGAAGCCCTTGTCCGCGATCCGCGCGGTCACCGGCTGGAAGTGATCCGTCCGAAGATCCTGGTACTGCCGGACGATGTCCTGGTAGAGCCGATCCGACACGATCAGCGCGACCGCGGCGTCCGGGAACTGCCGTAGCGCGGTCTTGAGCTGGGGTGAGTCGACCAGCCGGCAGACTGTTACGACCGCGTCGCTCGGAAATCCGTTCGCCCCGTCGAGGTGGACCGGACCTTCGTGGACAGCGACACGTAGGCGGATCCGAGCCTCGTCGCTGAGTCCACGGTTGGTCTCGCGCAACAGCCGGTCAAGAACCGGGGTCAGCCGGGCCAGGACCGCTCGTTCACTTGTCCCCTGCGGGAGGATGGCGAGCTCGCCATCCCCACCCTGCTGGATCTGCCAACTGGCGCGATCGAAGCCCACCTCGCTGCACGCCGCCGCCATGACCTCCTGAAAGGCCATCTGCGCACGGTACTGCAGGACGTTGTCTCGACGGCTGTAGGACTCCATGTCCACAGCGACCAGGACACGCCGGTCCGGATCCTTGATGTAAGGCATGCTCTCCATCTCCCACTGGGCGACAAACCGTTCGATGCTCATCTCTACAGAACGCCAGGAGCGGAGATTCCATAAAAGTACGGGATCAACGCGAGAGTCGAGTGGGCGACAAGTAGTAGTCCGATGTCGCGGCTCGGGCCGGTTTCACGTTTCACTCGACGCATGGAGCAAAGCCAGAGGGCAGACGGTGACGTCGGCCCGGACGCGTGGCGTGATCTTCAAGTTGGTCTGGCCACAGCGGCCTCGCTGCAAACATCGATCAGACACGCTGACGCGAAGGCACTGGCGCTGCTGGCGACCGAAGGGGCCATCGCGGCGACGGTCGCCGACCAGGCCCTGCCGACGATGCTCGACGGCGCCCCTGCCGGCGTGGCGATCTCGGTCTGCCTCGCGGCCGGCATGCTCGTCGCCATGGTGGTCGTCACCTGCCGGCTCGCGATGGCGTTCCAGCCGCGCACGACCGGTGTGGGAGGCGCCAACCGGTTCGGGTTTCCGGACCTCGTCGCGGCTGGCGGGCGCCCGTCGGCCGCCTGCGTCCAACAGCAGCGGGACGAGGCATGGGACCTCGCGGTCGTCCTCGCCCGTATCGCCCTGGCCAAGTACCTCTTGATCAAGAACTGTATGCCCTGGTTCCTGGTGGCGGTCGGCTTTGCCGGCGGCTTGCTGGTCGTCGCCGGTGTGGCAGGGCCCTCGTCCTGAGTCGCGCTTCGGACAGTAGCGAACTCGAAGCTGAACGTGAATGATGTCTATCGGACCGCGAGGAGGTGCAGATGGAGAAGGACGCCCCGTGGCCGCCGGGGACCTTCCTGGCCCGGCTTCAACCGTCGACGCGCGTACGCCTCCTGTCGGTTGGAGTCCGACGCTCCGTCAAGGAAGCGCAGGTCATTCTCCGGGAGGGCGCTGAAGAGTCCTATGTGATCCTGCTGGAGGACGCACTGGTCAAGGTCACCGCCGCGTTGACCGACGGTCGGCACGCCCTGCTGTCGATCCGTGTCTCCGGCGACATCATCGGCGAGATATCCGCACTGAACGAGACACCGAGGACGGCGACGGTCACCGCCTGCCGCCCATCGGTGATCCGCGTCATCCACCGAAACGAATTCATGGCATTCCTCCGCGACAACCCCGACGCTGCCCTCACCGTGGCCGGGATCATTGCGGACCGTCTCCGCTGGGCCAATCGGCGTCGGATCGACTTCACCCACTACCCGCTACGTGTTCGCCTCGCCCGCGTCCTGTGGGAGATCGCCGCCGCCTACGGACGGCGGAGCCCACAGGGCATGGTCGTCGACATCCGGTTGACCCAGGACGAGATGGCTACCCTCTGCGGCGCCGCCCAGGTCAGCCTGCAGAAAGCACTCAGTGAACTTCGGTCGGAGGGCATCGTCTCGACCCACTACCGGGGGATCGTCGTACGAGACAGCGAAGCACTACGCTCGGTAGCAGACCTCGCCTGAGTGAGATCGGTGTCCGGAACCCGGGTACGGCCAAGCGGTGGCAGCTGCCCGGCATGGCCCCGCGCACTACGCTGGTCGATGCGCCCGGTGCATCGCCCGGGGCGGAGGATGAGGGATCGTGAGTGTCTCTGACAGCTGAACCGGGCATCCTGCTGGCACCTCGGCGTCGGTGCGCCGCTCCGATGGCCGGTAAGGTGCTGGCCGGAGCAGCCGGCCTCGCCGGTGCCCTCGCACTCATCGCCGTCCTTGTCGACCCGGGCACCGTTGCGGACACCCCGCCCGCGCTGCAGATCGGCGGGGCGGCGCTCGGCGTGGCGATGTTCGTCGGCGGAATCATGATCGGCATAGACGGGGTGACCGATATCCTCGCCGCCCGGCGGGTCAAGCGCTTGATGCCACAGAAGACGATCCTGCTCAGTGCACAGGGGCTGCGGTTCACCTCGGCGTTCCACGGCCAGGTGCTGGAGATCTCGGTCCCGTGGGACGAGGTCGAGGGCTGTGCCTTCCGGCCGGGTCTCGGCGGAAACGAGTTCCTCTGTTTCGACGTGCCGGGCCGGCGCCCGACACCGCCGGCGCCGGGCGAGTCGGCGCAGGAACAGATGATGCGGGTCGACTTGTATGCCTTCGGCACCCCGTTCACCGTCAACCTGGCAAAATGCCCAGACGTCGACACCGCACACCTTGACCGTGAACTACGTCGTTGGACCAACGGCCGCTGCTATCTGCCGCCGAGGTGACCAATGGCCCGCCCGCTGCTCAGAGCGATCCACCACCGACACGGGCGGCGATCGTCGCGGTCACCCGTACTGGATCGGCAGGGCGTTGGTGCCGCCGCCGCGCACTGACCGGGTCAGCAGCGGCTCGGCCCGCCAGACGAAGCAGCGGATGGTCCGGTCGCCGTCGTGCCAGTCCGCGTCGCTGGGGTTGGTGTATATGGTGCCGGCCCGGTACTGCAGGTCGTCGTCGTCCGGCACGCCCACGTAACGTGCCACCTCCGATCGGCAGCGGTCGTGCACCGAGTCGGGGTTCGACTCGACGTCACCGAACGACAGGCGATCCTCGACATACGCGCCGACGAACTCAGCCTGGTGCGGGGAATCGCAGCCGAGTGGCTCGACCAACAGGATGTCGTCGGCGCCGACCGCCGCCGAGTCGAAACACCGCAGCCGCAGCGCATGGTCGTCGATCGCCATCGCACCTGCGGCACTTCCCATCCGGCTCACGAGCGGGTCGCCGGGTCTCTCGACGATCCCGAGGTCGCACCGGAACCACCGGGCGCCACCGTCCCAGGCCGCTTGCGACGGCACCACCACGATCAGTCGGAAACGCCCGGCCTGCCAGGGGCCGCCGAGGAACTCAGCGACCGGCTCCTCGCACGCCTCGCGCGCCGCCTGCCGGACCGGCTGTACGACGTCCGGCGGGTAGTTGCGGTCGTTCGGATCGTCAGCGAACGAGCCAACGTGCGCGGTTTCCAGGAAATGCCACTGCGAGCAGTCAAACGGGGCGTAGTCCTCCCGTAGGCCGATCGACATCTCCACGGTGTGGCAGGTCCCCGGCTCCGGCACGAACTGGACCGGCTCCTCGAAGGACGGCCAGCCGTCGGCCAGGTCGCCGTCGATGCCCTGCTGCGCGGGCACGCAGCCCGCCGTCACGATCAGGGACAGAGCTGTGAACAGCGCTGCCAGCGTCACCAGGACCGGCGACCGCCCACCGCCTCGCCGTCGTGTCATGCTCCGACTGCCTCCACGCCCGCCAGCTCAGGCGGCGAGGGTACGACACCGGCGCCAGGCGCGGCTACTGCGTACGCGGTACCGGCCCGCCTGCGTACGGACGACGATTCGCCACGCCGTCGATGCAAGCATCGGATCGGCCCCGCCCGCACCGGAGAGCACTTTCCTGCGGTCATGGAGGGGCTTGTACGGCACATCTGCTCCAGATCGGAGAAATCATGTCTGGTCCGACCCGTCGTGGATTGATCACCAGCGCCGCAGCACTGGGAGGTGTGACGCTGACCGGAGGCCCGGCGGCAGCCGGGGCACCGTCGAAAGGGGGCGTACGGGAGTCTCCGGTGATCCTGCCGGACGACCCCCGCTACGAGGACCTGGTGCTGCGCCGGACGAACGAGCGCTTCTTCCCGCGGCCCGGGTCGTTCCGGCTGCCCACGACCACCGAGCAGGTGGTGCGTGCGGTGCAGGACGCGGTGCGCGCAGCTAAGCGGGTGACCGTGCGCAGCGGCGGGCACTGCTACGAGAACTTCGTCGGTGACGGCGCGGAGGTGGTCATCGACATGTCCGCGATGCGGCAGGTCACCTTCGACCGGCGCCGCGACGCGTTCATGATCGAGTCGGGCGCGAGTCTCTGGACGGTGTTCGAGCGGCTCTATCTCGGCTGGGGTGTCACCATCCCCGGCGGCCAGTGCGGCGGCGTCGCGGCGGGCGGGCACATCCAGGGCGGCGGATACGGCGCGCTGTCGCGGCAGCTGGGTTCGGTGGTCGACTACCTGTACGCGGTGGAGGTCGTCGTCGTGGACGGTTCCGGACGGGCACGGGCGGTCGTGGCGACCCGCGAGCCGGGTGACGCCAACCGGGACCTGTGGTGGGCGCACACCGGGGGCGGGGGCGGCAACTTCGGCGTGGTCACCCGGTACTGGATGCGCACGCCCGGGGCCACCGGTGACGATCCCACCCGCCTGCTGCCCAGGCCACCCGCCGAGACGCTGGAGACGACCCTCGCGTGGAGCTGGGACGCAATGACCGAGGAGTCGTTCCACCGGCTGCTGCGCAACTACGGTGAATGGCACGAGCGCAACAGCGCGCCCGACTCGCCGTACGCCAGTCTCTTCAGCCTGCTGCCGATCACCCGCCGCACCACAGGCCCGGACCCGGGCGCGTTCGCGATGGTGACCGCCCTGGACGGAACCCTGCCCGACGCCGACCGGCTGCTCCGTGACTACATCGCCGAGGTCACCGAGGGCGTACCGGGCACGATCACGGTACAGCCGCCCCGCCGGCTGCCGTGGCTGGCCGGGGTGAAGGCCCAGTCGCTGAGCCAGGCCGACGAATCCGGGATGCACAAGTTGAAGGCGGCCTACCTGCGGAAGAGGTTCACCGACGAGCAGATCGCGACCGCCTACACCTACCTGACCAGTGTGGACCATCAGAATGAGACCGCGACGCTGCTGCTGGTGTCGTACGGCGGCAAGGTCAACGCCGTGGCACCGGACGCGACCGCCATGCCCCAGCGGGACAGCATCATGAAGGCGGTGTACGTCGTCGTCTGGACCGATCCGGACCGCGAGCAGGCGAACCTGGACTGGATCCGGCGGTGGTACGCGGCGATGTACTCCGACACCGGCGGCGTGCCGGTCCCAAACAGCGTGAACGACGGCTCCTACATCAACTACCCGGACACCGACATCACCGATCCGCGATGGAACAGGTCAGGAGTGCCATGGCACACCCTGTACTACAAGGAGAACTACCGCAGGCTCCAGCGGGTCAAGGCCCGCTGGGACCCGCGTGACCTGTTCCACCACGCAATGTCGATCAGGCTGCCGCGCTGAGCGGGCGCTGGACAGCGAGGAACGTGACCGTGGTGAGTACGGCCGCCGCGCCCAGGTAGACGCCGGACTCGGCGACCTGCAGCTGCCAGTACGTCCACGACGTGGCCTCGCGTACCGCACGTGCGCCGCCCAACTGGACGATGCCCAGCACCGGCACGCTGAGCGCCATCGCGACGTGCGTGTTGCGGGCCACCGCGCCCAGCGCCGCGCCGAGGGTGAGGGCGAACAGCACCCGGGCGAGCGGGACCAGATCGTGTGACTCGTAGGCGAACCAGCGCATCGGGTCGCCGTCGGTCGTCGGCAACCCCCAGGTGACGACGGCGGTCACCACGGTGGCGGCGGTCAGCGCCCCCGCCGCCGCCACCGTCAGCCGGGCGGCCAGCCAGTGGCCGCGTGGCCGGCTCTGCGTCCAGGCCAGCCGGTGGGTGCCCTGCTCCAGGTCGCGGGCCACCAGCGGCACGCCCCAGAACATGCAGACCCCGATGGTCAGGTAGCCGGCGAACAACTGGGTGATGGTGACGAACTCGGCGTCGACGTGCGCGGCCGCCGTCAACCCGGCGTACAGGCAGATCAGGATCGCGGCGGCGATGAACGGGAACCGCTGCTGACGCCAGGCGAGCCAGATCATCGGGTCTCCTTCCCGGCCGGCCGACCGGCCGCGACGAGTGCGGGCGCGGGCAGGCAGACGGCGTCCGGGTTGCGCAGGTACGCCAGCACCAGCTCCTCCAGATCGGGCACCTGCCCGCCGTCGTGGCTGGCCGGCTCCCCGCGTACCGGGGCCGGCCCACCGCGGACCACTGTCGACGCCTGCCGGACCAGCGCGGTGGTCTGCCGGGCCGTGACGCTCAGGTGTACGGGCGGCTGGTCCGCCGCCCGCAGCCGCTGCGCCAGCTCGGCCGGCCCGGTCAGCACCCGGTGCGCCTCGGTCAGCTCGTCGAAGCCGCCGGCGACCTGCAGCCGACCACGGTTGAGCAGCAGCAGGTAGTCGCAGGTGTCGACCAGGTCGGCCAGGATGTGCGAGGAGAGCACCACGGTGGCGCCGGTGTCGGCGACGGCGGCCATCAGCGCACCCATCACCTCGGTACGGGCCAACGGGTCCAGGTCGGCGAGCGGTTCGTCGAGCAGCAGCAGTTCGGCACGTTTGCCCAGGGCGAGGGCCAACGCGACCAGGGTGCGCTGCCCACCGGAGAGGGTGCGGACCCGCTGCCGCAGCGGGATGCCGTAGTCGTCGAGCCGGGCCCGCGCCCCGCCGGTGTCGAAGGCCGGGTTGGTGGCCTGGCCGAAGTGGAGCATCTCCGCCACGGTGAACCCGGCGAACAGCGGCTTGTCCTGGGCGACGAACGCGACCCGGGCCAGGTCGTGGCCGTGCCCGGTGAGTGGCCGTCCGCCGACCCGGACCTGCCCGGCGGTGGGGGTGAGCAGGCCGACCGCCAGGTGCAGCAAAGGTGGTCTTGCCGGCACCGTTCGGGCCGACGAGCGCGGTGACCGTGCCGGCCGGTACGGCGAGTGTGCAGTCGCGCAGCGCCCAGCTGCGGCCGTACCGTTTGCCCAGGCCGGTGGTCTCCAACGTGGTCATCCGGTCCGCCCCGGCTGGTCGTCCGTCGTCCGGGGCGACGCGTTCTCGGCCAGTTCGGCCGCCAGGACGGCGCGCAGGTCGTCGTCGTCCAGGCCGGCGGCGCGGGCGGTGGCGACCCAGGCCGCCAGCTGGGTGCGGATCGCCGGGTCCCAGGCCGCGCGGCGGGCCGACAGCGACGCCAGTACGAAGGTGCCGACGCCGGGCCGGGACTGCACCACGCCGTCGCGTTCCAGTTCGCGGTACGCCTTGTGCACCGTGTTCTGGTTGATGCCGAGTGCGGCGACGACCTCCCGGGCGGTCGGCAGCCGGTCGCCCTCCTGCAGCCAGCCGAGCCGCACCGCCTGGCGTACCTGCTGCACCAATTGCAGGTACGGGGTGACGCCGGACCGGCGGTCCAACCTGAACTCGATCACGCCGACTCCCATTCTGCTAGGTTGCTAGCAGAATAGCACTATGCCTGTTCGGGGGGCGGGTGCGCCGGAGGGCCAGGGATCGTGAGCGGCTACCAGACCGGGAACAGGTCGGGACCGCCGCCCTTGGCGGAGCGGACCAGCGGGGTGGTGAAGTCCGGTACGTACAGGAAGCAGCGGACCCGCAGGTCGCCTTCCCACACCGAAGGGTTCCCCGTCCGGAACCAGAACGTGGCCACCCGGTAGGGCAGGTCCTCGTCGACCGGCAGGTTCGCGTAGTCGGCGATCATCAGCAGGCAGCTCTCCTGAATCGCCTCGTCCCCGGGCCAGCTGCTGGGCAGGGCGCCGCCGTCGAACGCGCCGACGAACTCGCCGTGGTGCGGCCGGGCGCAGTCGACCGGCTCCAGCGCTTCGAGGTGGTCGTCGCCCCACCGCACGTCGTGGCAGCCCAGCCGAAGCGCGCCCCCGTCGGCCAGCGTGCCGCGCAGGCTCCCGGTCCGGGGCAGCACCGTGCCCCGGAACACACTGCTGATCTCAGTCAGGTCGCAGCGGAACCAGCGGGCCCCGGCGCTCCAGGCCGCCTGCGGTGGCATCAGCACGGTCATGTCGAGCAGGCCGTGCTGCCAGATGTCGCCGAGGAACTCGGCGGCCCGGGCATCGCACTCGACGCGGGCCGTCTCGCGGGCCGGGACGTTGCCCACCGGGGCGGTCGTCCGCTGCGCGTCGGCACCGGTGAAGGTGCCGACGTGGACCGTCTCGACCAGGTGCAACTCGTCGCAGTCGACCGGACGGTAGTACCTGCCGCTGCCCGAGGCAGCCTCGTCGCGGTGGCAGGTGCCGGCCTGCGGGACGAAGATGGTCGGCTCGCCGAACCCGGCCCAACCGTCGGTGAGGGTGCCGTCAGTCCCCGGCGGCGGTGCCGCACAGCCGGCCGTCACGGCCAGCGACGCGGCGGCCAGCAGCGCGACCATCCTGGTCAGCAACGGCGGCCGGGGCACTGGTAGCTGTCGGGTCACTGTCGGCTGCCGCCTTACTGGTACTGGATGGGCAGGGCGCTGGTGCCGCCGTCGCGCACCGAGCCGGTCAACAGCGGGTCGGCCCGCCAGGCGAAGCAGCGGATCGTCTTGTCGCCCTCCGCCCAGTCCAGGACGTCGGAGTAGGTGTAGATGGTGCCCACCCGGTACTGCAGGTCGCCGTTGTTCGGCACCTTCGCGTAGTCGGCCACCACCTTGCGGCACCGAGTGTGGACCCGCTCGTCGTTCGACTCCACCTCGTCGTACCCCAGTTTGTCTTCCACGTACGTGCCGGCGAACTCGGCCTGGTGCGGGGTGTCGCAGTCCAGCGGCTCGGTCAGCGGCTCGTCGTCGACACCGACCGACGCCGAGTCATAGCACGTCAGAAGCAGCGGATGGCCGGGAGCGTGCAGTGCACCCTCGACGGTGCCGTACCAGTCGACCAGCGGGCCGCCAGGGCTGTCCACGACACCGACGTCGCACCCGAACCAGCGGGCCCCGCCGGTCCAGGCGGCGTCGGACGGCGTCACGACCGTCATCCGCAGCCGGGCGGTCTGCCAGGGACCGCCGAGAAACTCGTTCACCCGTCGGTCACACTCGGCCCGGGCCGCCCGCCGGGTTGCGATCAGCCCGTCCGCCGCGCCGTCCTCGTCGAACGGCGCCGCCGGGTCGTCGCCGAGCGTTTCGACGTGCACGGTCTCCACCAGGTGGTACCGGACGCAGCCGATTGGGCGGTAACTGTCCCAGTCGATGAAGCGCCGACTGTCGTTATGGCAGCTGCCGGCCTCGGGTGTGGAGTGGACGGGTTCGTCGAACGCGGCCCAGCCGTCGACCAGATCCCCGTCCACGCCCGGAGACAGCGGCACACAGCCGGCCGTCGTGGTCAGCGACGCGGCGGTCAGCAGCGCCGCCAGCCTCGCCCGGACACCCCACCGTCGCGCCATGACCCTGCCGCCTCCCCGTTGTCCACTCAAGCCGACGAGCGTACGACACCGGGCCGGACGCCGACCGGCCGGGCCCGCGACAGCTGTCTACTGAGATTCGGACCGACGGTGCTGCCGCTCAGCGGTCCCGGTGGGCGGCCAGGTCGGCGAACTGGGCGAGCACCGTACCCGCGTCGGCTTCGGGCCGGGCCGCCGCCAGCCGGTCGAGCGCCGCCGCCCGGTGCCGGTCCGCCTCCCGCCGCGCCCAGTCCCGGCCGCCGGCCTGCTCCACCAGCAGCGCGGCGCGGGCCACCTGCCCGTCGGTGAACCCGCCCGGTATCGCGTAGAGCGAGGCCAGCTCGGCACCGGCCGGCGTGCCGCTGCCCATCGCGAACACCACCGGCAGTGACTTCTTGCGCTGCCGCAGGTCGGCACCGACCGGTTTGCGGGTCACCGCCGGGTCACCCCAGATGCCGAGCAGATCGTCGACCAGCTGGAACGCCATCCCCAGGTGGTGGCCGTACCCTTTCAGCCCGTCGACCCGGTCCGGGTCGGCGCCGCCGCTGATCGCGCCGACCGCACAGGCGGCGCCGATCAGCGACGCCGTCTTGCCGGCCGCCATCGCCAGGCAGGCGTCCAACCCCACGGCGGTACGCGACTCGAACGCCACGTCGGCGCTCTGCCCGGCCACCAGCTCCAGCAGCACCTGGCACAGCTCGGCGGCGGCCGGGGCGGCCTGCCCGCGTACCGTGTCGAAGGCCAGCGCGAGCAGCGCGTCACCGGCCAGGATGGCCTGCGCGTCGCCGAACGCGGCCCCGGCCGTGGGCCGGCCCCGCCGGGTCCGGTCGCCGTCCATCACGTCGTCGTGCAGCAGGGTGAAGTTGTGCACCAGCTCCACCGCGACCGCCGCCGGCACCGCCCGGTCCGCCGGGGCACCGACCGCCTCAGCACCGGCCAGCGTCAGACCACCACGCAGCCCCTTGCCCCAGCCGGTGTCGGCCGGGCTGCCGTCGGCGGCGTACCAGCCGAAGTGGTAGCCGGCGACGGTGTGGATCGGGTCGGCGAGCCGGTCGACGGCGCGGCGCAGCTGCGGCCCGATCAACGTCCGCGCCGCCGCCAGCCGCGCCCAGGCGTCGCGTTGTGCGGTGGTCGCGGCGGTCAACCCTGGCTCCCGAGCAACGTGGCCTCCAGATACTCCTGCGGTGCCGGTTCGGTGGTCGTCTGCGTCGGCTGGTAGCGCTTTGTCCGGCTGGACCAGTCGACGTTGCCGCGCATCCAGCTGCGCATCCCGGCCAGGTACGGCTCCAGCACCGCCGCCCGGCCGGGGAAGGTCCGCCGCAGCTGCGCCTCCGCAGTCAGGTACAGGTCGGTCTCGGCGTCGATCGCCCGGGTCACCCGGTGCACCGCCGCGTCGCGGTCCAGCCCATGGTGGTAGCCGACGATGTACGCCAGGTTGTGCACCTCGCCGAGAGCGCGTTCCTTGTCCAGTGAGTAGATGTCGTTGGTCCAGCAGACCACGTTGCAGGCGGCGTCGAGCGCGGTACGGAACGGCGCGCTGTCGTACACCTCGTCGGGCATGTCGATCCGTTCGACGACGTCGATGAAGTCCATGCAGACGTAGATCGCCCCGGTGTGCCGGCGCTTCTCGATGTAGGTGGCCTCGTCCGGCACGATGCCGGCGAGCCGGTTGCCGGCCTCCCAGGTGGCGGCGGTGGTCAGACACTGTTCCAGGTGCCGGACGAACAGTCGCCGCCAGCGGGCGGTGGCGTCCGGCGCGGTACGCCGCCACAGGTCGGCCAGCGAGGACACCGCCCGGGGCAGGTCCCGGCGCCGCGCGTCGGCGGCGCCGAAGTCGTCGGCGGACAGCACCCGCCGCATGGCGGCCATCACCTCGGCGAGATGCTGCGGGCTGCGCCCGTCGGCACCGTCGTCCAACTGGTCGTCGACCAGGAACAGCCAGGCGAACCAGTCGGCCATCAGTTCGGCGTGCGCCGGGTCGGCGGTCGGGTACACCATCGACGCGAACCAGCCGAAGTCGGCGTGGTCGAATCGGGCGCGGGCCTGTTCACGCAGCACCAGTCCGGTGTCGCGTACCCAGCTGGTCAGGTGTGTGCGGGCCTGTTCGACGTGCGGGTTGAGCTGGTACGGAAAGCGGTCGAGGGTCCGCTGGACCGGGTCGAGGGTCAGCTGGCTGGCTGTGTCGTCCGTGAAGGTCACCGGTACTCCAGGTTGAGGTGGACCCCGCCCTTGGGGTGCAGGGTGATCAGCGCCTCCGGCCGTACCTCGGGTGCGCCCGGTGGCAGTACGAGCCGGTGCCGGCGGGCCACCGTGGCCAGCACCAGGACCAGCTCGGACAGCGCGAAGTGTTTGCCGATGCAGACCCGGTGGCCGCTGCCGAACGGCACGTAGACGTGTTTCGGGCGCCGCGCCACCTGCTCCGGGGTGAACCGCTCCGGGTCGAAGCGTTCCGGGTCGTCCCAGAAGTCGGGGTGCCGGTGCAGCAGGTAGCTGTTGATCAGCATGTTGGTGCCGGCCGGCACCCGGTAGCCGTCGATCACGTCGGCTGAGCTGGCCCGGCGCATGAACTGGTACGCCGGCGAGTAGATGCGCAGCGTCTCGTCGGCGACCATCCGGGTGTACGGCAGCCGGGGCAGGTCCTCGAAGGTCGGCGTCCGCCCGGCGAGCACCGAGTCGACCTCGGCGTGCAGCTTCGCCTCCACCTCGGGATGCCGGGCGAGCAGGTAGAACGCCCAGGACAGGGTGTTGGTGGTGGTCTCGTAGGCGCCGATGCAGATGTTGAGCACCTCGTGGTGCAGCTGCTCCAGGTCCATCCGCTGGCCGTCGGTCTCGTCGACGGTGTGCAGCAGCAGGGTGAGCAGGTCGGTCTCCTCGCCGGTGGGCACCTCCTCGTGCAGCCGGCGGTTGATGAAGGTCGACACGAAGGTGTCCATGTCGGCGATCGCGGCCCGCAGCCGGCGGTGCCGGGGGGTCGGCACGCTCAGCGGCGGGAACGGGAACCGGAAGAACGCGCCGAGGATCGCGTTGGCCTCGCCGAATGCCCGTTCGAAGGCCTGCGCGATGTCGCCGACCTGCGCGCTGAACAGCGACCGGTTGACGATTCGCAGGGCGAGTTGGCCGATCTCGTCGGTGACGTCCAGGGTGCCGCCCCGGCCGTAATTCCGTTCCCACCGGACGAGCATTTGTTCGGCCTCGTCGGTCATGTTCCGGGTGAAAGAGCTGACCGTACGGGGTGTGAAGTGCGGCGCCATCATCCGCCGTTGCCGTCGCCACAGATCCATGTCCGGGTTGGCGATGAGACCTTTGCGTAGCACCGGCCGGACGACCTTGAACAGGACGGCGTTCTTGTCGTACTTCTCGCCCTCGTCGACCAGCACGTGACGGATGTAGTCGGGATGGTTGACCAGCACCATCGGGATGCCCAGCGGACGGAACCGGAAAATGTCGCCGTAGCGGTCGACGCCCCGGCCGAGGAAGGCGAGCTGGTCGCGTTTGAAGGCCAGGGTGCCGCCGACGCCGCTGCCCGGCGTGACGGTGGGAATCTCCCGGGTGCCGCCCGGGGCGCGGCTGCGTACCTGCGGGGACATGCTCTTCTCACTTTCCACGAATCGACGCGACGGACAGGCCAGCGGCTGTGCGGTGCGGTGCGGGGCGGCGGTGGTGCAGGTCATCGGCGGTGCAGTCGGAGCCGCATGCCGCCGGCGGGGTGCAGCGTGACCAGCGGTGCGAAGCCGACCGGCGGCGCGTCCTCGGGCAGGCTGACGGCGAACGTCTGGGCGAGCATCACCGTGATCAGGTGCAGTTCCGTACGGGCGAAGTGCTTGCCGATGCAGTGCCGCGGGCCGCTGCCGAACGGCTGGTAGGCGTGCCGAGGCCGGGCGGCGACCGCCGCCGGGGCGAACCGGTCGGGGTCGAAGCGGTCCGGGTCGGGCCAGAAGTCCGGGTGCCGGTGCAGCAGGAACAGGTTCATCAGCACCTCGGTGCCCTGCGGGATGCGGTAGCCGTCGATCACGTCGTCGGTCACCGCCCGCCGCATCGTCTGCCAGGCGGGGGTGTACAGCCGCAACGTCTCGTCGATGACCATCCGGGTGTACGGCAGCCGGGGCAGGTCGTCGAAGGTCGGCACCCGCCCGTCGAGGACGGTGTCCACCTCGTCGTGCACCCGTTGCTGCACCTGCGGGTGGCGGGCCAACTGGTAGTACACCCAGGAGATCGAGTTGCTGGTGGTCTCGTACCCGGCGATGATCATCGCCAGGATCTCGTTGGAGAGCTGGTCCGAAGTGAGCCCGGTGCCGGTGACCGGGTCGACCGCGTGTCGCAGCAGGCTGAACAGGTCCCGGTGGTCGCCGTCGGGCTCGTGCTGGCGGGTGTCGATCAGGTAGCGGACGAAGCCGTCCAGATTCCGGGTGAGTGCCCGGATCCGGTTGCGGGACGGGGTGCGCCAGCTCAGCGGCGGGAAGGGGAACCGGAGGAAGTCGCCGAGCCGGCGGTTGACCTCCAGGAAGTCACGTTCGAACTGGTGGCTGCGCTCGTCGGGCTCGACGCCGAACAGCGACCGCAGGACGATCTTCAGGGCCAGGTCGGTGAGCGGTCCGACGACGTCGACCGGCGCACCGGAGGCGGCCTCCGGCGCCCATCGGTGGATCATGTCCGCGGTCAGGCCGGTCATGTTCGGGGCGAAGCGGGCCACGCTGGCGTGGTTGAACGTCGGCTGCATCAGCCGGCGGTTGCGCTGCCAGGTCTCGTCGCCCCGGTTGCCGATCAGCCCTTCCCGTAGGACCGCCCGGACCGTACGCCAGAGGAAGTTTTCCTTGTCGTAGTTGGCGTGCTTGTCGACCAGGACATGGTGGATGTGCTCCGGGTTGGTGATAACTACCATCGGCATACCACCGAGACGTATCCTGAAGATGTCGCCGTGGTTACGGACTGCCTCCTGCAGAAAAGTAAGCTGGTTTCGGCGCATTGCCTGCATCCCGACGAGATTTTCCCGGAAGCTGAGCCGTGGAACTGGCCTCAATCTGCTGCGGGCAGGCGGATCTGCGTCGACGCGACGAGGGTCGGTCATGGCGGCCACCTTACCGAAGGTGCCGGCGTGGCTACAATCGGAAATTTTGCATTGCCGGTGGTGGATCTTGGGGCTATTCGAGCCGCCACCTGCCCCGTTGTGTGATGTCGGCAAAAGGCAGTCAATAACGCATTCGGGCGGATTGTTGGGCCGGCGTACCCGCCTACGTCGCCAGGTCGCGGACCCGGTGCCGACCGCCCGGCCGCCCGGCCATCAGCAGGTCCGTCGGCGGATCCGGCCGTCGGACCACCCGTCGGGCGGGCGATCGTCGTGGCGGGTGTGGAACGCTTGCTCACGTTCGTAGACTGGCGCGGTGACCGCACCAGCGCCGCTCATCGCGCCCAGCATCCTGGCCGCCGACTTCTCCCGCCTGGCCGACGAGGCCCGCGCGGTCGAGGGGGCGGCGGACTGGCTGCACGTCGACGTGATGGACAACCACTTCGTGCCGAACCTGACCATCGGATTGCCGGTGGTGCAGAGCCTGCTGCCGGCCACCTCGCTGCCGTTCGACGTGCACCTGATGATCACCGACCCGCGCCGCTGGGCACCGGGCTACGCCGACGCTGGCGCGTACAACGTCACCTTCCACGCCGAGGCCTGCGACGACCCGGTGGCGCTGGCCAAGGAGCTACGGTCGGCCGGGGCCAAGGCCGGCCTGGCAGTCGACCGGGACACCCCGGTGGAGGACTACCTGGAGCTGCTACCCAGCTTCGACACCCTGCTGATCATGACGATCAAGGCCGGGTTCGGTGGCCAGCGGTTCATCCCCGAGATGCTGGACAAGGTCCGCGCCGCCCGCCGGCACGCCGCCAGCGGCCATCTTGAGCTGCGGATCGAGGTCGACGGCGGGATCGCCGCGGACACTATCGAACAGGCCGCCGCGGCCGGCGCGGACGCGTTCGTCGCCGGCACCGCCGTGTACGGCGCCGAGGACCCCGCCGAGGCGGTCCGCGCACTGCGGCAGATCGCCGAGCGGACCGCGCCACGGTGGTGAGCCCCGAAGGGGCCGAGTCCCGGCCGGACCTGATCCTGGTCGTCGACGACGACGTCGACATCGCCCGGTTCGTCGAGGTCAACCTGCGGTTGCACGGCTTCGACGTGATGCTCGCCCACGACGGTCAGGAGGCGCTGGAGATCATCGAACGGCACCGCCCGGACCTGGCCGTGGTCGACCTGATGATGCCCCGCATCGGCGGTCTGGACCTGACCCGGCGGCTGCGGGCCGACCCGATGACGGCCGCGCTGCCGATCATCATGCTGACCGCCAAGGGGATGACCGTCGACAAGGTCGTCGGGCTGACCGCCGGTGCCGACGACTATCTGGTCAAGCCGTTCGACACCTCGGAGCTGATCGCCCGGGTCAGCTCCACCCTGCGGCGTAACCGCGAGTACCGCGAGGTGTCCCCGCTGACCGGGCTGCCGGGCAACACCCGGGTCAGCCGGGAGATCACCGACCGGGTCCGCAGCGGCGCCGACTACGCCGTCGGCTACGTCGACATCGACCGGTTCAAGAGCGTCAACGACGTGTACGGCTTCGCCCGCGGCGACGAGTTCATCTCCGCGTTGGCCCGCTGCATGCACCGGGCGGTGGTGTCGATCGGGTTGCCGCCGGCGTTCCTTGGCCACATCGGCGGCGACGACTTCGTGGTGGTCTGCGCGCCCGAACAGGTGCGGCCGATCATCGAGCAGGCGATCCTCGACTTCGAGAAGGCCGCCGACGAGCTGTACGACCCGTCCGACGCCCGGCGCGGCTACGTGGAGGTCAAGGACCGGCGCGGCAACCTGCAGAAGGCGGCCCTGGTCACTCTCTCGGTCGGGGTGGCGGTGTCGGCGGGCAGCCGCCGGTTCAGCGACCCCCGCGAGATCATCACGGTGGCCAACGAGATGAAGTCGGTCGCCAAGAGCCAACCGGGCTCGTACATCGCGGTCGATCGCCGGCTGTCCACCAACTGACCTGCCCGAACGGGCCGACGACCGACCCGCTGTCGGGTATCCGACAGTTGTGAGGTCGGTCGCGTCTCTGGCGATGATCCCCGTGTGCCGTGTAACACTCGGAGAAGCACCCACCACGCGCTGGCGGGACTCGGTGAAATTCCGAACCGGCGGTGATCCACGGCGCAAGCCGTGGCCAGCCCGCGACCCGGTCGTCGTCGCAGACGACGCCCGGTGGATCCGGTGAGACTCCGGAGCCGACGGTTGGGCCAGACCGTGCCGACCTGGCACGGACCGGCCCAGACAGTCCGGATGGGAGACAGCGCGCGGAACGGACGCTCAGGTGTGGCGTGCCGACCGGCACCGCCGTACCCGTGCAGCGCCCCGGGGCCGGTCCGTCGTGGCCGCGCGCCGAGGCGTTCCGCCGCCGCCACGCTGTCGCCGGCCACCCCCACCGGGCCCGGCACCTCCCGCCCGCCGCGCACCCCGGCAGGCGAGGAGAAGAGAAACGGCCATGGCGATCCTCTCCGAAGACGAGGCGATGCGGCGCGCCATCGACCTCGCGGTCCGTGGCCTCGGCTCGGTCAGCCCCAACCCCATCGTCGGCTGCGTCCTGCTCGACACCGCCGGCCACGTCGTCGGCGAAGGCTTCCACGCCTACGCCGGCGGGCCGCACGCCGAGATCGCCGCCCTCGCCCAGGCCTGCGACCGGGCCCGCGGCGGCACCGCCGTCGTCACCCTCGAACCGTGCAACCACGTCGGGCGCACCGGACCCTGCTCCACCGCACTGGTCGACGCCGGCCTCGCCCGCGTCGTGCTGGCCGTGCCCGACCCCAACCCGATCGCCGCCGGCGGCACCGAGACGCTGCGCGCCGCCGGCATCGACGTCGAGGTCGGGCTGCGCGCCGACGAGGCGGAGGACGCCAACATCGCCTGGCTGACCGCCGTCCGCCGGCGCCGCCCCTACATCATCTGGAAGTACGCCGCCACGCTCGACGGCCGCTCCGCCGCCGCCGACGGCACCAGCATGTGGATCACCTCGGAGGCGGCCCGCGCCGACGTCCACACGCTGCGCGGCACCGCCGACGCGATCATCGCCGGCGTCGGCACCGTACTCGCCGACGACCCCCGGCTCACCGTCCGGACCCCGAGCGCCGGCGGACCCGCCGTCCGGCAACCGCTGCGGGTGATCGTGGACAGCTCCGGGCGTACCCCGGCCGACGCCCAGGTCCGCGACGCCGCCGCCGGCACCTGGATCGCCACCACCGCCGACGTCGGCGCCGACCACCGTGGCCGGGTCGACCTCACCGCCCTGCTGACCGCCCTCTACGACCGGGGCATCCGCTCCGCGCTGCTCGAAGGCGGCCCGGTGCTCGCCGGAGCGTTCCTGCGCGCCGGCCTGGTCGACCGGGTGGTCGGCTACCTCGCCCCGAGACTGCTCGGCGCCGGCCCCGCCGCGCTCGGCGCCGCCGGAGTGCACACCATCGCCGACGCCATCGACCTGACCATCGTCGACGTCACCCAGGTCGGCCCCGACCTGCGGATCACCGCCGTACCCCGGCAGAAAGAGGGCTGAGTCGATGTTCACCGGCATCATCGAGGAGCTGGGCGAGGCTGGCCCGCTCGACTGGCACGGCGACAGCGGCGTGCTCACCGTCCACGGCCCACTGGTCGCCGCCGACGCCCGGCACGGCGACTCCATCGCGGTCAACGGCGTCTGCCTCACCGTCGTCTCCGTCGACGGCCAACGGTTCGCCGTCGACGTCATGAAGGAGACCTTCGACCGCAGCTCACTGGGGACACTGCGGCCCGGTGACCCGGTCAACCTGGAACGCGCCGCCACCCTCGCCACCCGCCTCGGCGGACACCTGGTGCAGGGCCACGTCGACGGGGTCGCCACCGTCGTCGGGCGCACCCCCGGCGACCGCTGGGAGCAGGTCCGGTTCAGCCTGCCCACCGGCCTTCACCGGTACGTCGTGGAGAAAGGTTCGATCGCGGTCGACGGCGTCTCGTTGACCGTCATGGAGGTGTCCGACGGCGACGCCACGGCCCCGGCCCCAGCGCCGGCCGGGGCCGGGGCCGGCGGGTCCGGCGCGGCCGGCTGGTTCGGCGTCGGGCTGATCCCCACCACTCTGCAACTCACCACCCTCGGCCGGAAACCGGTCGGGGCCCTGGTCAACCTGGAGGTCGACGTGATCGCGAAGTACGTGGCGAAGCAACTGGACGGGGCACGGTCCGTCGGCGGGGTCCGCCCGTGACCGCCGCCGGGTTCGGCACCGTCGAACAGGCCCTCGACGACCTGGCCGCCGGCCGGGCCGTGGTGGTCGTCGACGACGCCGACCGGGAGAACGAAGGCGACCTGATCTTCGCCGCCGAACACGCCACCGCCGAACTCGTCGCGTTCATGGTGCGCCACACCTCCGGCTACATCTGCGCGCCGCTGCCCGAGGCCGAGTGCGACCGGCTCGACCTGCCGCCGATGTACCACACCAACCAGGACCGGCGGGGCACCGCGTACACCGTCACCGTCGACGCCCGGGAAGGCGTCAGCACCGGCATCTCCGCCGCCGACCGGGCACACACCCTGCGGCTGCTCGCCGACCCCGACGCCGGCCCGGCCGACCTGTCCCGGCCCGGCCACATCGTGCCGCTGCGCGCCCGCGTCGGCGGTGTGCTGCAGCGGCCCGGACACACCGAGGCCGCCGTCGACCTGGCCCGCCTCGCCGGGCTGCACCCCGCCGGGGTGCTCTGCGAGCTGGTCAACGACGACGGCACCATGATGCGCCTGCCCGACCTGGAGAAGTTCTCCGCCGACCACGGGCTCACCCTGATCACCATCGCCGACCTGATCGCCCACCGGCGGCGAACCGAGACCCACGTCGAGCGGGTTGCGCAGGCCCGGCTCCCGATGCCGTACGGGGTGTTCCGCGCCGTCGGCTACCGGGTCGCCCACGACCCGGCCGAACACATCGCCCTGGTCCACGGTGACCTCGACGACGGCCGGGACGTGCTGGTCCGGGTGCACTCCGAGTGCCTCACCGGGGACGTGTTCGGCTCGCTGCGCTGCGACTGCGGCCCGCAGCTGGACGCAGCCCTGGCCCGGGTCGCCGCCGAGGGCCGCGGCGTGGTGCTCTACCTGCGCGGCCACGAGGGCCGAGGCATCGGCCTGGCCCACAAGCTGCGCGCCTACCAGCTGCAGGACCAGGGACGGGACACCGTCGACGCCAACCTGGAGCTCGGCCTGCCCGCCGACGCCCGCGACTACGGCACCGGTGCGCAGATCCTGCACGACCTCGGGGTCCGGTCGATCCGGCTGCTCACCAACAACCCGGACAAGGTGTCCGGGCTGACCGGCTACGGCCTGAACGTCGTCGGGCGGGAACCGTTGACCGTCCATCCGCATCCGGAGAACGTGCGCTACCTGCGTACCAAACGGGACCGGATGGGCCACCTGCTCGACGGCCTCGACCAGCCGGCCGGCGCAGCACCGGCCGACCTCGACGGCGCGGCCGATCTCAACCCGGTCGGCGAACTATCCGGAGGGCGGGCCTGATGGCCGGATTCGGCGAACCCGGGGTCTCCAGCGTCGACGCTGCCGAGCTCACCGTCGGCGTCGTCGCCGCCCGCTGGCACACCGACCTGGTCGACGCGATGCTCACCCGGGCGCTCGCCGCCGCCGACGCCTGCGGCGTCGTCAGTGTGCAGGTGGTCCGGGTCGCCGGCTCCGTCGAACTGCCCGTCGTCGCCCAGGCCCTGGCCCGGCGCTGTGACGCGGTGGTCGCCCTCGGCGTGGTGGTACGCGGCGCCACCGCCCACTTCGACTACGTGTGCCGGTCGGTCACCGACGGCCTGACCCGGGTGTCACTCGACGAGTCCACCCCGGTCGGGCACGGCGTGCTCACCGTCGAGACCATCGACCAGGCCCGCGACCGGGCCGGGCTGCCCGGCTCTGCCGAGGACAAGGGCTGGTCGTCGATGGTCGCCGTCCTCGACGCCGCACTGGCCCTGCGGGCCGTCCACGCCGTACCGGTGGGCTGAACCTGACCTGTCGAACCGCGCTACCCCGACCCGTCACGTTCCCGCCGCTCACGCGGTAAACCAGATGCGCTGGTGACACGTCGTAGTGGCGTGACACCCGAACTGGTCACCGACCTGGGCTCGGGGAGGACGATGCCACGACAGCGGGCACAGACGTCGACGTGGGCGGCGGACGAGGCGGTCACCCGCCTGTTCGCCGCGCACTACCGCCCGCTGGTGCGCCTCGCCACCCTGCTGCTACGGGAACCGGGCATGGCCGAAGAGATCGTGCAGGACGCCTACGTGGCCCTGCACAGCCGCTGGTGGCGGCTCCGCGACGCCGACAAGGCACTCGGCTACCTGCGGGTCACCGTGGTCAACCGGTGCCGGTCGGCGATCCGGCACCGACGCGTCGTGCAGGCCCACCTGGCCGCCGCCCGGCCCGACCCCGACGCACCCAGCGCCGAAGCCGGCGCCCTCGACCAGCTCCGCCACGCCGACGTGATCACCGCGCTGCGCGCCCTACCGCCCCGCCAGCGGGAGGCGATCGTGCTGCGCTACTACGCCGACCTGTCCGAGGCGCAGATCGCCGACGCGATGGGGGTCAGCCGGGGCGCGGTGAAGAGCCACACCGCACGCGGCATCGCCGCGCTGCGTACCAGCCTGGACGGCCTGTGATGGACACCGACCACGACAACCAGCCCGGCGACGCCCGCACCGCCGACCTGCTGCGGCGGGCGCTGCACACCGAAGCCGACCGGACCGACGTACGACCCGACGGGCTGACCTCGATCCGCGGGAAGATCGACGCCCGTCGGCGGCGCCGGATGCCGGCGGTGCTGCTCGGCGCCGCCGCCGCGACCGTCGCCGCCAGCCTGGTCGGCGTGGTCGGCTGCCTGCCGCCGGCCCCGCAGCCCGGCCCGCCATCCGGGGCGGCCAGCGCCGGCCCGGCCCCGCCCGGCCCGGCACCGACCAGTGGGCCGACGGACCGGCCGACCGACCGCGACGGCCCGGTCGCCGGCCCGGCGACCGGTGGTCCGCCGACCGCCGGCGCCGCCGGACAGCAGGCCGGAACCCCGGTGGCGACCCTGCCGGTCTACTACGTCGATGCGGCCGACGGCGGCGGGTTGCGGCTCTACCGCGAGTTCCACCGCTTCCAGCTGACCGACACCGGCGTCGTCGCCGAACTGCGGGCCGCGCTCGGCGAGATGCTCACCGCGGCCCGGCTCGCCGACCCCGACTATCACACCCTGTGGCCGGCCGGATCCGCCGTGGCGACGGTGTGGACCCAGTACGACATCGTCGGGGTCAACATCACCGGAGCCGGGGTCGCCAACCTCGACGCCGCCGGGGCCGCCGCCGCGGTGCAGCAGCTCGCCTGGACCGTCGCCGGCGTCACCGGCGGCGACCCGAGGATCCGGCTGCTGCTCGACGGCGAGCCGGTGGACCGGCTGTGGGGTCACATCGACACCGGCGACGAGATCACCAAGGGGGCCGCGCTGGACACCCTGGCCATGCTCTGGCTGATCGACCCGCAGCACGGCGACACCGTCGGGTCGACCTTCACGGTGCACCTCGCCGGCAGCGTCCACGAGGCCACCGCCCAGCTGCGGATCCGCCAGGGCGGACGGGTCGTGCACCGGCAGTACGTCACGCTCGACGCGGGCGCACCCGGCCGGGGTGAGGCGTTCGTCGAGCTGAGCCTGCCGCCCGGTGACTACATCATCGAGGCGTACGAGGAGTCGATGGTCGCCGACGAAGCCCCCCGGCACCTCGTCGACGCCGCGATCACCGTACGGTGACCCGCGCCCCGACCAACAGGTGGCCCGCACCGACCGCCGTACGGTGATCAGCAGGTGGACCGGTGCGGACCCGGTGCCGACCCGCCCGGTGCCGGGCTGCCACAATCGGGCACCGTGAAGACGTTCGAGGAGCTGTTCGCCGAGCTGCAGGCCAAGGCGGCGGCCGGGACCCCGGGCTCGTCGACGGTGGCCGCGCTGGAGCGCGGCGTGCACGCCATCGGCAAGAAGGTCGTCGAGGAGGCGGCCGAGGCGTGGATGGCCGCCGAGCACGAGACCCCCGACCGGGCCGCCGAGGAGATCTCCCAGCTGCTCTACCAGGCGCAGGTGCTGATGCTGGCCACCGGACTGGAGCTCAAGGACGTCTACCGACATCTCTGACCCGCCCTTGCGACCGTGACCCTCACCATCGCGTGACCCTCACACCCTCGACAGGAGCGAGACCGAGATGCTGCGCATCGCCGTACCGAACAAAGGCACCCTCTCCGGGCCGGCCGCCGACATGCTGCGCGAGGCCGGCTACCGCCAGCGCACCGACCCCAAGGACCTGGTCTGCCGCGACGAGGCCAACGACGTCGAGTTCTTCTACCTGCGGCCCCGTGACATCGCCACCTACGTCGGCAGCGGTGAGCTGGAGCTCGGCATCACCGGCCGGGACCTGCTGATCGACTCCGGTAGCCCGGCCGAGGAGCTGCTCGACCTCGACTTCGCCGGGGCGACGTTCCGGTTCGCCGCCCGCCCGGAGACCCTGACCCGGGTGCCGGAGCAGATCGCCGGGCGACGCATCGCCACCGCGTACCCCGGGGTGGTCGAGAGCTACCTCGGCGAACACGGGCTGAAGGCCGAGGTGGTCCGGCTCGACGGCGCGGTGGAGAACGCCATCCGGCTCGGCGTCGCCGACGTCATCGCCGACGTCGTGGAGACCGGCGCCACGCTGCGCCAGGCCGGCCTGGTCACCGTCGGCGAGCCGATCCTGCGCTCCTCGGCGGTGCTGGTGCACCCGGCCGGCACCGCCACCACCGGGCAGGCCGACCAGCTGATCCGCCGGCTGCAGGGGGTCCTGGTCGCCCACCGGTACGTGATGCTCGCCTACGACGTGCGCGCCGACCTGCTGGAGCAGGCGACCGCGCTGACCCCGGGCATCGAGTCGCCGACCATCTCGCCGCTGCACCGCGAAGGCTGGGTGGCGGTGCAGGCGATGGTCCGCCGCGCCGAGGTGCACCGGATCATGGACGAACTGTATGACCTGGGCGCCCGCGCCATCCTGGTCACCGACATCCACGCCTGCCGTCTCTGACCGCGACCACGCGGCGGGTCCTGCCGCCCTGGCTGGCGCTGACCGTCACCGGGCTCGGTGGGGTCGCGTCCGCGTCGCAGAGCGCGGTCAACGCCGAACTCGGCGCCCGGATGGGCAGCGCACCGGTCGGCGCGATCGTCAACAACATCGTCGGCTCGTCGCTGATCGCCCTCGGGCTGCTGCTCCTCCCGGCGATGCGGGCCGGGCTGCGGACCCTGCGGGCCGCCCGGCTGCCCTGGTGGGGCTATCTCGGCGGGATCGGCGGCGGGTTCTTCGTGGTCGCCGCCACCTACGCGGTGCCGGTGCTCGGGGTGGCGGTGTTCACCATCGCCCAGGTCGCCGGCAACAGCCTCGGCGGGCTGACCGTGGACCGGACCGGGCTGGCCCCGGCCGGCCGGCTCGCCGTCACCGGCCCCCGGGTCGCCGGGGCGGTGCTCGGCGTCGTGGCGGTCGCCGTCGCCCAGCTCGGCCGCCCGGTTGGTCAACTGGCGGTCGGGCTGGTCGCCGTCGCCGTCGTCGCCGGACTCGCGGTCGCGGTGCAGTCGGCGCTCAACGGGCGGGTCGCCGCGGCCAGCAGCACCGCCGCCGGCATGGTGGTCAACTTCGCCGTGGCCACCCCGTTCGTGCTGGGCACGGCGGCGCTGCTCGGCGCGTTCGGTGCCGCGACGCGGGGCAGCTGGCCGGGGGAGTGGTTCCTCTACCTGGGCGGCCTGTTCGGGGTACTGGTGATGATCGGCCTGCTGGTGGGGGTCCGGTCGGTGGGTGTGCTGCGCACCGGGCTGGCCGTGCTCGGTGGGCAGCTCGTCGGCGCGCTGCTGATCGACGTGCTCGTCCCGGGCGGGCCGCCGACGGGTGCCGGCATGCTGGTCGGCGCGGTACTGATCCTGCTCGCCGTCGTCGTGTCCGGCCGTGGCTCAACTCCTCGTACGGGTGACGCCGGTTCCTGAGGTGGATCCGGTGCTGGTGCGGGAAGGTAGGGAGGATTCGGATTCCCGACCGGCCGGAGGTTCCTGATGGCACTACTCGACACGACGACGTGGCACGGCATGATCTTCAGCGACGGCTGGACCGAGGCGGCGGGTGGCACCATGGCCGTCATGTCACCGGCCACCCGGCAGGAGATCGGTCGGGTCGGTGTCGGCAACGCCGACGACGTGACGCGGGCCTGCGTACGGGCCGCGCAGGCGCAGCGCGACTGGGCCGCCACCAGCTACCTGGAGCGGGCCGCCGTGCTGCGCCGGGCCGGTCAGCTGTTCGAGCAGTACGCCGACGACATCGGTGGTTGGCTAATCCGCGAGGCCGGGTCGGTGCCGCCGAAAGCCGAGGTGGAGACCACCACCGCCGCCCAGGAGTGCTACGAGGCGGCCACCCTGCCGTCGCATCCGACCGGCGAGATCCTGGCCAGCGGCCAGCCCCGGCTGAGTTTGGCGCGTCGGCTACCGGTCGGGGTGGTCGGCGTCATCGCACCGTTCAACTTTCCGTTGATCCTGTCCATCCGGTCCATCGCACCGGCCCTGGCGCTGGGCAACGCGGTGGTCTACAAACCCGATCCGCGTACGGCGGTCTGCGGCGGGGTGTCGATCGCCCGGGTCTTCCAGGAGGCGGGTCTGCCCGACGGGCTGCTGCACGTGCTGCCCGGCGGGGCGGCCGTCGGCGAGTCGCTGATCGCCGACCCCCGGGTGCGGGTGGTCAGCTTCACCGGCTCCACCGCCGCCGGGCGCAAGGTGGGCGAGGCCGCCGCCCGCCACCTCAAGCGGGCCCACCTGGAGCTGGGCGGCAACTCGGCGTTGATCGTCCTCGACGACGCCGACCTGGACCTCGCGGTCTCGGCCGGCGCCTGGGGGTCGTTCCTGCACCAGGGGCAGATCTGCATGGCCACCGGCCGGCACCTGGTGCACGAGCGGATCGCCGACCGGTACGTCGAGCAGTTGGCGGCCAAGGCCGACCACCTGCCGGTCGGGGATCCGGCGGCCGGGCAGGTGGCGCTCGGCCCGATCATCGACGAACACCAGCGGGACAAGATCCATTCGCTGGTCACGGCCAGCGTCGACGCCGGGGCCCGGTTGGCGGCCGGTGGCACCTACGAGGAGCTGTTCTACCGGCCGACGGTGCTGGCCGACGCCACCCCGAGCACCCCGGCGTTCGCCCAGGAGGTGTTCGGCCCGGTCGCGCCGGTCGCGACCTTCGCCGACCTGGACCAGGCGGTCGCGTTGGCCAATGACACCGAGTACGGCCTGTCGCTGGGCATCCTGAGCCGGGACGTGATGAAGGCGATGGCCCTGGCCGACCGGATCCCCAGCGGAATCGTGCACATCAACGACCAGACCGTCGACGACGAGGCGGTGGCACCGTTCGGCGGGGTGGGTGCCTCCGGCACCGGTGGCCGGTTCGGTGGACCGGCCGCCAACATCGAGGCGTTCACCGAGACCCAGTGGCTCACCATGCAGGGCGACATCAGCCGCTTCCCGTTCTGATCCCGGCTCGCGCGGGCCCGGGTTGACGCTGCTGGGCGGCGGTGCCACGATCGGGGCCGATGTTTACGCAAACATCGGCCCTGATCGTACGCCGAAGGAGGCCGTCCACCGTGCCAGGACTCAAGCCGGCCCGCCGACCCGGTGCCGCGCTGTGCGCCGTCGCCCTCGCCGCCAGTGTCGCGGCCGTCGGGGATCCCGCCACCGGAGCCGCCCGCGCCGGCGCACCCGACCCGGTCGCCGACGCCCCGGCCACGGTGGTCACCGTCCGACCCGACCCGGCCTACCGGGGGCAGCAGTTCCAGGGCTGGGGGACCAGCCTGGTCTGGTTCGCCAACGCCACCGGCAGCTACCCCGACGAGATCCGCGACCGGCTCGCCGAACTGCTCTTCGGCGACGACGGGCTGAACCTCAACATCGCCCGGTACAACATCGGCGGCGGCAACGCCCCGGACGTGCCCGACTACCTGCGACCCGGCGGTGCCGTACCCGGCTGGTGGCAGGCCCCGGCCGGCACCACCCGCGACGACCGCGACTGGTGGGACCCGGACGACCCGACGCACTGGAACTGGGCCGCCGACCCGGCGCAACGCTGGTGGGTCGACCGGATCAAAGCCGATGTCACCCACTGGGAGACGTTCAGCAACTCGCCACCGTGGTTCCAGACGGTCAGCGGCTACGTCTCCGGCGGCTTCGACGCCACCGCCGACCAGATCCGCCCGGACACCGTCGACGACTTCGCCACCTATCTGGTGCGGGTCACCGAACACCTGGAGCGGTCCCACGGCATCGACGTCGCCACCATCGACCCGCTCAACGAACCGAACACGCCGTACTGGTCGACCCGGCTCGGCCCGGACGGCCAGCCGGTCGGTGGTCGCCAGGAAGGCGCCCACGCCGGTCCGGCCAGCCAGCAGCAGGTGATCGACGCGGTGGACGCCGCGTTGCGGGCCGCCGGCAGCGACACCGTGATCTCGGCGATGGACGAGACCAACCCAGGCACCTTCCTGACCAACTGGAACGCCTACGGCGCCGACGTGCGCGACCGGATCGCGCAGCTCAACGTGCACACCTACGGCACCGGGCAGCGCACCGCCGTGCGCGACGTCGCCAAGGCCGAAGGCAAACCACTGTGGATGAGCGAGGTGGAGGGCTCCTACGGCAGCGGCGGGCAGGACTTCACCAGCATGCTGCCCGGTCTGGGCATCGCCCAGCACGTCGTCGACGATCTGCGGGAGCTGGAGCCGTTGGCCTGGGTGCTGTGGCAGCCGGTTGAGGACTACGACAACATGGCGCCCGGCGGCGAGTTCCCGCTCGGCTCCAACTGGGGCAGCATCCAGGTGCCGTTCGACTGCACCGCCGCCGACACCCTGCAGACCTGCCCGATCCACACCAACACCAAGTTCGACACGCTGCGCAACTTCACCCACCACATCCGCCCCGGCGACCGGCTGGTGGCCGTCGACGACCCGAACAGCGTCGCCGCCATCGCCACCGGCAAACGGGCCACCGTGGTGCACGTCAACGCGAGCACCGACGCCCGTACCGTGGCACTGGACCTGTCGGCGTTCCGCGTCGTCGCGCCCGACGCCACCGTCACCCCGGTCGTCACCAGCGCCGCCGGCGCGCTGCGCACCGGCACCCCGGTGGCCGTCACCGACCGCACCGCCCGGCTCGACGTGCCGGCCCGGTCGGTGACCACCTTCCTGATCGACGGCGTGTCCGGCGTGCTGCTGGACGAGTCCCTGATCCGGGACGACCACGTATACCGGATCGACGGTGTGCCCAGCGGCCGGTCGCTCACCCCGGCCGGCGACGCGCCGGTCATCCGCACCGGCACGCCGCACGATCCCGCCCAACTGTGGCAGCTCACCCGGTTGACCGACGGCTTCGACAACCAGGCCCGGTACGCGGTCGGCACCGTCGACGGGCAGCGCCGTCTCGCCGTCGTCGACGGCGCCGCCGCGATCGTGCCGGCCGACGGCGTACCCGCCCCGGCCGCCCAGTGGATGCTGTCCACCACCGGCGACGGGACGTACACCTTCGTCAACGTCGCCACCGGCCGGCTGCTCGACGTCAGCGGGCAGGCCACCCACGACGGGGCTGCGGTCTCCGTCTGGCTGCCGAACTCCGGCGCCAACCAGCGCTGGCGGATCCTCGACGAGAAGGTCGTCGGGCTGGGACCGGTCGACCTGTTCACCACGCCCGGCACCGCGCCGACGCTGCCGGCGACCGTCGTCGCGCTGCACCGCGACAGCCCCGGCGGCCCGCTCCCGGTGACCTGGCGCGACGTCGCCCCGGTGCGGTGGAAGCAGCCCGGCACCGTCCCCGTCACCGGTCGGGTCACCGACGCCCAGGGCCGCACCCACCTCGCCCGCGCGAACGTCGTCGTCGACACGCTCACCGCCACCGAACCGGCCCGGGCGAAGGCGTTCGTCGGCGGCCGGCCGGACCTGCCGGCGACGGTCACCGCGCTGTCCAGCCAGGGCCTCGCCGTCGACCGCCCGGTGCGGTGGGACGCCGCGCCGCCCGGCGCGTTCGACCAGCCCGGGGTGGTCACCGTCACCGGCCGGGCCGACGCCGGCGACGGTGCCGACCTGCCCGCGACGGTCCGGGTCCAGGTCACCCCGCCGGTCGAGGCGACGACCGCGGTCAGCGGCATCGACGCCACCTTCACCGAGCCGGGCTACTCGACCGTGGGCCTGACCAACGGCGACCGCACCGACAAGGCCTGGTCCAACTGGCGGCCGGGGGCCAAGAACCCCACCGACACGCTCACCATGGCCCTGCCCCGGGAACACTCCGTCGCCCGGGTGGCCGTGCACTTCTACCGCGACGGCGCGGACAGCTACGCCAGCGGTCTGCGGGCCCAGGTCCGCGACGACCACGGCGACTGGGTCGACGCCGGCGGGCCGGTGGACGTACCCGTCGGCACCCCCACCGCGCCGGTGGTCGAGGTGCCGGTCACGGCCGTCACCGACGCGGTGCGGATCATCCTCACCGCGTACCCGGACCGGCACATCACCCTCAGTGAGATCGAGGTCGCCGTGGCGGTGCCGGGGACGTCCGCGCAGGCGGACGCCGCCGCGATCGCGCTCGACGGGGTGCCGCTGGCCGGCTTCGATCCGGCGACGACGCGGTACGCCGTACCGGCCGGCCCGCGGCTGCCGCACGTCACCGCGACCGCCGTCGACCCGTACGCCGAGATCACGGTGACCCAGGCGGACGCGCAAGGCCGGGCCGCCACCGTGGAGGTCACCGGCGAGGACGGCACCCGGATCCGGACCTACCGGATCGACTTCACGTGACACCCCCGAGCGGGCCGTCGCAGGCACTGTCGTGGCCGGCTGTCAGAGTGACCGGGTGACACCACCGGGCCCCACGCCGGCCAGCAATCCGCCCGAGCTGACCCCGCGCCGCCTCGCCGGGGTGCTGCCGCCCTGGCTGGCGCTGGCCGTCGCCGGGCTCGGTGGGGTGGCGTCCGCGTCGCAGAGCTCGGTCAACGCCGAACTCGGTGCCCGGATGGGCAGTGCCGCCATCGGGGCGGTGGTCAACAACATCGGCGGATCGCTGCTGGTCGCTGTCGGGCTGCTGCTCCTGCCGTCGATGCGCGCCGGGTTGCGGACCCTGCGGGCCGCCCGGCTGCCCTGGTGGACCTACCTCGGCGGGGTCGGCGGGGCGTTCTTCGTCACCGCCGCCGCCTACGCGGTGCCGGTGCTCGGGGTGGCGGTGCTGACCATCGCCCAGGTCGCCGGCAACAGCCTCGGCGGTCTGGCGGTGGACCGGGTCGGGCTGGCCCCCGCCGGCCGGCTCGCCGTCACCATGCCCCGGCTGGTCGGGGCGCTGCTCGGCATCGGCGCGGTGGTGGTGGCCCAGGCCGGCCGGCCGGTCGGGCAGCTCGCGGTCGGGGTGATCGCGCTGGCGGTGGCCGGCGGGCTGGCGGTGTCGGTCCAGTCGGCGCTCAACGGCCGGGTCTCGGCGGCCAGCACCACCGCGATGGGCACGGTGGCGAACTTCGTGGTCAGTACGCCGTTGGTGCTGATCGCGGCCGGCCTGCTCGGTGGCTACCGGGCGGCGGCCGGCCGGGTGTGGCCGGGCGAGTGGTACCTCTACCTCGGCGGGCTGTTCGGTGTCTGCATCGTGGTGGCGCTGCTGGTCGGGGTCCGGTCGGTCGGGGTGCTGCGGACCGGGCTCGGGGTGGTCGCCGGTCAGCTCGTCGGGGCGCTGCTGATCGACGTCCTGGTCCCCGGCGGTCCCGGCGTCAGCCTAGGTCTGATCGCCGGTGCCGCGCTGATCATCGTCGCGGTGCTGGTGTCCGGCCGGGGTGCCCGCCGGTCCCGGCCGGTCGGCCGCGACGGTGCGGTGGCAGACTTGACCGGGTGGCAGACGAGCCGACCTATCCGACCGCCGAGCTGACCGGCCCGCTGGTGGTGCGTGCCCGCCGGCTGCGGGTGATGTGCTGGTCGCTGGCCGCCGCGTTGCTGCTGGTCTTCACTGCGGTCAGCTTCGGCCTGCGCGGGTCCACCGGCGCGAATCTGGGCAGCTTCCAGCGTGGTGACCAGGCCGCCATGGTAGGTCTCGGCCTGGTGGGGGCCGCCGTGATCCTGTTGTTCACCCGGCCCCGGGTCGAAGCCGACGCCGACGGGGTACGGGTGCGCAACGTGCTGCGCACCTACCAGCTGCCGTGGTCGCTGGTCACGGCGGTCCGCTTCGACCGGGACGCCGCCTGGGCCAGCCTGGAGCTGGCCGACGACGAGCTGGTGCCGATGCTCGCGCTGCAGTCCGTCGACCGGGAACACGCCGTCGAGGCGGTCCGGGAGTTGCGCCGGCTGCACGCGGCGGGTCGCGCGGCGACCGCCGCCGGTTGATCGTGACCGCCGTCGGCTGACACCGTGGGTTGACACCCGGCCGGGCGTACGGCTATGGCCGGAGCCTGGTAGTCTTGTCGCGTCGACCACGCTGCCCTCGACCGGCGGCGCCGGCGCGAGCCGGCAGCCGGGCGGAGGCAGTCGCGAAAGCGGAGCGCCTGCTCCCACCCGTACCGCGGACCACCATCCAGCGGGCGGGTCCGGTCTCCCGACGGCGGTCCGTCCGCCACCGGGCCGACGCCGTCGACGGCGTCACCGACCGGTCGAGCAGGCCCTGGCATGTGCCAGGGCCTTCTGCTTTCCCGGGGCGTCCCCAACCGGGGGCCGACCCGGGGTGCGACGGCACCACGGAGATTACCGACTCGAGGAGGCCCCATCAGCGTCGAACCACGCGTGAACGAGCAGATCCGGGCACGTGAGGTCCGACTGGTCGGCCCTGAGGGTGAGCAGGTGGGCATCGTCCCGCTGGAGCGCGCCCTGCAGCTGGCCGCGGACGTCGACCTGGACCTGGTTGAGGTTGCGCCGATGGCGCGTCCGCCGGTGTGCAAGCTCATGGACTTCGGCAAGTTCAAGTACGAGAGCGCACTCAAGGCGCGCGAAGCGCGGCGTAACCAGCAGCAGACCGTCATCAAGGAAATGAAGCTCCGACCCAAGATCGACCCGCACGACTACGAGACCAAGAAGGGTCACGTGGTGCGGTTCCTCAAGGCCGGAGACAAGGTCAAGGTCACGATCATGTTCCGGGGCCGGGAACAGAGCCGGCCGGAGCTGGGCTACCGGCTGCTGCGCCGGCTCGAATCGGAGATCTCCGACCTGGGGTACGTCGAGGCCGCACCGAAGCAGGACGGCCGGAACATGATCATGGTGTTGGCCCCGCACCGGGCCACCAAGGCCGCTGCGGCCGCCGCGACGGCGGCCCGGGGCGGCGGAGCCTCCCGGGACCGGGAATCCGGTGCCGTCGAGGCACCACCACCGGCCGCCACGGCCGGACCCGCCGGGAACACCGGCGAGTGACAGGGGAGAGACGCGACACATGCCAAAGATGAAGAGCCACACCGGTATGGGCAAGCGGGTCAAGGTGACCGGCCGTGGCAAGATCCTGGCCGAGCAGGCGGGTAAGCGCCACCTGCTGGAGGGCAAGCCCTCCACCCGGACCCGCCGGCTCACCGGCACCGTCGAGGTGTCCCCGGCCGACGTCAAGCGCATCAAGAAGCTGCTCGGCCGCTGACGCGCGCCACTGACCCGAAGGAGTAGGTGAAATGGCACGCGTCAAGCGGTCCGTCAACGCCCAGAAGAAGCGCCGTACCCTGCTGGAGGACGCCAGCGGCTACCGGGGCCAGCGGTCCCGGCTGTACCGCAAGGCCAAGGAGCAGGTGCTGCACTCGATGCAGTACGCCTACCGGGACCGTCGCGACCGCAAGGGCGACTTCCGGCAGCTGTGGATCACCCGGATCAACGCGGCGGCCCGCGCCAACGGGATGACCTACAACCGCCTCATCCAGGGCCTCAAGCTGGCCGGCGTCGAGGTCGACCGCAAGGTCCTCGCGGACCTGGCGGTCAACGACGCCACCGCGTTCGCCGCCCTGGTGGAGGTGGCCCGCACGGCGGTCGCCGCCGAAGGCACCGGCGGCGCGGCGGCCCAGGCCGCCTGAACCGGCGCGACCCTGACCCGCACGTGGCACGAATCGAGGCGTCCGGCATGACCGCACCACGGCCAGCCGGGCGCCTCGACCGTGTCCCGGCCACCACCATCACCGGCGGCGGGGCCGACCACCGGCAGCCGGCGTTCACCACCCGTACCCCCAGGATCGTCGCCGCCCGGCGGCTGCACCGGCGCCGCGACCGCGACGCGACACGGCGCTTCCTCGCCGAAGGCCCGCAGGCCGTCCGGGAAGCGCTCGCCGTGCCCGGCCTGGTCCGCGAACTGTTCACCACCGCCGCCGGGCGTACCCGGCACACCGACCTGACCGTCGCGGCGGCCAGCGCCGGCGTTGACGTCTCCACCGTCGACGACGCCGCGCTCACCGCGCTGGCCGAGACCGTCAACCCGCAGGGCGTCGTCGCCGTCTGCGACCACCTCGACGTCACCCTCGACGGCGCGCTGCACTGCCGGCCCGCGCTGGCCGCCGTGCTGGTCGAGATCCGCGACCCCGGCAACGCCGGCACCGTGCTGCGCACCGCCGACGCCGCCGGTGCCGGCACCGTCGTCTTCGCCGGCGCCGCCGTCGACCCGTACAACGGAAAGTGCGTCCGGGCCAGCGCCGGCAGCCTGTTCCACGTCGACGTGGTCCGCCACGACGACCCGGCACACGTCGTCGACCAACTGCGCGCCGCCGGCCTGCGGGTGCTCGCCACCACCGGCCACGGCGACACCGACCTCGACGACCTCGCCGACTCGGGCGCGCTGGCCGCGCCGACCGCCTGGCTGTTCGGCACCGAGGCGCACGGCCTGCCGGCCGAGCTGGCCGACCGGGCCGACGCCCGGGTCCGGGTGCCGCTGCACGGCCGCGCCGAGAGCCTGAACCTGGCTGCCGCCGCAGCCGTCTGCCTGTACACTTCGGCCAGAGCACAGCGCCCAGGAAGGCCCACGCGATGAGCGTCCGCAGCTACCCGGCGCGCGTCGACGACCAGCCGACGCGCCGCGACCGGCGGCCCGGCTGCGGTGTGCCACCTCATCGGCTGTTTACCCGGCCCGCCGGTTCCGGCGGGCGGCAGGGTTGACCGACCCTTCCTGCCTGCGCACCCCACCGGCGGGCTGCGGCAGCGCCGCGCGTCCGTAGACTCTTGCCGGTCATCGGCCCCGGTGACCGCACGCCGCGAGGGAGTGCCCGCACGCCATGACCTACCGCAACGACCCATACGATCCGAAACAGGTCGCACTGCTCGACCCGGCCGCGCTCACCGGCGCGGTCGCTGACGCCGAGAAGGCGTTCGCCGCCGCCGCCGACCTGGACGCGTTGACCGCGCTGCGACCCCAGCACCTCGGCGACCGCGCCCCGATCTCGCTGGCCCGCCGGGAAATCGGCGCGCTGCCGCCGGCCGCCAAGTCCGACGCCGGCAAGCGGGTCAACGAGGCGCGTACCGCCGTGCAGACCGCGTACGACGCCCGGCGCGGCGAACTCGAAGCCGAACGGGCTCGGCGGGTGCTCGCCGAGGAACGCGTCGACGTCACCCTGCCGTACGACCGCCGCCCGCGCGGCGCCCGGCACCCGCTGACCACCCTGATGGAACGCATCGGTGACCTGTTCGTCGGGATGGGCTACGAGATCGCCGAAGGCCCCGAGGCCGAGCTGGAGTGGACCAACTTCGACGCGCTCAACATCAGCCCCGACCACCCGGCACGCGGGCTGATAGACACCTTCCACCTTGACCTGCCCGGCCTGGTGCTGCGTACCCACACCTCACCGGTGCAGGCCCGGACCATGCTGACCCGCACCCCGCCGATCTACGTGGTCTGCCCGGGGCGGGTCTACCGCACCGACGAACTCGACGCCACCCACACCCCGGTGTTCCACCAGGTCGAAGGGCTCGTCGTCGACCGGGGTATCACCATGGCGCACCTCAAGGGCACCCTGGACCACTTCGCCCGGACGATGTTCGGCGCCGACACCCGGACCCGCTGGCGGCCGCACTACTTCCCGTTCACCGAGCCGTCCGCCGAGTTCGACGTCTGGTTCCCACAGCACCGCGACGGGCCACGGTGGGTCGAATGGGGCGGCTGCGGCATGGTCAACCCCCGGGTGCTGCGCGCCTGCGGCATCGACCCGGAGGTCTACTCCGGATTCGCGTTCGGTATGGGCATCGAACGCACCCTGATGTTCCGGCACGGCATCAGCGACATGCGCGACATGGTGGAAGGCGACGTGCGGTTCACCCGCGCGTTCGGGATGGAGGCCTGAGACATGCGGATCGCACTCTCCTGGCTGCGCGAACACGTCGACCTGCCGGCCGACCTGACACCGCAGCAGCTCGAAGACGCCCTGGTCGGGCTCGGCTTGGAGGTCGAGTCCATCGTCGACCTGGCCGGCACCGTCACCGGCTCCCTCGTCGTCGGCGAGGTCCGCGAGATCGAGGAACTCACCGGCTTCAAGAAGCCGATCCGGTTCTGCCGGGTCGACGTTGGCACCGCCAACGGCACCGGTGAGCCGCAGGAGATCGTCTGCGGCGCCACCAACTTCGCCCCCGGCGACAAGGTCGTCGTCATCCTGCCCGGCGGGGTGCTGCCCGGCGGCTTCGCTATCGGTGCCCGCAAAACCTACGGGCGCAACTCCAACGGCATGATCTGCTCCGCCCGGGAGCTGGGCGTCAGCGACGACCACGCCGGCATCATCGTGCTGACCCCGGACGTCACCGCCGCGCCGGGCGACGACGCCCGGCCCGTCGTCGGCCTCGACGACGTCGTGGTCGAGGTCGAGATCACCCCGGACCGGGGGTACGCCATGTCGGTGCGCGGCATCGCCCGGGAACTCGCCCAGGCGCTCGGCGTACCGTGGCGGGACCCGGCGGCGATCGACGCACCCGGCGCCACCGACACCCCGGCGTACCCGGTCGAGGTCCGCGACACCGTCGGCTGCGACCGGTTCGCCGCCCGGATGGTTCGCGGTATCGACCCGACCGTGCCGTCGCCGGCCTGGATGGTGCGCCGGCTGACCACCGCCGGGGTCCGCAGCATCAGCCTCGCCGTCGACATCACCAACTACCTGATGCTCGAACTCGGCCAGCCGATGCACGCCTTCGACGCCGACCGGCTCGCCGGGCCGCTGGTGGTCCGTCGCGCCGTCGCGGGGGAGAAGCTGACCACCCTGGACGGGGTGGCCCGGGTTCTCGATGCCGAGGACATGGTGATCTGCGACGACACCGGACCGATCTCGCTCGCCGCGGTGATGGGCGGCGAGACCAGCGAGGTGGTGCCCGGCACCCGCAACGTGCTGTTCGAGGCCGCGCACTGGGATCCGGTGATGGTCGGGCGTACCGCCCGGCGGCACAAGCTGTTCAGCGAGGCCGCCAAACGGTGGGAACGTGGCGTCGACCCGGCGCTGCCGCTGGTCGCCATCGACCGCGCCGTCGCACTGCTCACCGAACACGCTGGCGGCTCCGCCGGCGCGGAGATCCTGGACATCGACCACGTCGCCCCGCCGGCCCCGATCGTCCTCGACGCCGGGTTGCCCAGCCGCCGGGTCGGGGTGGCGTACCCGCCGCAGCGGGTCGTCGACCTGCTGGAGGCGGTCGGCTGCACCGTCGCCACCGGGTTGACCGCCGGGGTGGCCAGCGCCAGTGCCGTCGCCACCGGCGTGGCCACCGCCACCTCGGCGGCGTCGGCAGCCGACGACGGTACGGCGCCGCTGGTCGTCGGCCCGCCGAGCTGGCGGCCCGACCTGACCGACCCGGCCGACCTGGTCGAGGAGGTGGTCCGGCTGGACGGCTACGACAACGTGCCCAGCGCCCTGCCGTCCGCCCCGGCCGGCCGGGGGCTCACCGCCGACCAACGCCGCCGCCGGTCGGTGGCGCGGGCGCTGGCCGAGACCGGTCACGTCGAGGTGCTCTGCTACCCGTTCGTCTCCCCGCAGGTCGCCGACGACCTGGGGCTGCCCGCCGACGACCCGCGCCGCGACGCGGTCCGGCTGGCCAACCCGCTGGCCGACACCGACCCGCTGCTGCGGACCAGCCTGCTGCCGCCGCTGCTGGCGACGCTGCGGCGCAACATCGGCCGGGGGCAGCGCGACGTCGCCCTCTACGAGATCGGCGTGGTGTTCCAACCCCGGCCGGGTGCCGCCGCACCGCCGCCGATGGGGGTCGACGACCGGCCCGCCGACGAGGTGTTCGCCGCCGCCGACGCGGCCGTACCACACCAGCCGTGGCACGTCGCGGTGGTGCTGGCCGGTGAGCTTGAGCCGGGCGGCTGGTGGGGCGCGGGACGGCCGGCCAGCTGGGCCGACGCCGTCGAAGCCGGTCGGACCGTGCTCGACGCCGCCGGCGTTGCGGCCGACCGGGTCGAGGTCCGCGCCGGCAAGTGCGCGCCCTGGCATCCCGGCCGCTGCGCCGAACTGCTCGTCGACGGGGTGGTGGTCGGCCACGCCGGTGAGTTGCATCCGGCGGCGGTCGCCGCGCTGGAACTGCCCCGGCGTACCTGCGCGATGGAGCTGGACCTGGACGCGGTGCCGGCGGCTCCGGTGGTGCCGGCACCGGACTTCTCCAGCTTCCCGCCAGCGTTGATCGACGTGGCGCTGGTCGTCGACGAGACCACCCCGGCGGCGCAGGTCCGCGCCGCGCTGGTGGCCGGGGCGGGCGAGCTGCTCGAATCGGTCCGGCTCTTCGACGTGTACGCCGGGGAGCAGCTCGGCGCCGGGTGTAAGTCCCTGGCGTACAAGCTGGTGTTCCGGGCTCCAGACCGGACGCTGACCGTCGAGGAGGCGGTGGCGGCCCGCGACGGCGCGGTCGCCGAGGCCGCCTCCCGGCTCGGCGCGACGCTGCGCGGCGCCTGACCGACCGACAGCGGGTCCCGACCCGGTCCGCCGCGACGACAGGCGGACCGGGTCGGGAACGCCGGTGACCGTCGGTCAGCGTCGTAGCAGCGCGCCGAGGTCGACGGCGTCGGCCATCGCGGCGCAGCCGGCGTCGTTGGGATGCAGGTGGTCACCGCTGTCGTACGGGGTCGCCAGCCGGGTCGGGTCGGCCGGGTCGGCCAGCGCCGCCGCGAAGTCGATCACTCCGTCGAAGGCACCGCTGGTGCGGATCCAGTGGTTGACGTCGCGCCAGATCTCCTGCCGCTCGGGGGTGTCCAGGAAGGATCCACCGAACGGTGGCACGGTGCCGCCGAGGATCGGCAGCCCCTGGGCCCGGGTCTGCGCGATCACCTGCCGGTAGCCGGCGATGATGTCGGCGGCCGGGGCGCTGTAGCCGATGTCGTTGGTGCCTTCCAGCAGGATCACCGCCCGGACCCCGGTCTGCGCGTAGACGTCGCGTTCCAGCCGGGCCAGCGCCGGCACCCCCCAGTACGGTTCCCCGTCACGTGGGGCGAGCAGCCGGTTGCCGCCGAGTCCGGCGTTGACCACCGACAGGGTGGGCCCGCGGTGGTCGTGCAGGCGACGGGCCAGGTAATCGGGCCAGCGCCGGTTGGCGTTGCCGGTGGTGTTGCCGGTGTCGGTGATCGAGTCGCCGAGCGCGACCACGGAGCCGACGACCCGGGGATCGGCCTGCACGTCGATTCCGTCGACGAGCATCCAGCATGGCGTGTCGGCGTACCCGTCGGCGGTCGGCGCGGCGGCCCGGTCGCCCGCCGCCAGATGGTTGCCCTGGGCGGTGAACGGATGGTTGGTCACCGGTCCGGTCGGCTCCGGTACGTACACACTGACCAGCAGGGTGCTCAGCGCGGCGACCCGCAGCGGGACCGGGTCGCTCAGCGCCCGACCGCCGGCGGCCACGGTGACCTCGTGGCTGCCGCCGAAGGTCAGCTCCCGCATCGAGCCGGGCACGGCGGTCGCGCCGTCGTGCTGCACGGCGACCGAGGCCCGGCCGACGGTCAGCTCCCGGGTGCCGAACGTGTTGGTGATCCGTACCCGGACAGCCCGGCCACCGGCGCTGACGAAGGCGACGTTGCGCACCGTCTGGTCGGCCAGCCCGTCCCCGGCCGGGCAGTCCGACCAGGGGATGGTGCTGCCCTCGACCGGGCTGGGCGCCCAGGCGGCGACCCAGGTGGCCGGGTGCCGGTCAGGGCCGGCAGGGCTGGTGGAGGCGGTGTCGCCGGTGGTCGCGGCCAACGCCGACGTCACGGTGACTGCCAGGACCGCGACGCCGGCCAGGGCCGCCGCGCCGGCCGATCGGGTGCGACGCCGGGCCAGGGCAGCCGGGCCGGTGTGATTCTCCTTGGGACGCACGCCCACCTCCTCCTCGGTCGGTCCGACCGGATGGCGGACCAACCGTCAACAATAGAGCAGAATCGATATCTGTGGTGACTGGTCGCGGCACCCGTCGCCGTCGGCATCGGATCCGGTCGGTACGGCGAGCCGTTGTGCGGGCACCGGATTCGGCTGCGCGGGCACCGGATCCGGCTGCGCGGTTGCCGGACCCGGGGTCCGCCGGTCGACCCTCCGACTAGGATCAGGCGATGCCCCGATGGCGCAGGACACGTCTCGTCGCCGGAGCGGCGATCACCTTGCTGGCCGTCGCTGCCTTCACCGGCGGCGAGCCGCGCTGGGGATGGTTCCTCACGCTCACGGTCGGGCTGCCGTACGCGGTGCTCGCCGTTCCGGTGCGCTGCGGTGAGTGGCTGTGGCACGACGGGGACTGTCCGTACCTGGGGTCAGGTCTGCTGATCGGCTGTCACCTGCACCGCCTCGACAAGATCGAGCGGCTGCTCGGCGCCCAGCCACGGGCCCGGACCGGCACCCGGCAGGCCGGCACGGCCACCGGGGTGCCGCCGAGCCGGGTTCCCGTCGTGACCCGTCACGTCCGGGAAGGTCTGGGCTTCGTCGTCGCGCTCCTGGGCGCCGTCTCCGGCCTGCTGATCCTGCTCGGTGTGACACCGTCCGGATAGCGCGGCCCGTGCTCACCGCTGACTGGCCTGCCGGTACCGGGTGAGCAGCTCCAGCACCTCTGCCTTCAACCCTCCGACGAACTCCGTGGCCGGGGTCGCCGCGAACTCGTCCTCGCTCATCCAGCGCAGCTCCGAGTGGTTACCTGAGGACGGCTCGCCGCGCCCGACCCGGCGGCAGAGGAACCGAATGCCCGGAATCACCGGCACGTCGGCCTCGCGGATCGTATAGAAGCAGTGCAGATCCTCGCGGACCTCGACGTCCAGGCCCATCTCCTGTTGGAAGTGCCGGCGTACGCCGTCGGTGAACGTCTCCGAGTAGCGCAGCTGTCCGCCGCATCCCTCAAGAAGGCCGGGGAACAGCGCCCGCTCGGCCGACCGGCGGGCCAGCAGCAGTCGGATGCCGCCGCTGTGATCCTCGGTGAAGCAGATCCCGGCGACATGGACCTCGGGCGTCTCGCGCAGTCGTTCCCGGGGCACGAACTGCGAGGCGATCTCGTGGCTCACCCAGACCGGCACCTCGCCGATGCCGCGCAGCCGGCGGATCTGGCTGGTCATGCCGCGTACGTCGCGGGGCAGTTCGGGAAAGTCGTCGCGGTCGATGACGATGCCGAACGGGCGGGCCTCGGCGCACAGCCGTGAGCACTTGTTGAGGTTGTGCCCGGCCCAGTCGTCGCCGGTGCGGATGACCTTGCCGCGGACGACTCCCCAGCCGAGCCGCAGATCGGTGCGGTGGCCGACCCGGTTGGCGAACTCGACACAGTGTCGGGCGAAGTCGGCGTCGACGCGGTTGACGATGGCCAGCACCCGGGAGAGCATCGACGCCAGCTCGCGTGGGCTGTTGCGCTCCGGGATCTCACAGACCAGCAGAGCACCGTCACCGAGCGGCTTGAGACTGTACGTGCCGGGGAAGCGTCGACGCAGGATCGTGAAGAAGCCGGCGATGAACTGGTCGAGGTTGATGAAGACCTCGTTGGTCTCGGACCATCGGGTGAATCCGCGCACGTCGACGAAGATCGCCAGGACGCTTCGGTCCTCCGCCATGTGCGCTCCCACCGCCTCGTCGGGTCCCGCACGGCTCCGTCGGTGATCTGCCCGGTCCATGCTGCCGATGCTAGGCAGGAGCCGTCTCGATCGCTGGCTGCCACACTGTCGCCGACTCCGCGGTGGAGAAGCCCGAAGGTGCCTCGCGTACCAGGGTCGGTGTGTCGACCTTAGCCGACAATGGACAGCTGTGGATCGACTGTCCGCACCTCGACATCGATCGTGTCGGGCCGGGAGGCGGCTACGCTGGATCTCATGCCGAAGGCCATCTGGAACGGGCTCGTGATCGCCGAGAGCGACGACACGGTCGTCGTCGAGGGAAACCACTATTTCCCCCGGTCGTCGCTGCGTGACGACCTGGTACGTGAATCGGACACCCACACCCACTGTCCGTGGAAGGGTGACGCGTCCTACTACTCGCTGGAGGGCGATGGTCAGCGCAGTGCCGACGCGGTCTGGTACTACCCGCAGCCGCTGCCGGCGGCTGACATGGTCCGGGACCGGGTCGCCTTCTGGCGCGACGTGGAGGTCGTCGACACCTGACCGGCTGGAATGGGTCTTGTCGGCCCGGATGCATCCTGATACCGTCCTCCGCATAGAAATGCGGAGGTGGGTATGGGCATCCGGGTCGCCGTCGTCGGCGCGAGCGGGTACGCCGGGGGAGAGCTGCTGCGGCTGATCGCCGGGCACCCCGAGCTGGACCTGGTCGCCGCCACGGCGCACAGCCAGGCCGGCGCGCCGGTCGCCGAGGTACACCCGCACCTGGCCGGCCTCGACCTGGTGTTCGTCGCCACCGATCCGGCCGACCTCGCCGCCGCGGACCTGGTATTCCTGGCCCTGCCGCACGGCGAGTCGGCCGCGCTCGCCGCCGCCCTGCCGGCCGACGTCAAGGTCGTCGATCTCGGTGCCGACCACCGGCTGGCCGACGCCGCCGCCTGGTCCCGCTACTACGGCGGCCAGCACGCCGGTGCCTGGACGTACGGGCTGCCGGAACTGCCCGGCCAGCGGGACCGGGTCGCCGCCGCCGACCGGGTCGCCGCCACCGGCTGCTATGCGGTCGCCACCACCCTGGCGCTCGCGCCGCTGATCGCCGCCGGGGTGGTCGCCCCGGACGATGTCGTGGTGGTCGCCGCCAGCGGCACCTCCGGTGCCGGCCGGTCCGCCAAGACCCACCTGCTGGCCAGTGAGGTGATGGGCAGCCTGTCGCCGTACAAGGTCGGCGCCCACCAGCACGTCCCGGAGATCAAGCAGGCCACCGGCGCGACCAGCCTGTCCTTCACCCCCGTGCTGGCTCCGATGCCGCGCGGCATCCTGGCCACGGTGACGGCCCGCCCGGCCGGCGGCACCGCCGACCCGGCCGCCGCGCGCGACGCGCTGACCGTCGCCTACGCCGACGAACCGTTCGTCCGCCTGCTGCCGGCCGGCACCTGGCCGGCCACCGCCGCGACCCTCGGATCCAACGCCTGCCACCTGCAGGTGGGCACCGACGTCGACTCGGGACGGGTGATCGTGACCAGCGCCGTCGACAACCTCGGCAAGGGCGCCGCCGGCCAGGCCGTGCAGTGCGCCAACCTGATGCTCGGCCTGCCGGAGACCACCGGCCTGACTGCTCTGGGGATCGCGCCATGACGGTGACCGCGCCGAACGGGTTCCGGGCGGCCGGGGTGGCCGCCGGGCTCAAAGCCAGTGGCGTGGCCGATGTGGCCCTGGTCGTCAACGACGGACCCGCTACGGCCGCCGCCGGGGTGTTCACCGCCAACCGGGTGCAGGCCGCTCCGGTGCGGTGGAGCCGGCAGGTGCTGCGCGCCGGCAGGCTGCGCGCGGTGGTGCTCAACTCCGGCGGGGCCAACGCCTGCACCGGCCCGGCCGGGTTCCAGGACACCCACGCCACCGCCGAACACGTCGCCACGACCCTCAGCGCGACAGGCGGCACGGACGTCGGGGCCGGTGAGATCGCGGTCTGCTCGACCGGGCTGATCGGCGAACGGCTGCCGATGGACAAGCTGCTGGCCGGAGTGACGTCGGCGGTCGCCGGGCTCTCCGCCGACGCCGGACCGGCCGCCGCCGAGGCGATCATGACGACCGACACCCGGCCGAAGACCACCGTCGTCGACGCCGGCCCGGCCGGCACCGGCGGACCGGCCTGGCGGGTCGGCGGGATGGCCAAGGGCGCGGGCATGCTCGCCCCGTCCATGGCGACGATGCTCTGCGTACTGACCACCGACGCGCTCGCCGACCCCGCCGACCTCGACGCCGCACTGCGCGAAGCCTGCCGCACCACCTTCGACCGGGTCGACTCCGACGGCTGCCTGTCCACCAACGACACGGTGCTGCTGCTGGCCAGCGGTGCCTCGGGGGTCACCCCGTCGGCCGGGGAGCTGACCGCCGCGGTCACCGCCGCCTGCGCCGACCTGGCCCGGCAACTGATCGCCGACGCCGAAGGCGCCAGCAAGGAGGTCGCCATCGAGGTGGTCGGCGCGGCCAGCGAGACCGACGCGGTGCAGGTCGGCCGGGCGGTGGCCCGCAACAACCTGGTCAAGACGGCGCTGTTCGGCAACGACCCCAACTGGGGGCGGATCCTCGCGGCGGTCGGCACCACCAGCGCGGTGTTCGACCCCGACCAGCTCGACGTGGCGATCAACGACGTGTGGATCTGCCGGGACGGGGCCGCCGCCGCACCCCGCGACCAGGTCGACCTCACCGGCCGGCAGGTGCACATCCGGATCGACCTGCACGCCGGTGCCGCCACCGCGACCATCTGGACCAACGACCTGTCGCACGCGTACGTGCACGAGAACTCGGCGTACTCGACATGACCGACACCACCCGGCCGACCGCGCCGCACAGCACGCTGAGCCGCGATCTCAGTGTCGCCCAGACCAAGGCCGCCACCCTGATCGAGGCGCTGCCCTGGCTGGCCCGCTTCCACGGGGCCACCGTGGTCGTCAAGTACGGCGGCAACGCCATGATCGACCCGCAGCTGCAGCAGGCCTTCGCCGCCGACATGGTGTTCCTGCGGTACGCCGGTATCCGCCCGGTGGTGGTACACGGCGGCGGCCCGCAGATCTCCAGCATGCTGCGCCGGCTCGGCATCGCCAGCGAGTTCAAGGGCGGCCTGCGGGTCACCACACCGGAAGCGATGGACGTGGTCCGGATGGTGCTGGTCGGCCAGGTCGGCCGGGAACTCGTCGGCCTGATCAACGAGCACGGACCGTACGCCGTCGGACTGTCCGGTGAGGATGCCCGGCTGTTCACCGCCGTCCGTCGGCCCGCCTGGGTCGACGGCGAGCCGGTCGATGTCGGCCAGGTCGGCGACGTCGACACGGTCAACCCGTCGGCGGTCGCCGACATCATCGCCGCCGGGCGCATCCCGGTGATCTCCACGGTCGCACCCGACGTGGACGGCGTACTGCACAACCTCAACGCCGACACGGCCGCCGCGGCGTTGGCCGTCGCGCTGCGGGCCCGCAAGCTGGTCGTCCTCACCGACGTGCCCGGCCTGTACGCCGACTGGCCCGACACCGGCAGCCTGATCAGCCGGATCACCGCCGACGACCTGGCCGACCTGCTGCCCACCCTGGCCGCCGGCATGGTGCCGAAGATGGAGGCGTGCCTGCGGGCGGTACGCGGCGGGGTGCCCGCCGCGCACGTGGTCGACGGCCGGGTGGCCCACTCCACCCTGCTGGAGGTCTTCACCTCGGAGGGCTTCGGCACCATGGTCACCGATCCGACGAACGACGGGGAGTCCTGAATGGCCTCGCTGCGGGACCGCTGGTCCGCATCGTTGATGGACAACTACGGCACACCGCCGCTGGCGCTGGTGCGCGGCGAGGGCGCGACCGTCGTCGCTGAGGACGGCCGACGCTACCTCGACCTGTTGGGCGGCATCGCGGTCAACTCGCTCGGACACGCCCACCCGGCGGTCGTCGAGGCGGTCACCCGGCAGATCAGCACCCTCGGACACGTCTCGAACCTCTACGTCGCCGAACCGCCGGTGGCCCTGGCCGAACTGCTGCTCGCCCTCACCGGACGCCCCGGCGCGGCGTTCTTCTGCAACTCCGGGGCCGAGGCGGTCGAAGCCGCGTTCAAACTGTCCCGGCGTACCGGTCGGACCCACGTCGTCGCCACCCACGACGGCTTCCACGGCCGGACCATGGGCGCCCTGGCGTTGACCGGGCAGCCGGCCAAGGCCGACCCGTTCCGGCCGCTGCCCGGCGAGGTCAGCCACGTGCCGTACGGCGACATCGACGCGCTCGCCGCCGCCGTCACCGACCGCACCGCCATGGTGATCCTGGAGCCGATCCAGGGTGAGGCCGGCGTGGTGGTGCCGCCGCCGGGCTACCTGGCCGCCGCCCGGGAGATCACCAGCCGGCACGGTGCCCTGCTCACCCTCGACGAGGTGCAGACCGGGGTGGGACGGACCGGTCACTGGTTCGCCCACCAGGCCGACGGGATCACCCCGGACGTCGTCACCCTGGCGAAGGGTCTCGGCGGCGGGCTGCCGATCGGTGCCTGCATCGCCTTCGCAGACACCCGGGTCGGTGGCGTGGGCACTCCGGCCGCGCTGCTCACCCCGGGCAGTCACGGCAGCACCTTCGGCGGCAATCCGGTCTGCTGCGCCGCCGCCCTCGCCGTGCTGCGCACCATCGCCGCCGAAGGGCTGCTCGACCACGTCAAGCGGGTCGGCGAGCAGCTGCGCCGGGGCGTCGAGTCGCTCGGCCACCCGCTCATCGCCGGGGTACGGGGCGCCGGTCTGCTGCTCGGCGTGGTGCTCACCGCGCCCGTCTCGGCTGCGGTCGCGGCCGGGCTGCGCGACGCCGGGTTCCTGGTCAATCCGGCCCAGCCGGATCTGATCCGGCTGGCTCCGCCGCTGATTCTCACCGCGGAGCAGGCCGACGAGTTCCTGGCCGCGCTGCCGGCGGTCCTCACCGCCGCCGCCGACGCCGCGGCGACCACTGGAGCGGCGTCGTGATCCGGCACCTGCTGCGCGACGACGACCTGAGCCCGGCCGAGCAGTCGGCGGTGCTGGATCTGGCCGCGGCGATGAAGGCGGACCGGTACGGCCACCGGCCGCTGGCCGGCCCCCGCTCGGTCGCGGTGCTTTTCGACAAGCAGAGCCTGCGGACCCGGCTGTCGTTCGATGTCGGCATCGCCGAGCTGGGCGGCAACCCGATCGTGGTGGACACCCAGGCCACCCACTTCGGTCGCGGGGAGACCCTGGCCGACGCCGGTCGGGTGCTGTCGCGGTACGTGTCGGCGATCGTGATGCGTACCTTCGGCGACGACCGGCTCGCCGAGGTCGCGGCAGGGGCGAGCGTGCCGGTGGTCAACGCGCTCACCGACGGGTTCCACCCCTGCCAGCTGCTCGCCGACCTGCTGACCGTGCGGGAGTACTGCGGCGCCACCACCGGACGGACCCTGGCGTACGTCGGCGACGCCGCGAACAACATGGCGAGTTCCTACCTGCTTGCCGGGGCCACCGCCGGGATGCATGTGCGGGTGTCCGGGCCGACCGGGCACGACCCGTCCCCGTCGGTGGTTTCCCGGGCCGGGGAGATCGCCGCCTGGACCGGCGGGTCGGTGCAGGTCATCCGGGACCCGAAGGAGGCGGTCGACGGCGCCGACGTGCTGGCCACCGACACCTGGACGTCGATGGGCCAGGAGGCCGACGGCCGGGACCGGCGTACTCCGTTCTGGCCGTACCAGGTCAACCAGGATCTGCTCGACGCCGCCGCGCCGGAGGCGATCGTGCTGCACTGCCTGCCCGCCCACCGGGGTGAGGAGATCACCGACGAGGTGCTCGACGGCGCGCGCAGCGCCGTGTTCGACCAGGCGGAGAACCGGCTGCACGCGCAGAAGGCGCTGCTCACCTGGCTGCTGCGCCAGCAGGACGGGCCGTCGTGACCGGGCCGGCGACCCGGACCGCCCGGCACGCCCGGATCACCGAGCTGATCCGGGCCAGGGCGGTCCGGTCGCAGACCGAGCTGGCCGAGTTGCTCGCCGCCGACGGCATGCAGGTCACCCAGGCGACCCTGTCGCGGGACCTGGAGGAACTCGGCGCGGTCAAGGTACGCGGCCGCGACGGCGGCCCAGCGGTCTACCTGATTCCCGAGGACGGCAACCCGACGCTGCGCCCCGCCGAGCAGGCCCCGGCCCGCCTGGTCCGGCTGCTGCACGAGCTGCTCACCGGAGTCGACGCCAGTGGCAACATCTGCGTGCTGCGTACCCCACCGGGTGCGGCGCAGTTCCTGGCCAGCGCGCTGGACCGGTCCGGGCTGCCGGACGTGGTCGGCACCATCGCCGGTGACGACACCATCCTGGTCGTCGCCCGCGACCCGGCCGGCGGTGCCGACCTGGCCGGAAAGCTCTCCACCTGGGCCGCCGCCCCGCCCGGCCCGACCACCACCTGAACCGCCCGACCACCCCCGCCGAACCGCCCGACCACCACCTGATTATCCCGATACGCACATTCAACGAGGAGCACGACATCATGACTGAGCGGGTGGTACTCGCCTACTCCGGCGGCCTGGACACCTCGGTCGCCATTCCGTACCTCGCCGGGGAACTCGGCGCCGAGGTGATCGCCGTCGCGGTCGACGTCGGCCAGGGCGGCGAGGACATGGACGTCATCCGGCAGCGGGCGCTGGACTGCGGCGCTGTCGAATCCGAGGTGGTCGACGCCCGGGACGAGTTCGCCGCCGACTTCTGCCTACCGGCGCTGCGGGCCAACGCCCTCTACATGGACCGGTACCCGCTGGTGTCGGCGCTGAGCCGGCCGCTGATCGTCAAGCATCTGGTCGCGGCGGCCCGCAAGCACGGCGGCACCGTGGTGTCGCACGGCTGCACCGGCAAGGGCAACGACCAGGTTCGCTTCGAGGTCGGCATCGGCGCGCTCGCGCCGGAGCTGAAGGTGGTCGCCCCGGCCCGCGACTTCGCCTGGACCCGGGACAAGGCGATCGCGCTGGCCGAGGAGAAGGGGCTGCCGATCGACGTGTCGCACAAGTCGCCGTACTCGATCGACCAGAACCTGTGGGGCCGGGCGGTGGAGACCGGCTTCCTGGAGGACATCTGGAACGCCCCGATCGAGGACCTGTACGCGTACACCGCCGACCCGGCCGCGCCGCGCGACGCCGACGAGGTGACCATCACCTTCGACGCCGGCGTGCCGGTGGCGGTCGACGGCGAGCCGGTCACCCCGTACCAGGCGGTGGTGGAGCTCAACCGGCGCGCTGGCGCGCAGGGCATCGGGCGGCTGGACATGGTCGAGGACCGGCTTGTCGGGATCAAGAGCCGCGAGGTGTACGAGGCACCGGGCGCGATCGCGCTGATCACCGCCCACCAGGAGCTGGAGAACGTCACCGTGGAGCGCGAGGTGGCCCGGTTCAAGCGGACCGTGGACCAGCGCTGGGGCGAGCTGGTCTACGACGGCCTGTGGTTCTCCCCGCTCAAGCAGGCCCTCGACGCGTTCATCGACGAGACGCAGCGGCACGTCACCGGCGAAATCCGGATGGTGCTGCACGGCGGCCGGCCGGTCGTCGTCGGCCGGCGTTCCGAGGCCAGTCTGTACGACTTCAACCTGGCCACCTACGACACCGGTGACACCTTCGACCAGAGCCAGGCGAAGGGCTTCGTGCAGCTGTGGGGGCTGTCCAGCCGGCTGGCCACCGCCCGCGACACCCGGCTCGCCGGCCCCGGTGGGCAAACCCGGCTGCCCGGCTCGGGAGCCTGACCCCGACAATGGTCGCCGTGGACGACAAGAGCCTGACCGAGAACACCGCCAGCCCGAACCGCACCAGCCTGTGGGGTGGCCGCTTCGCCGGCGGGCCGGCCGAGGCGCTGGCCCGCCTGTCGGTCAGCGTCCAGTTCGACTGGCGGCTGGCCCCGTACGACATCGCCGGCTCCCGGGCGCACGCCCGGGTGCTGGCCGCCGCCGGCCTGCTCGACCCGGACGAACTGGGCCGGATGCTGGCCGCGTTGGACGACCTGGAGGCGGCCTGCGCCTCCGGGTCGTTCCGGCCGACCGTGGACGACGAGGATGTACACACCGCGCTGGAACGCGGCCTGCTGGAGCGGCTCGGCTCGCTCGGCGGCAAGCTGCGTGCCGGCCGGTCCCGCAACGACCAGGTCGCCACCGACCTGCGGCTGTACCTGCGCGACCACGCCCGTGGCCTGGCCGCACAGCTGGTCGAGTTGGCCGCTGCCCTGGTCGAGCAGGCAGAGCGGCACCTGGAGACCCCCGCGCCCGGGATGACCCACGTGCAGCACGCCCAGCCGGTGACGTTCGGGCACTGGCTGCTCGCCCACGTCCATCCGCTGCTGCGCGACCTGGACCGGTTGCGCGACTGGGACGCCCGTACCGCCGTGTCGCCGTTGGGCGCCGGCGCGCTGGCCGGCTCCGGCCTTCCGCTGGATCCGGTCGCGGTCGCCAAGGAGCTGGGGTTCCGGACCTCGTTCGCCAACTCGATGGACGCGGTCGCCGACCGGGACTTCGCCGCCGAGTTCCTCTTCGTCACCGCGATGGTCGGGGTGCACCTGTCCCGGCTGGGGGAGGAGGTGGTGCTCTGGACCTCGCAGGAGTTCGGCTGGGTGGAGCTGGACGACGCCTTCGCCACCGGGTCGTCGATCATGCCGCAGAAGAAGAACGCCGACATCGCCGAGCTGGCCCGGGGCAAGTCCGGCCGGCTCGTCGGCGGGCTGGTGGCCGTGTTGACCATGCTCAAGGGGCTGCCGCTGACCTACGACCGGGACATGCAGGAGGACAAGGAGCCGGCGTTCGACGCCGTCGACACCCTGCAACTGCTGCTGCCGGCCCTGGCCGGGATGATCTCCACCATGACGGTACGGGTGGACCGGCTCGCCGCCGCCGCCCCGGCCGGGTTCACCCTGGCCACCGAGGTGGCGGACTGGCTGGTCCGTAAGGGTGTGCCGTTCCGGGACGCGCACGAGGTCACCGGCAAGCTGGTGGCGCTCTGCTCGGCCCGGGAGTGTGCGCTCGACGAGGTCTCCGACGACGATCTGCGGCTGGTCAGCGAGCACCTGGACGCCAGCGTCCGGGACGTGCTCTCGGTACGGTCGGCGCTCGCGGTGCGGACCACGCCGGGCTCGACCGGCCCCGGTCCGGTGGCCGACCAGTTGGTTGCCGTGACGGAGCAACTGAGCGGGTGGCGGCAGTGGGCGGCGGAGTCGGTGGTGCCCCGCTGACCTGGCCGGCGGCCGGATCCGGGTCACCGGCCGGGTCCGGGTCACCGGGTGGGCGGCGGGAACCGGTAGGCCCGCTCCACCCGAGCCACGTGCACCGCGAAGCTGGCGTACCACCGGGCCCGGCCATCGGTCTGGGCGATCAGATGCTCGACGTGTCGACGCCAGGCGACGATCGACTCCTCGTCACGCCAGTAGGAGACGGTGATGCCGACCCCGTCGGGGTCCCGGGCACTGTCCGCGCCCAGGAAGCCTGGCTGCGCGTCGGCGAGTTCCAGCATTCGGCGGGCGGTGGCCGCGTAGCCGTGGTCGTCGTCGGTGCGGGTGGAGGCGAAGACCACCAGGTAGTACGGCGGTGGCGGGGTGTCGGCGGGACTCATCGGTCGCTCCCGGGCGGTGGTGTGCTGGGTCGCTGTGCTGTGCTGGCACCATGAGACCACCCGCGCAGGTCGGCGATCTCGCGACGGTGCTCGCCGGACCGGTCGACGTCGCGGCCCGCGCGTTGCTGGGCTGCCGGGTCGCCGTCGGCGATGTCGAGGTCCGGCTCACCGAGGTCGAGGCGTACGCCGGGGTCGGCGCCGACCCCGCCTCGCACGCCCACCGGGGCCGTACGCCGCGTAATGCCCCGATGTTCGGGCCGCCCGGGCAGCTGTACGTCTACTTCGGCTACGGCATGCACTGGTGTGGCAACGTGGTCACCGGCCCGCCGGGACAGGCAGCGGCGGTGCTGCTGCGGGCCGGCGAGATCGTCGCCGGTCACGGGGCTGTCCGGCGCCGCCGTGGCCTGCGGGTGCCGGACCGGGACCTGGCCCGTGGTCCGGCCCGGTTGATGGCCGCGCTCGGGCTGGACGGCACGGCGAACGGTACGTCGGTGCTCGACGGCACCGGCCCGCTGTCGCTGACGCCATCGCCGGTGCCGATCCCGGCCGGGGCTGTCCGCACCGGCCCCCGGGTGGGGGTGGGCGCGGCCTCGCACACGCCATGGCGCTTCTGGCTGGCCGGCGAGCCGACGGTCAGCGCGTACCGCCGGGCCGCTCCCCGGCCGCGCGGTGGCCGGACCGGGGCGCCGAACGTGTCCGGATGACGGGCGACCGGTGCGATCGGATGACGGGAGACGGGTGCGGCGGCAGGCGGTCAGCCGGCGCGACGCGACGGCCGCTCCGCCCACGGCAGCAGGCCGTCCTCGACGGCCCGCCGGGCAAGCTCCAGTTTCGTCTGTGCCGGGCGGCCGGCGGCGGCGTACTTGCGCTTGACCCGTTCGAGGTACTGCTTGGCGGTGCCGAGACCGACGCCGACGCGACGGGCAGAGGCGACCATGGTCAGCCCGGACAGGTAGGCGACCAGGACTGCGGTCTCCTGCTGGGAGAGCCGTGGACCGGGGTGGTACGAGGGCTCGGACACGGGCGACCTCCGGAGCTGTTGACTCCGGAAGAGTAGGCAGTTGACTGTCAGCCAGTCAATGAGTTGACAAGATCTAGTGTTCGATGCCGCAACAGGACGGCCAGCCGCGCGGACTTGACCCGGACTGACCGCCCGGTCCCGCCGCGCCGCCGACCCCAGCCAGGGCCAACACGGCGACGAGCGCGACGGCGAACGCCACGCGAGACAACTTCATCGCCCCTCCTTGACAGGTGGTATAAACCTCCGTGCAGTAAATAAGGGGGCCGGACATGAGTCAACAAGTTCACCCGGACTTCCCCCGGCGGCTGCGAGCCCTGCGGGTCGCGCGCAACATGACCCAGCGGGAGCTGGCCCGGGGAAGCCTGTCGGTCAGCTACATCTCGTTGCTCGAAGCCGGGCGCCGGTCACCCAAGCCGGAGGTGTTGCGCGAACTGGCGCAGACCCTCGGCTGCTCGGTGGCCGAACTCGCCGGGGAAGCGGACGCGGTCGCCACCAGACCCGCCGCGCTGACCCTGTCGTACGGTCGGCTCGCCATCGAAGCCGGGGACCCGACCGAGGCGGAACGACAGTTCAGCAGCGTCCTGGCCACCGCCGCGCCGGACCCGCTGACCCGGACCGAGGCGCAGCTCGGCCTGGCCCGCGCGCTGGCCGAGCAGGGCCGGCTGGCCGAAGCCGCCCAGCAGTACGAGTCGCTGCTGCGCGACAACCCCGACGGCCCGGCGTTCGTCGCCTCGCTCGGCATGGTGATCAGCTGGATCCGGTGCCTCTACGAGCTCGGCGAACTGCAGCGGGTGATCGAGGTCGGGATGGGCACCCTGGACCGCGTCGACCGCCTCGGTGCCTGGGAGTCCGAGGACGCGGTCCGGCTGCTCGCCACGGTCGCCGCCGCCCACTCCGAGCTGGGCGACCTGCGACAGGCCGAACGGCTGCTGCGCGAAGGCCTGCAGCGCGCCGACCGGATCGGCTCACCCCGGGCCCGGGCAGCGGTGCTCTGGAACGCCAGCCAGGTCGCCTGCGAACAGGGCAGCTACCGGGAGGCCCTGGAACTCGCCGAGGAGGCGCTGGCCTTCTTCCGCCAGGACCGCGACCGACGCAGCGCCGCCCGGCTGCTCACCGCGTACGGCTGCATCCTGCTCAGCCACACCCCACCCCGCGTCGGCGAGGCCCGCACGACGTTCGAACGGGCGCTGCGCGAGCTCACCGAGGTCGGCGGCGGGATCGACCGCGGCTACGTACTGACCGAACTGTCCCGCACCTTGCTGCTGGACGGCGACGTGGCCGGCGCGGTGCGCAGCGCCCGGCGGTCGCTGGCCGAGCTCGGCGGGCAGGCACACCTGGAGCGGGCCCGGGCGCAGACCGCGCTCGCCGCCGCGCTGGCCGCCGCCGGCGACATCACCGAGTCCCGGGAGATGTTCTCCGGCGCCGCCGCGACCCTCAGCGGGCTGCGCGCCTCGCGACAGGCGTCCCGGGCCTGGGCCGAGCTCGGTGACGTGCTGGCCGACACCGGCGATCCGGTCGGTGCCGTCGAGGCGTTCCGCAAGGCCACCGCCGCAGTGCACCTCGGCCTTCAGCCGTCCCGCCGGGCCGGATAGCCCCAGCCCTGGGCAACCTCGAACAGCGGACCCGGCAGCGCCACGTCGGCCGGCAGTTCCCGGGGCGGCTGGACCGTGCCGGTACGGATCCGCCCGGTCCAGTCACCCAGCCCGGCCTTGATCCGGCCATGGTCGAACCGGCCGTACTCCACCATGTCCGATTCCCACTCCAGACCGAGGAACTCGCAGATGCGCCGGGTCTCGGTCGTCGGATCGGCCGCCAGATCCTCGTAGCGGACCGTGTGTCCGGGAAGTACCCGGCGTGCCTCGGCGAGTTTGGTCAGGTACCGGCCGACGCTCTCGGCCGCCTCCTGCGGCGTCTGCTGGGGCCGGGCCCTGGTCCACGAGTCGAGGATCGCGGCCGGGTGGCGCAGTAGGAACACGAACCGCGCGTCCGGCCACACCTGGGCGATCCGGGACCAGATGAACACGTTGTGCGGAGTCTTCTCGACCAGGACCTGTTTGCCACTGCGCTGCAACGCCGCGTCCAACACCCGGTCCCACAGCAGGTGGGTGATTTCCTGAGCGTCCCAGCCCAACTCGCCCATGCTGTCCGTGATGTAGTGGTCACTGAACTCCACCCGCAACTTGCTCAGATGCAGCTCGTGCGGAGCGTAGAGCGAAGAGTGGCTGTTCAGCATCATTCGCAGCAGTGTCGACCCCGACCGGACCGACGACAGAATGAACACCGGTTGGCGCAGCAGCCGGTGCGGGCGGCGGACGAAGGCGGGACGGCCGCCCCGGCGGGTGATCTGCATTCCGGTCGACCGGGCGATCCGTACGGCAAGGTGATGCTTCCAGCTCATGTGAACCGACATTACGAAGTCTTGCTGAGAAAATGCTAGGGGTCTTCGCCCGCCGGCCGGGCACAGCGACGGCGGATGGCAGGTGACCGGCGGGCCGACCGGCCCGGAAGTCCGAAAGGATGGCAGGATTCGCATTCGGCCCGGGTGGGCAAAGCAGGCCGCAGCACACCGGCGACGGAATCCGGGTCACGACGGCGGCGATGGAAGGTGCGTACGTGCAGGGGTACGGAACACAACTCGCGCTGGTCGGGATCCTGGTGGTGTTGAACGCGGTCTTCGCCGGTAGCGAAATCGCCCTGGTGTCGCTGCGCGACAGCCAGCTGCAGCGGCTGGAACGGTCCCGCCGGACGGGTCGGGTCCTGGCCAAGCTCGCCAAGGACCCGAACCGGTTCCTTGCCACCATTCAGATCGGCATCACCCTGGCCGGGTTCCTGGCCTCGGCCACCGCTGCGGTGTCGCTGGCCCAGCCGTTGGTGCCAGTGCTGGACGTGCTCGGCCGGGCTGCGGAGCCGGTGGCGATCGTGCTGATCACCCTGGTGCTGACCTTCGTCACACTGGTCTTCGGCGAACTGGCCCCGAAGCGGGTGGCCATGCAGCGGGCCGAGCGGTGGGCGCTGGCGGTGGCCCGGCCCCTCGACATGATGGCCAGCCTGGCCCGGCCGGCGGTCTGGGCGCTCGGCGCCACCAGCGACCTCGTGGTCCGCCTCGTCGGCGGCGACCCGAAGGCGACCCGCGACGAGATCAGCCCGGACGAACTGCGCGACATCGTAACCGGTCACCGGGCGTTCACCGCCGAACAGCAGACCATCATCTCCGGGGCACTGGAGATCGCCGACCGGCGGCTGCGGGCGGTGCTGGTGCCCCGGCTGGAGGTCTTCACCCTGGACAGCGGGACGTCTGCCGAGGCGGCCCGGATCGTGCTGGCCACCTCCGGGCACTCCCGCGCGCCGGTGGTCCGTAACGGGATGCTGGACGACACCGTAGGCGTGATCCACCTGCGCGACCTGGTCGGCGTACCCGATGACCGGCCGGTCGACGCGGTGGCCCGCCCGCCCATGCTGCTGCCCGAGTCCCTGCCGGTGGTCGACGCGTTGCGGCGGTTCAAGACACACCGCCAGCACATCGCGCTGGTCGTCGACGAACGCGGTGCCGTCGACGGCATCGTCACCCTGGAGGACGTACTGGAGGAGATCGTCGGCGAGATCTACGACGAGACCGACCGGGACATCCGCGCCGTACGCGCCGAGCCGGACGGCACCATGCTGGTCCCCGGGACCTTCCCCGTGCACGACCTGCCGGACATCGGGGTCGACCTGCCCGGCCGCCCGGACGGCGACTACACGACCGTGGCAGGTCTGGTGCTGGCCCGGCTCGGCCACATTCCCACCGACGCGGGCGAGTCGGTCCGGGTCGACGGCTGGACCATCACCGTCGCCTCCGTCGACCACCACGCCATCAGTGGTGTACGGCTGCGCCGATCCTCGCGGGACGACGGCGACCGTGCGGGTGACGGCGACCGTGCCGACGCCGAGAACCGCCCGCTCAGCTCGGCCGTTGAAAGACCAGACAGTAATCGCCGGTCAGCCAGTCGGGCTGGTGGTCCCAACACAGGAACGACTCCTGAAGCAGAGTGAGATGGGCGCGGATCACCCGACCCACGTCCCAGGCGAGGGTGGTCACCCGACCGTCGACCCGCATGTTCGCCACGTTGACCACGGCGTGGCCGCCCGGCCGCAGCAACTGGGCGACCTGACCGAACACGTCACCGATCTCGTCGAGATAGCTGGTGTAGTCACCGTCGAGGGTCTCGTAGGCGTTGAGCGGGTTCTCCGGATGGTCCGTCGCGTCCATGTAGGGCGGTGAGGTCAGGCAGAGGTCGAACGGCCCGTCGACCAGACCGATCAACTTCCGGGCGTCACCGTCGACGATCTCGGCACCGGCCGCCCCGGCGAGCCGCTGCCGGATCAGCGCGACCCGGTCGGGCAGCAGTTCGACGCCGGTCGCCCGTCGACCCATCCGCGCCGCGGTCACCAGTGTGGTGCCATAGCCGGCGAACGGGTCCAGCACCGCCTGCCCGGGCGTGGTGTACTCGTCGATCACCGCCTCGACCAGAGCCTCCGGAAAGTGCACCTGCTGGTCCTCACCCGCCGGTAGTTGGGCGATCAGGTCAGTGCTGGTCAGCTGCAGCCACGGTCTCACCCGACCATTGTCCCTCGCGGGAGTGGCGGCGGCCGGCCGCCCTGCGTCGACGGTGCACGGACTACTCCAACGGCGCACGGACGACTCCAACGGTGCACGGACTACTCCGACGCCGCGTCATCGCTCTGCCCGGACTGGCGACGGTTGCGCAGCGCCACCCAGGTGGCACCGAACACGATCGCTCCGGCCAGGCAGACCGCGACCGCGTGACCGCTGCCGGTCCAGCCGAACCAGTCCTGCAACAGCATCCGGGAGCGGGACGTGGGATCCACCAACGTGATCGCCACGAACGCGGCGACCAGTACTCCGGCGCCGAGGGCGAACGCGGTCGCCCACGGCCCGCTCGGTCCGAACCGGCCGTGCAGCACCAGCACAGCGCGCACGATCCGCCGGGCCCGGACCAGCCGTAACGTGCCTACCGTGTAGATCAACCGGAACACCTGCAGCGGCCCCAACGCCAGGACGGTGACCGGGACCACGATCAGGGTCAGGGTCACCAGCCCTCGGTTGCGCCGCAACCACGCCAGCCGGTCGGCGGAGAAGGCCAGCAGTACGGCGGTCTCGGCGACCAGCACCGCTCCGCTCGCCCAGTGCAGTACCTCACCGACCGTCGCCAGGGCCCCGCCGGCGAGGGTGAGGAACACCGCCGGAACCGAGGCCAGCGCCGCGACCAGCACCGGCACCGCCAGTCGCCGTTCCCACCGGGCGGATCGGTCCCGGCCGGACCCGCCAGCCGGCTGATCGCTTGCAGATCGGTCGTCGGCGCTGGTCATCCCGATGGGTCGGCGGCCCGCCGTCCGACGGTCGCCGACGGAACCCGGACCGCGATCTCCACACCGAGCTGCGCACCGTCGCTCAGCCGGAGTCGGTCACCGCTCCAGAACCGGCCCGGGTCGTACCAGTTGGTTCGCCGGCCTGTTGGCAGCAGCCCCATCGCCTCGTAGGTCACCGCGACCACCTCGGCGCAGTAGACACTCTCCAGATCCGTCCGGCCGGCAGCACCGTCAGCCGACGGTCCGGCGCCACCCGACCCCTCGGCTGCTTCGGCGCCACCCGTACCCCGACCAACTGGCGGCAACCAGCTGGCCAACCGTTCGCGTACCGCGCCGGCCAGCGGCGCCCGCCGTACGGACGGGGCACGACCCCGTAGCCACCGCCAGGCCAGCGCGGCGGTGGACGGGAACGGGGTGCCGTCCAACCGGGCGACGGTCCGTAGCACGGCATCCTCCATCGCGCTGTCGGCGGGCGGCTCCAACTGCCGCAGCCAGGCCCGCTGACCGTAGCGCCGCGCCCAGACCGTGACCGCGTCGCGCAGGTCGTGCAGCTGCACCCCTCTGTGGTGGCTGCCCGACCACATGTCCGGCAGCGACCGACCGAGCTCGGCGTGCCACAGCAGCGGCGGGAGGTCCTCGATCACCACCGCCATCCCCACGTGGTTCACCGGGCTGTTCGTGGTCATCTGGATCGCCCGGTCGGGCATCGTGCGCCCGCGGAACAGCCACAGGTCACCGGTGCGGGTCAGCTCGACCGCCGCGTCGAGGGAGAGTGGTTCGCCGGTCACTCGACTACCCTAGGCGGATGCGTTGGTGGAAGGTAATGGGCCTGGCCGCGTTCGTCGGGGTCGCCGCGACCGGAGCGGTCGTCGTCCGCGCTGAACGCCGCCGTCGGGCCTACACCGCAGAGGAGATCCGCGACCGGCTCCGACAGCGGGTCGTCGAAGCCGGACCGGCGGACACCCCGCCCCCAGACTGAGCCGCTGGTCAGCTGAGCCGCCGGCTCCGGCAGCCGGTCACAGCAGTCGCGCCTCGCGCAGCAGGTGCGCCAGGCCGGCGCCGTCGGGCGCGGACAACCACCGCCGGCCACCCGGCCCGGCAGCCCTGGAGGTCTCACCGGCCGGTGCCGGCAGATTGCCGGCCAGGACCGCCTGGGTCGGCGAGAGCCGACGGATCGCCACCGCAGCCAAGCTGTCCGGGTGCTGCGCCGCGAATTCGGCGTAGATCTCCGGATCGTGCTGCCCGTCGTCGCCCACCAGCAGCCAGCGGATCTGCGGGAACTCCTCCGCCAACCTGGCCAGGCTGGCGCGCTTGTGCTCCCGACCGCTGCGGAACCACCGTTCGGTGGTCGGACCCCAGTCCGTCAGCAGCAGCGGGCCGGCCGGGTAGAGATGCCGGGACAGGAACCGGCTCAGGGTCGGCGCGACGTTCCAGGCACCGGTGGACAGGTAGAGCACCGGCGCACCGGGATGCGCGGTGACCAGGCGTTCGTACAGCACCGCCATCCCGGCGACCGAGGCCCGGGCGTGCTCGTCCAACACGAACGTGTTCCACGCCGCCAGCATCGGCCGGGGCAGCGCGGTCACCATGACCGTGTCGTCGATGTCGGAGATGATGCCGAACCGGACCTGCGGGTCGACGATACGTACCGGCGCGTCGACCGGCTCGGAGTCACCGCTGTGCAGCCGTACCGATGTCCAGCCGGGCTCCAGATCGGCTGGCACGACGGTGTCCACGAACCCGCCCCGGTCGGCCTGGACCTCGTGCCGCTTGCCGCCGGCTTCGATCACCACCGGCGCGTCCTTGACCGGCAGGGTGGCGAAACTGCGCCAGCCCCGTACCTTCTTCGCCCGCCGATGTGGGGGATCCGGCCGACCCAGCAGCACCCGGGCCATCACCCGGACCCAGCCCGGCGCGCCGTAGCCGGTGTACGGAATGAGCGTCAGATCCCAACCTCGTCGCCGTAGCCGGCGTTCCAACAGGGCGTGGATGGCATCCTCGAGCCGGACGGCTCGGTGGGCGCCACGCGCCGCCGGGCTCACGGGTGTCATCGCCACGGTGCCACCCTGCCACAGCCGCCCGTTGCGGGCACGGCGTGGTGATCGACCACGTGAACCCCGCTCAGCCGGCCGGTGCCGCCGCCGACACCGGCCGATCCGGCGTCCTCGCCGCAGGTCAGGTAGCGGCCAGTTCGATCTCCACCTCGGGCGGGTCGAGCAACGTGTTGTGCACCGTGCAGTGCGCGGCGACGGCCAGCAGCGCCGCCCGGCGTCCGGCCGGCAGTCCGTCCGGAACGCTCAGTTCGATCCGCACCGCGGCCACCCGGGCCGGCCGGTCGGCCGCCATCACGTACCGGGCACCGACGGCGAGCCCGTCCCGGGACAGGCCGTGCCGGATCAGGTAGCGGCCGGCGTAGTACGCCACACACGACGCGAGCGCGGCGACGAACAACTCGACCGGCGTTGGTGCGCTGTCCGAGCCGCCGCCGCTGACCGGCTGGTCGACCATGATCTGATGGCCGCGGACCTGCACCGCGTACCGTTCGCCGTCGACGTGCCGCACGGTCAGCCCGGGCCGCTCAGCCGGCAGACGGATCGATTCGGTCGGCCCGACAGTGACCGGGTGACGGCTGTCACGCTGCTCGGTCATCGACTCGATGGTGTTCACCGTCGGCTCCCTCCGCCGGCGCTCGATAGCCCTGCCGGCACTCTCATTGCACCCCGTCCGGCGGTCCGCCGGGCAGAGTCGGGCGGCCCTGCCCGGCGGGCCGCCCGACCCGGCCCGGGGCCGCCCGGCCTGGCCCGGGGCCGCCCGGCCTGGCCCGGGGCCGCCCGGCCTGGCCCGGGGCCGCCCGGCCTGGCCCGGGGCCGCCCGG